>Ga0075428_100010216_pt1 | contig 10422 bp, 9 predicted proteins | sample RhiMetdeltSRZDD2_FD_75291 | JGI IMG/M metagenome (GOLD analysis project Ga0075428, IMG submission 75291) | Populus rhizosphere microbial communities from Tennessee, USA - Rhizosphere MetaG P. deltoides SRZDD2 | ecosystem: Host-associated > Plants > Roots > Rhizosphere > Soil | place: USA... | reverse complement strand
GTTACGGAACGAATCTCGCTGATGCTTATCGGCAGGCCGGCATCTACACGGGGCGGATTCTGAAAGGTGAAAAGCCTGGCAATATGCCAGTGGTTCAGTCCACAAAGTTCGAGCTCGTGCTCAACCTGAAGACCGCGAAGACATTGGCGCTGAGCATTCCGTCTGGCCTGCTCACGATCGCGGACGAAATGATCGAATAACTGCGTCGCATTCAAGCTCGGCGGTGTCCGCTTTTGACCCAAAGCGGACATAAGCTAGTGCGCCGCACATGTCCGCTTTTGGGGATAAAGCGGACATGACACTTTGCGGGAATCCGCTTTCGCGGTCGCTATCGGGGGTAAAGCGGACATCGGCTTGTGCACTGCATATGTCCGCTTATGACCCAAAGCGGACATTACGATGACTAGCGTCTGAGGCCGCCTGTAAGCCATTTCCGCTCGTCTCTCGGTCGCAAAGCGTTACCAGTGAAAGCAATCGCACGCGTGAAGGCATTGCCAGTAAAGCCATCATTGATGCTGGTTATGGGCGTGCTGGGCTGGATCATGGAAGAGAACGGCTTCCCAATCGCACCGGCGATGCTTGGTCTCGTGCTGGGCGAAATGTTGGAGCAGAATTTCATGACCTCGATGATCAAATCCGATGGCGCTTTCCTGGTTGAGCGACCGATCGCGGGCGTTCTCGGCGCCGCCACATTGCTCATTTGGGCGGCCATGTTATGGCGTGGAATGAGCCGTTCGACCGTCCTAGCCGGGCCGACCTCACCGGCGGAGTAGGGCTAGCGCCTCGATATTTGAATTGGTGCTCGATCAATGACCCCGAGAGGATTGCTCTCGGTATAGGGCGCAGTGCGAATCTCGGCTTTCGGGGAGCGGACGTCGGCCAAGCTATTACGGTCGCTCACCCAGTATGGGAATACACATGATCATGAACGCCAGTACGAGGACCGGCATGATTTCAATTGGACTCACCATGCGCTTCCTCTTGGCGTCGCTGCTGACCGCGTGCAGGAAAGATTCCGACGCGGGTTTTCTCCATACGGACCAGCCAATCGGCTGCCTCGATTAGCTGCGCACGCGTCCGCCAGTTCGCTCGACCCCATGGCCACAAGAGGAGGCGGCGTATCGTTTCGATTGAACCCATCGTCGATCCGTATTGCTCGCGCAGGCTCTTCATCTCGGAGATGAGGCGATCCCGTTTCGTTACGATCCATTTCGCGTAATCGCGAGAAGATGATCGTACCGTTGGTCGCGGAATCAAATTGCGAAGTGGCTGCTGACGGCTTGGCACGGGCGAAGTGTCTTTTCGGCTCGCGCGAAAATTCCGCGCGCTTATCGGACGCTTCGAACCTATCGGCGGAACCAGTAATCGAATCGGTAACTATTGGTAAAACCTGTGTAACTTTTCTGTAACAGGCGTCCACGGCGGCTCGGCGATCAATTCAATCGCCGGTTGTTAGCCGGTAGCCAACGCCGAGCTCGCTCACGAGAATGCGTGGTTGCTTTGGGTTTTGCTCAATCTTGCGGCGCAGCCTGCGCACCAAGATTCGCAAATAGTGCGCATTTTGCATGCCGCGAACGCCCCAAATCTCCTTTACCAGGTGGTTGTGGGTGACCACGTTGCCGGCATGTTGTGCGAGCACCTGTACCAATCGGTATTCCTTTGGCGAAAGCGGAATTCGCGCGGTGTCGACAAAGACAGCTCGATTGGCCAGATCGACTGAAAGCCTTCCGAGATTGACAACCGATTCGCTCTGCGCAGTGCGAGCGTGGCGGCGTAGCGCCGCTCGCGCCCGGGCGAGTAATTCGACCATGCTGAAGGGTTTCACCACATAGTCGTCCGCGCCGTATTCCAGCAGCCTTACCTTGTCTTCATCACTTGCGCGCACTGATAGAACGATGATCGGCACGATCGACCAGGCGCGTATACGTTTCACAATTTCGGCGCCGTCCATATCGGGCAAATTGAGATCAACAATAATGAGATCGACTGACCGTAACGTGGCGCTGCGCAACCCCGCCTCGCCTGTCTCTTCCTCGAGCACCTTGAAATGCTCAAGGTTAAACCCTGCACGCAGGAAACGGCGAATTTGCAAATCATCGTCTATGAGAAGAACGACCGGAGTGGTGTCATTCATCAATGTGCTCGTCGGAAGCCGGCTGCGCCGTTACCGGCAGGTCAATTTGCAACGTCGTCCCGTGCCCTTGGCCAAGACTGGATGCGCGCACGCGGCCGCCACAAGCTTGGATTAAAGCGCGTGCAATCCAGAGGCCCAGACCCGACCCCGAAATTGCGCCTGCATGTTGTGGACTTCGGTAAAAGCGCTCGAAGATCTTTTCAGACTCGCCGAATGCGAGGCCTTCGCCTTGATCTATAACTTTGATCTGGATTGTATCGTCTGTCCGCGATGCGCTAATCACAATTGGTGATCGTAAGGGAGAGTATTTCAGTGCATTCCCCATGAGTTGACTCAAGGCGGTCTCGAGCATCGCGGAATCAACATAGACGAGCGGCAGATCGTCCTCGATGTCCTGCGTGATCGGCCGTTCAGACAACAACCATCGTTTTCGCGCGAGCATGCCGTTTATGATGTCCTCGGGATCGACCCATTCCAAGCGTGGCCGAATCCCTTCGCTGCTGATGCGAGTGGCGTCGAGTAGATTCTGTATCTCACTGTTGAGTCGATCCGCTTCTTCGCGTGTAACCTGAACCAAAGATGACAAATGCTCGTCCTGTTTGATCGTCGGCGATTGAGCGAGAATGGACACTGATCCCACGATCGAAGCGAGCGGCGTGCGCAGCTCATGCGAGACAGAGCCGATCAGCGCATCACGCAGGTTTTCTGCTTGGGCTCGGATCTTAGCCTGGCGCGCAATCACGCCGAGCTGGCTCGTTACCACGGCGACGATGATGAACAACACAAGATCAATAACCTGATCGGGGTTGTGAACGCGCAAATCATAAATCGGTGGATAGAAAAAGAAGGCTGGAGCGGCAACACCCGCGATCGCGGCAACGACCGCTGGAACGAGCCCCCAGTGCAACGCGGCGACCAGCACAGGTATGAGATAAAGGATCGTGACGTGATCAATCTTGTAAAAATGTAAAGCAATGCCGATCAACCCCGTGATACCAGCCACGAGAAGCAGAGAGAGCGCAGTGTGGCCTAAATCCAATAGCCAGCGCGCCGGCAGCTCCTTGCGCAATTCCCGAATGCGGGTCCACATCTAACGTGATTTGCCTTCGCCCAGTCTATCGCCGCAAGTGTACCACGTAAGTTATCGGTGGGTGACACAAAGCAGTCGCCGCAAAGCAGCGCGGCCATTTGCCTCTAAAGCAACCGTTGATTTGTTGTATCAGTACTCAACAAAATCGTGATCCCTCTAAAAGCAGTTGCGTCCACATTGACCGAACCAGTCCTCCTTTTCGGAATTCCCTTCGATTTTGTCTTGTTTGCGATCACCTTGCTGGGCATTGCGCTGTTTCATCGCCATACTTTGCCCATTGCGCTTACGGGTCTTGGCGCGATTACTGCTTACAAACTGATTTTCACCGGCTTTAAGAACGGCTCAGGTTTTGTCGGCCTCGGCCTTCATTTGGGCCATGAATTCTCGCTCCTCTCCAATTTGTTCCTGCTGCTGATGGGGTTCGCGCTTTTATCGCGGCATTTCGAGGAGAGCGCCATTCCTGACGAGATGCCTGCGGTGCTACCGGGCGGCTGGAAGGGCGGCGCGACGCTGCTGGTCATTGTGTTCGTGCTGTCGAGCTTTCTCGATAATATCGCGGGGGCCATCATTGGTGGCACCGTGGCGCGGCACGTATTTCGCGGCAAAGTCCATATGGGCTACCTCGCCGCAATTGTTGCTGCGTCGAATGCGGGCGGCGCTGGTAGCGTGGTCGGCGATACAACCACCACGATGATGTGGGTCTCCGGAGTAAGTCCGCTCACCGTCCTCGAAGCTTATGTTGCCGCTATCGTCGCGTTGATGATCTTCGCTATACCTGCGTCCTTGCAGCAGCAGCGCTATTCGCCCATCGTCCAACATGCGCGAAGGGGACTTGCCATCGACTGGACCCGAGTGTTCATCGTCGCGGCAATGCTGATTGTCGCTCTTGTGGTGAACGTGGTCACCAACCTGCACTTTCCCGAACTGCTTGGTCGCGTCCCGGTCCTTGGGTTGTCGGTCTGGGCAGTGCTATTTGCAACAACACCATTGCGACGACCAGATTGGAAGGTGCTGCCGGAGACGTTTAAAGGCACGATTTTTCTGCTCGCGCTTGTGACCGCAGCCTCAATGATGCCTGTCGAGGAACTGCCGGCCGCATCATGGCAAACAACGCTCGGTCTTGGGTTCGTCTCAGCTGTATTCGACAACATACCGCTGACGGCCCTCGCGCTTAAACAAGGTGGCTACGATTGGGGCTACCTTGCATACGCGGTGGGATTTGGCGGTTCAATGATCTGGTTCGGCTCGTCGGCGGGGGTAGCGCTATCGAACCAATACCCTGAGGCAAAATCGGTCGGCCTGTGGCTCCGCCACGGTTGGCATGTTGCGGTCGCCTACGTGATTGGATTTTTTGTGATGCTAGTTCTTATCGGATGGCATCCTGACTCCGACCCTCAGAAAGAAACAAACATGTTACGAGATAGAGTGATAATGTCCTATGCCGACGCCCAGTAGTGCGGAGCGAACAAGCTACCTTTAGATTGGCGGCATTTGGGGACGGCGGAATTAGCCTACCGCAAAGCCGATATCATCGCTGCGAGTCCCGTGTCGGCGAATGCGAACGCCTCGCGCAATCATATCCTTTAGAATTACGTACATCTGGGCGGCGCTCAGCGCGTCGTTGAAGGCGTCATGCTGCGGCAGCATCGGCAAATGAAGGTCGCGTTGGATACTGGCAAGGGAGAGGTCGATTCTCACTCCGGCGGGCGCGTTGCCGTACTTCCGGTCGTAGTAGAACTTCGACACGTCAAAGCGCCGATTTGGGAGATGGATGTTGAGCGTCTCGATAAGATACTTGTCGAGCATGCGCACGTCGAAGTCGATCCAGTAGCCGACCAGCGGCCGGCTGCCGATGAAATGCAGGAGTTCCGGCAACACGTCCTGCATCGGGCGGCCACTTTCAACGTCCTTCTCGCGCAGCTGATGCACGCGGATCGAACGCTCATTCATCGCGGCCTCGGGGCGCACCAGCGCGCAAAAGGATTCACTCGTCAGAATTCGCGAGCCGCGAATAGGGATCGCCGCAACACTGACGATCTCGTCGACCCAGGGGTCAAAACCGGTGGTCTCGCAATCCAGCGAGATCGCCTCGTCGGTCTCCTGATCGCGAAACAGAAACCGATACTGCTTGTCACGTAACGCGATACGGTCGATCAGCCGCCGCAGCACCCGTACCATCACGCTTCCCTATGAGAACAAGCTGAGCTGATAACGATTGCGGATGACCTCACGAAACTGCTTAACGATGCGCAGTGCGTCTCGCAGCAGATCACGATCCCGCGTCGACAATTCGGCGATCATAACGATCGCTTCCGTCTCGTGCGCCCCGGTTTTGAGTGCACGCAGTTGCGAGTGCGTGCGTAGCATCATGAAAAACGATAGCGCGCTCACGAGCTCGCGGCCGAGCTCCTCGCCAAGCACGCCCTGCCGCACCAGAGCCTCAATGCGCTTGACGGTCGGCGTTTCCTGCAGGCCGTAGTCGATCGCAAGTGTACGGATCCCGTGAACGATCGGGAATGTGCCGGACTTCTTGATGTGAATGAGGCCCGATGCCACACCGACCGACGCCATGAGCGAAGTTAGCATACCGGCACTCGCTCCTTCGAACAGGTCGATCGCGCGCGCGAACCTCGCGAGGTAAGCGCTTTCGCCGTGCATCATCTTGATCAACGCGGTCTTGGCTTGCCTGACCAATTCGGTGCGCCCCGCCACCGCGACGGCGTCGAAGAAGATGCCGAGGTTCATCGCACTGTCGTCCTCCGGAGTCATGACCCAAGTCTTGATCTGCCGAATGAAATCGTCGATCGGCTGCGACCACTGAGGGTTCTTCACCATCACGTTGCCCGGGCAAGGCGGAAATCCGAAGCGCTCCAGCGCCCCGGAAAAGGCGGCGCGGAAGGTCTCCAATTCGCCCTCGGGCACCGGTTCAGCAAGGAGAAGCCCATTGTCCTGGTCCGTGCGGACTGTCTGCTCGCCGCGTCCTTCCGAGCCCATCACCATCAGGCAGCCCACGGCGCGGATCGGAGCCGATGCCGTCAACTCGAACAATTTGTTGAGCAAGCGGCGATTGAGGTCGGAGGTCATCTCCGCAATAACCTCCACCTTGACCCCCTGCCGATCGAGCCGTTCGACCTGTGACTGAATATCCTTCGCGGCACCAGCGAGATCGTCGATCGTGTGCGCACGATCGATACGTCCTGGAATAAGTTGCGAGTTGCCGGCCACGAGGCCAAGGATATCAATATCTTCAAGCATCCCTATGTATTCGCCGTTTGCCCGCACTGCGAGGCGCCGTTTGTTGTGGCGCGTCATCTTGATGAGGGCCTCGAAGATGAAGTCATCACGGTCGACGGCCACGACATCGAAGTGGCAGATGTCGCGCACTTGGGTGTCGAGTGGCGCTCGATTAAGTACAACCGCTTTCGACAAGTTCATACCGGTTACGACGCCGCATCGCTCCCCGTCGCGGACATAGAGGGCATTGGTATCCCGGTTGCGCATTGTTGCACCAGCCGTCTCGATGCTGGTCGCGCCATCGATAAACACAGCAGGATGGAGTCGTGCATCGCGTACTCGCGCCCGGAGTACGGAGTCGACGCCCTCGGCTTCCTGAAAACGGATTGCCGAAGCGAGCTTGTGAGAAATCTCTGAGTAGAAGAACGCTGCAAATCCAGCGTTTCGACGGATCAGATCCAGCACGAGTTGTTTGGGAGCGAGGTAACACAATGTCTCCTCAGCTGCGACGAAGCTCGCACCCGCCGCGCCCTGCACGAGTGCGCGAGCATCGAAGCTCTCCTTTTGGCCAAGTACGGCTTCGAGCTCGTCTCCGTCGCGCTCCTCCACAGACCCCTTAATGATGACGTGGAGAGCATCCGAAGACTTGTTCTTTTCGACGATTACTTCGCCCGGCCGGAAATAACCGATGTCGAGAACTCCACGCAGCTCCTCGATCTCCTGATGGCTTAGCCGGTCGAACGGTGGATTTTGGGCATCGAAAGCTTGCGTCATCGAGACGGCTCGATTTGATCGACTCGGAAAGCCTTACGATGGCGGACGGAGACGGCGTCCTCGCCCAGCAAGGGCGGTTCAGTGCGCCACTGCGCCAGCCGCGCCAATGCCTGTTTCCGAGCGCACGTATTGCGGTTCGTAGGCATCCTGCTCTTTACGCGCGCGTTCGCTGGCGTCAAGCTTGGAGAACAGCCATATGCCGACAAAGGCGATGGTCATCGAAAACAGTGCCGGATTGTCGTAAGGAAAAAGCGCTGTCTTGAAGCCGAACGTCTTCGTCCATACTGCAGGGCTAAGCACCACCATGGTCACAGCGCTGATCAGGCCGAGGAAGCCGCCGATCAGCACGCCGCGCGAGGTCGTACCCTTCCAGAAAACTGACATAACCAGGACAGGGAAATTACAGCTCGCGGCGACCGCAAAAGCCAGTCCGACCATGAAGGCAACGTTCTGGTTCTCAAATATGTAACCCAGGAAGATTGCGACAATGCCGATCGCGAGCGCGGATATTTTCGACAAACGAATCTCGCGATCCTCGGAGACTTTTCCCTTGGCGATGACTGACGCGTAGAGATCGTGGCTAACCGACGACGCGCCGGCGAGCGTAAGGCCCGCAACGACCGCCAGGATGGTCGCAAACGCCACTGCCGAAATGAAGCCGAGGAAGAGCGAACCCCCGACTGCATTCGAGAGATGGATCGCCGCCATATTGGTGCCGCCGAGCAGGTCGGTAATCTTGTTGTAGGTGCCGTTGGCCGCAACCTTGAAGTAAATTGGATCATTCATCAGCAGTGTGATGGCGCCGAAGCCGATGATGAAAGTGAGAATATAAAAGTAGCCTATGAAGCCGGTGGCATAAAACACAGATTTGCGCGCCGCTTTGGCGTCCGCGACGGTGAAAAACCGCATCAGGATATGCGGCAAGCCGGCAGTGCCGAACATGAGCGCAAGACCAAGCGAAACCGCGGAAACTGGATCAGTTACCAGGTTGCCGGGCGCCATGATCGAAAGCTTCTTGGGATGGATATCGACCGCGGCCTTGAACATGGCTTCGGTCGAAAAGCCGAAGTGCATGAGCACCATCAAAGCCATAAAGGTCGCGCCGCCGAGCAAAAGACACGCCTTGATTATTTGTACCCAAGTAGTCGCCACCATCCCCCCGAAGGCGACGTAGATAATCATCAGTGCGCCGACCAGGATGACAGCGTAAAGATAAGGCAGACCGAAGAGCAACTCGATCAGTTTTCCGGCGCCAACCATTTGTGCGATCAAATAGAAGGCGACCACGGTGAGCGTGCCGAGCGCAGCAAGACTGCGGATCATCGTTTGGTCGAGGCGGAACGAGACAACATCGGCGAACGTGTATTTGCCGAGATTGCGCAGCCGCTCCGCGATCAGGAAGAGAATGATGGGCCAGCCGACAAGCCAGCCAACCGAATAGATCAAACCGTCAAAGCCGCTAGCGAAGACGAGCCCAGAAATACCTAGGAACGACGCCGCCGACATGTAGTCTCCGGCAATGGCAAGTCCATTCTGGAATCCGGTAATACCGCCACCGGCGGCATAAAAGTCGGCAGCCGAACGTGTGCGCTGCGCCGCCCAATAGGTGATCCCGAGCGTGGCCGCAACGAAGACGAAGAACATAGCGATTGCAGGAATGTTGAGCGCCTGGCGACCGCCGCCTTCGAGTGCGCCGGCAGCTTCGACCGGCGAAATCGTTGCCCCGATAACTGCTGCGCCACCGAGCAGGGAAAGAATGTGAAACCAGGCCGTCACTTTATGTCCTCGACAATCTCACGAGTGATTGCGTCGAATTCTGTATTGGCGCGGTGCACATAAATGCCGGTCAGCACGAATGCCGACACGATGACAAACAAACCAAGGGGGATGCCGATCGTGGTCACGCCTGACCCTATGGGTGTCCCGAGGCTTTTCGGAGCGAAAGCGATGATGAAGATGAAGCCAAAATAAATTACGAGCATAGCGGCCGACAGCATCCACGCGAAGCGGGTGCGTTTGGCCACGAGTTCCCGAAACCGCCGATCGCCCTTTATCCTGTCGAAAACATCCTGATTCATAGGGCGCCCCCGGGTCGATGTCTCCGCAACCCACGGCTGAGCAGTTGCAGCATCGCTGTTACGCGTGACCTTGACCTTGATTCAGATCAAAAACATCCAGTCATACGCCCAGAACCACACAGGCCGAGGAAGCCCGATAGGAACGGGGCGTTTTTGGTTCCGCCCAAGATCCCGCGGTCAACAGCGGCTCTCTCAGGCTTTGAATAAAAGATCGCGCTGGAGATCTTCGAGATGTTGGACGGCTTCGAGCGCATTACGCAACCGGCTCCGGCTATTAGAGGAAAGCCGCTTGACTGTGATCGCGTTCGACGGCGGTATTCCGTGATCGACGTCGTCGATCTGCTGCGCAAGTATCAGTTCGATAAAGGTCTCTTGTGCATCAGCGAGCGCATCGAGATCAGTTTCCGCGCCAATCCCTAAGGCCTTGATTCCAGCAAGCCGGGCAAGCGTCGAACGTTCGACGACATGATGGCAGATTGCGAGCGTGCGGGCTGTGCTTACAATTCCAAACAAGCCGGCTTTCTTCAGGTCAATACGACCCTCTTTGGTCTTGAATTGTCTAAAAAGTCCAAGGCTGCTTTCGATGTGACCCGCGGCTTCCGCCAACAGTTTGGCGAAGTCGTATCGGCCTCGCGCCACGTCATATGCCTGCCGCCACAGAGTAGTGCAAAGGCGTCCATCTCCGTGCACGGGACACAAATCGAAGAAAATATCTACTGCTAAAAGGTCCTCCGGTCTGGAGACGCGCATCCATTCCTCGATGCGGCGGTGCCATGTCGCCGTCGACCCGCGCCATCGCGCGTTCTTGGCCATGACGCCCCCCGCGCAATAGGGCACGCCGACCTCATGCAAGGTGTCAGCGATTTGGATACCGAGTTTTTCGAACCATGCGTCGTTTGAGCCACCGGGCTTGCCCTCAGCAAAAATGACGGCATTATCCTGGTCCACAGAAAGTAGGCTTTCCCCACGACCCGCAGAACCCAGAACGGCCACGCAGTAGGCGCACGGCGGCGCGCCGTCGCCTGCCTTTCGCAAACGCTCCTCTGCGATGAGGGCGGCTTTCCGAGTAAGTCCACCGAGGCCGTCCGAAATTACCGCAGCGATATCGCGCG
>Ga0075428_100010215_pt1 | contig 10422 bp, 6 predicted proteins | sample RhiMetdeltSRZDD2_FD_75291 | JGI IMG/M metagenome (GOLD analysis project Ga0075428, IMG submission 75291) | Populus rhizosphere microbial communities from Tennessee, USA - Rhizosphere MetaG P. deltoides SRZDD2 | ecosystem: Host-associated > Plants > Roots > Rhizosphere > Soil | place: USA... | reverse complement strand
CGTCGACCCAAACGACGCGGCCATCCTCGAGCCCGACGACCGCCGATGAGAGCGGTCCGTGCCCGGGCGCGAGGCGCTCCCGGCCATTCATCACCACCCAGCCCCAGGGCAGCTGCTCCACGAACATCCCGGCATTGAGCGCGAGCGCGGCGTCTGGCGCGCGATCGACCGTCCAGGCAGCCCGATCTCGCTCCATGCCCCACACCAGATCAAAGGACACGCTCCGGGGGTCGATGCGCGCGAGCACGAGCGTGAGTGCGTGCGCTTCGCCCTGTCCGGTGATCGGGAGCGTCGACCATTCGACGCCCCGCTGGCCCGGACGCCAGGTGACGAGCGCAGCGAGGCTCGCGTCGGCCGCGGTCCATCGGACGGGCGCGTGTGACTCGCGCCAGAACACGCGCGCCGCTCCGGACGGGAGCCGGAGCGCCAACGTCGCGCCGCCAAGGCCGGCCGGGTCGTCCGGGTCGGCGGCTGCCGCGAAGAGCGCGACCGCTGCGACGCAGCAAGCCGTACGTCCGATCATCCGAAGTATTTCTTCAGGTCGACGAGCCGCGCGGAGAGTGCCTGCTCTTCGATCGAAGAGAAGACATAGCCGCCGCCGACAACCCCGGGCTTCTGGAGTGCGACGAACGCTTCGGCCCGTTCGGCCGCCATCGCGAACTGCGCGGGCGTCATCCCGGCCGCGCCCGAGCCAACGACGCGGGCGGAATCCTCCACAACGCGCGCTCGGACGAGGAGCGTGTCGGAGCTCGCCGCGAGTGAGTCGGCGCGCCGCATCCACGCCGGCATCGGGGTCAGGTGGCATGTCGCGCGCGCCTTGGCGCTGTCGGCCCGCGCGTCAACACCCATCAGCGTATTCAGCTTTGCCTGCGCGCGTCGCAGCCCGGCCGTGTCGTTGGCCGCCGCTGCTTGCTGGGCTTCCTGCCCGGCCGCCGTCCAGTCCTGCATGAATTTCATCTTCTCGGGTGTGTTCACGCCCGTCATACCCATAAAACGCTCCTGCATCGCCTGCATGTGCTGCTCGTCCGCCTTTGTAAGCTCGCTGCTCACGCAGTTCTCGGCCGTGTTGTTCGCATCCACCCACTGCGCGCGGTCGTCGCTGTGCTGATTGTTGATGGTCGCGGCTTCGTCGGATGCCGCGGACGAGCGGGTTCGCAGTTGTCCTGCGGTCTGACCGGCGGCACCGCGCGCCGTACTGCGGGCCTCGAGACCTTTGATGAGTCGCGCGACGACCTCCGGATTCAGCTCGAGCATCGTGTTGTCGAACTGGGGCGGCGCACCGCGCGGCGGCCTCTGGCCGGTCACGGCCTGCCGACCGGCGTCTCTCACCTTGCGACGGATGCCGCCGATCTGTGCCTGCGCGACAGAGGCGAGGGCGAGGGCGGCGAGTGCGATAATCATGGAGGGGCGACGCATCGGTTAGTCCTGGAGGGTGGGTTGGAACGTGAAAGGGACTCCATTAGACGGACCGCTGCAAGTAGCGCGATGCGGAAGAAGTGGCCAGGGGCAGAATCGAACTGCCGACACGCGGATTTTCAGTCCGCTGCTCTACCAACTGAGCTACCTGGCCCGGAATGGAAGTGGGATTATAGAAGGGAGACGCCTAGACGCCAAGCGGTCGCCAGACAGCAGCGACAGAGCGCATCTTAACCCCATGGCTTACGCCGCAATGGCCTTTGCTCCCGGGCGCGTGAATCTCATCGGCGAGCACATCGACTACTGCGGCCTCTCGGTCTTCCCCATGGCCCTGCGCCGGGGGGTGCGCGTCGCCTTTCAGCCCCGTGCCGATCGCGAGACGCGCCTCGTCAATCGCGACCCACGGTTCGCACCAAGCACCTTCACGGTCGACGCGACTGTGCCGCCAGCCCCCGCCGGCGACTGGAGCAACTACGCCAGAGCGGCAGCCCAGGCCCTGGCAGCACGATTCCCCCACCTGCGCGGCGTCGACGCCCTGGTCGAGAGCGACCTCCCGATCGCGGCGGGGCTCAGCTCCTCTTCCGCACTCGTCGTAGCCATGGCCCTCGCCCTGCTGCACGCGAACGGAGCGGAGGTGCCGCCCCTCGAGCTGATGGAAATCCTGGCGCGCGGCGAGCGCTACGTCGGCACCGCGGGGGGCGGCATGGATCAGTCGATCATCCTCGGCGCCCAGGCCGGGTGCGCGTCACGCATCGATTTCCATCCGATTCGACTCACGCACACTCCCGTGCCCGCCGACTGGCGGGTCATCGTCGCGTGGAGCCTCGTGCACGCCGAAAAGTCGGGGGCCGCTCGGCAAGCATACAACGAGCGGCCGCGGCAGTGCGATGAGGCGCGCCGCCTCGTGGCCGCGCGACTCGGGCAGCGAGAGGACATCTCGTATCCAGCCCTTCTCGCGGCGGCACCGGTCGCGAAACTCCTCGACGTCGCGGGGACGACACTCTCTGCGGTCCTCGCGAAGCGATTCCGCCACGTCGTTACCGAGGGAGCGCGCGTGCGTCAGGCGGAAACGGCGATGGCGCGGGACGACCTCGCAGCCTTCGGGCTGCTGCTCGATGCGTCACATCAGAGTCTGCGGGACGACTACGAGGTGAGCCACGCCGAGCTGGATTTGCTCGTGCAGCTGGCGCGTGAGGCGGGCGCAGCGGGCGCGCGACTGACGGGCGCCGGGTTCGGGGGATCGATCGTGGCAGTGTGCCCTGCGGGGCGTGCAGCTGACGTGCTCGCCGAGTTGGAAGCGCGCTTCTACGCGCCCCGCGGTGCTGCGGGAGCGGTCGGCCGGTATGCCTTCATCGCCGAGCCGGCGAGGGGCGCCGAGGTTGTGGGTGGTTGAGTCATGCGAACCCGACTCGCGGTAGGGTGCGAAACAACCCCCACGCCCCCGCTGCCGCCGCGATGAGACACGCGACCGCGGGCAGCACCTTCCCGTACAACAGATACCCGGTGCCGAAGAGCGCGCCGTAGATGATCACGCAGCCCAAAAACCAGCAGAGGAACGCGGCGGTCACGCTCTCGCCGGGCGTCGCGGGTCCGGTGGTCACCGCGGCCTTCCAGCCGGGCCCCATCGGCCGAATCCGGTCGTAAAACCCCTGGAGTGTCGCCCGGTCGGTGGGCGGCGTCGCGAACGTCACCGCCAGCCACCCGACGGTCGTGATCGCGATACCCGTCACGAGCTGAGCGGTGGAAGAGAGCGGCGCGAATCCGAGCGCCGTGTGCACGAACTGGAAATACACGGCGACCACAAACGAAATCCCCATGCCGGCGATCTCGCTCCACGCATTGATTCGCCACCAGAACCAGCGCAGCAGGAAGATCAGTCCCGTCCCGGCGCCGATCTGCAGCAAGATCTGGAATGCCTGGTAGGAATTGTGCAGCCAGAGTGACAATGCGCACGCCAGGATGATCAGACCCACGGTGACCACGCGTCCCACCATCACGTAATGGCGCTCGTCCTTGTCGGGCGCGAGAAACCGGCGGTAGCAGTCCTCCACGGCGTATGACGCGCCCCAGTTGAGGTGCGTGCTGATCGTGGACATGTACGCCGCCGCGAGCGACGCGATCATCAGACCGAAGAGACCGTGCGGCAGATACACGAGCATCGCGGAGTACGCGAGGTCGTTCCGCACGATCGCCGGGTCGATGTGCGGGAACCGGGCGGCGATCGACGCGAGGTCGGGATAGATGATGAGCGACGCGAGCGCGACGATGATCCACGGCCAGGGCCGCACGGCGTAGTGCAACACGTTGAACAGGAGGGTCGTGCGCATCGCGTCGCGCTCGGTGGGAGCCGCCAGCATCCGCTGTGCCACGTAGCCGCCGCCCCCCGGCTCGGCGCCCGGATACCAGGTGCTCCACCATTGCACCGCGAGCGGCACAACCAGGACCGCGGCCGCCGTGCTCCAGTCCGAGAAGTCGGGCAGGAGCGAGAGCCGGGACGCAACGGCGGGATGAGCGAAGAGCCCCTTCAACCCGCCGACTTCGGGGAGGCGAAGGGCGACGACGGCGGCGAGCACGGCACCCACCATCGCGATCGCGAACTGTACGAAATCGGTCAGGACGACTCCCGACAGGCCGGAGCTGGCCGCGTACAGCACGGTGACGGCGCCGCCCACGAGCACGGCGGTGGAGCGATCCCAGCCCAGCATCACACCGGCGATCTTGGTCGCGGAGAGATTGACCGACGCCATGATCATCACGTTGAAGAAGACGCCGAGGTAAATCGCGCGGAACCCGCGGAGGAATGCCGCCGGTTTGCCCGAGTAGCGCACCTCATAGAACGCGATGTCGGTGAGCGCCGCCGAGCGCCTCCACAGCTTGGCATAGAAGAACACGGTGCACATCCCCGTGACGGCGAAGGCCCACCAGACCCAGTTCTGGCTCACGCCCCCCGTGCGCACGAGATCGGTCACGAGGTTCGGCGTATCCGTCGAGAACGTAGTCGCCACGAGCGACACACCGAGGAGCCACCATGACAGCCGGCGCCCCGAGAGGAAGAACTCGTGGCGGCCCGAGCTCGCGCGGCGCGTGACGGCCAAGCCGATCGCCACGCAGATGATGCCGTAGAGCGCCAGGACCATCCAATCGAGGGTGTCGAGTCGCATGGGGGGGTCGCCTCAGAGACGGGTGAACGCAACACGCAAGTCCGCAGGATAGGTCCCGACGCGCACCAGCTCGGCAAGTGCGGCGCGGACCGCCTCCAGATCTGCGGCAAAGGTCATGCCCAGCCAGCGATCGGGGGCCGGCAACACGCGTAGGCGCGAGCGACCCGCAGCAACCTGTTCGCCGAGCGCTGTGCTCAAGAGGAACTCGGAGTCAGGCGCGAGGACACGCGCCGTGAGAAAGGTCTCGAACTGCGTCTCGAGCGCCGGGAGGACGTCGGCCGTGAACCCCCACAGGTTCATCGACACGGCCTCCGCGCCCGTGTACGCACTCCGCTCACCTGCCGCCGTCACCCCCTGAAGGCGGCCGTCCACCCGGCGCACATCCTTGACCTCGACGAGCCGCGCGACGAGTCCGTCGGGGCCCCCGGTCGACGCTACCGCGCGGGCCACGCCGCCGTGATCCGATAGTGTCTGATCCAACCGGTAGCCCACGAAGGCGTGCAGTGGCGGCGCACCTCGGTCGGCGGCGAGGTGCCGGGCGAGGAGCTGGTATCCCCCCGGACCGTAGTAGTCGGCCGCGTTGCACACCGCGAAGGGACCATCCACTACGGCTCGGGCGGCGAGCACGGCATGAGCGGTGCCCCACGGCTTCACGCGCCCCGCGGGTACGCGACGTCCTCCCGGCAGGTCGTCGAGCCGCTGCTCGACGTAGTCGACGGGCAGCGCGGACCCGATCACACGCGCGACGTGGTCTCGTAAGGGAGCGCGGACTTCCTCGCGAATGACCAGCACCGCGCGGGTGAAGCCGGCGCGCATGGCGTCGTAGATCGCGTAATCGAGCAGCGTCTCGCCCGACGGGCCGACCGGAGCCAACTGCTTTGGGCCGCCGAAGCGGCTCCCGACTCCGGCCGCGAGCACGACGAGTGTGGGCGCGCTCAAGCCCTCGCGTACTCCACGACCCGTCGCACCCCGTCCACGAGCGGCACGACGGGACGCCAGTCCCAGGTGCGCTGCGCGACGCCCGCATCGAGACAGCTGCGCGCGACATCGCCGCGTCGATCGGCGGCGAACGTCGGCTGCTTCGTGTATCCCGTAGCGGCCGCCACGGTCCGAAACAGCTCGAGGTCCGGCACCTCCCGCCCCCACCCGACGTTGGCGACGACGCCCGAGGGTCCCGCCGCTGCTCTCACCGTCGCCTCGACGACATCGCCCACAAAGACGTAGTCGCGCGTCTTCGACCCGTCGCCGAAGATCGTCACGGGCTCGCCGGCGATCATTTGCCGCGTGAATATCGCCACGACGCCCGCCTCGCCGGTGGATCGCTGGCGCGGACCATAGACGTTGGCGTAGCGCAGCGCGGCGTACTCGATCAGCCCGCGAGCCGCGTACGCGCCGAGATAGAGCTCGAACGCGAGCTTGCTGGCCCCGTATTCCGAAATCGGACGCGTCGCCTCCGTTTCGGACACGGGGATCCGGGCCGGGTTGCCATACACTGCCGCTGACGACGCGTAGACGATCCGCCGCGTCCCCGCGGCGGCAGCCGCACGCAGCACGTTGACGCCGCCCACTACGTTCACCCGCGCGTCGAACTCCGGCTCGCGAACCGAGCGGCGTACGTCGGTCTGGGCTGCCACATGGAAGACGACCTCGGGCCGGAAGCCCGTGACGATGGTGTGCAGCGGCGCCGGATCGCAGATGTCGACGCGCTGGAAGTCCGCCTGCGGTGAAAGGTTGCTCGGCGATCCCGTGGACAGATCGTCCACCACGCACACGCTGTAGCCATCCGCCAGCAGCCGATCGACCAGGTGAGAGCCGACGAATCCCGCTCCCCCCGTCACCAACGCGCGCGGGCTTGTGCCGCTCACGCCGTGACGATTCCCAACGGCGGCGCCGTCTTCCAACGGCCGCGGGTGAAGTCCGGGAAGTCGGCGGGGCGGCCGCCGTTGGCGACCGACCATTCGGAAAGGGGTGTGACGACGCTGAGCGCCGCGGCGTCGTAAACGTTCATGTCCGTAGGGACACCTTCGCGCAGGCACTTGATGAGCCGATAGTCCTCGAGGAAGTCCATGCCGCCGTGCCCGGCGCCGCGGCTCTTCTCTTCCATCTGTTTCCAGAGGGGATGGTCGAACTCGGCGAGGTAGGTTTCCGCCGGCTCCCATTGGTCTTCCTTGCTCCGCCCCTCGATGTAGACGCGGTGGGGGTACCCTTGGAACAACCCGCGCGTGCCCTGGACCACGTGGACCCGGCTGTAGGGGCGTGGCAGGTTCGTTTCATGGCTGACGCAGAGCGTTCGCCCGTTTACCGTCTTGATCAGGCTCATGTTCACGTCGCCCAGGACGTACTGCTCACGCCTTTGAGGCGAACCTTCCGGAAAGTGCTCGCGGGCGTACAGCTGGAGCCCACGGGACGGACCGCTCATCGACACCAGCGACGCGAACTGGTCGCCGCGGTTGATGTCCAGGCAGTTGGCCACCGGTCCGAGGCCGTGCGTGGGATAGAGGTTGCCGTTCCGCTTCATCGAATGGGCGCGGCGCCACAAACCCTCTCCTTCAGGACTGAACTTCACCGACCGCAGGTCGTGCAGGTACCCGCCTTCGGCGTGCAGGATTTCGCCGAACAGACCCTGGCGGACCATGTTGAAGACCATCATCTCCATTCGGTCGTAGTTGCAGTTCTCCATCATGATGCAGTGCTTGCGGTATTTCTCGGCGCCCTCGACGAGGGCCCAGCAGTCCTCGATCGTGTAGGCCGCCGGCACCTCGGTGGCGGCGTGCTTGCCGTTCCGCATCGCCGCGAGACAGATCGGGACGTGCCACTCCCACGGGGTGGCGTTGAACACCAGATCCAGCTCCTCCGTCTCGCACATGCGAACGAAGTCGGTGGGACCGCGCGAGTAGCCGGTCGGCCGCGGAAACCCCGCCCGCTCCACCATGTCCTGGATTCGCGTCACCTTTTCGGGCACGATGTCGTCCACTGCCTTGATCACGCACCCCTCGATGCGCAGCAGGTTCTCCACGTGCGCGCTGCCTTGGCCCCCGACACCGACGAACCCGATGCGCACTGTCTCTATGGGTGGGGCGGCGAGGAAGGGCTCCACGCCGGAGGCGGCAGACCGCATCGCGGGCGCGCAGGCCGCGGCGTCGCCGAGTACGGTCAGGCCGAGGCCGCCGGCGATCAGCTTCAGCGCGTCGCGGCGGCCCAGGTCGTCGTTATTGGTAGTCACGTGCGGATATAGATGAATGGTAAGCCGCGCGGCCTACTGGCCGCCCTCCCATTGCTGCCGGCTGAGCACCGCCACGGGCTCGAGCTTCTTGCCTCTGAGGGCCGCATTGATTCCCGCCAGCTCGCGCGTCGTCCAGGCGTCAAAGTCGCGCATGATGTCGGCCAGCTCCCGCGCCAGCGCGTCGGCGCGCTCGGTTTGAGTCTGCGACGGACCGCCGTCGTACCCGACGATGTTGCCGTACAGATCGGTGATGTTCTCGCGCAGGCGCTCCTCGCCGGTGATCATCCCGCCCTCTTTGGTCGCGACGATCTTTTTGCGCATGACGTCCACGGCCGCGGCTGCCGCCCGGAGGCGCTTCGCAACCGCGTCACCCGCCGGCAGGCGCGCCGCGCGCTGCTCGAGCGCCTGGCGCACGGCGTTCATGCGCTCGACCGCGAACGTCATATCGCTGAGCGTTCCCGAGATCTTCTGCGCGAGCTCGAGCGCCGCCTGGCGCTCCTGCGCCGTGTGCGTCCCGCGGGGATCCGGCACGACGACGAGTTGCGTCGTGTAGGTCGCCGTGTCCTTCGTCATCTTGATCGTGTAGGTCCCCGGCAAGACGCGCGGGCCGACGGTCGCCCCGAAGGCGGCGGTCGCCGCCGGAGGCACGCGGGGCGCCGCCAAGCGCATCGACCACGTGGCGCGGTTCAAGCCGCGGCGTTTGCTCGTCGGCAGCGTGCCGACCAGCTTCCCGCTCGGGTCGAAGACTTCGAGCTTCATGTCGCCGAAGATGTGCCGGCGCCGCTGGTAGTAGGTGATCACGGCATCGCTCGGCGGATTGGCGCCGACGAACATCGCGTCGCCGTTGGCCCAGCCCCCGCCCGCTTGCAGGCGCTGCACCGTCGCGCGCCCCGGCAGGAACGTGACCGCACTCGCGAGGGCTTCCGGCGTCAGGGCCCGGAGCGGCGAGATGTCGTCGACGATCCAGATGCCGCGGCCGTGGGTCGCAATGACGAGATCGTGGTCACGTGGGTGAATCGCCAGATCACGCACCGCGACGGCCGGGAGGTCTCCGCCCTTGTAGTGCGCCCACTGCTTCCCGCCGTCGACGGACACCCACAGACCGAGCTCCGTGCCGAGGAACAGCAGGTTCGGGTTGACGGGATCTTCCTTGATGACGTGCGCATAGCCGCGCACGGGGCTATCTGCTCCGACGAGGGACGTCCACGTCGCCCCGAAATCGGTGGACTTGTAGGCGTACGGCCGCATGTCGCCGAAGGTGTGGAGGTCGAACGTCGCGTAGATCGTGCCCGTGGCGGCGTGGCCGGCGTCGACGGATGTCACCCACGCGTTTTTCGGCAGCCCGGTGATGTTGCCCGCCACGTTCGTCCACGTTTTCCCACCGTCGCGCGTGACCTGCAGATTGCCGTCGTCCGTGCCGGCCCAGATCACCTGGCCGTCTCGCGGCGACTCCGCAATCGCAAAGATCGTGGTGTGCATCTCGGCCGACGAGTTGTCGACGCTGACGCCGCCCGACTGCTCCTGTTTCTGTTTCTGCGGATCGTTCGTCGTCAGGTCGGGCGAGATGCGATCCCACGTCTGTCCGAAATCCTTGGATCGGAACAGAACCTGCGCGCCGAGATAGATCGTGCCCGGCTGCGTGGCGCTGATGTGGATCGGCGTGTTCCAATTGAAGCGGAGCTTCTTTTCCTGGTAATGCGGTAACGGCTGGATGCCGCGGCCCTCGTGGGTGTTGCGGTTGATGCGCCCGATGTAGCCACCCTGGGATTCCGCGTAGATGTAGTCGGGATCGGTGGGGTCGGCGAACATCCAGAACCCATCGCCGCCGTACATGTTCTCCCACTGGTGGTTCGTAATGCCGCCGGGATACTCCGAAGGCCCGACCCACGAGCTGTTGTCCTGCAATCCGCCGTACACGTTGTACGGCCGCGCCATGTCGACGCTCACGTGATAGAACTGGGACACGGGCAGGTTCTCGTTCTTCACCCACTTGTTGCCGGCGTCATAGGAGAACCACAGGCCGCCGTCGTCGCCGGTGATCAGAATGTCGGTGTTGTTGGGATCGACCCACACGTCGTGGAAGTCCCCGTGCGCCCCGCCTGAAATGCCGCTGAAGCTCTTCCCGCCATCGGTGCTGACGATGAGACCGCCGTCGGGCTTGTAGACGCGCTCGGGGTCGCGCGGATCCACGATGAGGGTCGCGAAATAGAACGGGCGCCAGATCATGTTCTGGCTGCGATCGAGCATCTGCCACGTCTTGCCGGCGTTGTCGGACCGGTACAGCGCATTGAGCGGCGGTACCGCCTCGATGAACGCGTACACGATGTCCGGCTTGGACGGCGCAACGGTGACCGCCACGCGACCCCACGGCTTCGGCGGGAGGCCGGAGCCGGCCGCGGCCGTCAGGTCGGTCCACGTGGCGCCGCCGTCTGTACTCTTGAACAGGCCCGACGCGCTCGGCGCCGTCGCGCTGTCGCCCCCTGACCGGAAGGTCCAGCCGCGCCGCCGGAAATCCCACATGCCGGCGTACAGCGTCCGGGGGTTCGATGGGTCCATCGATAGCATCGAGCAGCCGGTGGAAGCGTTGCTGCCCTTCAGCACGAGCGTCCAGGTTTTGCCACC
>Ga0075428_100010211_pt1 | contig 10424 bp, 8 predicted proteins | sample RhiMetdeltSRZDD2_FD_75291 | JGI IMG/M metagenome (GOLD analysis project Ga0075428, IMG submission 75291) | Populus rhizosphere microbial communities from Tennessee, USA - Rhizosphere MetaG P. deltoides SRZDD2 | ecosystem: Host-associated > Plants > Roots > Rhizosphere > Soil | place: USA... | reverse complement strand
TCAACTTCATTCACCCCAACGACACCGATGGTGCGCTGGTCGAGCTGGTGGAGCCGGCCGGTCCGTCGTCGAACGGGTCGGAACGGTAGCCCCCGCTGAGGCTGAGACACCTTGGCTGAGCTGCGCGCCAACATGGTTCTCCCGGCTCGGCGGGAGCAGGTGAGCCTGCATACCGCGGATGGGCTGACCTTGGTCGGCGAGCTTGCGTTGCCCGATGAGACCGACCCCCAGGCAACTCTGATCACCCTGCACCCGCTGCCCACCCACGGCGGGATGATGGACAGCCACGTGCTTCGTAAGGCGGCCGCCCGGTTGCCGGCCCTGGCCGAGCTCGCCGTGCTTCGGTTCAACACCAGAGGGACCGAGTCCGAGGCCGGCCGCAGCGAGGGGAGCTTCGACGCGGCCGAGGACGAGCGGTACGACGTGGCCGCGGCGATCGAGTACGCCGAGTTCCATGACCTGCCCAGCCGTTGGCTGGTGGGCTGGTCGTTCGGGACGGACCTGGCGCTCATGTACGGCTGCGACCCGGCGATCGAGGGCGCCATCCTGCTCTCGCCGCCGCTGCGGCACGCCCGGCCGGAGCACCTCGCGGTCTGGGCCGAGTCGGGCAAGCCGATGCTCGTCCTGGTCCCCGAGTTCGATGACTACCTGCGCCCGGCCGAGGCGGCGACCAGGTTTGCCGACGTGCCGCAGGCGAAGGTGGTCGGCGTCGCCGGAGCCCGGCACCTGTGGGTGGGGGAGCCGTACGTGCGCCGGGTGCTCGACGAGATCGTCGCATTGGTACGGCCGGAGGCGGCGCCGTTACCGGATCACTGGGATGGCCCGTACCGGATCGACGCCGACTAGCGGCAGCGCAAAGCGGCCCCTGGCCGCGACCACGCGGACTTTGCTCCGCGCTCGCACAGCGAGAGACCGCTCGTGGCGTACCCAGAGTCAGACCGATGCCCGCCACCGGTTGGGGTGCCGGTCTCGACGCCGAGCCTCCAGCGGGCTCGGCGTCGGGTTCAGCGACCAATCACGCCGCACATAGACCGAGGCGCCGTCGCCGCGTCCGGCCGACCGCGGCTTAGTGGCTCGGGCCGGTCTTCGCCGGGGCCGCGGCCTGCTTGGGCATCTCGACCCCGTCCTGCTTGACGTCTGACGAGCCCTTGGGCAGCTCCGCCTTGGCCGCCGGGACGACCTTGGCCGGATCCACGGCCGGAACCGCGGCACCGGTGAGCGTGGCCAGCATCTCGCGAACGTTGGACAGCTGGGCGTTGATGCTGTCCCGGCGGTGGGTCAGCGCCGCCAGCTCGCGCTCGGCCTCGAGTCGGCTCCGCTCGGCCTTGGCCCGGGCCTCGGCCACGATGTCCTCGGCTTCGCGCTGCGCGGTCTCGAGCATCTGGCGGGAGCGCCGCTCGGCCTCTTCGCGCATCTTCTGCGCCTCGACGCGCAGCTGCTCGGCCTGGTCGCTGGTCTCCTTCAGGTGCCGCTCGGCGCCCTCCTGCCGGATCGCGAGGTCGCGCTCGGCCTGCTCGCGGCGCTTGGCCAGGCTCGCCTCGAACTCGGCTGCGGCCTGGGCGGCCTTGGCGCGGGCCGCCTCGAGGATCCCTTCGGCCTCGTCGCGCTTGGCGGCCGCCTCGTTGGCGGCCTCGGCGCGCACCTGGGCGGCCTCCTTGCGAGCCTCCTCCAGGAGCTTCGCGGCCTCCTGGCGGGTCTGCTCGCGGCGAGCTCGGGCGTCCTCGTCGGCCTGGGTCCGCACCTGACCGGCGGCAGCTTCGGCTGCCTTGCGGTCCTTATCGGCACTGGCCTGAGCCTCGACCTTGAGGTCCTGGGCCTCCTCCTCGGCGAGCCGGAGGATCTTCTCGACCCGGGCGCCGAGGCCGGCGTAGCTCGGCTCCGCATCGCCCTGCTTCTGGGCGTTCTGCAGCTCGAAGTGGAGTTCTTCCACGCGTCGCTCGAGAGCGTTGATGCGCTGGGCGGCGGCGACGCGTTCGGAGTTGAGCCGGCCGAGGTGATCGTCCACCTGCTTGCGCTCGTATCCGCGCAGCACGATGTCGAAGGCCTCGTCGGCAGTCGTGTCAGTAGTGCGGGCATCAGTCATGCGGGACATGTTGGCAGAGCGCGGGCGCGCGTGCGACCCCAACTGGAGCACTGATGCGGGCTAGGTCCGCATTGTTTGCGAAATCGACCCGGTGCAGTACCGCGTGAGCGCGCGCTTACAGCGCGTGTCGGGCGGTTAGCTACCTTTTGCGACCTCGTGCGAGGAGTCGAAGTGGCCCGGCGGCAGGCCCTCGTTCTCGCCCAATCCGAGCTCGAGCACCGACCGGATCTGGGCGAACTGGGCCGAGATTTCCTCGCGTTGCCTGGCCATCTCGTCCACCTCGCGACGCGCGGCCCCGCGCGCCTGCTCCGCCTCTCGGCGAGCCGCCGCGACCATCTCTTCGGCCTCGCGACGGGCCTTTTCTACCGAGCTGCTGGCGGTCTCTTCGGCTTCCGTGAGCACCCGCTCGGCGTTCTTGATCGCGGTGCTGACCCGTTCCTCGGACTCGCTGCGCGCGGCTGTGACCTCATGCTGGGCCTGGGTCCGCGCGCTGACCAGTTCCTCGGCCGCCTGGCTGCGCGCGGCCGCTAGCTCCTGCGCCGCCTGGGTGCGCGCCTGGGTGAGCCGCTGTTCGGCGGCGGACCGGGCGCTGCCGACCACCGTCTCGGCCTCGGTGCGGGCCGCGGCGAGCTGCTGATCCGCCTCGGCCTGGGCGGAAAGCACCCGGTGCTCGGCTTCGTGCCGTGCCTCGGCAAGCTTGCGGTCGGCCTCGGCGGTCGCGGTGGCAAGCCGGCTCTCGGCGTCGGCACGCATCGCCTCGACTCGTGTGGTGATCTCGGCTTCGTACTCGGCGAGCTGCCGCTCGGCTTCCTGCCGGCGGCCGGCCAGCTCGCGGGCGGCCTCCTCGATCGCACTGGTCCGCTGCCGGTCCGCCTCGGAGCGCAGCTCAGCGGCCTGTTCGCGAAGCTCGGTGGCAGCCCTGGCCGCCTCGGACTGCGTCCGTTCGGCCTGCGCGATGGCCTCGGCCAGCAGCCGATCGACCTCGGCGCGCTGCTCGGCAAGGTGCGACTCGGTATGGGTTCGCAGTTCCTTGATCTCGTTGCGAGCCTCCGAGCGCATCTGCTCGGCCTCTTCCTCGGCGTCCCTGAGCAGCCGCTCGATCCTGGCTCCCACGGATGTCACCGGACGGTCGGTCTGAGTCAGCCGCTGATTTGCCGCCGCGAGCTCGGCGGTGGTGCTGGCCAGCTCGGCCTTGGCCGCAGCGAGCTCGGTGCCGGCTTCATCCAGCCTCGCCTGCACCGCAGCGGCTTGCGAGCGCGCCATTTCGAGATCGGCTCGGGTTTCCACAAAGTCTCTGGTCTGCTCGTCGAAGCGCGCCTGGGTCAGCGCCAGCCGCTCCAACGCGCCGGTGAGTTCGGCCCGGACCGTCGCAAGCTGCTCGTGCTGTTCCAAGCGGCCGTCACCGGCGGCGGCCAACTCGGCGCGCAGCCGCTCGACCTCCACGTTGGCATCGACCAGGCTTTGCCGGGTGAGGTCCAGCTCGTGCCGGGTCAGGTCGAGCTCACGCCCTCCAACGGCCAGATCTTCGGCACGGGCGGCCAGCTCGTGCCGGGAGTTCTCGAGCTCGGACTCGGACGCCTTGAGCCGCGATCGGGTGTCCTCCAGCGCCCGCACGGCCTCGTCCAGCCGACCCATCATTGCCTCGTCCGGTCGGGCCGACCCGGACTCCAGGAGCTTGTCCTGCGCGGCGGTCAGCTGGGCCCGAACGCTGGCCAGTTCGGTCCGGGTCCGGTCGAGCTCGATTCGAGTGTGCCCAAGCTCGCCCGGCGTGGTGTCCTCGGCAGCTCGCTGCCGGGCTCGATCGAGTTCGGCCCGCAGCCGCTCGGACTCAGCGCCCAGCGTTTTCACATCGTTGTCGGCGACCTGTAGCCGGGCGCGCAGCTCGGCCAGGTCTCCGGCGCCTGCTTTGAGCTTCTGCTGAGCGGCGGCCAGCTGTTTGGTCGTCGCGTCCAACTCGTCGATGATCGGCCCGTGATCCTCGGGACCGAGCCCGATCTGGTTGCGGATCTCGGACATCTTGCGATGCGAGTCCCGCAGGTCGCGGTAGGCCTGGTCCAGTCGCGCGGACACCGACTTGAGATTGATCACTGCTTGATCTCGCTCCGCCATCGCGGTGGCCAGGTCGTCTTCGACGCGCGTCAAGTAGGCGTCGACCTGGGCGCGGTCATAGCCGCGCAGCACGATGTCGAAGCCCTCGAACTGAGGGGGCATGGGGTCATCGGGTTCGATGACCCCGGTCCAGGACTCATGGCCCATGACGGAGGATTTTTCCAGATATACCGCGGTGATGGGCTAACGGTTGCGCAGATCGGACCCCGAACGACCAGACCTGGGCGGTGACTCCGGTGGCTGCGGAGCTGCCGGTTCGACCAACTCGACCAGCACGCCACCGGCGTCCTTGGGATGGATGAAGTTCACTCGTGATCCGGCGGTACCTCGGCGGGGTTGTTCGTAGAGCAGCCGCAGCCCCCGGCTTCGCAGTGTCCGGCAGGCAGCGTCGATGTCCGCGACCGCATACGCGACCTGCTGGACGCCCTCGCCACGGCCGGCCAGGAACTTCGCGATCGGGGAGTCCGCACTCAGCGGCGCCAGCAGTTGGACGTACGATCCCGACTCGCCGACGGCCAGCATCGCCTCGCGCACACCTTGCTCCTCGTTGATCTCTTCGTGTACGAGCTCGAGATCGAACGTCTTGCGGTAGAACGCGATCGCCTCATCGAGGTCACGGACCGCGATGCCGACATGATCGATGCGGGTGAACACAGCTCCTAGCTTCGGTCGAACTCCGCAAAGACGGTAGTCCCCGATCGACGCGGAGGTAATCGGTACGTGGGGCCCCGATGGGGCCCGAGCTGTGACGCCGGCTTGCCGGCGCGGAGATATCGTGTCATCAAGCTGTCCGCATACCCCGCATGGAGGCGCCGCCATGGCTGCTAGCTCTGTGATCGTCGCCGGTGCCCGCACCCCGATGGGCCGGCTACTCGGCTCACTGAAGGACTTCTCCGGAGCCGATCTGGGTGGCGTGGCCATCAGAGCCGCACTGGAGCGGGCCGGGGTAGCGCCCGACCAGGTCGACTACGTGATCATGGGTCAGGTGTTGCAGGCCGGAGCTGGACAGCTACCGGCCCGCCAGGCTGCGGTCGCGGCCGGCATTCCGATGGGAGTTCCCTCTATCACGATCAACAAGGTCTGCCTGTCCGGCCTGAACGCGATCGCGTTGGCCGACCAGCTCATCCGGGCCGGTGAGGTCGAGATCGTGGTCGCCGGCGGGATGGAGTCGATGACCAACGCGCCGCACCTGCTGCCGAAGTCCCGCAGTGGATACAAGTACGGCTCGATCGAGCTGCTGGACGCGATGGCGTACGACGGCTTGACCGATGCGTTCGACAAGATCGCAATGGGTGAGTCCACCGAGCACTACAACGCCAAGCTCGGTATCTCCAGGGAAGAGCAGGACGCGTTCTCGGCCCGTTCCCATCAGCGCGCGGCCGAGGCGCAGAAGAACGGCACGTTCGACGAGGAGGTCGTCCCGGTCGAGATCCCGCAGCGCAAGGGCGACCCGATCCGGTTTGCCGAGGACGAGGGAATCCGGGCCGATACCACCGCCGAAGGCCTGGGCAAGCTGCGCCCGGCGTTCAGCAAGGACGGCACGATCACTGCCGGGAGCTCGTCCCAGATCTCAGACGGTGCGGCCGCGGTCATAGTGATGAGCAAGGCCAAGGCGGAGCAGCTCGGTCTGTCCTGGCTGGCCGAGATCGGCGCGCACGGCAGCGTGGCCGGTCCCGACAACTCGCTGCAGTCGCAGCCGGCGAACGCGATCAACGCGGCGCTGGCCAAGGAGGGTATCGTCACCGCCGACCTGGATCTCGTCGAAATCAACGAGGCGTTCGCATCGGTGGCGATCCAGTCGATGCGGGAGCTCGGGCTCGCTCCCGACCAGGTCAACGTCAACGGTGGGGCGATCGCGCTCGGGCACCCGATCGGTGCGTCCGGAGCCCGGATCGCGCTGACCCTCGCGCACGAGCTGCGGCGTCGCGGCGGCGGGGTCGGCGTTGCGGCGTTGTGCGGTGGTGGTGGCCAGGGCGACGCACTGGTGCTGCGGGTCCCACCGGCGTCGGGCTGATCGACCGGCATGGCACCGGGTGTGGACGTTGCCGACCTGGTGGAGCGGGCCCGCAAGGGGCAACCACGGGCGGTCGGCCGGCTGATCTCGCTGGTCGAGGACGCCTCGCCGGCGTTGCGCGAGGTGATGGCCGCGCTGGTCGGGCACACCGGCGGTGGCTACGTGATCGGCATCACCGGGGCTCCCGGGGTCGGCAAGTCGACCTCGACGTCCGCCCTGGTCACCGGCTACCGCCGGCTCGGCAAGCGGGTCGGGGTGCTGGCCGTCGATCCGTCCTCGCCATTCTCCGGGGGTGCGCTGCTCGGTGACCGAGTCCGCATGCAGGAGCATGCGACGGACCCGGATGTGTACATCCGCTCGATGGCGTCTCGCGGGCATCTCGGTGGGCTGGCCTGGGCCACCCCGCAGGCGTTGCGAGTGCTGGACGCCGCCGGCTTCGACGTGATCCTGGTCGAGACCGTCGGTGTCGGGCAGTCCGAGGTAGAGATCGCCGGGCAAGCCGATACCACGGTCGTCCTGCTCGCGCCCGGCATGGGCGACGGGATCCAGGCGGCCAAGGCCGGGATCCTGGAGATCGGCGACGTGTACGCGGTGAACAAGGCCGACCGGGACGGCGCCGATGCGACCGTGCGCGAGCTCGGCAACATGCTCGCGCTCGGCGAGCGGCGCGCGCCCGGCGACTGGCGGCCGCCCATCGTGCGGACCGTGGCGGTTCGCGGCGAGGGTGTGGACGAGTTGATCGAGGCGCTGGAGAAGCACCGGTCCTGGCTGGCCGGGACCGGTGAGCTCGATCGGCGCCGGCGGCAGCGGGTGTGTGACGAGATCGAGGCGATCGCAGTCACCGCCTTGCGGGAGCGGATCGGGGACCTGCATGGCGACCAGCGTCTGGACGTGCTGGCCGGGCGGGTACTCAGCGGTGAGCTTGACCCCTACCGGGCGGCCGACGAGCTGGTAGAGAACCTTTCCGAGCTGGCGAGCCCCGGCGGGTAGCGCTGCGTGCCCGACACTTGGCGCGCCGACCCCGCGGGCTGTCTCCAGCGCAGCCAAACCCGGGATCGCGCAGTCACCGGTCGCGGGGAGCGCTAGCATCACGCCTCGGTAACAATGCGGAACGCACCAGGGGATATGGCAGCGATGCGCCGGGCACGAAAGATCGCCGGTGGTCTGGCCCTAGGGCTCGGGCTGCTGATCGCGCTCGTCGGCGCGGCCGTCGCCGCATACGTGGGACCGGACGACACCGTGCGGTCGGACCCGGCGCGGATCAGTACCGACACCGCTGCGGCCGTGGTGACCAACGAGCTGTTCCGGTTCGTCGGCCCCACCGTGCATCTGACCGTCACCGGCCACGACAAAGCGGCGGTGTTCGCCGGGGTCGGGCAGGCGGCGGACGTTGCCGACTTCCTCGACGGCACCGCGCACGAGACCGTCCGGGTGACGTCGCTGCCGTTCACCCCGAAACAGGAGTCCGGACCTGGCAAGCCGGGTCCGTTGCCGCCGCCCGCTTCGGCCGGGCTCTGGGTGGCCAGTATCCAGGGCATGGGTTCCCAGGAGATGATCTGGCCGTCGACCGACGGTGACTGGCGGGTCGTGCTGATGCGCGCCGACGGGTCGGAGGGTTTCGATGCAACGGTGACGGTCGCGTTCGAGATGCCGCAGCTGTTCATCGGAGCGCTCACCGCGGTGGTCTCGGGTTTGGCCGCGATCGTCGGTGGATTCCTGCTCATGCGCCGCCGCCGGCTCCAGCCGGTCGAGCTGCCGCTGCAGCGCGGGCCGGACGCCGGGCCGTCCTACCCGCTGGCCGGTAGCGCGTTGGAGCGGCCGGCTGGGCAGCACCAGCCGGGAGACCGGTGACCAGGTTCACCGCCGCCCGCGCCGCCCATGTCCTGCTTGCCGCAGCGGTAGGTGCGGCGGCGGGTGGTTGCGGCCTCCCGGTGCGCGGCAACGGCGGGGAGCCGCTTTCACCCCGGCCGGCGGTGCATACCTCGGCGGTGGGCGGAATCGTGGACCGGTATGTACAGGCCAGCAACGCGGCCAGTGCGAGCCGGAGTGTCAGGCTGCTGCGCGCCGCCGAGGTCGACTCCAGCCTGGCCATCGACACCGCGATCTACCGCGCCGACCGGGTGCTCGATCCGAGCGATAGATCCAAGGCGAAGCCGTTCGGCTACCGGCAGGAAGCGACCTTCGTGCCGCGGTTGGCGGGCTACCCGCGATGGTTCGCGGTCCAGGCGAGACCGTCTTTTCCGCAGGCCGGCTCGGCGCTACTGGTCTTCGTCCAGCGACACGCCAGCCAGCCATGGCTGCAGGCTGCGTTGATCGACATCGGCTCCGGAAACACCATGCCGGAGCTGGCGTACGACAGTCACGGCAATGCGATCGCGGTTCCGGTCGACGACCAGGCCGGACTGCTGGCCGCGCCGAGCGCCGTCGCCGCGGCGCAGGCGGATTACCTCACCAGCGGCAAGCGGCCCGACTCCGACCCGTGGCTGGGCGCCGACACCTGGAGCACGGAACTGATCGACGCCGCCCGGACCGACGTGAAGCAGCTGTCGTTCGCGACGGTGACAAACCGCTACCGGCCCGCGAGCCAGCCGATGTACGCCCTCCGGACGGCCGATGGGGGCGCGGTCGTGGCGTACGTGATGAAGCGCTCCTTCGACGCGAAGCTGGAGTCCGTAGGCTCGGTGTGGCGGCTGGCCGGAATGTACGCAGCGCTTGCCGGCACCGATGCCCTGCGGGCCAGGACGCTGCACGTGGAATGGCTGTACCAGTGGCTGGTGCACGTGCCACCGACCGGCAACGAGTCCGCCGAGGTCCGGGTCATCGGGCGGTCCGGCGGAGTGACCGAGGTCTCCGGCAGCGACTGACGGGTACGCTGCATGTGACACGAACCACGAGGTCGTGTCGGGTTCCGTCACATGTTGCCGATCCAGGAGACCCGTCGTGGAAGCGAACGAGATCGAGGCCGGACGCCGGCGCTGGCGGGAGCGGTACGCCGCGTCCCGGGTCCGCGAGGCCGACTTCACCACGCTGTCCGGCTCCGAGGTCGAGCCGGTGTACGGACCGCCCGACGGAGCCGAGGCGCCCGGGTTCGAGCGCATCGGCTGGCCGGGTGAGTACCCGTTCACCCGCGGCCTCTACCCGACCGGCTACCGGGGGCGAGCCTGGACGATCCGGCAGTTCGCCGGCTTCGGCAACGCGGCCCAGACCAACGAGCGGTACAAGATGATCCTCGCGGCCGGCGGTGGCGGGCTCTCTGTCGCATTCGACATGCCGACGCTCATGGGCCGCGACTCCGACGACCCGCGCTCGCTCGGCGAGGTCGGCCACTGCGGGGTGGCGATCGACTCGGCGCGGGACATGGACGTGCTGTTCTCGGACATCCCGCTGGGCAACGTCACCACCTCGATGACGATCTCCGGCCCGGCGGTGCCGATCTTCTGCATGTACGTGGTGGCTGCCGAGCGGCAAGGGTTCGATCCGTCGATGCTCAACGGCACGCTGCAAACCGACATCTTCAAGGAGTACATCGCGCAGAAGGAGTGGCTGTTCGCGCCGGAGCCGCACCTGCGTCTGATCGGCGACCTGATGGAGTACTGCGAACGGCAGATTCCGGCGTACAAACCGCTGTCGGTGTCCGGATACCACATCCGTGAGGCCGGGTCGACCGCTGCCCAGGAGCTCGCGTTCACCCTCGCCGACGGTTTCGGCTACGTCGAGCTCGGGCTGTCCCGCGGGCTCGACGTGGACAGCTTCGCACCCGGCTTGTCGTTCTTCTTCGATGCGCACATCGACTTCTTCGAGGAGATTGCGAAGTTCCGTGCAGCCCGGCGGATCTGGGCCCGCTGGCTGCGCGACGTCTATGGCGCGAAGTCCGAGAAGGCGCAGTGGCTGCGCTTCCACACCCAGACCGCGGGGGTCTCGCTGACCGCGCAGCAGCCGGACAACAACGTGGTCAGGACCGCGATCGAGGCGCTGGCCGCGGTGCTGGGCGGCACGAACTCGCTGCACACCAACGCGCTGGACGAGGTGCTCGCACTGCCCAGCGAGCGGGCCGCCGAGATCGCGTTGCGGACCCAGCAGGTGATCATGTCCGAAACCGGGGTCGGCAACGTGGCCGATCCGCTCGGTGGTTCCTGGTACGTCGAGGCGCTTACCGACCGGATGGAAGGCGAGGCCGAGGCGATCTTCGCGCGGATCAAGGAGATGGGCCAAGCCGGC
>Ga0075428_100010210_pt1 | contig 10424 bp, 9 predicted proteins | sample RhiMetdeltSRZDD2_FD_75291 | JGI IMG/M metagenome (GOLD analysis project Ga0075428, IMG submission 75291) | Populus rhizosphere microbial communities from Tennessee, USA - Rhizosphere MetaG P. deltoides SRZDD2 | ecosystem: Host-associated > Plants > Roots > Rhizosphere > Soil | place: USA... | reverse complement strand
GAAGGACACCGGCAAGATCGAAGACATGCTCGAGGCGAACCGCACGGTGCTGGACACGTTCGAGCACGACGTACGCGGTGTCGTGTCGGGTGAGAGCCGCATCGAAGGAAAGGTGGTCGTCGAAGAGGGCGCGCACATCGTCGACGCCGTCGTGCGCGGCCCGGTCATCATCGGCCGCGACGCGCGCGTCACGCACGCCTACGTCGGCCCATACACGTCGATCGGCAATCGCTGCTCGATCGAGAACTGCGAGATCGAGAATTCGATCGTGCTCGAGAACTCGTCGATTGCCCACGTCGACGGACGCATCGAGGCGAGCCTGATCGGCAAGAACGTGAAGATCGGCCGCACGCAGCGCAAGCCGGTGGCGTACCGGTTCATGCTTGGCGACAACAGCGAAGTGGGGATCACGTAACGTGAAGGCCGGTCGCCTCGTGGCGATCCTCATCTCGCTCGTCGTGCTGTTGGGCGGCGGCTACGCTTCGTTCCGCCTGTCGATGGATCGCCGCGAGCACAAGGGACGCGAAGCGGTGCTGCGGCGTAATCTGGCGATGATGCGCACCGCCATCAAGACCTTTCACGATGATCAAGGACGCTACCCGCGATCGCTCGACGAGCTCGTGCCGAGGTACGTTCGATCGATCCCGCGAGACCCGATGACGAACGAGAGGGACTGGCGCGTCGATACCGAACAGGTCGTGCTGCCGAGCGGCGATTTCACCACCAACTCCACCGTGACCGAGTCGTACGTCGTCGACGTACACAGCGCCGGCCGCGCGCCCTACTCCAGCTGGTGACATGCCGAACGTCTACACCTTCAAGGATTTCGAAGGCAGCAGCCATCGGATCCTCATCGATCTGATCCGCCGTCATGCAGGCCGCGGCGGCACTCTGCTCGACCTCGGCGCCGCCGGCGGCGAGCTCGGATCGGCCGTGCGCGAGCAGTTCGATCGCACGATCGGCTTCGAGTACAACGTCGACTGCATCGGCCAGCTCGACGGCCGCTTCGATCAGGTCGTGATCGCCGATCTCGAGCGCGTCAAGCGCCTCCCGCCTAACGTGCGCGCGATCGTGCTCGCCGATGTGCTCGAGCACCTGCGCAGCCCTGCCGCCGCATTGCAGCTCGTGCGCAGCGCACTCGCCGACGACGGCCACGTGTTCATCTCCGTCCCGAACATCGCCAATATCACCGTCCGCCTCGGGCTGCTCCTGGGGATTTTCGAATACCGCGACCGCGGCATCCTCGATCACACACACCTGCGCTTCTACACGCTGCGTACGATTCGCCGCGAAGTCGAGAACGCCGGCTTCCGCATCCTCGCGGTGCGCGGCTCGTCCGTGCCGGTCCGCCTCATCATCGGATCGTTCACGCCGGATTTGCTCCTGCGCCTCGGCGAGCGCGTACTGATGTGGATCACGCGCGCATGGCGCGCGTTGTTCGCGTATCAGATTATTTTGGTCGCGGAAAAATCGTAGGGCGGGCCGCTGGCCCGCCGTTAGGCCGGCGGCCTCGCCGGCCGGCGGCCGGCCGGCACGGCTGGCGAGCCGCCAGCCCCACGACGCACTCCACAGCACCACGCCCACGATCGAAACCCACCACCATCCGCGCGCGAGTTGTCGCGAGAACACGACTTCGTGGCGTCCGGCGGGAACGGTCACGCCCGCGAAGATCATGTCCGTTTCGATCGCGCGTGCGCGTTTGCCGTCGATGGTGATCTGGAGCTCGGGCGTGAGCTTCTCGCTCGAGGCGAGGAAAAACGGCGTGTCGGACTCCGTCGTCACGCGCTGCTCCGCGGGCGCGTAGTGCGCCAGCGTCACGCGCGTGTTGGCAGGCGTTAGGCCGGGAGACATCACGGGATCGTCGGTGATCACCGCTTCGTGTTCGAAGTCGACGTCGCGCGCGGCGAGGAATTCGTCGTCGTTGAGCTTGCGCAGTTTCGAGACCGCGCGGAAGCGCGGAAGCTCCGCGAGATTGCGGAAGAGTCGTCCGTCCGGCAGCTCGCGCTCGAACATCACCGGCGTCATGACGCGGCCGAAGAAAAATCCGCCGTCTTCGGCCTCGAGAATCCAGCCGCGCACGCCGGCGGCCCGCACGCGCAAGGTTACGCTCTCGCCGTAGCGCGCGTACGGCCGCAACGGGACGTAGAGCTTGTTCATCACGTTCGCTTCCGCCTTCGCGAACGCGCGCGACCACACCACGCGCCCGTTCTTGAGCAGCTCCACGTGAAGCAGCCCGTCGCCTTGCTCGATGTTCACCGGCACTTCGATCGACCAGAACGGCTCGGCTTCGATGCGCACCGTTCGTTCGAGCACCATCCCCGGACGCAGCGGCATCGTTCCCGTCTCCTTCACGCCCGGCACGGTCGCTTTGAAGATGCCCCACTTGATGATGTCGAGCTCGCGATGCTCGAGAAAGTAGCGGATGCCGAACAGAGAGTTGAGCGGATCATCGAAACGGTATTGCAGGCTGTTGAACGTGAGCAGCGTCGACGTTCCGCTCCACGACGTCGGATCGATGCGTTGCAGCATCCGTCGATACGCCGCCTCCGAGCCGAAATGGCTGCGCACATCTTCGACGCGCACGAGCTCCGCGGTGTTCGGCCAGAGGTAGTTGAAGAACGGCGCGATGCGGAACGGATCTTTTTCCGCACGCAGGAATTGCGTCGTAGGCGTCGCGGGCACATGCGCGCTGTTAGGCGGGAGGTACGGATAGAAACGTCCCGCGAGCAGGGCGAGATCGAATGCGAGAATCGCGGCGATCCCATGCGCGAGGCCGAATCGGCGGAAGAAGCGGGTGCCCGCAGCGGCAAGATAGCCGATCGGAAGCGGGAGCAACAACGCGACCCGTGCGAGCGCGGAGTATTTGAATCCCGGCAGCTTCGACACGAAATTCGCGATCACAGGCGCGCCGAACATGCACGCGAGGATCAGCGCCGCCGCGGCGAGCCAGAAACCTCGCGCACGTGCGCGTCGATTGAAGATGCCGAAGAGCGCGAGCGGAATGGTCAGGATGCCGAGGTAGATCGTCGTCTCGATGTAATTGCCCAGCGCGCCGAGTTGCGCATCGCCTGACCAATCCTTGAACGCAGGATTGCCGAGGCGATCGGGCTCGAGGAAATTGCGCCAGTGCTCCTTCGAGTACGTGACGACGCTCGCTTCTCTCCGCACATCGAGATACCCGGAGCGCCGGATCAATTGCGCGAACGGAACGAGCGCCGGCGCCGCGATCATCAACGCGAGGAGGACGGCCGCGCCGCCCCGCAACATTGTCATCCCGAGCGTAGCGAGGGACCTGGGCGGGTGGGAGGCACGATTTACGCGCCGCCCACCCCCCAGGTCCCTCGCTACGCTTCGGGATGACAAGAAGGCGAAGTACGCGATCGCCATCCACGCGCCATACGCGATCGCGGCAGGAAAACCGGAGAGCGCGAAGGCGACGGCGATGAGCGTCATCGACGCGATCGACGTGCGGCGCCGCCTAACAACCCAGAGGATCGCGGGATAGAGTGCGGTGGCGTTCGTGATCTGCCAGAGCCAGCGCACCGCGTACATGCCCGCGGCGGCGACGAGGATCGCGCCGATCGCGGCGCCGCGGCGGCCGAGTCGCTCTTCGCGCAGCCAGAGATACGAGAACACGAACGCGACGTTGAGCTTCAGGAACACGATCGCGGTGTAGACCCACGTCAACGGCACGAGCAACACGGGAATCAGGATGAACGGCGAGAGCACTGCCGCAGCCGACGATCCCCATCCCGGGATTCCGCAGGCGACGTATGGATTCCAGTGAAACGTCCGCCAGTCCTCCTTCGCCATCGACATGAGCGTGTAGTACGCGGTCGGCGGATCGTTGAGCAGCGAGTTCTGCGCGTGCAGGATCTCCGGCGGACGCACGTTCTGCCACGGGCTGAAGTTGTAGAAGACGTCGTTCGGGGAGAGCACGCGCCCCATGAACAGGAGCGGAAAGAAGAACACGAAATGGTAGACACCGAGGGCGATGAGGGCGGTGCGGTGCTTTCGCAGGAATCGTCGGACGCGTCGCTTCAAATCACGCTCAGTCTATCCTGAGGAACTCTCAGTTCATGCCGAGCGAAGTCGAGGCATCATTGGAGCCGCAGCCGCAAGTGGTCTTGTGCATTGCTGAGGCTCCATTGACCCCTCGACTTCGCTCGGGGTGAACTGATCAACCATGCGTAAAACGATTCTGGTGGCGGCCGATGTCGATCGATCCCTCGAAGAGCGTGCGCGTGGCGACGCGCGCTTCGAGATCGTTCGCCGGCCCGTGCGCAGCGAAGAGGAGCTCGTCGGCGTCGTCGCGGACGCGCAGATCCTCGTCACGCGCGCGTACAACCGCGTCACGCGACGCGTGATCGATGCCGCGCCGCAGCTCGAGTTGATCGCGCAGGCGACGAGCGGCATCGACAACATCGACGGCGACGCGGCGCGCGAGCGCGGCATCCCGATCCTCAACATGCCCGGCATCAACGCGAACGCGGTCGCGGAGATGGTGATCGCGTACATGATCGCCATGACGCGCACGATTCCGCTGTACACGCGCGAGATCGTGCGCGGCGTCTTCAGCCGCGACGACTGCGCCGAGCGTCACGAGCTCCGCCACTTCCGCCTCGGCATCATCGGACTCGGGCAGGTCGGCAGCGCCGTCGCCCGACTCGCGTCCGCATTCTCGATGGAGATCTGCGCGTACGATCCCTACATCGCCCCGACACCGACGCCACGCGTCGACTCACTGCGCGAGCTGCTCGCGCGAACGGACATTCTCACCTTGCACGTTCCGCTCACGAACGAAACGCGGCGCATGATCGGCGCGGCCGAGATCGCGCAGCTCGCGCGCGGCTCGTATCTCATCAACGCGTCGCGCGGCGAAGTGCTCGATCAACACGCGGCGCTCGACGCTCTGGCATCGAATCACCTCGCCGGACTCGCACTCGACGTCTTCGATCCCGAACCGCCGACCGAGCCGCTGCCCGACGACCCGCGCCTGATCCTGACACCACACGTCGCGGGATGTTCGTACGAAGTGAAGACGACCGCGGGCGGGAGATTGTTCGAAAAGATCGCGGAGTGGTATCACCGGTCCCCTCTCCCCGTCGCACGGGGAGAGGGCTAGGGTGAGGGGCCTCTCGTTCAACAAACGATCGAGAGCCCCCTCACCCTAACCCTCTCCCCCGTGCGCGGGGGAGAGGGGAGTATGGATCGCGCGTCCGTCGCGAAATACATGCGTCACGAGGTTCACCCCGAAGTGATAGACGAGATGCAGGTAGCTCGGCGCGTCGAGGAGCACGAAGTCGGCGCGCTTGCCGGCTTCGATCGATCCGATCTCGTCCGCCATGCGCAGCGAATGCGCGCCGTTGAGCGTCGCGGCGGTGAGGGACTCTTCGACGGTCATCTTCATCTGCAGCGTCGCGAGCTGCATGACCATCTGCATCGACTCGGTCATCGACGACCCGGGATTGCAGTCGGTCGACAGCGACACGATCGCGCCCTTCTCGATGAGCTTGCGCGCGGGCGCGTAGCGATCGGACATGAGGAAGAAGCTCGTCGCCGGAAGCAGATTCGCGACCGTGCCCGATGCCGCGAGCGCGGCGATGCCGGCGTCGGAGATGTACATGAGGTGATCCGCGGACGCCGCGCCGACGCTCGCCGCGAGGCTCGCGCCGTCGGTGTCGGAAAGCTCGTCCGCGTGGAGCCGCGGGATCATTCCCAGCTCCGCGCCGGTGCGCAACACGACTTCGCCCTGCTCGCGGGTGAAGACGCCGCGCTCGACGAACGCATCGCAGAAGACGGCGAGCTTTTCTTCGGCGACCGCGGGAAGGATCTCGGCGAGGATCGTGGAGATGTAGCCCTGCCGCGCCGCTTCACTTCCGCGGCTCTCCGGCGGAAACTCGTGCGCCGCAAGACACGTCGGGACGAGCCGCACCGGCGATGACTTGCTCGCGTCACGAATCGCGCGAAGCTGTTTCAGCTCGCACTCTTTGTCGAGCCCGTACCCGCTCTTCGCCTCGGCCGTCGTCGTCCCGTACCGCGACATCGTCCGCGCACGCGCGAGGATGTTGTTCGCGAGCTCCGCTTCGCTCGCCTTGCGCGTTGCATGCACCGTCGACGCGATGCCGCCGCCCGACGCCGCGATCTGCTCGTACGTCTCACCCTGCAAACGCCGATTGAACTCCGACTCGCGCATGCCCGCGAACGGAATGTGCGTGTGCGTGTCGACGAACCCCGGCACCGCGGTCGCGCCGCGCGCGTCGACGTCCTCGTCGATCGTTAGGTCGGAAGGAAGATCGCTCTCTCGTCCGATGAACGCGAATCGCCCATCGCGAATGACGATCACGGATTTCTCGTGCACGGCAAGCTCGCGCATCGCGCGACCGCGCGCGGCGATACGGCCCTGGGGCGTTGCGATCTGCGAAAGGTTGCGAATGAGAAGCGTCACGACTGCCGCTGCCTGAACAACGCCGTCAGCGGCTCTTCGGTCGCTTCTTCCTCCGCATCGAGCGCGAGCAGCTGCTGGATCATATCGATCGTCGTCTGCAGCTTGTTGCGCGCGCCCCGGCGCTCGACCTTCAGATCGCCGATCGCGCGCTCGAGGTCGCCGACGCGCTGCATGGCTTGGCCGATCAGGCGATCCGCGAGCAGTTCCGCATCCTTCACGATCAGCTCCGCCTCTTTGCGCGCATTGCCGGTGAGATCCTCGGCGACTTTCTGCGCGGAGAGCAGCGTGTCCTTGAGGATGCGCTCGCGATTCGAGTGATCTTGGAGATCCTCGCGGAGGATCACCGCATCGCGCGTGAGCCGGTCGTTCTCGCGCAGAAGGCGCTCGATCTCTTCGGCGACGAGGTGAAGGTACGCGCGCACTTCATCGATGTTGTATCCCTTGAGCGTGCGCGAAAAGGTTTGCTTCTGAATCTCCAGCGGAGTGAGGTTCTGCATGACGCCCTCCCAACACGGTTGGCGGTTGGCGGTTGTCAGTTGGCGGGAGCGACCATTCGCCGTCTCCACCGCCAACCGCCAACTGCCAACCGTCAACTATTGATTCATGAGTATAAGTCTCATCTGGGCCACCGCGAGCAACTGCCGCAGGATCCAGATGATCAGCACCAGCACGAGCGGCGACCAGTCGATGCCTGCCGTATCGAAGCGCCGCAGGAACCGGCGGATGGGGCGGAGGAAGGGCCGGGTCATGCGCTCGAAGATGTCGTTGAGCTGTTCGAGCAGTCCGTAGAACTGCCGGTGCCGCCAGCGGAACTTCGACTCGCGCAGGAAAAACAGAACCCAGGAGAGGATCACCCACACCAGGATCAGCCACTGCAGGATGTCGAGGATGATGTCGAGGGCGCGGAGGAAGATGACCAGGACTTCCATCGATCAGCGGCTCCCGAAAATCGCGCGGCCGACGCGGATGATCGTCGCGCCTTCCTCGATGGCAACTTCGAAATCGTCGGTCATGCCCATCGACAATTCTCGCAGACCGAGATCATCGCGCATCGCCTTCAATTCTCGAAAATAGGTCCGCATCTCCTCGGCCTCGCCCAGCGGCGGGATCGCCATCACTCCGGCGAGGCGCAGCGACGGAAGTGCGGCGATGCTCTTCGCCAGCACCGCGACCTCCGGCGACTCGGCTCCGCTCTTCTGCGCCTCGCGTCCGATGTTCACCTGAAGCAGCACATCCTGCGTCTTTCCCGCTGCCTCCGCCGCGCGCGCGACTTTCTCCGCGAGCTCGCGCGAGTCGATCGTCTGAATGACGTCGAACAAACGCACCGCGTCCCTGGCCTTGTTCGATTGCAGATGTCCGATGAGATGCCATCGCGCCGTGCCGCTCACCGAGGGCTTCTTGTCGCGCGCTTCCTGCACTTTGTTCTCGCCGATGTCCGTCATGCCCGCGGCGATCGCGTGATCGACATCGGCCGCGGGAAACGTCTTCGAGACCGCGACGAGACGCACATCGCTGCGCGAACGCCCCGCGCGAGTGCACGCCGACGTGATTCGCGTCTCGAGCATGGCCAGGTTCGCGCGGATGTCGTCAGGCCTCGACACGCCGCCGCTCCATGAGCCGTCCGTTCGCGAGATCGACGGCGCGGTTCGCGAGGCGGTCCGCATCTTTGTTGCCCGCGCGAAGTGTGTGCCGGATGGAGAATCGCTTGAAGCGACGCACCATCGCCTTCGCCTCGGCGTGCATCGGAACGAGATTGGGATGCTTGACGCGATAGATGCCGAGCATCTGTTTCACCAGGAGCTCGGAGTCGGACACGATCTCGACGTCGCTCGCGCCCTCTTGGTGCGCGACGGTCAGCGCTTCGATCAATCCCGCGTACTCGGCGACGTTGTTCGTCGTCTTGCCGAGGTAGCCGCAGATCTCGATGATCTCGCCGCCGTCCGTCGTCATGAACACGCCGTAGCCCGCCGGCCCCGGATTTCCGCGGGCGGCGCCATCGATGAATGCCGTGATTTTCAGGATGTGGGTCTCTCCAGGTAGAGGATTCGATGGCAGCCTTCACAGTGCACCAACTCGCCGCGCTTGAGCTGCTGCGCGACCTGGGGACGCACGCGCGTGCGGCATGCCGAGCACGTTTCACTTCCCACGCGCGCGACCGCGATCTGCTGCCGCTGTCGGTAGATCTTGTGGAACTCGTTCTTCAGGCGATCCGGAACCGTGCTCTCGATCTTTTCCGCTTTCTTGCGAAGATCTTCCGCTTCTTTCTTCAGATCGCCGAGCGAATGCTGCCACTCGTCGTGCGCGGTGTCGTAGCGCGACTGCAGATCCGCATGTCCGCCCTTCCGCGCATCGAGCTGCGTCTGCAGTCCCTCGGCTTCGGTCATGTTCTTGAGCACCGAATCCTCGAGATCCTTCACGTGCTTGCGCGTGGCGTCGATCTCCTTCCACGCCGCCGCGTACTGCTGCTGATTCTTCACCTGCATGAGCTGCCCCTGATACTTCTTGAGAAGCTCCTGCTGATCTCCGAGCTCGCCGTCGACGCGGCGCCGTTCCTTCGCCAGCGCATCGAGCTGCGTCTGCAGTCGCGTCATCTCCTCGCTGGCCGACTGATACTCGCGATCGATTTCCGCGAACGACTCCGGCTTGATTCCCATTTGCCTCTCGCGCTCGTTCAGCGCGGTGAGGACGGTCTGCAACTCCCACAATTTGTCGACGTCACTCAATGAACCGCCTCCAGTTGGCGGTTGACGGTTGGCGGTTGGCGGTATTCACGACGGCTTTCTCTCCCGCCAACCGCCAACTGCCAACCTTCAACCGAAATAAAAAAGGCGTTCCATGGTCGGAACGCCTTTGCGGGTCGGATTGCCTCCGGCGCGCGACTGACACTCGTAATAGTTCGATCGACTCTCCGCATCGTGCTCTGGTGGGTCCACCAGGATTCGAACCTGGGACCTGCCGGTTATGAGCCGGTAGCTCTAACCGCTGAGCTATGGACCCGGGCCGCGCGATTCTAGCAGATCAACGCAGTTCGACCTGGTCTCCGACGAAGAGCTCGCGCCGAACCGAGACCACGATCGCCGTGGCCGTGCGCGCCTCGGTGGTGAGGACGCCGAGCTGGCCGAGAATCTGTCGCGGCTGATCGGCGCGCGGGCTCGGACGCGTCACGGTGAGGAAATCGCCCGGCTCGATCTGATCATCGCGGCCGAGGTTGATCTGCACGAGCGTGCCCTCGACCATGCCGAGCTCCCAGCCGCGCGAGCCGATGATGTAGCCGCTCGTGCGTCCGCTCGGCGGATCGCACCACGCGGCCATCTGCGGAATGCGCGTGATCGGAATCGGAATCTGCGGGATCGGCTTGAGACGCGAGCCGATCTTGATCTCGCGGCACGCCTCCGTGACCAATGCACGCGCGCGGCCGTTCTCGGTGCACAGAATGCGCACCTGCCCGACGTAGTTGTACTGACGTCCGATCAGCTCGCCGGTCTCCGGGTGATACACGAGCTCCGCCGGCTCGACGGCGAGATACGTTTCGCCGGCGACGATGCCGGTCTCCGGTCCGCCATCGACGAAGATGAGATCCCCGGGCGATGCATCGCCCACTTGATCGTACGTCGCGCGGGGCACGTACTTCACTTCGACGTCTTCGAAGGACGTGATGCTGTTCGGCATCGGCTCGTTCGGATCGCCGATGTAGCCGTAGCAATAGATGTCGGATTCGGTGGCCAGCGCGATCGGATTCGAGGGCGCCATCTGCGCGACGGTCGCGGTGCCCGCGGTCGATTGCGTTTGCGCGTCCGCGAATGCGCCGCCCTCCATGCCCGGGCGCGGAGTGACGGTGCTCAGCGCGCCTTCGCCCTCGGCCGTGCTCGCCGCGCCGACTTCACCTTCGACGAGAAGAACGTCGCCGGGATAGATCCAGTGCGCATCGGTAATCCAAGTGTTGGATTCCCACAGCTGCGGCCAGAGATAACCGTTG
>Ga0075428_100010208_pt1 | contig 10425 bp, 11 predicted proteins | sample RhiMetdeltSRZDD2_FD_75291 | JGI IMG/M metagenome (GOLD analysis project Ga0075428, IMG submission 75291) | Populus rhizosphere microbial communities from Tennessee, USA - Rhizosphere MetaG P. deltoides SRZDD2 | ecosystem: Host-associated > Plants > Roots > Rhizosphere > Soil | place: USA... | reverse complement strand
CCGTCGAGGACGAGCAGCGTGGAGAAGCGCGTCCCGAGCCAGACCATGAGCAGCGTGGCGGGCACGAAGACGATGGTCGAGAGCCAGAGCGGCGGGCGCAGGTACCTCTCGACTACGCCCATCACGATCGACAGCGCCAGGTAGAGGACCGAGGCCAGCGCTACGGCGCCGCCGGGGTTGAAGGGCAGGGCAAGGCCCTCCAGGTCCTCGGTCCTGCCCACGAAGGTAGAGGCGGTGATGTCGGCGAAGGCCATGATCACGTACACGAGCGCCACCCAGATGAAGGCCATGACCGCGAGCCAGGCGCGCCGTCCGAGCTGCACGCGGATGATCTCCGCGATGGACCGCCCGTCGTGGCGCACGGACGCCACGAGCGTGGCGAAGTCGTGCATCGCCCCGATGAAGATCACGCCCAGGCCGATCCAGAGGATGCAGGGCAGCCACCCGAACTGCTGGCAGGCCAGGATGGGCCCCGCGATCGGCCCCGCGGCGGCGATCGCGCTGAAGTGCTGGCCCATCAGGTAGAAGGGCCGCGTGGGCACGAAGTCCACGCCGTCCGCGCGCGCCACCGCCGGGGTGGCCACGGCGTCGTCCAGCGCGAACTGCCGGGCCACGAAGCGGCTGTAGAAGCGGTAGCCCAGCGCGAGCGACGCGAGCACGAGCACGGCGAGCACGGGCAGGGTCACGGCGCGACGTTATAGCAGCGCGTCCGCGGTGCGGCAAGCGCGCGCTCCTCCCGAGGAAAATGCGCGCGCGCGGCCGGCCCTTCCAGGCGGCGTTGCTATCCTGGACTGGAGGGAGTCGTTTCATTTTCCAAAAGGAGGACCCATGCCCAGGGGACGCAGCAGCAGCCGAAGCCGCGGGGGCCGGAAGTACGGCGACAAGGCCTCGCAGAAGGTCGAGAAGGCGATGCACGAGAGGAAGCGGGGGACGCTCCGGTCCGGACGCTCGGGCAAGAAGGTCACGAGCCGGAAGCAGGCCATCGCGATCGGCCTCTCGGAAGCGCGGCGAGCGGGGGGCAAGGTCCCCAGCCGCGGCCGGTCCAAGCGGGGCGGCCGCAAGAAGTAATCAGGGGCCGGGCCCGGCGGTCACCGCCGGGTCCGACCCTGGTCACCCACCGACCCACGACGGAGGTTTTGCCATGGCCGATCAGCAGACGACTCGCAGCATCATCGTCAAGGGAAGCCCGTCCGAGCTCTACCATCTCTGGGCGGACGTCGAGAGCTTTCCCCGCTTCATGAAGAACGTGAAGTCCGTGACCCGCATCGGGGACAACATGACGCACTGGGTGGTCCAGGGGCCACTCGGGAAGGACGTGGAGTGGGACGCGGAGACCACCCGCATGGAGGAGGGCAAGCGGATCGCCTGGAACAGCAAGGAGGGCAGTGACGTGAAGACCAGCGGCCAGGTAGTCTTCACCCAGATGCCGCACGACGAGACCCAGGTCACCGTCACGATGCAGGTGGCGCCGCAGGGCGCGCTGAGCGGGGCCGCCGCGGGACTCTTCGGCAAGCTCGACGAGACGCTCGAAGAGGACCTGCGCGAGTTCAAGGTGTACGCCGAGGCCCGCCAGCCAGCGGGCGTCCCGCGACGCTGAGGGCGCCCCGGGACCGCCGGCCCTGATCGCCCCGCGGCCATCCGCCGGTAGAATGACCGGCTCATGACCGCGCGACGCACCGTCCGCCTCCCGGGCCCCTTTACCCTGCGCCACGGCGGCGTGCTCCCCCAGGTCGACATCGTCTACGAGACCTGGGGCGAGCTCGCTGCCGGCGGCGACAACGTCGTCCTCCTGTGCACCGGGCTCTCCCCGGGGTCGCACGCGCGGTCCTCCGCGGGCGACCCTTCGCCGGGATGGTGGGAGGAGATGGTCGGTCCCGGACAGGCCATCGACACCGACCGGTTCCACGTCGTCTGCATGAACTCGCTGGGGAGCTGCCACGGGTCCACCGGCGCGGCCTCGATCGACCCGCGCACGGGCCGGCGGTACCGGATGACGTTCCCCGTGCTGACCATCGAGGACATCGCCACCGCGTCCCGCGAGGCCCTGCGGGTCCTGGGCTTCGATCGGCTCCGCGCGGTGGTCGGCCCCTCGCTCGGCGGCATGACGGCCCTGGCCTACGCGGTGCTCTTTCCGGACGAGGTGGCGAACCTCGTCACCATCTCCGGCGCCACGCGGGCCACGCCCTTCGCCACGGCCGTCCGGTCGCTGCAACGCGAGGCCATCCGTACAGATCCCGCCTGGAAGGGCGGGGAGTACGCCGAGGACGTCCCGCCCGCCAACGGCCTCCGCCTCGCGCGCAAGCTCGGGCTCATCACCTACCGCTCCGCCCGCGAGTGGCGGCAGCGCTTCGGCCGGGAGCGCGTGGACGTGCGGGACCCGCAGGGCGATCCCTTCGGGATCGAGTTCGAGGTCGAGGCGTACCTCGAGCAGCACGCGCGGACCTTCGTGGGGACCTTCGACGCCAACTGCTACCTGTACCTGTCGCGGTCCATGGACCTGTTCGACGTGGCCGAGCACGGCGGCTCCGTCGAGGCCGGCCTGGCCCGCATCCGCGCGGCACAGACCCTGGTCATCGGCGTGGAGACGGACTTCCTGTTCCCGCTCGACCAGCAGGAGGAGATCGCCATGCTCCTGCGCAAGGCGGGCCGTACCGTCCGCTTCGAGGCCCTGCCCTCCATCCAGGGCCACGACTCGTTCCTGGTGGACATGGACCGGTTCTGCCCGGTCATCGGGGAGTTCCTGGCCGGGATCTAGGGCGGCTGGGTGGACCCTCGCGGTCCCTGTCGGATGGATGGCGGCGGGATGCGTGGGGGTGCGGCGCGTCGTCGTCGGCCCGCCTGCACGACTGGGATCGCGGGGGGAGTACCCCGGCTACCGCTGACCCTCGCCGCCAGTGGGATGAGCGCCGTTACTTCTTCTTGCGGGTGCGGCTCGCGCTCTTCGCCCCGGCGGCTGCGCGGCGATCGTCCTCAAAGATTTCTTTTCGCGACCGAAAAGTTTTGGACCTGGGTTTTCCGTTCATCGGGCTTGTCTCGCGAAGCCGGTTCATGATCGTTGGCTCTGAGACCGATCTGTCGCCCGGCACAGCGATGTTCTCGACGACGTCGCGCCCACGGCGAATCAAGCGTCGTTCGTCGATCCTGGGCTGCGTCAATCGCCCTTCCGGAGCGTCAAAACGGCAGTGATACACAGGGTACATGACAAACAACATACTCACTGCCGCTCTCTCACTGCCGGACAAGGACCTGCTCGCCCGGATCGACAACCTCGTCGGCAAGGAGCGCGAAACGACCGTCGAGCTCGTCGCTCATCTCGCCGCGCTCGAGCGGCGGCGGTCTGTCTATGCGGCCTTGGGATACGGATCTCTCTATGCCTACTGCACCCAGGCCCTGCGGCTCTCCGAAGACGCCGCCTGCAACCGGATCGACGCCGCCCGCATATGCCTCCGGTTTCCGGGGGTCCTGGATCTCCTCGGTTCGGGCGCCATCAGTCTTTCCACCATCCGGATACTGAAACCGCATCTGACGGCGGAGAACCAGGAGGCGCTCCTTGCCCGGGCGACGAACCGCGGGAAAAAAGAGATCGAGGCCTTGATCGCCGAGATCGCCCCGCGCCCCGACGTGCCGGCTTCGGTCAGGAAGCTGCCCTCACCGAACGCCGAGTCGTCGCCCGCAGCGAGCAGCAAGGCCGGCCTTTTCGAGGAAGCGGGAATCCCGGGCCCAGACACTAGCCCGCCGGCGGACCAGCGGCCAACGTCCGGGCCTTCCACGGCCGGACCAACGGCCGCGCTTCTCCCTATGGTCTCGACAGCACCTGTTTTGACCGTGTCACCCCGCGCAGACCGCCCGATCGTCCAGCCCCTCGCGCCGCGCCGCTACCGGGTGCAGTTCACGATCGGCGAGGAGGCGCACGACGACCTCCAGCGCTTGCAGGCTTTGCTCCGGCGGGAGATTCCCAACGGTGACGCAGGGGCGATCTTCGCGCAGGCGCTTCGGTTGCTGCGCGAGAAGGTCGAGAAGCACAAGTGGGGCGCGCGTCACGGCCGCGGTCGAGGCCGGTTATCCGCCCCGGGGCGGATAACCGTGGCCAGGACGCCACAGCCGCAAATCCGGTGTCGCCGGCCTCGAGCCCGCGACGAGCGACACGATCCCGCCACATTCCGAACGAGGTCAAACGGGAGGTCTGGCAGCGCGATGCCGGTCGGTGCGCGTTCGTTTCCGACGGTGGGCTCAGATGCAGCGAGCGCAACTTCCTGGAGCTCCACCACATCCATCCTTTCGCCCTCGACGGCCCTGCAACCGTCGGGAACGTCTCGTTACGATGCCGCCGCCACAATCAGTACGAGGCTGAGTTGGTGTTCGGATCGCGGGCGGAACAATGAAGGCCTGCACAGGACGGGAGGTCAAGACGAATCTGCGTCGGTACGCGACCTGGCGCGCGCGCGGCCGGGACTTGGGGCCTTCGCGACGACGAGCGAACAGCGGTGATAGTCTGGGGTCATGAGCGTCATTGAGGAGGGCTCGATCATGTTCAAGCGACAGGATGGCGCGCGCGTGATCGCGGTGGTCGCGATCGCGGCGGTGCTGGGCGGTGGGGTGTTGGTGTCGGCGGCCGGAGCGCAGACCGAGGCCGCGGAGTCGGCGGTGCAAGCAGCCCAACCGGCGACCGCCCCAACGGCGCCTCCAACCGTCGACGACGCCCGGAAGTTCGTCGAGGACGCCGAGGCCCGGCTCCTCGCCCTGGACGTCCCGACGGCGCGGGCCGACTGGGTCCACCAGACCTTCATCACCGACGACACCGAGGCCCTGGCGGCGCAGGCCAACGAGAGGCTGGTGGCCGCGAAGGTGGAGCTGGCCAAGGCGGCCACGCGCTTCGACGGCCTGAAGCTGCCCGAGGACGTGGCCCGGAAGCTGGTCCTGCTGAAGCTGGCCATGACGCTTTCCGCGCCGTCCGACCCCAAGGAGGCCGCGGAGCTGACGCGCATCGTGGCCGGCATGGAGGGGACCTACGGCAAGGGGAAGTGGTGCCGGCCGGGCAAGGACGGCAAGGAAGAGTGCCTCGACATCAACGCGCTGAGCAAGATCCTGGCCGAGAGCCGCGACCCCGCCGAGCTGCTCGCGGTGTGGAAGGGCTGGCACGCCATCTCGCCCCCGATACGCAAGGACTACGAGCGCTACGTGGAGCTGGGCAACAAGGGGGCGCGCGAGCTGGGCTACAAGGACATGGGCGGGCTGTGGCGGTCCAAGTACGACATGCCGGCCGACGACTTCGCGCGCGAGGTGGACCGCCTGTGGACGCAGGTGCGGCCGTTCTACGACTCGCTCCACGCCTACGTCCGGTGGAAGCTGCGCGAGAAGTACGGGCCGTCAGTGGTGCCCGAGAAAGGCCCCATCCCCGCGCACCTGCTGGGCAACATGTGGGCGCAGGACTGGAGCAACATCTACCCGCTGGTGGCCCCGAAGGACGCGGACCCCGGGTTCGACCTCACGGCCATCCTGAAGGCCAAGGGCCTGGACGAGCGCGAGATGGTCCGCTACGGCGAGCGCTTCTTCACGTCGCTCGGGTTCGCGCCCCTGCCCAAGACGTTCTGGGAGCGCTCGCTCTTCACCAAGCCGAGGGACCGCGAGGTGGTCTGCCACGCCAGCGCCTGGGACGTCGACAGCCAGGACGACCTGCGCATCAAGATGTGCATCGAGATCAACGAGGAGGACTTCACCACCATCCACCACGAGCTGGGGCACAACTTCTACCAGCGCGCGTACAAGGGGCAGCCGTACATCTTCCGCGACAGCGCCAACGACGGCTTCCACGAGGCCATCGGCGACACCATCGCGCTCTCGGTGACGCCGCGCTACCTGGTGCGGCTGGGCCTGCTGGACAAGGAGCCGGACGCCTCCAAGGACATCGGCCTGCTGCTCAAGCGGGCCCTGGAGAAGATCGCCTTCCTGCCCTTCGGCGTGGTCATCGACCAGTGGCGCTGGAAGGTCTTCTCGGGCGAGATCACCCCGGCGAACTACAACGCGGAGTGGTGGAAGCTGAGGGAGAAGTACCAGGGCGTGTCCGCCCCCGTGGCCCGCAGCGAGGCGGACTTCGACCCGGGCGCGAAGTACCACGTGCCCGCGAACGTGCCCTACACGCGCTATTTCCTGGCGGACATCCTGCAGTTCCAGTTCCACCGCGGCCTGTGCAAGACGCCGGGCGTGGCGCTGAACCGCTGCTCGATCTATGAGGACAAGGACGCGGGCAAGCGGCTCAACACGATGCTGGAGATGGGCGTGAGCCGTCCGTGGCCCGAGGCGCTCCAGGCCATGACGGGGCAGAAGGAGATGGACGCCACCGCGATCATGGACTATTTCGCGCCGCTCAAGGCCTGGCTCGACCAGCAGAACGCCGGGAAGCCGGTGGGCTGGTAGACCGCAAGCTCACCACCGGTTGTACGCGGGGTGCCCCTCCTTCACCGCGACGAAGAGGCCGCGGCAGGTGGCGGTCGTCTGCCCGCCGGATTCCAGCGTGGCCTCGACCGTGGCCCGGTCCGCGGTGGACTCCACGACGCGCGCCCGCAGGGTCACCGGCTGCCGCGAAGGAGTCGGCCTGCGCAGCTTGACGTGGAACTCCGCGGTGACCGTGCAGGGCGGGCCGGACAGGCCGTCGCGCGTCATGAAGTGGTGGGCCGCCGTCCAGTTGCTGTGGCAGTCGAGGAGCGTGCCGATGATCCCGCCGTTCAGCATCCCGGTGTAGGCCTCGTGGTGAGGCTCCGGAGTCCACTCCGCCACGACCTCGCCGCCCGTGGCGCGGCTCTTGATGCGCAGGCCCTTCTCGTTGGCGGGCCCGCAACCGAAGCAGCGGTTGCTCGGCGCGTAGCGGTCCTGGAGGCTGTCGGGCGCGGCCATGGCGCGAATTGTAGCGCGGCCCGGAGACGTCTAGCGCGCGCGGCCCAGCGCGGAGAGGCAGCCCACGGCCAGGCCGCGGCGCGTCAGGTCGTCGGAGTCCGCGTGCAGGTGCGCGACGTCCTCGAGGTATTCGGCCGCCGTCGTGTGCGAGGGCGGGTGCGCCAGGACCGTCCGCGTCAGGACCGCAGCGCGCTCGAAACCCGCCAGGAAATCGTGACCGTTCCGGCTCATGGCGTCCTCCGTCCGTCCTGCCCGGTGGCATTGCAACTGCCATGCCGCTCGGGCGTGCGCCGCCGCGGTGGCCCCGGGCCGTTTATCTCGTAGTATTTAATGAAGTGTTGGCGGGGAAGCGCACCCCGCCCCGTCGCGGCCGTCCACGGACGCTGTCTCACAGGGGAGACGATGCCAAGGCTGCTCGATCCGCTCGCGGGAGTGCTCCGCGCCATCGGCCGCGTGGGAGACTCCGTGTTCCGACACGCCGGCGGCATGACGCTTTTGACCACCCGCACCGCGGTCGACACCCTGCGCGGCAACGTGGCCCTCCGCGACTTCGTGGACCAGGCCTTCTCCATGGGGGTGCAGAGCCTGCCGCTGGTGATGGTCACCGCCATCCTCTCCGGCATCGTCACGTCGCAGCAGGGCGGCTACCAGTTCACCGGCTCCATCCCGCTGTACATCCTGGGCAGCGTGGTGACCTCGAGCGTGGTCCTGGAGCTGGGCCCCGTGCTGACGGCGGTGGTGATGATCGGCCGCGTGGGCGCGCGCATCACCGCCGAGCTCGGGACCATGCAGGTCTCGGAGCAGATCGACGCGCTCTATTCGCTGGGCCGGGACCCCATCCCCGTGCTGGCCGCGCCCCGCATCCTGGCGGGAATGCTGGTGATGCCCGCGCTGGTGGCCATCGCCAATGGGGTGGGCGTCGTCGCGGGAATGGTCTCCGCGCAGGCCACGGTCGGTCTCGGGTCCCAGTCGTTCCTCTACGGCGCGCGCCTGTTCTGGCACAGCTACGACTTGATGTACTCGCTGCTGAAGGCCCTGGCCTTCGGCTTCGTGATCCCGGTGATCTCCGTGCACATGGGCCTGCTGACCCGGGGCGGGGCGGAGGGCGTGGGCCGCTCGACCACCGCCTCCGTCGTCTTCATGATCATCGCGGTGCTGGTGTCCGACGCCTTGTTCCCTCCGCTCTTCCTGAACTGACGCCATGGCCGAGATCGAGTACCGCGCGGTGTACAAGGCCTTCGACGTGCCCGTCCTCACGGGCGTGGACCTGAAGGTGGCCAGCGGCGAGACGCTCTCCATCGTGGGCCCCTCCGGCACCGGCAAGAGCGTCCTGCTCAAGACCACCATCGGCCTCATCGTGCCCGACGACGGCGACGTGCTGGTGGACGGCCAGTCCGTCGTCGATGCCACCTCCGAGCAGCTCCAGGCCATCCGCCGCAAGGCGGGCTACGTCTTCCAGAACGCGGCGCTCTTCGACTCGATGAACGTGTTCGAGAACGTCTCGCTCGGGCTCCTGGACGACGAGATCCGGGCGCTGGGGCGCGCGGAGGTCCTCCGGCGCGTGTCGGCGGCGCTGGAGGACGTGAACCTGGAAGCGGAGGCGGTCTTGAGCAAGCTCCCCTCGGAGCTCTCCGGCGGCATGCGCAAGCGGGTCGGGCTGGCGCGCGCCATCGTGGGCCAGCCGGAGATACTGCTCTACGACGAGCCCGTAACCGGCCTCGACCCCATCAACTCGGCGGCGGTGGATCGGCTCATCAGCGCCATCGCGGAGCGCATGCACGTGACGTCCATCGTGGTGACCCACGACATCGAGGGGGCGATGACCATATCCGACAGGATCGCGCTGCTCGAGGGCGGCAAGCTGCGCTTCGTCGGCACCCCGCAGGAGTTCCGCAACAGCCAGGAGCCGCTGGTCCGCGCCTTCGTGGACCGCGAGGCGGCCTTCGCCGCCGCCGCGGCCAAGAGCGAGGCCGGCCACGAAGGGATGGCCTGACATGGAGCGCAGCCGGAACCGCGAGATGTGGGTGGGCGTCTTCGTCATCGTCGGGATCCTGGCCACCCTCGGGGTCCTGTTCGTCATGACCGACGCCGCCACCTTCCGCGGCCGCTACATCATCACCACCTTCGTGCCCAGCGCGGGCGGCATCCGGCGCGGCGACCCCGTGCAGATGCGGGGCGTGAACATCGGGCGCGTGCAGCGCTTCCGCATGGCGCCCGAGGGCGTGGCCATCCGCCTGGAGATCGAGGGGGAGTACGACGTGCCGGTGGACTCCCACGTCGAGCTGAAGTCGAGCGGCCTGCTGGGCGGCGTGGTGGCGGACATCGTGCCCGGCCGGGCCACGAAGTACTTCGCGAACGGCGACACCATCCCCGGGAAGAGCGACGAGGGGATGATGGAGGTCACGAATCGCATATCCGGCCAGGTGGAGACCGTGCTGGGGAAGATGGACACCCTCCTGGACAAGGGCACCATCGACGACATGCACGCCAGCACGGCGGACCTGCGCAAGCTCCTCCAGCAGCTCAACGCCACCGTGGCGGAGCAGCGGCGCGAGCTGCTCACCCTGAACCGCAGCCTGCGCACGTCCTCCGAGGGCATCGAGCGGGCCACGGCCGGGATCGAGAAGATCACTACCGCGCCGGAGCTGGACCGGACGATCAAGAGGCTCGACACCCTGACCCAGCACATCGACGAGGTGACGGCCAGCCTGGACCGGTCGACCCGCTCGCTGGAGAGCGTGATGGCGCGGATCGACCGCGGCGAGGGCACGCTCGGCAAGCTCACGAAGGACGACGCGCTCTACAACAACCTGAACGCGGCGGCGGTGAACCTGAACAAGCTGGCCGAGGACATCCGCGCCCAGCCCAGGAAGTACATCAACCTCAAGGTCTTCTGATGCGCCGTCAGATGCACCGGGGGATGGTGGCGGCCCTCCTGTCCGCCTTCGTGTGGCCGGGGGCCGGCCAGCTCTACAACCGCGAGTTCAAGAAGGGGGCACTGCTCATCGGCCTGACCATCCTGGTGGCGGTGGTGGTGATCATCGCCACCGCCGCGGAGGTCACGCGACAGCTGCCGGCGGACATGGGCGACCTCGACGCCGACGTGGTGCGGACGCTTCCCGCGCAGGTCCTGGCCGCCCGCACGGGGCCCCTCCTGGCCTCGAGTCTCGTGCTCCTGGGCACATGGGCGTACGGGATCATCGACGCCTACCTCGGCGGGCGCGGACGCCGGAAGCTGACTCTCGAGCCCCGTACCCCGCCCCGGCCGCCGGCGGCCCCATAATGGATTCATGGACCAGACGGGCCGGGAAGGACAGGGGCCGGTCCTGAGCCGCGCCGCGCGGGAAACGGCGGCGGTGGTGGTGGCGGGCGTCGTCTGGATCATGGCGGTGGCCGCCAGCGCCTGCGCGCACCCGCAGAAGACCGCGACGCCGACGCCGCCGCTGCCCACGCCGCCTCCGCCCACGACGTCGGCCGACGCCCGGGGCCTGACCGAGTACTCGAACGCCGTACAAGCCTACGTCGGGCTGCACC
>Ga0075428_100010207_pt1 | contig 10425 bp, 9 predicted proteins | sample RhiMetdeltSRZDD2_FD_75291 | JGI IMG/M metagenome (GOLD analysis project Ga0075428, IMG submission 75291) | Populus rhizosphere microbial communities from Tennessee, USA - Rhizosphere MetaG P. deltoides SRZDD2 | ecosystem: Host-associated > Plants > Roots > Rhizosphere > Soil | place: USA... | reverse complement strand
ACCGCGCTGTCAGGGAATATGCTCAAGGGATTTGCCGGGTGAATCCGGTGCCTGTCAAGCCTCTCTAAACGGTCGACCGCTTCAGACCTCTTCCGTTGATTGCCAAATAATCAGCACAAATTTGTTCCAAGCCGAACGACATCTGGCGCCGAAAGGGAAAGATTGAGCGCAAAAAGTGAGTTTTTGGCTCTTGGGGGCATAGAACAGCGCGGTATGGACGTTGCTCTGTTTGACCCTAGCGGAGGTCAAATCCATGAAAACACGTGAGCTGATAATCTCGCTGCTGGCGCTCTGCTGGATATCACGGCTCTCGCCGGCTCTCGCTCAAACCGGCCCGGATGACTTTTACCGACCCTGGGTCGATTATCGAAACGGCGCGGTTTCTCTGGCATTTGATCAGACGCCGATTCCATTCGCGCTATCCGCGATCCACGCCACGACGGGATTTCAAATAGTTGTCCCGCCAGCATCGGCGACGAAGATGGTCAACCTCAAGCTAGATCACCAACCCCTGGAGCCCGCTGTGCGCTCGCTCATTTCTTCAATCGGTTACAAAAATTTCGCCTTCATGTACGACGAAAAAGGACATCCACACCGCGCCGTTGTGCTTAGCGCGCGGCCGGACGTCGCCGATATACGAGCAGCGGCCGCTAAAACCGAGCCTGTGGTACAACCGCTGTCTGCCGATGAGCGGGATAAAATGCAAAAAGACTTGGAGCGCTGGAGCGAACTGAAACAGGAAGAACGCGGCCGGATCGAAGATCGTTTGAAAAATTTACCGGAATCCGACGAGCGCGACCAATTGATAAAACTGTACGGCACGCAGATCTTGGCTGTCACCAAATAAGTCGTTTTGGATTGCGCGCAATCGGATTCACTGTCCTGATCGGGTCAATCAGCAAAAAGATCACTCGCCCCACAATTCCTTGGTCGCGATGCGCGCGCCTTCGGCCATCGCCTGAAATTTTGCCCAACCGACTTGCGGGTGGCCGACGCGTGAACCGATGCCGCAGTCGGTGCCGGCAATGACATTTTCCCGACCGACGATTTTAGCATAACGCACCAAGCGATCAGCGATCGCCTGAGGGTGTTCAATGAAATCGCTGTAGTGACCGACTACCCCGGGAATAAGAATCTTTCCATCCGGCAATTTTGTGTCTTCCCAGACCCGCCACTCGTGATCGTGACACGGATTCGACGCCTCGATGGAGTAAGCGTCCGCACGCACTTTGAGGATGAGATCGGCGATGTCTTTCAGAGGAATGTCGTACTTGTGCGGGCCGTGATAACTGCCCCAGCACATGTGAAAACGAATCCGATCGATCGGCAAATCGCGCAGCCCGTGATTGAGCGCGTCGATGCGCATCTCCTGATACTTTCGATAATCCGCGACACTCATTTGGGGATGCATTTGCCAAGCGTCGGCGAGGTCCGGATCGTCGATTTGCAGGATAAAGCCAGCTTCGACGATGGCCTTGTATTCTTCGCGCATGGCGTCCGCGATAGCGAAGAGATATTCCTCATCGGTTTTATAAAAATCATTCTTCATCCAATGTTCCAGGGTGCCCGGCGCCACGGCGGGCAAAAATGCTTCTTCATATTTCTTGTCCTGAAGCGCGAATTTGAGATTTGCGATGTCGGCATTCACTTCCTCCTGGCCGACGTATTTCAGCGGTTCCACGCAATGGAAGACTCGCGCGTGGTGGCCGATGGACGTCCTGCCGCCGCGGTTAAAATATTCGGTGAACTCCAAGAGGTCGCGTCCGAAAATCGACGTCGGCTTGAAATCGGGACTCGCCGCGCGCTCGACAAATCCGCCTAGTCTTTCCTTGGTATAACGGGAGAAATTCGATTTTCCCAATTCGCCGTCGTTGATGACGTCGACGCCGCACTCGATTTGTTTCTCCACGACTTGGGCAACGGCTTCGCGGGTGCGCCAAGCGAGAGCACTGTTGTCGAACGGCTTGCCTTCGTTGCGCGCCAAAAGCATGTCCATTAAATCCTTGGGCCGCGCCAAGCTACCTACATGGGTGACGAGAATTCGGTCGGTGCTGCGTTTCATTTTCTTCCTCCGATCGCCGTTTTCGCTGAATCCATCCTTTGGGAGTCAGAACACTTTACCTAATCTGTTTATCGGAAAGAGCGAGACCTCATCCTGATTTCGCTGATCGCGCCGACCCGCCGTCTCTTTTCTCCATGATGGACTTGACCAGAAACGGCCACACTTGTGTCGCGTCGGCGAGCATCTCGGCATAGATGCCGTTCTTATCCGCCTTGCGCCAGGATTCGTTTTCCGAATACGTGCAGCCCGAGAGATGGCCGAAGTGTGGCTTGTCGGGGCAAATTCGCACGCCGTAGCTGAAGCGGCGATTGGGCAAAGTGGGGCCGAGCCGCTCGTTGATAATTTCGATCAGCGGCGCGACGTTTTGCACATTGTTGCGCGGCACGCCGCCACCGATGGAAAAAATCCCGAAGCGTTTCGAGCCGGTAACGAGCCGAATCAGCTCCTTGCTGTCACGCTCCAAATCCATCAAGATCGGTTTCTTGCCGCGCCGCCGCCGCTTGATGTTGTGGATGTAAATGTCGTTGCCCAACTCGGAATCGACAAAAGCCGGCACGAACACCGGCACGCCGTGCAGATAAGCCGACTTCAGAATGCCGCGGTCGTTGGGATAATGTTCGGCGAGATGTTTGCCGATCAGTTTATTTAGCACAGTCGGACTGAACATCTCTTTGCCGTCGATCTGCTCGATCACTTGGCCGATGACTTCTTCCACCGTATCGAGGTTGGTCTCGGGCTCGAGAGTGTCGGTCACGCGGTTGAGCTTGCGCCGCGCGAGCTCGGTATCATCGTATTTAGGATTGTACTTGTAGTGCTTCAAACCGATCGACGAGACCAAACCATGCGCCATCAGCGCGCCTGTCGATGAGATCGCCTGAATCATCCCCAGCTCGATCATATCGCAGATAATCAAATCCATCTTGCCGACGGTCATCGCGCCGCTGACGGTTAAAAAGCGCGCGCAATTCTTGTCCTGGACCATGGCTTCGAGCGCCTTGGCGCCGCGCGCCACTTGCGCCGCCAGGCCGCCGAAGCGCGCCAGCCCGCTAAGCAACGCACCGATCGAACCCTGTTTGCCCCCTTTGCCATTGATCCATTCATCGAGCGCCGTGTAAATCACCGGAACTACGTAGCGCGGATCGGCGAAAACCGCATCAGGGAAATAGCCGTCGCGAATCTGTCCGGGGCGGGCCATGTCGAATGGATTGATAAAGATCGCCCGCGCCGGTTTTTTGTAGATGGCCTCAGCGTTGCGCTCGGAAAAAGCGCCGACGACGATGACGTTTTCGCCCCGGCTTTTCGCCCGCGCGTACTGCGACGGCAGCATGATTCGACGACACCACCGATTCGAGACGAATTTTTTTAACAGCAATCCGAGCGGCGCATCCGCGATGCCGCTATAGATGAGAATCGGCTTGTCTTTCGCCGTCACCATCTCGAAAATCGTGTGGGCGACTTCGCCAAGCATGCGCGCGCCGAAGGCGCAGTAGCGCATCGCGTTGACGATATCGCCGACGCTGTTGCACTTTTGTAAATCCAATGACCTGAGTTCTTCGAATTGTGGGGTTTTCACAGCATTATTCGCGTAGAAATTTCGGCTTCGTAACATGGCGCTGAAGCCCAGTCAATTAGGATGCCGCAAAATTGCGTTAAGAGTATGCGAAGTTAGAGTAGGCAAACATCGGATCATCGCAGCGCGGGCAAGACTAGCCTCGCGCAGCGCTCCATCGACTTCAGCACTTTTTCCTGGCTCAAGCCGCCGAAGTGAAAGGTCAAGCCGACGTGCGTCGTGCCGACAACTTCGATAACGCGCTTGAGAATTCGCGCGCAGGTTTCCGGTCCGCCGAAAATTCCCCGGCTGTCGCGCACCATCGCGTCGTAATCCAAGTGGCCGAAGACCCGTTGGTACACCGGATTGTCTGGAGTGAAATTCTGCGCCTCGAGGGCAAATATGCGCCAACGATACCAATGCTCGATCACTTCGGCGTGCGCCTGCGCGTCACTGTCGCCGACGTAAATCGGATACATGGTAAAGACGTCTTTGTCTTCGACTGCGTGACCGCCCTCACGCAGCGCGGCCCAATATATCTCGACGCGCAGGCGCTGCTCCTCATTGGTCGCGACCCACGGCAGCGTCATCAAATGATAGCCCCGCTTCCCGATCATTTGGAAACTTTCCGGATCGCGGTTCGCTGTGACGTAGATCGGCGGGTGTGGTTTCTGACGCGGTTGAGGATAAACCCGAAGCTTGGGAAAGCGATAGTGTTCGCCCTGCCATTCGAACTCGCCACCGCTCCACGCTCGCGTGACGATGTCGAGCGCCTCGGGTAGCCGCTTTTGTGCATTGCTCCAGTCATAACCGAAGACCGTGTACTCCGTCGGGTGCATGCCGCGTCCCGCTCCGAAGTTCAGGCGCCCGCCGGAGAGCTGGTCCACCATGGCAAATTCTTCGGCGATGCGCAGTGGATTGTGCATCGGGATGATCGAGACCGCGGCGCCCAGACGCATGCGCTTGGTGCGCTGGGCCGCAGCGGCGAGCATCACCGATGGACTCGGCATCATGCCGCCAAAATTACGGAAATGGTGTTCGGTCACCCAAAGAGTGTCAAAACCCAGCGATTCCGCCGCATCAAACTGCTCCAACCAATGACTGTACACATCGCTGCTGCCGCCGTCCAATTCCGGAACATAGGTGTTGAGAATGTAATAGCCGAATTTCACGGTCTGAGATCTCCTTGCTTCGACAATCAGCCGGACGACTTTAGCGACCCGTCACCGTCCCACGTCGAAACACTGAAAATAGGGGGATTTATTAAGGGCGTCAAGTAACTGCGCGACAAATTCGCCCGCGGTGATTTGCAATCACACGATGAAATGGGGTTATTATGGGTCGGGCCTTTTAGGAACCTGCATGAAACTATCGCAGCTCGTGACATCCGCTTTTATCCGCGTGCTCAATAAACTTTGGTGGGCGGGATTTGCGCTTGTTCTATCCAGCTCGCTGAACGCCCAGGAGTTAAGCAAACTTCCTTACGTGCCGACACCGCAAATCGTCGTCGACGAAATGCTCAAAATGGCTGGTGTCACGGCGAAAGACTTTGTCATCGATCTCGGTTCGGGCGACGGCCGGATGATTATCACCGCTGCCCGAACTTTTAGCGCCAGCGGCGTCGGCGTCGACATCGATGCGAAGCTGGTGGACTTGTCCAACAAACAGGCGAAGTCCGACGGCGTCGGCGATCGCGCTAAGTTCATTGAGCAAGACATGTTCAAAGCTGATATCAGCAAAGCCACCGTGGTGACGCTCTATGTTTTGCCGGACTTCATGGAGAAGCTTCGACCCAAGCTCATGGCGGAGTTGAAACCCGGTACGCGCATTGTCGCGCACGATTATTACATGAGCGAATGGTACCCGGACCGCCAGGTCAGCCTCACCGTGCCGGAAAAAAAGGCGGCCAACGGCACCGACAAGGCATATATTTATTTGTGGATCGTTCCCACCATCGTCACCGGCGACTGGCGCATGGAGCTCGATTTGGGCGGCGGCAAACGACAGATGGTCGTCTTGACGTTCGATCAACAGTATCAGCGGCTGACAAGCGCATGGGCGGATTACGGGCTGGGTGCGATGAAAATCGAAGAGCCATTGTTGCGAGGAAACGAGATCAGCTTCAAACTAACGATCGGCGCGAATCCGTATCAGTTCACCGGCAATATCAACGACGGGAAGATGGAAGGCACTGCCGTCACTCCGGGAAACAGCCGGCTAACCCCGTGGCGCGCCGGCAAGCTGCCGTTGAAGAAAAAGTGAGTTTGACTTCATGACGTGGGTTTCGTAGGAAAGAGCAAGTTTCCACAGTTTGAAATGTGCAGACCTTCTGTTATCGGCGACGGTAAGATTGACCGAAAGCGAGGAACTTAGCGATGAGCATAGCCGCAGCGTATACCGCCGACTCGGTGTTGGCAGGCGAAAAAATCATTTCGGCGGATTCACACATTATGGAGGCGGACGATTTGTGGGTAAAGAATCTCACTCCGTCTCTAAAACCGAAGTATCCCGACTTTCCCAAACGGAATTCGCCCGGCGAGCGCGACGGCGGTTGGGACCCCAAGGCGCGCATCAGCGAGATGGAAGTCGACGGAGTTTCCGCTGAAGTGCTTTATCCCACGCTCGGGCTGCGGTTGTTCGCGTTAGAAGACGCCGAACTTCAGGAAGCCTGCTTCCAGATCGCCAACGACTGGATGATCGATTACTGCAAAGTGACACCGGGGCGCTTGATCGGCATCCCGATGATCTCGCTTTACAATATCAAGAATGCCATCAAGGAGCTCGAGCGCTGCAAGAAGGCGGGGCTGATCGGCAGCTTGATTTGGCAGGTGCCGCCCGCACATCTGCCCTTTACCAGCGATTATTACGATCCCTTTTGGGAAGCCTCGGCCGAACTGAATATGCCCGTCAACCTGCACATCTTGACTGGCTTTAACTACAGCCGCTTCGAGCGCAAGGGACTCGATACCTACAAGACCGCCGTGAACGACAAGGTCAATGATGCGGCGAACACATTGTTCGATCTGGTATTTACCGGCGTGCTGGCGCGCTTTCCGAAATTGAAATTGGTCTATGTCGAGAACGAAGTCGCCTGGCTGCCCTTCTACATGCATGAATGGGACAAGTATTATGTGCGCTTCAAAAACAAAGTGCCGCTGCCGTTCATGAAAAAACTGCCCGGCGAATATGTCAACGATCAAGTGTATGCGACGTTTTTTAGCGATCCGTGCGGCGGCCAGCTGATGAACCGCTTCGGCCAGGATACCTTTATGTGGTCCAACGACTATCCGCACGCCGCGTCGACCTGGCCGCACTCGCGGGACGTAATCGCGCGCGAGCTTGGCCATCTGCCCAAAGACGTCCTGCGCAAAGTCGTGCGCGAAAACGTGATCAAGCTGTACGATCTGAAGATCGACGGCGTTAACAACTGACTTGCGCACGCAAAAAAGCGTACGCAAGTCATCCTGAGCGAATGCGAAGGATCTCCACCGAAAACAATTTCAAGGGAGACGAAAAATGCAAACCAGTGCGACCGCAGCAAAAATCCGCGCTGAAGACAAGCCAAAGACACAGCTTTTCTCATTGAAGACGCCTTATATGAAACAGGGTCGCGTCACCCAACTTGTCGCCGAGACGCCGAATCTATGGATTCACACCAAGATCAATGCCGAAGGCGGCGAAAATGAAATTCATAAGCATCTGAACGAGGATCACGCGTTTATTGTCCTGGAAGGCCAGATGAGCGTGTTCGATGAAAACGGCAATGAGATCGAAGTCAAACAGTATCAAGGCGTGATGATACCGAAGGGCGCTTACTACCGCTATCTCAATACCGGCGACGGTAATCTGGTCGTGATACGCGTCGGCGCAGGTACAAAAGGACAGCAGCAAGCCGGTCAGGAAACACGCCTCGGCGCGGACGGCAAACCTCTCATCAGCGGCACACCGGAAAACCGCAATAAGCCGCCCATCGAAATGGGCAAATTCTTTGCCGAGTCGGCGGGCTAGTCTTTTGGCCTGCTAAATTCGGATCACGGTTGTTACGGGCCACTCCTAGCGAGTGGCCCGCGCAGTTTCGGTGAGCGATAGGCAAGATTTTTTGCACGGAGCGAAAGCAATGACATCCAGGTCTGAAAGACTCAGGCTTGTCAGCGCGTGCCTGCTCGGCGTTTTTCTAACCTTGGCCGAGGCGCAAGTTAGTCCTGCGGCCCAACCCTTGACCGCCGCCGAGGTCGCCTTGCTCAATAGCCCCGAGCGTCAGAAAATTCTCGAAGAAGGGGCCAAGAAAGAAGGCAAGGTGGTGTGGTACACGCCGCTGATCGTCAACCAGGCGGTGCGCCCGCTCAAAGAAACCTTCGAGAAGAAGTATCCGTTCATCACAGTCGATTTCCACCGCGCCAACTCGCGCGGCCTGGTGCAAAAGTGGCTTAGCGAAAATACCGCAAAGCGCTATGAAGCCGATGTGGTTGGCGGCAGCGAAGTGACCATGCTTGGCAAGAAAGCCGGTCTGCTGCTGCGCATTGCTTCGCCGTCATTGCGCGACTACCCTGCAGAACTGAAAGACGCTCAGGGTTATTGGAGCACGACCAACTTGTATTTTATGGCCCTGGCGTACAACACCCGCCGGATCAAGCCCAACGAAGCGCCTAAGACTTACGCTGATTTATTGCAGCCGAAATGGAAAGGCCGCATGGCCTGGCACATGGCTTCCAACACCGGAACGCCGCTGTTTATCGGTAATATTATTTCGACGCTTGGAGAAAAAGCCGGCACTGCTTATTTGCAGAATCTGGCCAAACAAAATGTTATTTCCGCCACCGCCAGCGCCCGCGGTATTGTCGATCTGGTGGTCGCTGGCGAGTACGATATCGCCATCAATATTTTTAACAACCATGCCGAGATCAGCAAAAACGCCGGCGCGCCGGTGGACTGGCAACCTCTAGAGCCGGTGCCCGCGCCCATCGGGACTACGGGCGTGGCGAAGAATGCGCCGCGGCCCCATGCCGCGATGTTGTTCACCGATTTTCTTTTGTCCGAAGAAGGACAAAGAGTGTTGCAGCGCGCCGATTATCTGCCGGCTCATCCGAAGGTCGCGGCAAAAACTCCAGAGCTGAAACCAGGTGGCGGCCGATTCACCAAGGCCAATTTTTTTCGCCCGGACATGGTTTTGGAGCAAAGCGACAGGTGGCAAGCCCTGCAAGAGAAGTTATTTACAAAGTGATCGCGATTGGATTATCAATTGATGGGGCGAGCGCAAAACTTAAATTCGACCGAGAGGTGTAACATGCCAATCATCGATGCCGACACTCATATCGACGAAACCGAGGCGACGTGGGAATATCTGCGCGAGTTTGAGCAAGAGTATAAACCGATCACCCAGTATCCGAGCCGTGTCGATCCTTCGAAGAACCCGACTCGCTACTGGCTCGTCGACGGTCACCGCCAGATGAGATTTGTCCGCGATGACAACAACACGCGCACGACTGTGGAGACTCGCGAACTATTGGACGTGCAGAAACGGCTGCGCGACATGGACGCCATGGGCACCGAAGTGCAAGTGCTTTATCCGACGCTATTTTTGATGGAAGCAACCGAGCGCCCGGAAGTTTCCACTGCGCTACGGCGCAGCTACAACCGCTGGCTCGCCGAACGCTGCGCCGAATCCCATGGCCGCTTGCGTTGGGTCTGCTTGCCGCCGCTGATGAACATGGACGAAACCATCAAGGAACTCCAGTTCGCCAAAGACCACGGCGCCTGCGGCATCTTGAAGAAAGGCGACCTGGAAGCCGGCAAGTGGCCTGCCGATCCTTATTTCTCTCCTTTGTACGATGAAGCCAACCGCCTCGACCTGCCGATCTGCGTCCACATCGGTTCCGGCACGCCCGACTTCGTTCCCGCCCGCGAATTTTCCCTCGGCTCGTTCATGCGCTCCCAGCTCCCGACGGTGCACGCCTTCCATACAATCATCCGCCATCAACTGCCGGTGAAATATCCCAAGCTTCGTTTCGGCATCATCGAAGCCGGCTGTTCATGGGTTCCCTTCATCGCCTGGGAACTCAAACGGCGCATGGAAAAAGCCGCCGACGGTTCCGGGACTTTCAGCCAGTTTGCCCGCTACTCGCTTTCGTCCGATTTACTCAAGGCCAACCGCATGTACGTCACCTGCCAGGTCGATGAAGACCTGCCCTATATTCTAAAAGTCGCCGGCGAAGACAGCCTGATGGTCGGCTCCGACTACACCCACCGCGATTCATCGATGGAATACGAATTTCCGCGCTTGCTGCGCGAGCGCGCCGAGCGAGGCGAGATGTCGCAAAGCGCTGTGCAGAAGATCCTCTACGACAATGCCAAGACGTTTTACGGATTGTGAGAAGAATGAAGAACCCCGCCGCAAGCAGCGGGGTATCGAAGCCCGTCATGGGAACGATTCCGATTCCGTCACCCCCGAATGTTCTAGTCGGGGGTCCAGATCCGGATTGGCCTGGATTCCCGCTTAAAGCATGCGGGAATGACGGACTTCGGATTGGCCGTTGCAAAGACACAGTAAGCTGCGGGGAATGAACCCCTCAAATAATTCAACAGATCTTGCCGACCGACCGCATACGTCGGTCGCGAACAGAAAAATAATCAACGGCATTCACGATCATTTGAGAAACTGACTATGGAAGTAGTCAACCCACTCGTTGTTCTTTTCGAATTGAAGGTCCGGGTTGATGTAACTGGCCTTTTGCGAACTTGCCGCCGCCAACTTTAAGATCGGACTGCAAAGCCGGCATCGCCGGATGGGCCGGCAGATAGTTGACCGTCTGAAATA
>Ga0075428_100010205_pt1 | contig 10426 bp, 8 predicted proteins | sample RhiMetdeltSRZDD2_FD_75291 | JGI IMG/M metagenome (GOLD analysis project Ga0075428, IMG submission 75291) | Populus rhizosphere microbial communities from Tennessee, USA - Rhizosphere MetaG P. deltoides SRZDD2 | ecosystem: Host-associated > Plants > Roots > Rhizosphere > Soil | place: USA... | reverse complement strand
TCTCGCTCCTGCCACGACGAGTGACGACGGTCCTGCCGGAGTCGACCTGTTTTCGGTGCGGGATTTCCTGCGCGCGTTGCGGCGGCGGTGGTGGGCCGTCCCGCTCGTGTTCATTCCGTTCGTCGGGTTCAGCTTCTGGCGAACGATGCGGCAGCCGCAGATTTACCGCGCGGCTACAACCGTTCGGATCGAGAGTGGGGCTTCACCGATCGCCGCCGTTCAGCTCAGCGCGCCGACGTACGACTATCGCATCGACCCGATGGTCTCGGAGCAGCAGGTCATCAAGAGCCGAATGGTCGCCGAGCGTGTCGTGGACGCCCTCGGGTTGCGGTTGCGCGTGGTGCAGCCGTCGGGACTTCGCCGCGTGGACCTGTTTGGGGCCGTGCCGCCGATGGTCGATTCCTCGACTCCCCCCGGCGATCTCCGGGTGACATTTTCGGATCGAACATACGCGGTGAGCTCCGGCCTGATTCGGTACGGGAGCGCTCCATACGGCACCGCCATCGCCGGCGCTGGCGTCCGATTCGTTGTGCCGGCACGTCCCGTCATTCGCGAGCCGAGCGTATTGCTCGAGATCCTGCCGCTGACTGCGGCGGCGGCGGAGGTTCGAGGCGGGATTGGCACCAAGGTTCTGCCCCAAACGAACATTGTCGAGATCTCGTACTTCGGGACCGAGCCGGCGCTCGTGCGCGACATCGCGAACACGGTCGCGAGCGAATACGCGAAGGTATCGAGCGAAATGCAGCGCACGAACGCTCGGGCGAGGAGTCAGTTCATCGCCTCGTCGCTTCGCGACCAGCGCGGGAGGCTGGATTCGGCACAGGGAGCGCTCAAGGATTTCAAAGAGCGCCAACAAATCGGCGACGTGAACGCCGAGCAGTCGGCGCTGACGCAGAGCATCCATCGCATGGAGGATGCAAAGCAGGCCGGCCTCGTCGAACAGAAGATTTATTACACACTCGTCGGCAAGCTCTCCGCGGCGGACACCGCCGACGATGAACTGCGGCGCCTCGTCGGAACCGATGCGGTCGAGAAGAACCGGTACATTGCCAATCTCTACGATCGATGGTTCAACCTCATCAAGGAACGTGAGACGCTGTATGCGAGGGGCCGTACGGACGCGAACGACGACGTGAAGGCCGTGCAGCGACTCATCGGACGAACGAAAGAGGACCTCCGGAGCGCGAGCCAACTCTACCTGCTGGCGCTGGAGTCACGACTCGGCTCGTTGGGCAAGACCATCGCTGAAATGCGCCGGGAGACGGAAAAATACCCGAAGCTCGAGGCGGAACAGTCGCGGTTGGTGGGAACCGTTGTGACGATGCAGCGGACGTTCGACAACCTGCAGTCCGAGTTCCAGCTCGCTCGTATAGCGGAATCCGTTGACGCAGGCCGCGTTCAGTCGATCGACGAAGCGACACTGCCCACGTTCGCGGTGTCGCCTAACAGGAAACGTGCGGTCGGGTACTCGGCGTTCGTCGGACTGCTGCTCGGCGTGGCCCTCGCGTTCGCGCTCGACCGCATCGATGACTCGGTGAAATCGCCGGACGAGCTTCGCGACCAGCTTGAGCTACCGCTGCTGGGCCTCATTCCGGGGATTCGAGCGGAACGGCGCGGTCGCCGGACGGCGAACGCGGCGCCGTCGCGGTTGATCACCCACGCCGATCCGCGGTCCCCGGTGGCCGAAGCGTATCGGTCCATGCGGACGAACCTCGCGTTCGCGCGCGCGCAACAGTCACCGCAGGCGATCGTGGTAGTGAGTCCGGGACCGGCAGACGGCAAATCCACGACGGTGGCAAACCTCGCCATAACGTTCGCCCAGCAGGGGCAGCGGACGCTGCTCATCGATGCCGACCTGCGTCGTGCCGTGCTGGACAAGGCGTTCGAGGTCCCACGCTCGCCCGGCCTCACGGAGGCCATCGTTGGCGAAAGCGCTCTCGAGGATGCCGTGCACGAGACCGGCGTGCCCAACCTGTCGGTCGTCGCGAGCGGTCGGTTCCCGCCGAACCCGGCCGAGCTCCTGGGTTCATCTCGGATGCAGGAGATCCTGCACGATGCCAAGGCGCATTTCGACGTCGTGCTGCTCGACTCGCCGCCATTGCTCGCAGTAACCGACGCCGCGGTCATCTCGACGATGGCGGATGGCGTCGTCCTCGTGATTCGGACCGGGCGGACGAAGCGCGACGGCGTCCGGCGCGCACTCGGTCATATCCGCTCGGTGCGGGGGCGACTATTGGGTGCGGTGCTCAACGAGGTGGACATGCGAAGTGGCGCGTACTACGGCAGCTACGGGCACTACTACTACTCGTACTACGGCGCTGAGCGGCGCACGGCGCGCGATCCGCGGAGGGCCGTGCAGCGCTTGCGCGAGCTCGTCGGCGGAAGCTCGGAGAACGGCGGGAGCCACAACAACGATGACTGAGGCGCAGGAACGGTGACGGGTAGGCGTCTCGTGGGCTTCGACGTGCGTGACGCGCTCGCTGTCGCTCTGCGTCTGGCGTTCGGACGGCCGCGGCCGGACGACGGACGCGCGGACTGGCCGCTCGTGTTCGACGTTGCCTCACGCGAGCTGCTCGCGCCGCTGGCGTGGAATCGGTCAGGACTCTTCATTCGGCGTCACGCTGACCTCGGGCTCGCCACCGCATGGCGGCGCGCTGCCATGGCCGCGTACATCCGTGGAGGCCACCAGCTCGAGCTCGCGCGCGATGCGACCATGGCACTCGACGCGGTCGGGGTTGATCCCGTCGTGCTGAAAGGGTTGCCGTTGAGCCACCGCCTGTACGGTGATCCGTTCGTTCGCTGCATGTCGGACATCGACCTCTATGTCCCCGCCGCACAGCGACCGCATGCCGCAGCGACGCTCCGGGGTCTCGGTTGGAACAGCCTGGATGGCAACGCACCGTGGCACGAGACCTGGTCCACGACGTATGGCGACGCCGAGTACCATCTCGAGCTTCATTCCTGGCTCGTCTCCGATCACCTGACGCATGTGCGTGCGCCGGCGCCGTTGTCGGCGCGCGTGGACGTTGCCGGTGTCGAGCTGCCGGTGCACGCGGGCGACTTCGTCGCGCCCTACCTCGCGGCGCATCTGGCAACGCACCAGCTTCCGCCGCTTCTCTGGCTGGTCGACTTCGCGACACTCTGGGGTACCATGTCCGACGCGGGACGCGGTCGTGCGCGGGACGCTGCCGAGACGGCCGGCCTCGCCCGGTACCTTGCGTGGGCAGTGGATCGTGGAACGCTCATCGAGCGAGTCGCGGACTGCGACTGGGAGGCGTTAGGCGCGCTTCGCATCGGTGCCCGGGGGAGACGCGACGCGCATTCGGTCTGGCGTCACCTTGCGCTCGCAGCGTCCGCGTTGGATCGCGCCCGCCTCCTCGGCGCGTTCGTGATGCCGCGCCGCGTCCGCGGCAACCTCCGCGCCTTCGCGATCTGCACGCTGGCGCGGCTTCGCACACGGCTCCGTGCGCTGGGCGGCACCTCCCGGACGTACGGGGCACACCTCCGCGATGACGGGCAGAGCGGGCGTCCCGAGCCGGATCCGCGACCGTGGCGGCTGGAGCGAGCCGAGATGGTGAGCCTAACGCGCGACGTCGTTGGCGCCGGCGCCGCGTTGCACGTCCGCGCTCCAGGCGGCAGCATGCGTCCCACCATTCCCCGCGGCGCCCTCGTGCGCATCGGCCCGATCCCGGGCAGGGGGGTGACGGCGGGCGACGTCGTGCTCGCGCTAGCCGGCGACGGCGAGCCGGTGCTGCACCGCGTGATCGCTGTGCGACACGACAGCATCCTCACGCGGGGCGACGCGTCCATCAACGTCGATCCGCCGATTCCGTTCGAGCGAGTGATCGGCGTCGCAACGCACGTACGAACCGGGGGCGAAGAATGGGCGCTTGGACGTCGCCCGTCGCGGTCCTTGAGGGTGTCAGCGCTCAAAGTACGGCGTCGTCTCGCGCGGATCGTGCGCCGTGCTCGCTGAATCCACGCGCACGCGGATCGCCCCGGTCGCGGGCATATCGATCACCCACGAGCTGACGGACGGCATCGAGCTCGAGAGCATGGCGATGGTCGACTGGCGCGGCACAACGGAGTCGAGTAGCCCGCTCGTGATTCGACACGAGTTGGGAGACGTGAAGACGCGCGGAATGACCCGGGTGCTCGATGTCCCGCCCTGGTGTACGTTCTTCATGGACGACCGGGGAGAGCCTGCGTCGCTATTCCATGCGGTGTTCGGCGAGGTGGATCGGCTCCTCTCGTGCGAGGAGGCCGGGACGCGTTATGTGGTCCGGTACGGGGCAGCGCCCAAAGCTCCAGTCGTCGCGCTCCAGTCGGAGTTGACGGCGTTCTCGTTCGCACTGGCGGCCCGGAGGTTTGGGCTGATCGCCCACTCGTGTGCGTTCATCCTCCCGAACGGGAAGGGGGTTCTGTGTCCCGGAATGTCCGGGGCTGGGAAGACGACGCTCGCGCGCCTGTTGCGGGACAACGCGCCGGCCGTCAACCTCCTCACCGACGATCGCGCGATCGTGACGCTGCAAGACAGCCTAACGCTGTGGGGATCGCCGTGGCCGGGGTCCGCGCGCATCGCCGGCTCGGGGTCGGCCCCTCTGTCGGCCGTGATGTTCATCCGACACGCCAACGCGGTGGCGCTGCGCGACGTGTCACCGGGTGAAGCATTCCGCCGCATCGTGAACTCGCTGTCGATGCCCCTCTGGGAACCCGCTCGGTGTGGCCGCGCGCTCGAGATCGTCGACGCCATTGTTTCGGGGACCACTCTAGTCGAAGCCGCATATCCGCCTACGGCGGACGCCGCCCGACGCGTGATGCGCGAGCTCGCGCGCGCGGTTCGCTAGGCAGATGACCGCCCCGGAGCACGCCCCGTCGTCTCGCTGGTGCCGCGCGAGCTCGGTCATCATGAGACACGTCGCTGGCGAGACCGTGCTCGTGCCCGTTGCCGCTCGCACCGCAGATCCAGAGGTCAAGAGCGCACGGCTGTTCGTGCTCAACGAGACCGGCGAATACCTCTGGTCGCTTCTCGTGACGCCACGGTCGAGCCTCGAACTGGCGCAGAACTTGATGGGTGAGTTCGAAACTGGGCCTGGCCGTGCGCATTCAGACGTGGAGATCTTCCTCGCGAGACTGCGCGACATCGGCGCTGTCCACGAGGTCACCGACGATCCAGCCGAGTGAGACGGATGCGCTTGTCGATGGACGTTTTCGAGGAGAAGCTCGGCGCGCGCGCGAGACGCGAGCGCCAGCCGCTGTCGTGCCTCTTCGAGATCACGCCGCGCTGCAACCTGCGATGCCGATTCTGCTACGTCGCGCTGGACCCGTATCAGGGGCCGTACCTCGACACCACGCAGGCATGCAAGGTCCTCGACATCGTCGAGCGAGCCGGCGTGCTCTGGCTGACGCTGACCGGCGGCGAGATCTTTTCCCGCCGCGACTTCGCCGCAATCTACGAGCACGCACTCGCGAAGGGATTTCTCGTCACGCTCTACACCAACGCCACGATGGTCACGGAGCCCATCGCTCGGCTACTTGCGGACCGGCCGCCGTTCTCCGTCGAAGTCAGTATCTACGGTGCCGATGCGGCGCATTACGAGTCCACTACGCAGATCCCTGGGTCATTCGCGCGCTTCGAGCGCGGGATCGAACGCCTGCGCGCCGCAAGAGTTCCGCTCCTCATGAAATGTCCGATCAGCACGTTGACGGCCGATCATGTGGCAAAGTTGGTTGACTGGTGCACAGCGCGCTCGCTCCCGTTCAAAGCCGATCCCGTGATCGACGCCCGGCACGACGGCGGGCAGCAGCCGACACTGTACCGCATCGAGCCCCGGCGTGTTCTCGGGCTCCGCGATCAGCTCTACGAGCTCCAGCATGGCCAGCCGCGGCCCTCGGGCCCGTTGCCAGAGTGCGCAGTGCGCGCCGAGGAGGGTGAGACCGAGGAGCTCTACACGTGCGGCGCGGGACGCGTCGCGTTGTTCGTCGACGCCCTCGGGAACGCCAGTCACTGCGTGATCGATCGCGAACCGTCGTTCCCGATTCTCGAGATGCCGTGGGACCAGCTCTGGTCCGATATGGGAGCCTGGGTCACGCAGCCGTTGCCTGTCGATGCATCGTGCAGCGGGTGCTCCCTCCGCAGTGGCTGCAGCAATTGTCCCGCGCGCGCACGCCTGGCGACCGGAAGTCCGTTCCTGAAAGACCAGTATCAGTGCGATATTACGCACGCGATCCATGGGTTGCCCCCGTCACGGCCGGCAACCCGCCCACTCGCGGGCTGTACCGCGTAAACGTGCGGAGCTGGCAAGAGGCAGAGCCATGACACCTGAGCAGTACTCAGCCGAGGGACAGAGCAGTCCGACGAAACGGCCCTACGAGCCGCCGGCTGTGATCGAGGTGTTCATCGATCCCGCCAAGGATATGCTGGTCGTGTGCGTCCCGGGGAAGTTTCCGACGCACGGCAGTGTACGGTGTAACGCCGTCCAATTCACATAGCGGCAATCGCCGGGGCGCAACCCTGTCGCTGAACGCTACCACGGCGCCGACCCGCCGCTCACGGACGTCGGTCCCCGCGACCGTCCAGGCCTTTCGATCGTCCTCAGTCGGGCTCCGGCCGAAACCATTGCGCCCGAAGCCACCGCCAAGATAAGCTGTTGCGGCATTTCAACTTCAACGAACCGGAGCACGCGTGAAGATTGCCGTCGTTGGGACAGGCTATGTCGGCCTGGTAGTTGGCGCTTGCCTGTCGGAGACTGGAAACGACGTAACGTGCGCGGACGTCGACCAGGGAAAGATCGACGGACTCAAGCAGAATATCCTGCCAATCTACGAGCCCGGCCTCGACGCACTCGTCGAGCGCAACCAGCAGCAAGGCCGGCTCCATTTCACAACCGACGTCGGTTCCGCGGTCGCGGCAGCCGAAGTGGTGTTCATCGCCGTCGGCACGCCGCCGGATGAAGACGGATCGGCGGACCTGCGTCACGTGCTGACGGTCGCCGATACGATCGGCCGGCACATGAGCCGCGAGCTCGTGGTGGTGACGAAGTCCACGGTGCCAGTCGGCACGGCGGCGAAGGTCGCGGCGGCGGTGAGCAGCCATGCCCGCCACCCGTTCCACATGTGCAGCAACCCGGAGTTCCTCAAGGAAGGCGCAGCCGTCGATGACTTCATGAAGCCCGATCGTGTGGTCCTGGGCGTGGACAGCGACCACGCGCGCAGCGTGATGGCCGAGCTGTACGCGCCGTTCGTGCGCACCGGCAAGCCGATCATCTTCATGGACATTCCGTCGGCGGAAATGACGAAATACGCCGCGAACGCGATGCTCGCGACGCGAATCTCGTTCATGAACGAGATCGCCAATCTCTGCGAAAAGGTCGGCGCCAACGTCGATCTGGTGAGGAAGGGCATTGGCAGCGACGCGCGGATCGGCCCGTCGTTCCTGTTCCCGGGGCCGGGATACGGAGGCTCGTGCTTCCCGAAGGATGTGAAGGCCCTCGTTCGCACGGCGGGTGAGGCTGGATCGCGCCTCAGCGTCCTGGAGGCCGTCGAGGACGCAAACGAGCGTCAGAAGCATCGTCTCTTCGAGAAGCTGCAGTGCGCTCTCGGCGACTCCCTGGATGGTGCCCACGTAGCCGTATGGGGTCTCGCGTTCAAGCCACAGACCGACGATATGCGCGAGGCACCGGCGCTCACGTTGATCGACGACGTCCTGAGCGCCGGCGCGACCATCACCGCCCACGACCCCGCCGCGCTGCACGAAGCGAAGCGTCGTATCGGCGACCGGGTCAGGTTTGCCGACTCCAACTACGAAGCACTCACCGGCGCGGACGCTCTGGTCGTGGTCACCGATTGGAACGAGTACCGGCATCCCGACTTCGCGCGCATCAAGGCTGCCCTTCGGCGGCCAATCCTGATCGATGGACGCAACCTCTACGATGCGGCCAAGATGCGGTCGCTCGGATTCAGCTACTTCTCGTTCGGACGCGGGAGAGAACGCGCATGAGAGTGCTCATTACCGGCGCTGCCGGGTTTCTTGGCTCACATCTCTGCGACCGCTTTCTCGCGGACGGTCACTCGGTCGTTGGGCTCGACAACTTCATCACCGGGAACCCGGAGAACATCGCCCACCTCATGGGGAGCTCCCGGTTCGAGTTCATTCACCACAACATCTCGACGTTCACGTACGTCGCGGGAGACCTCGACGGCGTGCTGCATTTCGCGTCGCCGGCGAGCCCGGTCGACTATCTGGAGTATCCGATCGCGACCCTGAAAGTCGGCGCGCTCGGCACGCATAACGCGCTTGGCTTGGCGAAGGCGAAGGGCGCGCGCTTTTTCCTGGCGTCGACATCGGAGGTCTACGGAGACCCGCTCGAGCACCCGCAGACCGAGAAGTACTGGGGCAACGTGAATCCGATTGGCCCGCGCGGCGTGTACGATGAGGCGAAGCGCTTCGCCGAGGCGATGACGATGGCGTACCATCGCTACCACGGCATCGACACCCGCATCGTGCGGATCTTCAACACGTACGGACCGCGCATGCGGCCTAACGACGGTCGAGTGGTGTCCAACTTCATCGTCCAGGCGCTGTCCGACCAGCCGCTGACGATCTATGGGGATGGGTCGCAGACCCGCAGCTTCTGCTATGTCGCCGACGAGGTGGAAGGGATCTACCGACTCTTCATGCGGGGCGACAACAACCCGACGAACATCGGCAACCCGAACGAGTTCACGGTGCGCCAGCTTGCCGAGCTCGTCATCGAGCTGACCGGCACCAAATCGAAGATCGTTCAGCGCGAGCTGCCCGTGGACGACCCCAAGGTTCGGCAGCCGGACATTAAGCGGGCGCGTGAAATGCTTGGGTGGGAGCCCGCGGTCTCGTTGCGGGACGGCGTCGGTCGCACGATCGAATATTTTCGGTCAGTTCTGCCCAGAGAAGCGGTCCCGGCCCCAGCGTAGCGCGTGACTTCGTGGTTATGTTACGGGCTGCCTGCCTCAGGGGCTGATCGCGCCGGGTAGCCGCGCGGCCGGCCTGTCGAGGCGAACCCGAATCACCTTGCCGGGTAACCTACCCGTTATGTACCTGCCAAGAATCACCCGGATAGCGTGCGGTGCGCTCGTCGCGATCGCCGCGTGCACTCCGGCGTTCAAGCTCAGCAAATTCAAAGGCAACGCGGAGTTGTACTCCGCTGCCATGCGCGAATACAAGAAGGGGCATTGGGACAACTCGATCCAGGCCTTCGAGCGTCTCACGCTCGACCTGCCGGCTCGCGATACGCTCCTTCCGCTCTCCTACTGGTACCTGGCGGCCGCGCACGCGAAGAAGGGTGAGCATCTCCTCGCCGCCCAGGGATACTCGCGGCTCAACCAGACCTTTCCGGACGATTCCCTCGCCGATGACGCCATGCTCGCCGAGGCGACCGAGTACACGAAGATGTGGCGCAAGCCGACGCTCGATTCGCAGTACGGTCAGACGGCGCTGGCGACATACCGGTCGATGGTAGAGCTTTACCCGGATTCGCCTCTCGCTCCAAAGGCGGAGAAGGGAGTCCAGCAGATGCTGGAATGGCTCGCCGCGAAGGACTATCTCACGGGCGTTCACTATGTGCGTCGCAAGGCGCCGGATTCGGCGATCCTGTACTTCAAGGACGTGATCAAGAACTATCCGGAGACCGAGCACGCCCGCGAGTCGTACCTTCGGCTCGTGGAGGTTTACAGGTCGATCAACTACCGTGACGATGCGCGGGACGCGTGCACCACGCTCCACCAGAAGTATCCGGGCGACCGCGAGGTCCGTTCGATCTGCGGCGCGCCGCCGCCCGCGACGGTCGCGAAGCCGGCAACCTGACCGCTCCGTGCGGCTTGGGATCTTCGGCGGGACGTTCGATCCGCCCCACGTAGGTCACCTGCTCGCCGCCTCCGACGCCTTCGAGCACCTGGCGCTCGATCGGCTCGTGCTGGTGCCCGCGGCAACGCAACCGCTCAAGGCGGGTCGCGTGACGGCATCGGCCGGCGACCGCCTGGCGATGGTCCGGCTGACTGCCGGGAATGACCCACGGCTCGAGACCGATTCGGTCGAAGTGGACCGGGAGGGGTTATCTTACACGGTCGACACGCTCGCGGAGTTTTCCCGCCGGTTTCCGTCGGCGGAATTGTTTCTTCTGGTGGGAGCCGACGTGCTGTCGACGTTTGGGCAGTGGCGACTTCCGCAAACCATCCTCGAGCTCGCGACTTTGGCTGTGCTGCGCCGCGCCGATTCCGAGGGGACAGTCGTCGAGATGGATGCCGAGCTTGCGCGACGCGCCGCGTTCATCCCAACGCGCCGCGTCGACGTTTCGTCAACTGAGATTCGAGACCGGGTGCGCACCGGGCGGTCGATCCACGGGTTCGTCACCGACCCCGTAGCCGAGTACATCGGCTCGCACGGGCTGTA
>Ga0075428_100010203_pt1 | contig 10426 bp, 6 predicted proteins | sample RhiMetdeltSRZDD2_FD_75291 | JGI IMG/M metagenome (GOLD analysis project Ga0075428, IMG submission 75291) | Populus rhizosphere microbial communities from Tennessee, USA - Rhizosphere MetaG P. deltoides SRZDD2 | ecosystem: Host-associated > Plants > Roots > Rhizosphere > Soil | place: USA... | reverse complement strand
CACGCCGCCCTGGCGCGCGAGCACGAGGACGCCTACGAGAGCGAGCTCCGTCGTCTCTACGGCTACGACGTCGTCACCCGCAACTGCGTCACGGAGATCTTCCGGACGATCGACGCGGCCTTCGCGTCGAGGCTTCAAGACCCCGACGCCGACCGCATCCGGCTCGAGTCCACGCGACGTCTCGGTGGTTACGTGGAGGTCGACTACACGCTCAACTTCATCCCGGCGGCCTCCGCCCTCTCCGTGCGCGAGACCTACGCCGTGGCGGAGACGTTCGAGATTCCGTCGTACCGCCTGGCCGCGCTGGCTCGCCTGTATCGGCAGGACAACGCGGCCCGGGTGTATCTCCGGGAATCGAACACCCTCACCTCGACGCTCTACCGGCGCAATCCGGCCGACTCCGCGTTCCTGTTCTTCACGGACGACACGATCGTGCTACGGCCACTGCTGGGCGCGCTGAACTTCGTGACGGGTCTCGGGGCGAGCGCCGCCGGGCTCTTCACGCTGCCCATCGACAAAGGGGACCTGCTGCTGGCGGGGCTGAAGGGCGCGATCTTCAGCCTGCCCGAGCTCGTCTTCTTCAACATCCGAAAGGGCTCGCTGCCCTTCGCCCCGCGTCCGCGCGCCCCCTAGGAAGCCGCTGGGCGGCGGCCAGACGCTTGAGCTCGACTTCGTGAAGGGGCACGTTGTCGCTGAAAAGAAACACGTGCAGGCCACGGCGCATGGCGTCGCCGAAGAGCGCGGCGCCGGCGATGGCGCGCGGACGCCGAGCGCCTGATGGAGAGCATGGTGATGGCCCCCTTCGGGCCCGCCGTGCCGGCCGACACCGCCGCGCTGGTCGGCGCACGGCGGAAGGACCTTGCCGCGGGCAAGGCCCACCCCTTCACCGGCCCGCTCAAGGACAACACCGGGGTCGAGCGCGTGAAGGCGGGCGAGGTCTTTCCGCTGACCGATCTCGGCAAGATGAACTGGCTGGTGGAGGGCGTCGTCGGCCAGCCGCGCTGAGGCGCCGGCTCAGCTCGGCGCCGGCCCGTCCTGGATGCGGACCTCGCGGGCGACCGCGATCGCGATGTTCGCTTCGCGCAGCGCCCCGTAGACGGCGATGCCGAGCTCCGTCTTCAGCGCGTCGACCCGATCGAGGCGATCCGTCCACACGCGCAGCTCGAACTTCAAGGCGTAGTCGCCAAAGCCCAGAAAGAGCGGCTGCGGCATGGGCGCCGGGAGCAGCGCTGAATTCTGCTGGGCCACGGCCCCCAGCACCTTCAGCACGTCGTCGGGCGCCGAGCCATAGGCGACGTTCACCGGGATGGAGATGCGCCGGCGCCGATCGGTCGGCGTCCAGTTCGTCACCTTGTCGGACACCAGCATGGAGTTGGGGACGACGACCTCGGCGCCGTCCCACGTGCGTACCGTGCTGGAGCGGATGCCGATGCGCCGCACCTCTCCCTGCACGTCACCGATCTGGACGGCATCGCCGACGCGGACCGGCCGCTCGAAGAGGACGATCAGGCCGGAGACGAAGTTGTTGACCACGTTCTGCAGGCCGAAGCCCACCCCGATGCCGAACGCCCCACCCAAGATCGTGACCCGGTCGAGATTGATGCCCAGGACGAGCACGGCCAGGATGAAGCCGACGAAGATGATCGCGTAGCGGAGCAGGCTGGTCAGTGCGTAGGGCAGGCCGGGGCGGAGACGGAACCGCGGAAAGACTTCCTCCTCGAGCACGACCCGGACCATCGAGGACACGAGGAAGGAGGCGTAGATGGTGATGAAGAACGCGATGACGTCGCCGATCGAGATCTGCAGCGCGCCGTGCGTCAAGTCCGCTCCGAGAATCCGGCGCGCGACCGCCGCAGTCGGCGTCAGGATGCCGAAGAGGTTCAGCGTGGCGATGAGCCAGGCGGTGCTGGTGAGGAATCCCAGGATCACATGGGCGCGAGCTTCCAGGAAGATCCGGTAGGGCTCCACCAGTCGGAGCCGGTTGAGTGGCCTCACGCGCAGCAGGAAGGCCCAGACGCCTTCCAGCAGGCGCCGGGTCGCGATCAGCAGGAGCGCGAGGTAGGCGCTGTTCAAGGTCCCTGACCCCAGCAACCGGGCCAGGCTGATGTTGCCGGCCGCGCCGAGGACGACGGAGGCCGTCAGCAGGACGAAGGCGAGCCGCACGACCGCGACCGGCGTGCGGCCCGGTATGGCCCAGGTGTCCGCGGCGAGATAGTCGTGCGTTCGGTTGCGCCAGCGGGCCAGCGCGAGCAGCGCGATCGCGACGAGCATCTCGCCGAGGAACAGGCCCCGTTCCAGCGTCGGCAGGAGCCCGAGCAGATTCCGGAGGCGATCGACCATGAAGAGCGCGGCGAGCACATAGAGGGCGGGGACGAGCGGCGACGGGAGCAGCCGCCTCAGCACCAGCACGGCAGGCAGTAGCGCGATCGTCGCCAGGGCGAGCACGGCCTGGCGGGGCGGATCCACGTAGAGCCAGCCTCCCGAGACCAGGCCGAGAAGCAGCGCCAGCTCGAGAGGCCGCTCGAACGTTGTCACCACCGCCGGGGACAGCGTCTCCTTCAACCGCCAGCCTCGGGCCCACCGCCGGGTCGACCAGATGACCACGACGAGCGTGACGATGAGCGCCACGTGCCAGCCGATCCAGTGGGCATGGTCCTCGGCGAACCGCCGGAGATTCGCGAACCGCGCCTCGATCGACGCCCAGGTCACCGTCGAGAGCTCCTCGGCAGCCTGTTGACGAGCCTCGGCGGTCCAGATCGCTGGGCTCTCGCGCGAGAAGAGGTCGCTCTCGGCCCGCCGGCGCGCGCTCACGAGCGCCACCAGCGCCTCGTCGCACCGCTTCACCTCGCGCACGACACTGTCTTGCAGCCGCAGCGTGGCCACGCGATATGCCTCGACCCGTCCCTGCGCCGCCGTCAGTGCCGATCGGACGCCGTCCACGTGCCCCACCATGTAGACAGGCAGGCGCGGGCCCGGAGCCTGGCGGGTGAGGCTCCAGGTCTTGTCGAGCGTGGCGAGGCGCTGTCGCTCCTCGTCGAGCCAGACGGCCCGCGCGGTGAGCGCGTCCAGCCAGGCCCGCAGGCCGAGCTCGTTCGACTGCCACGAGTCGGTCATATCGTCAATGATCCCCAGCGGGGGGCGCGATTCGATCGCCTGCTGGGTGCGCTCGAATCGCTGGGCGAGCCGCTCGCTCAGCGCGGGGAGCTGCGATTCGATCCGCGCGATCTGGGGATCGGGCGGCAGCTTGACGTCCAGCGAGCGGAGGTAGGCGGTGACTTCCTCCGCCCGCTTGAGGATCTCGCCAACGGGGATCGCGGCTGGCGGCTTCTCGGGTGGGATCGCGCTCGGCGCTGTCGCGCCGCCCGGGGCGGGCGTACCCGGGTCGGGCGTGCTCGGAGCGGCGGTGCCCTTGGCGGGCGCCGTCAGGCCCGGGATTATCGGGATCTGCGCCCAGGCCAGCGTGATCACGCCGAGGCACAGGGCCAAGCTTGCGAGCGATACCACGACAGGCTTTCTCAGGGACTCCTCCTGACAGGCCTCGACCCCGCCGGACACGAATCGGGCGTCGGGACACCTGTAGCATGAGACGGCCACTGCCAGAATGGGACAAAAGTCCTAGGTCGAAGCCGCGTGCGTTGTGGCAGTCTCAGTCTCCGGCCGGGTCGAAAGGGGCAGGCGCCCGAGACCGACACCCGGATGGAGGCTCAGGCATGACCGAAGAGGGACGTCGCCTCGAGCAGGCCCGCCACCCCAGCACGCCGTGGAAAAAATGGGGCCCCTATCTGGCCGAGCGTCAGTGGGGGACGGTGCGCGAGGACTACAGCACCAGCGGCAACGCCTGGGACTACTTCAGCCACGATCAGGCCCGCTCGCGCGCGTACCGGTGGGGCGAGGACGGTCTGGGCGGGATCTGCGACGACCAGCAGCGTCTCTGCTTCGGGCTGGCTCTCTGGAACGGCGTGGATCCCATCGTCAAGGAGCGCCTGTTCGGCCTCACCAACAGCGAGGGCAACCACGGCGAGGACGTCAAGGAGTACTACTTCTACCTCGACAGTACACCGACCCACTCGTACATGAAGTTCCTCTACAAGTATTCGCAGCTCGGGTATCCGTACGACAAGATCGTCCTCACCAACTGGGGTCGTAGCCGGCACGAGATGGAGTACGAGCTGATCGACACCGGCGTCTTCGACGACAATCGCTACTTCGACGTGTTCGTCGAGTATGCCAAGGCCTCGCCGGAGGACATCCTCGTCCTGGTGACCGTCGCCAACCGGGGCCCCGAGCCCGCCGCGCTCCACGTGCTCCCGACACTCTGGTTCCGCAACACGTGGTCGTGGGGCGGCGAGAGCCCCAAGCTCGGGCTGCGGCGGCTGCAGGGTCCGCGCGGCGTCAGCGTGATCGGAGCATCCCACGCCGAGCTGGGTGAGCGGTACCTCTACTGCGATCAGGACGCGCCCCTGCTCTTCACCGAGAACGAGACCAACACCCAGCGGATCTCCGGAGAGCCGAACCAGCGCCCGTGGGTCAAGGACGGGATCAACAACTACATCGTTGGCGGCCAGCGTGGTGCGGTGAACCTGGCCGAGACCGGCACCAAGGCCGCCGCCCACTACCGGATCACCGTGGGCGCCGGTCAGAGCGTGGAGATCAAGCTCCGCCTGGCGCCCGTCGACGCGGCCGCCATGGCCAGCGGGCCATTCGGAGACTTCAACACGATCTTGCAGGCGCGGCGCCAGGAGGCGGATGCCTTCTACGCGTCCATCACGCCGCCGAGCGTGTCGCGCGACGCCGCGCTGGTCATGCGCCAGGCGCTGGCCGGCATGCTCTGGAGCAAGCAGTTCTTCTACTACGACATCGGGCAGTGGCTCGACGAGCACGGCGTCGATCCCTACGCTTCACGCGGCGCCGCGATTCGCAACGCCCAGTGGGGCCACATGGTCAACGCCGACGTCGTCTCGATGCCCGACAAGTGGGAGTACCCCTGGTACGCGGCCTGGGATCTGGCCTTCCACGTCCTCGCCCTGAACATGGTGGATCCGGACCTGGCCAAGAGTCAGCTGCTGCTCGTCCTGCAGCAGAACTACATGCACCCGAACGGCCAGATCCCCGCCTACGAGTGGAACTTCGGCGACGTCAACCCGCCCGTGCACGCCTGGGCCTCCTGGTTCGTCTACAGCCAGGACAAGACGCTGCGTGGCGAAGGCGATCTGGTCTTCTTGAAGGAGTGCTTCCAGAAGCTCCTCATGAACTTCACTTGGTGGGTCAACCGCAAGGACCGGTCGGGCCAGAACGTCTTCGAGGGCGGGTTCCTGGGGCTCGACAACATCGGCGTCTTCGACCGGAGCGCGCCCCTGCCCACCGGCGGACACCTCGAGCAGGCCGACGGCACGGCCTGGATGGCCTTCTACGCGCAGTGCATGCTGCAGATCGCGCTGGAGCTCGCTCTGGACGACCCCGTGTACGAAGATCTCGCCGCCAAGTTCTACGAGCACTTCCTGTGGATTGCCGGGGCCATGGATCGCGTGGGCGATCTACAGGACGAGCTGTGGGACGAGGAGGACGGCTTCTTCTACGATCTGCTGCGGCTGCCGAATGGCCACGCCGTGCGCCTCAAGGTCCGCTCGATGGTGGGCCTGCTGGCGCTCGGGGCCTCCACGGTGCTTCCGGCCGCCGTCGTGGATCGGATGCCGAAGTTCATGGAGCGGGTCACTATCTTCACGCGGCGGCACGCCGACCTCACGACCAACATCAGCACGCCGGGGCGGAAGGGCTACCACGACCGGCGGCTGCTCGCGCTCCTCACCGACGACAAGCTGCGTCGGGTCCTCGCCTACCTGCTGAACGAGGAGGAGTTCCTGAGCCCGTTCGGGATCCGGTCCCTGTCCCGGCTCCATCGCGACCGCCCCTACACGTTCACCACCGACGGCGTGGTGCATCGCGTCGACTACGAGCCGGCGGAATCGACGAGCGGTCTGTTCGGCGGCAACTCGAACTGGCGCGGCCCCATCTGGTTCCCGGTCAACGTCCTCATCATTCGCGCGCTCCTCAATCTGTACGGGTTCTACGGCCCGAGCTTCACGGTCGAATGCCCGACGGGCTCGGGCGTGCAGATGAACCTCTTCGAGGTGGCCCGCGAGATCTCCGCGCGCCTGGGCCGCATCTTCCTTCGTGACGAGGGCGGAGCTCGTCCCGTATACGGCGGCCAGACCAAGTTCCAGTCCGACCCGCACTGGCGGGACCTGATCCTGTTCTATGAGTACTTTCACGGCGACAATGGAGCGGGCCTCGGCGCCAGTCACCAGACCGGCTGGACGGGCCTCATCGCCCCGCTGATCAGCCTCTTCGGCGCTCACGACGCCGAGCAGCTCCTGGCCCGCTGGGATGAGAGCGCCAAGGTCGGCTCCGCCGCCGGGCCCGCGTCCCCGTCGCGCTGACGGTCCGCCGGGCAGAGGAGGATTCATGATCCGCGCGCGTGTCGCAGTCGCGTGGCTGGGGCTCCTCGTCCTGACCGGTGCCGAGTGCGATCGCCAGCTCCTGGCCGTCTCGGCGACCAAGCTGGTCAATCAATACCGGGACCGGATCGTCGAGTTCTTGAGCCAGCCATAGGTCGACGACGGAGCGACTATCGTGTTCACGATCGACCCGAGGCGGACGGATCTCGCGCTGGAGTTCAAGCGGCGTCCGTTCGGGCCCCACAGTCCGGAGCTGCAGGCCGTGCTGAACGTGCTGCGCAGCTCGCGGCACTGCCAGGACCTGTTGCTCGTCTGTACCCAGCCCCACGCGGAGTGGCAACTGGCCGAGAAGCAGCCGTATGGCCAGCCGCCGCGGCTCATTCCCGGCGCGGTGTTCACCAGCCTCGAGGCCGCCGAGTGGCACGCCTTCCGGATGCGCTGGGAAGCCGTCACCGGCCAGGCGATGCCGGCGCTCGACGGCGAGTGAGGAGGGGCTTAGGCACCCGTGAGCGTCTCGATGCCCAGCGTGCTCGGCTACGCGGATCCGCTCACCGTGGCGCCGGGCGAGGACATTCGCTTCATGGTCGGGACCCTCGACGGTCCTCGGCGCTATCGCGCCGAGATCGTCCGGCTGGTCAACGGCGACACGGGCCCGGAGAGCCCCGGCCTCAAGACCGTCCACCTGCCGACGTCCATCGATGGGGAGCACGAGGGTGTGCCCCAGCACATCGACGCCGGCTCGTACGTGATCGTCGAGCACCCGCAGGCATTCGGCGCTCTGTTCCGCTATACCCTGCAGGCCTTCATCCAGCCCACCCGCGTGCCGATCCGGCCGAAGCCGGCGCGGCAGGTCATCATGGGCACGTGGGCGGAGGATCAGGGCACTGGCTTCGCGCTGATGCTCGACGAGACGGGCGCCCTGACGTTCCTCCTTGACGGGACCGTGGTCTCGACGCGGATCCCGCTCACCGCCCGGCGGTGGTACCACGTGGGGGCCGCGGTCGACCTGGCGGCGGAGACGGTGACGCTGTGTCAGACGCCGCTCGCCGACCACGCACCCAGTCTCGAGCGGCCCATCAGCGTGACGGCCTCGTTCCGCGGGACTCCGGCGCCGCGGGGCGAATTCTTCCTGGGCGCGGCGCGCCGTGCGGTCGAGGATGGTCGGCTGCGAACCATGTGGCACTTCAACGGGAAGATCGACCGGCCCTCGCTCGCACGGCGCGCCCTCACCCCGGCCGAGATGCAGGTCGCGGCGACGGCGCCGAGCACGCTCCTGCCGGCCGAGGACGCGTTCGGCCTCTGGGATTTCGCCGCCGACACGAGCACCGATCGTGTGACCGATCGATCGCCCTTCGGTCTCCACGGCCGGACCGTGAACGCCCCCAAACGCGCGGTCACCGGCTACAACTGGAACGGCACCGAGATGGACTGGCGTCGGGCGCCGCAGCAGTACGGCGCCATCCACTTTCACGACGACGACCTCTACGACGCCGGCTGGCGGCCCAGCCTCACGACCACCATCCCGCCGGACGCGCGCAGCGGCGTGTACGCGCTACGCCTGCAGGCCGACGGCGGGCCCGACTTCTGGGCGGTGTTCTACGTGCGCCCGCCCCGGCGCGGGCGTCGCGCGCCGGTGGCGTTCCTCGCCTCCACCGCGACCTACCTCGCCTACTCGAACTATCGCGCCCGCATGCGCCCGGGCCCGGCCGAGCTGTACATCGGCGCGCTGCCGGTCGTCGATCCGACCGACCTGCTGCTGATGCATCACCCGGAGCTGGGGGGCTCAACCTACGACACGCACTCCGACGGCTCCGGCGTATGCCACGTCTCGTGGCGCCGGCCGATCCTCAACGTCCGCCCGACCGGGCGTCTGTGGAACCTGTTCCTCGATTTCTGTCTACTCGACTGGCTGGAGGCGCACGATCAACCCTACGACGTGATCACCGACGACGATCTGCATACCGAGGGGCGGGCCCTTCTCGCGGACTACAAGGTCATCCTCACCGGCTGTCATCCCGAGTACTACTCGCGCGAGATGCTGGACGCGCTCGCCGGCTATCTCGGCCGCGGCGGCCGGCTCATGTACATGGGCGGCAACGGCTTCTACTGGCGCGTCTCGTATCCGTCCGCCCACCCCGGGATGATCGAGGTCCGGCGCGCGGAGGACGGCACGCGGGCCTGGGTCGAAGCGGTCGGCGAGTACTATCACAGCTCGACTGGTGAGTACGGTGGTCTCTGGCGACGGCAGGGCCGGGCGCCCAACGCGCTGGCCGGCGTGGGCTTCGTGGCGCAGGGGTTCGACCGCTCGTCCTACTACCGGCGCACCACGGCCAGCCGCAACCCGCGGGCGCGCTTCATCTTCGACGGGGTGGAAGACGAGATCCTTGGCGACTTCGGCCTGGCCTGGGGTGGCGCCGCCGGGCTCGAGCTCGACGCGTTCAACCCCGGCCTGGGATCGCCGCCATGGGCGCTGGTGGTCGCGTCGTCGGAAGAGCACTCCAACGCCTTTCAGCTCGTCAACGAGGAGATGAACGTGTCGTTCGCGGGCGCCGACGGACGGTTCTCTCCGGCGGTGCGGGCCGACATGGTGTTCTACGAGCATCCCGGCGGCGGCGCGGTCTTCTCGACGGGCTCCATCGCCTACGTCGGGAGCCTCGCGCACCAGGGCTACGCCAACAACGTCTCCAGGCTCACGCTGAACGTCCTGCGCCGCTTCCTCGACCCCACACCCTTCGCGGCGCCGTGACCGAGCACGGGCGCATCGGCGACACCCCGCAGGGCGGGCCCGTCCAGAGCTTCTACGCTCGCAAGGGGACGGCGCGCCGGCCGGCGATCGCACGCGGCGAGGGCATCTATCTCTGGGACGTCGGCGGGCGCCGGTATCTGGACGCGTCGTCCGGCCCGGTCGTCAGCAATCTCGGTCACGGCAACCGGCGCGTCCTGGAGGCCATGCGGGCCCAGGCCGACGCGGTCACCTTTGCCTATCCCGGCCTCTTCGAGAGCGAGGCCAACGTGGCGCTCGCCGATCTCGTCTGTAAGCTCGCCGGTCCGGGGCTCGACCGCGCGTTCTTCGTCTCCGGCGGCTCGGAAGCCACGGAAGCCGCGATCAAGCTGGCCCGCCAGTACGCGCTGGCGATCGGCCAGCCGGAGCGAGTGACGGTGATCGGGCGCGAGCCGAGCTATCACGGCGGCACGCTGGGCGCGCTCGCGGTGACCGGCGACCACCATGCCGACGAGGTCTTCGGTCCGCTGATGCGCTCGATGCCGAAGATCCCAGCACCCCTCAGCTATCGCGTGCCGCCCGGCCACACCGCGGAGTCGTACGCGCAGGCCTGTGCGCAGGCGCTCGAGGACGAAATCACCCGCCAGGGCCCCGGCACCGTGCTGGCCTTCATCATGGAGCCGGTCGGCGGCCTCGCCTCCGGTGCGACGGTCGCGCCCGCCGCATACTACGAAGCCGTCCGCGCGACCTGCGACCGGCACGGCGTGCTCCTGATCTACGACGAGGTGATGAGCGGGGCCGGTCGCACCGGGACGTTTCTCGCCGCCGATCACTGGCCGGCCGTGCGCCCCGATCTGGTGACGCTGGCCAAGGGCCTGGCCGCCGGCTACACGCCGTTCGGCGCCGTCCTCGCCCCGGATCGCATCGTCGACGCCGTCGTCGAGGCCGGCGGCTTCCTGCACGGGCACACGTACTTCACCAATCCGCTGTCGTGCGCCGTCGCCCACGCGGTGGTGAGCGAGATGCTCGACCGCGACCTGATCGGCAACGCGGCGCAGATGGGACGGCGACTGCGCGAGGGGCTGGACGCCCTCGCGGCCCGTTCGCGGACCGTCGGTGACGTGCGCGGCATCGGCCTGCTGATGGCCGTCGAGCTGGTCGCCGACAAAGGGTCCAAGCGGATGCTGCCGCCGGAGCTGGTGGCGCCCGCCCGGCTGGGCGCGGTCGCTCTCGAGGAAGGGCTCGCGCT
>Ga0075428_100010201_pt1 | contig 10427 bp, 9 predicted proteins | sample RhiMetdeltSRZDD2_FD_75291 | JGI IMG/M metagenome (GOLD analysis project Ga0075428, IMG submission 75291) | Populus rhizosphere microbial communities from Tennessee, USA - Rhizosphere MetaG P. deltoides SRZDD2 | ecosystem: Host-associated > Plants > Roots > Rhizosphere > Soil | place: USA... | reverse complement strand
CCTCGTAGAACGGCGCGTGGCCGATGCCTTCATAGACCGAGAGTTTTGCCCCCGGAATGGTCTTCGCGGTGTACTGCGCCGTGCCGAGCTTCGAATTGCGGTCCTTGTCGCCGTGCGTCACCAGAACCGGGATCTTGAGCCGCGACATCACCTCGGTCGCGTCGAGCGCCCGGCCGCCGAGATTGACGCGCACCTTCGCCGGCACCATCATGTTGAACGACAGCATGATCTCGAAATCGTCCGCCGTCGGCTGCTTCTCGAAGCAGCCATGCACGAACGCGCGTGTCGCCGCGATGTTGGTGGCGAGGTCGTCCGACGCCATGCCGCCCATGTTGTTGAGGTTCTCGCCGACGAACTCGGGGAAGAACTTGATGCTGGCATCGACGAAATTGATGCCCGCGATCTTGTCCGCGCCGTGCGTCGTCACATAGTCCGAGATCACGCGGCCCGCATAGGACCAGCCGACGAGCACCGGACGCTTCAGGCCCGCCGCATCCATCACGGCCTTCACCTCGTCGCCCCACGCCTTGTTGTCATGATAGGGCGCCTTGTCGAGCGGCTTGTCGGAATAGCCATGGCCGCGCAGGTCGTAGGTGATGATGCGGAATTCCTTGGCGAGATCGCTGTTGACCTGACGCATCCACGACAGGTGGCTTTGTCCGAAGCCGTGGATCAGCAGGATTTCCGGGCCGTTCGGATTGCCCCATTCCTGCGCCGAGATGGTGAGGCCGTCCGGCGTCTTCACGCTGATCGGCTTGTATTTCGGCGCCTGCGCGGCGCCTTGCGTGATCGCGGCAAGCAGCGCCGCACCTGTCAGCGCCGCGAGCGTGCGGACGCGCACATGCATCGTCATGGCAGTCCTCCCCATGTTGTTTTCAGCGCGCCGAGCGTAGCGCTCATGCGCGTGCCGCGGAATGCGACGCGCGACGGCCCACTGTCACCAGCGCGTGAAGTGGGCGAGAATGCCGCAATGGGAGGACGTCCGGCCAAAGGCGAGAGCCGCGCCATCCGCGTCTCGCTGACACGGGCGGGCGCCGCACAGGCAACGCGCTTGCGGCTCCTCCGAAAGGCGCTGGGTCATGGCACACGAGATCGAACGGAAATTTCTCGTCGTCGGCGACGCGTGGCGTGAACAGGCGGCAGGAACAGCCTATCGCCAAGGGTACCTGTCGACCGCCAAGGAGAGAACCGTTCGCGTGCGCGCGGCGGCCGGAAAAGGATATCTGACTGTCAAAGGCGTCGCCGTTGGACCAAAGCGGCCGGAGTTCGAGTACGAGATTCCGATTTCGGAGGCCAACGCGATGCTCGATCACTTGTGCCTGCGCCCCCTGATCGAAAAGACGCGCTACCAGGTCCGTGTTGGAGAACTGATGTGGGTAGTGGACGTGTTTGCCGGCGAGAACGCAGGCCTTGTCGTGGCCGAGGTCGAACTCGCGGATGAGGCGCAGGAGTTCGTTCGGCCGCACTGGGCCGGTGAGGAAGTGACCAACGACCGCAGATACGCCAACGCCAATCTTGTCGCTCACCCTTACAAGACCTGGCTCTCACACGGATAGAACACGCGCGCTCCCCCGGGCCGCCATCGCCGGACACGACCCGGCAACCGAATTTCCATCGATCCGGCCTTGACCCGGCCCCTGGGTCCGCCCCGATAACACCGTGGTCCCGCGAGCAACGAGGCGATTCGTGAGCCGTTCCGCACCATTCCTGAATCCCGCGGAGGCCGCCAGACAACTCGGCGTCTCCATCAAGGCGCTGCGTCTCTACGAGCAGCGCGGCCTGCTCGCACCGCTGCGCACCGCGACCGGATGGCGGACCTATGGCCCGGCCGAGATGGCGCGCGCCGGCGAGATCGCCGCCCTGCGCGCGCTCGGCCTCAGCCTCGCCGCAGTCGCCCAAGTGCTGAGCGGCGATCCGGCACGTCTCGATCAGGCGCTTGCGTTGCATCAGGCCGCGCTCGAAGGCGAGGTCCGCCGGCTCGCCGACAACATCGCGAAAGTTCATGCGCTGCGCTCCGACCTCGCCGGCGGCGCGGCGCCGGCTGCGCGAGAGCTTGCCCGGCTGGTCCGGCCGGACCGGGCGCTCAGCGTCGCCTTCGAGCTTCCCTGGCCCTGGGGCGGTGAGAATTTTGAACTGCGCGACATTCGTGCGCTGAACTACATCGTCGGCCCGCTCGGCAGCGGCAAGACGCGGCTGGCCCGCGCAATCGCCGAAACCCTGCCGGATGCGGCGTTCCTCGGGTTGGAACGATCGGCAGACGATGCGCGCGCGCTTCTGGCGACCGATCCGGCGCTGAAGGCCCGAGTCGATCGGACCTTGGCCTGGCTGATCGAGGAGGGCGCCGCGGCGTTGCCAGGCCTGATTGCGTTGCTCGTTGCGCTGGAATCCGATGCGCCGGCCGTCCTGGTCGTCGACATGGTGGAGCAGGGGCTGGATCAGGCCTCGCAGGAAGCGCTGATGAGCCATCTGCGCCGGCGCGAGCCCCGGCCGCTGTTCCTGCTCACGCGCTCCTGCGCGATCCTCGACCTCACTGCGGTCGGCCCCGACGAGACGATCATCCTCTGTCCCGCCAACCACAGCCCGCCGACCCAGGTTGCGGCTTATCCGGGGTCGCCCGGCTACGAAGCCGTCGCCACGTGCCTGGCCTCACCCGAAGTACGGGCCAGGACCGAGGGTGTCGTGGCGTGGCGCCCCCAGGTGGCGTGAAAGCGGAATGACGGACCGCGCACCCTGCGACGGCCATGGCCGCCCGCTCGCCGACTCTCGACTCCGACTTTATCCTGCGCGGATGTCACTTGCGCGCCGCCTGGCATTCTGGGCGATCACCCTTGCACTGCCGCTGATCTGCCTCGAGCTCGGCAGCTTCACGCTCGCGCGCTTGCGGCCGGATCTGTTCGACGATCGCGAAGTCGCGCTCGCGCAGATCGGCCCTGCCGATTTCGCACGCGCGCGCGCGACGATGAGCGACCCGCTCGGCTGGGACAATCCGGCGTCGACCGAGTTGCGCGAGCGCAATTGCGCCGGCGAAGAGGTGGTCGCGACCTATGGGGCGGACCGCATCCGGCTGCACGGGGCGCGCACGCCGCGCGACGCGGTCGTGCTGGTCGCGGGCGATTCCTACACCCACGGCAATGCCGTCGCGGATGACGCGACCTATCCGGCCGCGCTCGAGCGCATTCTAGGGGTTCCGATCGCGAACCTCGGCGTCTCCGGCTACGGGGCGGACCAGGCGCTGGTGAAGCTCGAGGGCGCGATCGAGCGGTTTCCGAACGCCAAGGTCGCGATCCTCTCGATCCTCTATGACGACACCGCGCGCATGCTCAACCGCTTCCGCCCGATCCTGCAGCGCCCGACCGCGCGCGCCTTCGGCCTGAAGCCTTATGTCGAGGACGGCGTCTTCCACGGCATTCCGGGCGGCGAACCCTATCGCGGCTTCGACAGCTTCATGGCGGCGGCGCGCACCGCCTACGACACCGACTATTGGCGCCGGCCACGCGCCCGCTTTCCCTATGCGGTAAGCCTCGCCGAGATGGTCGTCCTGCCGTCGTTCTGGGTTCCGGCGCTCACCCAGGTCGCCGAAAGCCTTGGGCGGGCGCGTTACGAGCCGGTGCATCGGGTTCCCGCGATCCGGCGCAATCTGCGGGCGCTCTACGCGCGCTTCGCGGACTGGAGCCGGCAGCGCGGCCTGCGCGGCGTCGTGGTTTTCATTCCGGTGGATGCGCGCGACCAGACCTCGGGTCTGCTCGCGATCGCGGCCGCGACGGAAGCGCAGCGGCGCACGCTGACGTTCCACAATGTCACGACCGGCGACGACACCTATCGTCATGTCGGCTGGTGTCATCCGTCGCCGGCCGGCTACCGCAGTATTGCCGAAAGCGTTGCCGCCGTGGTTCGCCCGTTGCTGCGGTGAGGTTTCCGACCTGTCACTTCTTGCCGGCCTGACGATCGAGCTCCGCTTCGATCTCGGCCGCCCAGGGCAGCGCCTCGTTGCGCGCTTCGCGCGCCTTGCGGATCAGCCGCACATTGCGCGCCGTCGTTTCAGGCTCCCAGGGCTCGCGGATGGCCGCCGCCGCGTTGCCGAGCGCGTCGAAGGCACCGCCCTCATCCTTCGCCAGCACGGCGAGCTCGAGCATCGTGGCGTGGTCCCAGTAATCCGGCTTGCCCGACGCGATCTTGCGCTCGACTGCATAGCGCACGACCGGCAGCAGCGCACCGAGACGCGGGTCCGGTGGCGCGCGCAGCGTCATCAGCGTCGCGGCGTTGATGCCCGGATAGGCGTCGCGCCAGTCGGTCTCGAAGCCTTTCAGATAGGCCTCGATCGCCTTGTCGAGCAGTCCGCGGGCGAGAATCCTCTCGCCCTGCTGGGTCGCGCCCTCGAAGCGGTCCTTGTACAGGCGCCCGAGCAGCCCGTAGGCCTCGCTGCTCGGGCCGCGCGTGCCGATCAGGTCGAGCAGCACCTGCTCGGCCTTCGCGCCGTCGCCGTCGCGATTGAGCGCGATGGCGAACTGCTCCTGCACCAGCGTCGAGCGGCGCAGCGGCTCCGGCATTGCGCCGGCGAGGCGGATCATCTCCTTCCAGGCGGTCGCGGCCCGATAGGACAGGAGCAGATCGACCAGGACTCCGGCCTCGGCGCGATCGAGCGCGCCCAGGCCTTGCTCGATCGCGCGGGTCGCAGCGACGCGCGCGTCGCCCTTGAGCTCGCGGGCTGCGGCGAGCTCGTCCTTGATCCGCGCCGAATACTCCACCTGGTCGCGGAACACGTCGGTCTTGATATGCTGGATGTCGGGGAAGCCCTCGACCAGCTGATAGACCGGGCTGTCGACATCGCCCTGCTTGATCGCGGCGAGCAGTTTCGTGAGGCTCGCGGCGTCGCCCGGCACATCGGCCGGCCTGCCGTCGGCGCCGAGCCGGTAGCGCAGCGTGCGCAGCGGCCCGACATCGAACGGCAGCCGCGTTCCGTCGGCGGCGAACAGCAGCATGGTCGTCGCCGGCTTCACGGCGTGGCGCACGCCGAGCTCGTAGAACACGTTGGCGTTGGCGGTGGTGAGATCGGCGACCGCGAAGTCGCACAGGATCAGCCGTTCGAACATCGGCTTGTGGATGATCCCGCCGGCCTGTTCCTCGTCCGCGCGCAACGGCGCCAGGTTGGCGGCTTCGACCGCCGGCCTGATCAGGTCCTGATAGACCGCGTCGAAGTCGATTATCGCGCCGCCGGCGCCCGGTTTTTTCCCGAACGGCATCAGCACGAAGCAGAGAGGTTTTGCCATCGGAGTCACTCGCGCGGCGAGCCTGCAGCATCACCCGTCTATACACGCAAACCGTGCAGGCGGTCACTTCGCGCGCTCGTCCGCACGGCTGTCATCCGGAGGGCGGCACCGCGCGCGCTGCGATCGCGCCGGATGCGGCAGGAGCTCGGCTTCCGCGATGGCGATGGGGCGCGCGCCAGATCGGCCGCTACGATCCCGACGAAGGCCGCCCGCCCGCCGACGGACCCGGCGTCGAGGCTGCCGTCAGATAGACGACGGCGATGGCCGCGCCGAGCCATTCTGCCGCGCCGCCGGTGAGATAGGCGAGGCGGAAGTCCGCTCCTGCCGCCGGATCGCCGGTCAGCGTCAGGCCGAGCACCGCGACGCCGAGCGTCGCGCCGACCATGCGGGCGGTGTTGACCAGGCCGGACGCGGTGCCGGCGCGTTCGGGCGGAACGCTCGCCACCGCGACGTTCTGGATCGGCGCGGTGGTGAGCCCGAGCCCGATGCCGATCACCAGCAGCGCAGCCTCGATCGCCGGCAGGACGCTGCCGAGGAAGACTGCGAACATCAGCATGCCGGTGCCCATCGCGCCCATGCCGGCGCAGATGATCGTGCGCGCGCCGAAGCGATTGGCGAGCGGCCCGGACAATTGCGCCACGACGACGAAGGCGACCGACATCGGGAGCAATTCGAGCGCGGCGCGCAACGCCGACGCGCCGTGCACCGACTGCAGATAGAGCGGCGTCAGGAACAGCATCGCGTACATGCCGAACGTCATGCAGGCCGTGATCGCGAGCGCGGCGGAGAGCGTCCTCTCGGCGAACAGGCCGAGCGGCAACAGCGCGCCGTGCGGGCGCGCTTCGACGCGCAGGAAGCAGATGGCCGATACGACGCAGACCGCGGCCGCCGACAGGCTCGAGGGCGCCGTCCAGCCCCAGTTCGGGCCTTCGATTGCGGTGAACGCCAGCGCGCCGAGCGAAAGGATCGCGAGCGCCTGGCCCGTCAGGTCGAGACGGCGGCCGTCCGGCGCGACGGATTCCGGCACGCGCCGCGTCAGCATCAGGACGAGCGCGCAGAGCGGCACGATCAGCAGGAAGATGCTGCGCCAGCCCGCATGATCGACCAGCGCGCCGCCGAGCGTCGGGCCGATGATGAAGGCGAGGCCGTTGCAGCTTGCCCAGATGCCGAGGGGCAGGGCGCGCTCGCGCGCGTCCGGCCAGGTCACGGTGAGGATCGCGAGCGTCGCCGGCACTTCCAGCGCGGCGCCGATCCCGGCGACGGCACGGCCCGCGATCAGCGTGTGGATATCCGGCGCGAAGCCGCAGATGATCGATCCGAGCGTGAACAGCGCGACGCCAAGCGCGAAGATGCGCCGGCGCCCGTACAGGTCTGCCAGCACCCCGCCGCTCAGCAGCAGGCTCGCATAGGCCAGATTGTAGGCATCGACCACCCATTGCAGCCGGCTGACGTCGGCGGCGAGATCGGCGCTGATGCGCCTGAGCGCGAGATTGACCACCGAGGTGTCGATCTGCGCGACCAGCACGCCGAGGCACATGGTGACCAGCACGAGGGAGCGCGCGGGGTCGGCGCGGCTGGATAGCGTGAGCGAGCTCATGTTGATCTCCATTCGCGGGCTGCGGCGCGACGCCGGCACCGGTCCCTGAAAGCCGGAGGACGAACGGTCGGTTTCCGACTCGTGCGGCCAACAAGATCGGTGCAGTCGGGGTTCGCTTGTTACGGTCGCGGCCGAAAGGTCGGTTCCGTGGAACCGCGCGAGCGGTTAGGATGGCGCTTGACCGACATCGGATCCCGTTCATGGCCTCGCACACCGACATTGTCGTCGATCAGTTCACCCGGCAGGCGACGCCGTTCGCCAACGCGGCCTCGATGCGGGACGCGGACGCGCTGCGCCTGCTGGTCGAATTCTCCCGCGCCGGCGCGGACGACACGGTGCTCGATGTCGCCTGCGGGCCGGGGCTGGTGGTCGGCGCCTTCGCGAAGGTGGTGCGCCATGCGAGCGGCATCGACCTCACACCCGCGATGATCGACAAGGCGCGCGAGCACGCCGCCGCGCTCTCGCTCACCAATGTGACCTGGCACGTCGGCAATGTGGCGGCGCTGCCGTTCCCGGACCGCTCCTTCTCGCTCGTGGTGTCGCGCTTCGCGTTCCACCATTTCGTCGATCCGCTCGGCGTGCTGCGCGAGATGGCGCGCGTGTGCATGCGGGGCGGCCGCGTCGTGATCGCGGACGTCGCGGCGTCGGACGACGAAACGCGCTCCGACGCGTTCAACCGGATGGAGCGGCTGCGCGATCCCTCGCACACCCGCGCGCTGACGCTCGCGGAATGGCGCCGGCTGTTCGTGGACGCCGGACTGCCGGCGCCGCGCGAGACCTATTATGACGTGCGCGGCGAGCTCGAAGGCCTGCTCGCGACCTCGTTTCCGGCGGAGGGCGACGTGGCGGTGATCCGCAGGATGTTCGCGGACTCGCTCGCCAATGACGGGCTCGGCATGAAGACGCGGCGCAAGGACGACAAGATCCTGTTGTCCTATCCGATCGCGATCCTGGCGGCCGAGGTTCCCTGAGCCGGGCCGTCGGCGCGTCGGCAGAGCAGCGCGATACGCACGAAACAAGCGCGCTTCTTGCAAAACGCCGGAGCCGGTGATACATGGGCGTCGTTCCGGGCTTACGACAACCGCCCGGTCAGCTGCCAGCAGCCAAGCGTTGTCTCGCTCCGTCCAGCGGAGGTGAGACATGTCTTGCGGCAGCGCCAGATCCTCTCCATCCCGTACGTTTACAATTGCCGCGCCGGATTTCGCGCCGCCCGCAACGCCGTCTGCCTGGCGATGACAGGGCAGATCACCATTCTGTCCGGCCGCGACCTCATGTCGTTGATGTCGTTCGGCGATTATGTCGATGCGGTCGCCGAAGCCTTTCGTCTTCACGCCGAAGGCCGCGCGATCCTGCCGCCGGCGATGCACATCCCGGCGGAGCGCGGCGGGTTTCACGTCAAGGCGGCGAGCCTGCCGATCGCAGGCGGTTACGTCGCGATCAAGACCAACGCGAACTTTCCGGACAATCGCACCAGGCGCGGCCTGCCGACCATCCAGGGCGCCATATTGCTGTTCGACGTCACGAGCGGGGTTCCGCTGGCGCTCATCGACTCGATCGAAATCACCATCAAGCGCACCGGCGCGGCGACCGCCGTCGCGGCGAAGTATCTCGCGCGCCCCGACGCGCGCACCGCCACCATCTGCGGCTGCGGCGCGCAGGGGCGCGCGCAGCTCGAGGCCCTGCGGCATCGCCTGGACATCCGGCGGGTCTTCGTCTTCGACCGCGATCCCGCGGCGGCGGCGCAATTCGCCGAAGAGATCGCTGCGCGGCATGATCTCGCGGTCGAGATCCCGGACACATTGCGCAGCGCGGCGCTGCAAAGCGATGTCATCGCGACCTGCACGACCGCGCACGCGCCGCTGCTCGGCCCGGACGACGTCCGGCCCGGAACGTTCATCGCGGCGATCGGCGCGGATAACCCCGAGAAAAGCGAGATCGCGCCGGCCTTGATGCGCCGGGCGCGCGTGGTCGCCGACGTGCGCGCACAATGCGCCGTGATGGGCGATCTGCATCATGCCATCCGCGCCGGCGCGATGACGGAAGCGGACGTCCACGCGGAGCTCGGCGAGCTCGTGAGCGGCCGCAAGCCCGGCCGCGGCGCGGCTGACGAGATCACGATCTTCGACGGGTGCGGCGTTGGTATCCAGGACGTTGCGGCCGCGGCGCGTGCCTTCGAGCTCGCGCGCCGGCGGCAGGCGGGCGTCCAGGTCGCATTGGCTTGAACATGAAGGAGTGAGAAGCAATGACCGCAACACAGAAAGTCGCTTTCGTCTGCCTGCACGGTTCGGCCAAGAGCCTCATCGCGGCCGCATATTTCAATCGATTGGCGCAACAGGAAGGGCTCGATTTCGCCGCCACCACGTCCGGACCGGAGCCCGACGCCGAGGTCCCGCCCAACGTGGTCGAGGGCCTGCGCAATCACGCCATCGACGTCGGCGGCTATCGCCCGACCATGATCAGCGCCGCGGGACTGGCCGACGCGGATCTCATCGTCTCGTTCGCCTGTGACGCCGGCATGCGGCTTGCGCCGGGGAAGCCGGTCGAGCGCTGGGACGAATGCCCCGCGGTGAGCGACGACTTCGAGACCGCGTGGCTGTTCATCACGCAACGGGTCGAGCGGCTGTTCCGCCGGCTCGCACAGGAAACCGCCATGGCCAATTGCGCCGAGCAGGGCCAGTGATGACGGCTCTTTTTCACACCATGACCGGAGGAGAAAGCTCATGAAATGGATCACCAGAGAACACGTGAAGGTCGACCGGGTCGCGTGCCCGTGGCTGATCAGGAAATTCGTCGACAAGGATGCCGAGTTCGTTTTCGCGCCGAGCGACAAGGTGATGGCCGAGTCCAAGCGCCTCGATGCGATTCCGTACGACGTCAAGGATGTCGAGCTCGGGCATCACGGCAAGGAATGCTCGTTCGAGGCGATCCTGAAGAAGTACAAGCTGACCTCCGATCCCGCGCTCGTGCTGCTCGGCAGGATCGTGAACGGAGCCGACACCGACAACACGCTGTATCGGCAGGCCGAAGGGCCCGGCCTGAACGCGATCGCCGAGGGTTTCCGCCATCTCGGCTACGCCGACGATCATGCGCTCAACGCCGCCGAGTGGATCGTCTACGACGCGCTCTATGCCTACTGCGGGGAGATGGTCCGCCGCGGCAAGCACCACGGCGCGTACGCGGAATAAAACGCCGCGTTCGGCGCGGCTGTTTCCGGCAGAGTGAAAATCCCGCATTCGCTTGGGAGGCGACATGGCGTTACCGGCCAGAGGCATCATCGAAATACCCAACTCATCCGGCACATCGTTCGATCACGGCGCGTTCGATCCGAAGAGCCGCCGCGTGTTCGTCGCTCACACGGCGCGCGACTGCCTCGAGGTGATCGAGCACGACACAAGTCGTCACATCGCCACGCTCGAGGGATTTCCCGAAGCGGCGGGCGTCGTAGCGCACGATGGCCATGTCCTCGTCACCAATCGCGGCGCCGCGAGCCTGACCTGGCTGGACGGCGTCACGCTGCAGACCCGATCGGTCCGTCCGACCGGGGCAAGACCGAACGGTGTCGC
>Ga0075428_100010199_pt1 | contig 10428 bp, 11 predicted proteins | sample RhiMetdeltSRZDD2_FD_75291 | JGI IMG/M metagenome (GOLD analysis project Ga0075428, IMG submission 75291) | Populus rhizosphere microbial communities from Tennessee, USA - Rhizosphere MetaG P. deltoides SRZDD2 | ecosystem: Host-associated > Plants > Roots > Rhizosphere > Soil | place: USA... | reverse complement strand
GGTCAAGCTCTCTTCTCACGGCGCAGCTGCGCCTAGAGCGGAGAAGCAATGACGAAGACCGAGCATGTCAGGCTGATAACCTGGCGGTTCAAGATCCTGCAGCACGCCGAGGCGGAGAGCGGGTCGGTGGCGCAGACCTGCCGTTACTTTGGGATTACTCGCAAGACGTACTACAACGTTCCTCCGCGGCGCAATCCAGTCGCGGAACAATGAGTCTGGTGCGGACCATCATGCGGCCTGCGGACGCGGACGCCACCGTTCGCCGAGGTCGTGCACGAACAAGTAAAAGGTCGGCAGCGCGAGGAGAGTAAACAGAGTCGACGTCACACGTCCGCCGAGCATGACGATCGCGAGGGGCCGCGCGATTTCAGTGCCATGCATGTTGAGTACGAGAAAAGGCAAGAGACCGAGGATGGCGGGCAAGGCCGTCATTAGCTTCTCGCGCACGCGCCCGAAACTCGCCTCGCCCGCCCGTGTCTGGGGATTCGCGACAACAGTAGGACACGGTTTGCGCTTACCTATTCATCATCATTCCACGCCCGCTCATCATCTGCTGATGCATCTGCCCCATGTGCTCGTGCATCGACTTGTTCTGAAGGACCAGTTCGGACACGACGGCGGCGATGGCAGTGACCTTGGCATCCCCCCTGGACGCGTCCATCTGCTTGACGAGTGCATCGAGCTTGGCGTCGGCGGCCTTCATTTGCGCCATCATCTGCTCGTGCATCTTCATCATGTCCTGCATGTTTGGAGACTGTTGCGAGGGCGCCGACCCCTGGGCCGATGCACCTTGCGCCGTCGCGCTCGAACCGAATGGTGTACCCAACGCGCTGACAATCACGAGCGTTGCGACAATTGTGACGACGAAATACGGTTTCATGATGGTTTCCTCCTGCAGGCGTTTCACGCACCGGTCTGGCGCAGTCGATACCTTCCCTTACCGGCGCACGTCTTCGAGACGCCGTTGATAGTCGTCGCGGTCGATCTCACCGCGGGCGTACCGTCGCTTGAGGATCTGCTCAGGCGTCTCGCCGCTCCGCATCGAGAATCCGCCAGCCGTCTTGGCGATCACCCAGGCGAGTAACGCCAGAACCACGAGGCCGAAGCCCCACCATAGCACCATCCACCAGCCCATCGATCCCATGTAGGGCCACATGCGTCACCTCCACAGCTGGGCGCGGCGCGCCGCACCGCGCATCGGACTAAGCCGCGCTTCTTAGTCCGCCTTTCCGGAGAATCGCCATCATCGGACACCAGTTGGTGAACGCCGACTGGAACAGGTTCAGGCCCACAAACAAGGTAAACCAGAGAAACCGGTTGTCGACGTAGATACCGAGCAACACGCTGAGCGCGACAAACGCGCCAGCAATCAGCCGAAGCGCACGTTCGATGGTCATGACGATCTCCTTTCAAATGGCGGCACGCCTTCATCGGGCACGAAGAGCACGGGGCGCGGGCACCCCTGCAACACTTGGACACTCGCATCGGATAGCCGTCCCGTGACGTCCAGGCCGGCGAGACCAACGAGGACGAGATCAGCGCCCTGCAACCGGTCGGGCGCGCACGCTGCGGGTTCGGGCGCGCGAACGTTGGTGGCGTGAAGCGTCTGCTCGAGCAGACGCACCCAGCGCGTCGTCATGAGATCGCTCCAGCAGGCGTGGGAGTCGGCTGCGCGCCGATCGCCTCGTGGCCCCGTCGCTGATGCGCCGCGAAATAGAGAACCGGTACCGTGACGCGGGAGAGCAGGAGCGAGGCGACCTCACCGGCCATCAGCGAAATCGCCAGCCCCTGAAAGATCGGATCGAACAGGATGACCGCCGACCCGACGATGACCGCGGCTGCCGTCAGTGCCATGGGGCGAAAGCGGACGGCACCCGCGTCGACGACCGCCTCGGCGAGCGGCATCCCTTCCCGCACGCGCATCTCGATGAAGTCCACCAGGATGATCGAGTTGCGCACGACGATGCCGGCACCGGCAATGAAGCCGATCATCGACGTCGCGGTGAAGAACGCGCCCATCGCGGCATGGGCCGGCAGAATGCCGACGAGCGAGAACGGAATGGCGGCCATGATGGTCAGTGGCACCCCGAACCCTTCGAACCACCAGACGACCAGGACGTAGATCAGCACCAGCACGGCCGCGAAGGCCAGCCCAAGATCACGGAAGACCTCATAGGTGATGTGCCACTCCCCATCCCACTTCATCGCGTACTTCGTGCTGTCGAACGGCTGCTGCGTATTGAAGATCTCGAAACCGTATCCCTCAGGCAGCGTGACGCGCGCGAGCGCGTCGTTCATCTCGAGAATCGCGTACACGGGGCTCTCCGCCTCACCCGCCAGGTCGCCCGTGACGTAGGTCACCGGCCGCAGGTTCTTGTGATAGAGGCTGATGTCCTCGGTCGTTCGCGTCTCGCGCGTCAGTTCGCTGAGCGCAACCGAATGGACTCCCTCAAGACGGAGTTGCCGCAGGCTTTCGAGCGAGCCGCGCGCGTCCCGCGGCAGACGTACCACGATCGGCACGTCTTCCCGTGCGGTCTGGTCGTGCAGCAGACCGACGCGCCTACCGTCACGGGCCATGTGCACGGCCGCCACCACGTCCGCCGACGACAGCCCGGCGGCACTTGCGCGATCCTGATCGACGGTCCATGTCGTCTTCGCCTGCGGTGTCTCCACGTACCAATCGACATCGACCACGCCCGGGGTCTGCTGGAACACGGCCTTGACCTGCTGCGCCAACTCCGTGCGCCTGGTCGCATCGGGTCCATAGACCTCGGCAACGAGTGTCTGCAGCACGGGGGGGCCGGGCGGCACCTCGGACACCTGGATCGTGGCGTTGAGGCGCGCGGCTATCGGCGTGAGCCGGTCGCGCACGCGCTTGGCCACCTCGTGGCTCTGTTCACGGCGCTCATCCTTTGGCAGCAGGTTCACCTGCAGATCGGCAAGATGCGGCGCGCGCCTGAGGAAGTAGTGCCGCACGAGTCCGTTGAAGTTGTAGGGCGCGGCCGTGCCGACATAGCTCTGCACGTCGGTGACGCCGGGGTCCTTCAGCACCTCACCCGCAAGCGCGCCCGCCACGCGGGCTGTCTGCTCGAGCGCCGTCCCTTCGGGCAGGTCGATGACGACCTGGAATTCGCTCTTGTTGTCGAATGGCAGCATCTTGACGGTGACGAGCTTCAGCGGCACCAGTGCCAACGCCGCCAGCAGCAGCGCCGCCACACTACCCAGGAAAAGCAGCCGCGCGCGGCCGCTGGCGATGAGCCGCCCCATCGCGCGGCGATACAGACGCGTCACCGCGTCCTCGGTCTCGTGGCGATGCCCGTGATCCATCCGGAGGAGCCGCACCGCGGCCCAGGGTGTGACGATGAATGCCGCAGCGAGGGAGAAGAGCATGGCCGCCGAGGCACCGACAGGAATCGGCCGCATGTACGGCCCCATGAGCCCGCCGACGAACGCCATCGGCAGGATCGCCGCTACAACGGTGAGCGTGGCCAGGATGGTGGGATTGCCCACCTCGTCGACTGCTCGCACGGCGAGCGCTGCGAGACCGGACTGTTCTCCTGTCCGCATCCGCGCATGCCGCACGATGTTCTCCACCACCACGATCGCATCGTCGACGAGGATGCCAATCGAGAAGATCAGCGCGAACAGCGTGATGCGGTTCAGTGTGTAGCCGTGGAGGACGAACGCAAACAGGGTGAGCGCGAGTGTCACAGGAATAGCGACGAGCACGACCGCTGCTTCCCGGCGCCCAAGCACCAGCCCGATCAGCACGGAGACCGAGAGGACGGCGAGGAACATGTGGTAGAGCAACTCGTTCGATTTCTCCGCCGCGGTCTCGCCGTAATTGCGGGTGATGCTGACGGTCAGATCGCGCGGCAGGACGACGCCACGCAGTGTCTCGAGCTTCTGCTCGATCAGGTGCGCCACGGTGATGGCGTTGGCGCCCTTGCGCTTGGCGATCGAGAGTGTGACCGCCGGATGCACCCCGTCCGTCCGTGAGTGGTACCGCACATACGAGGTGGGCTCGCCGCCGGCGTCGGTGACCGCGGCAATATCGCGCAGGAGCACAGACCGGTCTTGGGCGTCCGCGACCACGACGTCGCGCAACGCCTCGACCCGATCGAGATAGGTGCCGGCCTGGAGGCGCGCGACGTGGCCGCCGTTGACGGGTCCGGTCGTGCTCGCCCGCGCGTTCGCCCCTTCAAGGGCACGAGCCACCCGCAGCGGATCGAGCGACGCCGCGGCCAGCCTGGAGGGATCGACGTCCACACGGACCTCTCGCGGCCGGCCGCCGATAAGTGTCACCTCCGAGACGTCGGGCACTTCCGCGAGTGCCTCACGTACCTGCGCCGCCGCATCGCGGAGCTGGTCGTCGTCGTACTTCGTTCCCCACAACGTCACTGCCACGACTGGTACGTCGTCAATCGAGCGGGCCTTGACGAGCGGGGGACTGACGCCGGGGGGGATCCGGTCGATGTTGGCCGCCAGCTTCTGGTTCAGCCGCACGAGCGCGCGTTCTTCGTCCTGTCCGACGTAAAAGCGCACCACCACCATCGACTGCCCAGGACTCGACGTTGAGTAGAGGTACTCGACGCCAGGCACCTCCCACAGCAGCTTTTCCATCGGCCGCGTCACACGCTGCTCTACTTCGACGGACGTTGCGCCCGGCACATCCACGAAGACGTCGATCATCGGCACGATGATCTGTGGCTCCTCTTCTCGCGGAAGGGCCACGACCGCGAAGACACCGAGCGCCATTGACGCCACGATGAGCAGGGGCGTCAGCTTGGAATGGATGAACGTCTCCGCCAGCCGGCCGGCCACGCCAAGGGGCTTCGTCATCGCCCTGCTCCGCTCTGCGTCGGTTCCTGCGCCACGACGCGCCGGCCGTCGACGAGCCCTGGGGGCGGCCTGGTCACGATCACCTCACCGGGATCCAGACCCGCGAGCACTTCCACTCCCTCAGCGCCCTCATACCCAGTCCGCAGGAGCCGTAGCCGCGCAATGCCCTCCTCGACGACGAAGACCGTCACGAGCTGTCCCTGGCGCCGAACTGCCGTCACCGGGATGAGCAACACCTGGCGGGTGGGTCCGCGGAAGCGCACCCGCGCGAACGTGCCGTTCGGACGCGCGTAACCGGACGGCAACGAGACTTTGACCGTGAACGCGCGCTCGTCTGTCGCCACGCGCGCAACCTCGGTGACGACGCCTTCAACCGACCGCGGCGCCGCCGGCGCACCGGCGCGCTCCTCGAACAGCACCTCCACACGGTCGCCCACTCGCGTGTACTGCTCGCGGGCCTCATCCACTCTCACCTCGACGTGCGCCACGCCGACCGAGTCGAGGCGCAGCAGCGGTGTGCCAGGTGACGCGAGGTTCCCGGGATCCGTGAGTCTCTCCGTCACGAGTCCGTCGAACGGCGCGGTGACGAGACTGAAGGATTGCGCGGTCGCGGCCGCGTCGGTCGCCGCGCGCGCGGCCGTCAGGTGGAAGCTCGCCTGCTCGACGCGCGCCTTCGCGCCCTCCACTTGGGCCGTGGCACTCGAGAGGCGGGCGTCGGCCTCATCGAGCTCCTGTGTGGTGGCCGAGCGTCGCGCATGAAGGGACGCGATCCGCGCGTGCGAGGCTGCGGCCAGCTTCTGCTCGGCCGCGACGGCCGCCTGCTCGCTGGTGGCGACAGCCAGTCCCTGTTGTGCCGCGCTGACTGAAGCCTGGGCTTCTCGCGTCCGGGCCGCGACATCCCGATCGTCGAGTACGACGAGCACGTCGCCCGCCCGCACGCGATCGCCGGCGCGAGCGCGGACGCGTGTCACGGTGGCGACCATGCGGCTGGTGAGCGTGGCCGAGACCTCAGCGGCCACCGACCCGCCGGCCTCCAGCCGCTCGGGAAGCGACGTGACCGATGCGGCCGTCGCCGGCACGCTCAGTGGCGCATCTGCATTTCCCGAGATCGCTGGTGCCTGGGATCCGCCGCACGCAGCCCCCGACATCGCGAGCACCCCAGCGAGGAGGCTCAACAGTCGTTTCATTCGCATCGTTGCTGGTGACATGGGCTCACACTCACAGTCGCCCCGCCGCGCGGTCGAGCGCGACGGCCTGGATGATGACGTCCGTCTGCGCAGCGGTGGCTCTCGACTCCGCATCGAGCACCGCGCCTGCGGCGCGGAGTACATCGCCAATCGTCGCCAGGCCGCTGTCGTACCGATCGCGCACGATTCGCTGGCTCTCGCGAGCCTGCGTCAGCGCCTCCTGTCCCACCCGCTCACGTCCACGGGCGGCATCCAGGCGGGCGAGTGCTGCCCTGACCTCGACTTCGATCGCACGCTCGACACCGTCGCGCTCCGCCTGCGCGCGAGCCTCGGCGTGCCGCGCCTCCGCGATGCGGGCCGTGTCGCCGAAGCCGCGGAACACGTTCACCTGTACCTGCGCACCGACAATCCAGCTCGATTGCTGATCGGTGAGCCGCTGGCCGTTGAACTCCCATCCGCCCTGCACGGCGACGCGGGGCAGAAACGCCGCCTGCGCCGAGCGGCGCGTGTTTGCCGCGATCAGCGCGCGCAGATCGGCTTCGCGTCGGTCGGGGCGCGCCACCTGCGCCTCTGCGACGAGACTGTCGGCAGCCGGCGATGCCGCCGGAACATCCGGCGGGACAAGGACCTGTACGTCGTTCAGCGCCGCGCCAATGGCGTCGTTCAACTGGATACGTGCCACCGCCAGGTCCGCCGTCGTCGCGAGCTCGCGCTGCCGCATATCCGCGAAGTGGACCTCCACGTCCAGCACGTCGGCGTCGGTGACGAGCCCCACGTCGCGCCGCGCACGCGCGCGCGCCAGGTCGCTCTCTGCGGCCTCGACTGCCGCTTGAGTCGCGCGTGCTGCCGAGTCGAGCTGCAGCACGCGCACGAACGCCCGCGCGGCGCCGAGCGCCAGATCCTGCTGCGCCCCAAGGCGGCTGGCGGCGACGAGGTCGCGACCGATCTCGGCGCTCTCAACCGCAAGCCGCGTGAGACCTGCGTCGAAGACGGGCTGTTCCACCGAAATACTGGTCCGTGCGTTGGTCACAGGTTCTGGACGGTTGAGCGCATCGATCGCGAAGTTAGCGGCGGTGAACCGTTGCTGAGACAACAGCGACCCGAAGACGAAGACCGGCTGATTGCCACGCTGAACGCTCTCGGTGACGTCGATACGGGGCAGGTAGCCGGCCCGTGCCTGCCGAATGCGCTCGCCGGCCTCCTCACTGGCGGAGACCTGCGCGCGAGCCGCAGGCGTCGCCGTCCGCGCCAGGCGCATGGCATCGGCAAGCGTGAGCCGTGTCTGACCGAAGCTATTCGCGGTGGGCAGAACTGCCACCGCAAGAAGCGCGATAACCGCTCGTGTCGTTCTACTGTTCACCGCGCCTCCTCCCTCTCGTCCCAGTCCCCTCTCTTCTATGAGAGACACGGCACTCGGAATTGGTTTCACCGCGGGAGAAATGCGTGGCAACCGCTTTCACATCAGGTACTTGGGAGGCCGAGGCGAGGCTAGGTTCGAGAGAGTGCGTGCTCAGTGCGGTGAGAGCGCCGCCGAAATTTCGGCGACGTGGGCGTTTAACGACGTTGCCGCTCGATCAGCTCACGCAGCCTGGCCGGCAGGTCGCCGCGTCCCAGGTTCGCACAAGTGTCGCGACCGAGATCCAGTGCGGAAAATACCGATTGGCAGCGCGCGCACAGCTCTTCGGTGGAGAAGGGAAACGGTGCGCGGCGATCCATCGCGTCCTGCTTGGCCTGCAGCAGGTCAAGGCAGACCTGTCGATCGTGATCGGGCGGCGGAGCCGGGCGGACGGGCAGCTGGTCGAGCAACGCACGGCGCAGGCGCAGGCGCGCACGATGGACGCGCGTCTTGACCGTCGCCTGCTTCAACCCGAGGATCCGCGCGATCTCCATGGTCGAGAGCTCGGCGATGTCGGCGAGTACGAGCGGCAGGCGAACGTCGGGCGGGAGCTGGGCGAGTGCCGTCGATACGGCCTGCTCGGCGACCTTGCGGAGCTGCTCGTCGAGCGGGCTCTCTCCCGTCGCCGGCAGCGACAGGATCGGATCGTCAGGCGACGGCAGAAGCGAGGACAATGACTCTACCCGCGTTGGCTCTCCCGCGCGCCGTCGATGGCGTCGCTGACAGATCCGACCGGCAATGGTGTAGAGCCAGGTCGCCGGATCGGAACGTCCCTCGAACTGCCCCCATTTCCGGAATCCCTGCAGGAGCGTGTCCTGGACGAGGTCTTCGGCCTCCTCGGCGCTGCCGCACATCCGAAGGCCTATCCGATAGAGACGCCCCGCGGTCTTCTGCGCGACCTGCGCAAATTCCGCCGCCTCTCCGCCTGCATCGGTCATGACGTCAGCATACGTCCGCTTGCCGCCTGATCCGATTCGGCGAAATGTTGCGCGCGAAACAAAGAACCTCGCGGCGGTCAGATGCGGCTCGTATCATGCAGATCTACGAAGCAATTGTCCTGGCCCCTGAAGTGACCACCGGCGGAAAGTGCGTACCGGTATTGTTAACGGCTGATGCCCAAGTCGCTTCGATTCAAGATCGGCAGATGAAGAGACGAGTCGCCATCATCGGTACCGGCTGGGTGGGTTCCAGCGTCGCGATTTCAACGCTGCATTCGGGGGTAGCGGATGAACTGCTCCTCCATGACGTTCGCCAAGAGGTTGCCGAAGGTGAAGCCATGGACTTGGCGCACGGTGCCTCGTTCTATCCACCTACCATGGTCAGAACGACGTCGATCGAGGAGATGGCTGACGCCGACGCCGTCGTTGTCGCGGCCGGCCGGGGCGGTCGGCCCGGCGAGTCCCGCCTGGAACTGTTGCGCGACAACGCGGCTGTGATCAGGGACATCGCCCAGAAGCTCAGAAAGTGCCGGGGCACGATCGTCATCGTCACCAATCCGGTTGACGTTCTCACGCATGTGATGACGGAGGTCTCGGGGCTGCCGCCCGCTCGCGTCGTGGGTACAGGCACCATGCTTGACACGGCACGCCTGAAGCATGTTGTGGGTCACGCGCTCCACGTCGATCCACATTCCATTCACGCGCACGTCGTCGGCGAGCATGGCGATTCGGAGGTGGTGCTGTGGTCAGCGGCGCGCGTCGGCGGCCGTCGGCTGAGAGAGTGGGCAGGCTGGGATGAGCGGCGCGAACCCGCGCTCGCCGAGGAGGTCCGGCGCGCGGCTTACGAGATCATCCGCCGGAAGGGCGCCACGAACCAAGCGATCGGATTGGTCACCGCCGATCTCCTTCGGTGCGTGCTTCGCGACGAGCGTCGCGTACTCACGCTCTCCCGCGTCCACGATGGAACCTTGGGACTTCGGAACGTCGCGTTGTCCCTGCCTGCCGTCGTGGGCGCTCAGGGAGTGGCGGAGGTTCTCGAGCCGGAGATGAGCGCGGCTGAACGCGAACAATTGGAGCGTTCTGCAGGTGTGCTGCGCAGTGCTGCCCTCGGCGCGCTGTGAGGGAGATTCCCTTTCATCATGACATGACGAGAGTCGTGACCGACAGGTAGATCCAGATGGACAAGAGATCTTGAAGGACGGTCGCGAGAGGACCGCTGCCAAAGGCCGGATCCGACGCGAAGGCGTCGAACAGCCACGGGAGCATCATTGCCGCCAGCGTCGCCGTGGAGCACGCGGCGAAGACCGATACACCCACTGACAGGGCGAGACCGCCGTCGTTCCAGCGCCACCACACAAACGGCAGGGCAACTCCGGCGAGCGCCACTCCAATCAGCATGCCCGCCAGCAGCTCGCGCGCGACCATGCGGCGCATGGGAATACCCAGAGACAGGCCGCGCACGACCACCGTTTCCGTCTGTGTCCCTACCGCGTCGGCCAGGTACACGATGCCTGGGATGAAGAAAGCGAGCATGACGTTGAGCTGCAGGTGGGCTTCGAACGAACCGACCAGGTCCGCCGCCAGCAGAGCCCCTCCGAGTCCCAAGAGCAACCACGGGATTCGATGCCGGAAGCGCCGCTGCACTGACTCTTCGCTAGCCGTCCGGGCGACCGAGGTGGTTCTCAAGAAGCCTGCAGATCGAGCGAGGTCTTCTTCGTGCTCCGACACGAGTACTGCCAGCAGCCGGCGAGGCGGGATCATCCCCACGAAGTGGCCATGTCCGTCAACGACAGCCAGAGCGGATTCTCCATGGCGAACCGCCCGCCACGCGGCAACCTCCTGATCGACGCCAGGAGCGACAATCGGGGCTCCGCGGTCCATCAGCGATTCGATCTTCGCGTCTACAGAGGCCAATAGGAGCTCCTCAATCGTCACGATGCCGAGGAATGTGTCAGCCTCACACACGACAACGTGGCTCGCGCTGTCATAACGCTGCCCGATCAGGTGTTCCCGGATGTCACCGACGCGCTGGAAGGGGCCGACCACCGGGACGCGCGCGGTGGCT
>Ga0075428_100010198_pt1 | contig 10430 bp, 8 predicted proteins | sample RhiMetdeltSRZDD2_FD_75291 | JGI IMG/M metagenome (GOLD analysis project Ga0075428, IMG submission 75291) | Populus rhizosphere microbial communities from Tennessee, USA - Rhizosphere MetaG P. deltoides SRZDD2 | ecosystem: Host-associated > Plants > Roots > Rhizosphere > Soil | place: USA... | reverse complement strand
CGCCGGTTCAGAGTTTGCCAGGATGAGCAACGAACCGCCAGCGCAGCGCCCCCGATTCGTGCGGGGATTCATTGGCCGCCGGTTCGCCGACTTCCTCCTGTTCGGCGTGACCGCAATCGAACTGTGGCTGCTGTTCAGGTTGACGCCAACCTTCACGCTCACCGATTGGATCTACGTCTCGTCCAACGTGCTCGTGCTGGCGATTGCCCTGACGCGCCGGCCGGCACAAGAGCAGGACCGTTCAATTGCCGCAGCGACCGCCGTACTCGTTTCCTACACTTACCCGTACGCGCAGATCGCCACCCTGCGCTTGGCTCCCGGCAACGAAGTCTGGCCCGCCGGGGGTCTGGTGCTGGTGATCCTGGGAGCCTGTGGGAGCCTGACCGGCCTGCTCAGCCTGGGCCGTTTCTTCGGTGTCCGCCCGGCGCTGCGGGGTGTGGCAACCCGAGGCCTTTATCGTTTGGTGCGCCATCCGCTCTACCTTTCCTATGTGCTTGCGGACATCGGCTACAACCTTCAGGAATGGAACGTTGGCACCATCATGCTCGTTGCAGCGGGATGGGCCGCGATGATCTATCGCATCCACGCCGAGGAGCGCGTGCTGTCTCGCGACGCCAACTGGGCCGACTACACCGCCCGCGTGCGCTACCGCCTCGTGCCGGGCATCTGGTAACGCCAGGTCTATCTCGAGGATTTCATCGCAACGCCTCTCTGCGAATGTGTGCCACCACTTGCTGCAAGCGAGTTCCTGGCGTGCCGCTGGCGGTGACCACCTCGACTCCGAATCCAAGGGAGTCATCGACAATGATTTCTCTCAAGACTGCATCGACTTGGGTGCGCAGACGCGACTGCGAACGTGGAACGGCGACGCGGTCCGGCTCTTCGATCGGTATGAAGACGATCAGGTCCAGCTTCGTCATGGAGTCCTGAAGGCGCGACATCCAGTCCGTGAGCTGAAACGCGTCCGCCTGCCGATGTGTGATGAGATAGCCGAGAATATCGAGTGGGCATCGGTCGAAGATCGCGTTCCTTCCGCACTCCTGCAGACATTGTAGTGAGCGCGCGAGCTGCACCTCGAAGTCCTCGATGGACGGCATCGCCGCGAACTCGTATCCGTCCTCTTCCAGCAGGTGGTACGGCTCCGGAACGAGTTCATGGCGCGGAAGTGCGGACGCGAGCGACTCAGCCAGCGTCGTCTTGCCAACCAGATGACTGCCAGAGATCGCAATGCGCATTCTCACCGCCGAAGAGCGTTCACGTCGCCTTCTCGAGTTCGAGGTTGCCGTCGATGAACTTGAGGTTAAACCTCAACCTGTTGATGCGCCAACCGCCTCCCAGGGCCGAGAGGGACAGGTCGTAGGTGCCGACGAACCGGCGGGATTTCGCCTCGCTCGAGATGTCGCTGCGGTAATGCAGCGCAATCCCATAGCAGCGGACCGTGGCCGTCGATCCGCTCACGGTGGTTTGGAAGTTCCCCACTTGATGGTGAACGTGACTCAAGGGTTTGAAGCCCTCCGCCCAGGCTGCAGCGACTTGCCGCGGTGTCATGCTCGTGGGGCTTCCTCCAACCATGGAAGTCATGTCGAGGACGAACGGATCGGTGAAGCAGGATTCGAGCGCCGCCCAGTCGCGTTCATCGGTCGCGACGAACATCTTGATGACCAGGTCTTCCACTTCTTGGCGGAGTGCGAGCGCTTCCGAGTTCATAGACATTCAAGCAACTCCTTGACTCTGTGCGGCACGAGGCATGTCATTAGTCTGGGACCTTCTGCCATCCCCAAAACCCTCCAGCGAACAACTCGTGGATCGCCCCGGAGTTGTCCGTGCGAAAAGCGATGTGACCAGAGCCGGTGTCCTTCACGAAACAGAGCGAGTCGACGGCAACCCAGCGGCCGCCGGCAAATTTCAGCGTTCCATCGGCATTTGCTTCGACCGTCAGCACCGAACTCGCACGAATGGGTTGGCAGCTGAAACACGATGTCAGCGGGATGTATTCCCCCGCGAAGCGCTCCGGTCGCACTTGCTCGGCCGGTGGAAATGTCGTTGGTACCGTGAATCGCTTACGTGCTGTGGGGAATAGCCGTTCCAACAAGGTCCACTTCAGATTGTCGCGGAGCTTGCTTCCTTCGAGATGGTTGACGACGAAGAACCCGGCGCGCGCGGTCGGGATCAGCACCATCTGCGCACTGAAGCCTGCCACGTTGCCACCGTGTTCCAAGACACGCAGTTTCCCAACGTAGTCCTCGTTGAAACCCAGAGCGTACCCGGGGATGGAAGGATGCATGGTCACTTGTTGACGGTGCATCTCTTCCGTCGCCCTCTCGCCCAGCATCTGCGCACTCCCAGCAGCACCTCGCTCCAGATGGGCAATGAGGAAGTGTGCCATGTCGGCAACCGTGGCGTTCACCGACGAAGCCGGTGTCGTGTGATACCACTCCCAGGGTTGCGCCGCGAGGGAATCGCCGTGGATTTCGTAGCCGACGGCGACATTGTCTTGCAGGGTCGCGGGAACCTCGATGGAGGATCGGCTCATGCCGAGCGGCTCCCAGATGTTGCGTTTCAGGAAGGTTTCGAAGGCAACACCAGAAACCTCCTCGACCAACGCCCCTGCGAGCGTGATCCCGTACGTCGAATAGGCAATCGTGCCACCAGGTGGACGGACCCGAACCAACCGATTCTCGAGAAACCTCTCCAATGGCAGGACGTCCGCGCGCGTCGGGGCTTGTGTACCCGGACGAATTTCGTCGAATCCCGCGGTGTGATTCAACAATTGACGCACCGTGACGGGTTCGGGATAGGTCCGAGGAATCGCGACGCGGCGGACGTAGCGCTCGACCGGTGCATCCAGCTCCACTTTGCCGCGATCGACAAGTTGCATCACGGCGGTGGCGGTAAAGACCTTCGAAATCGATCCCACGCGCCAGATCGTCGATTCCGGGACGACAGGCTTCTGGCGGGCAACGTCCGCCAAGCCGTAGCCCCGCATCATCAGCACGCGACCGTCTTGCACGAAAACGAAACCCGCACCGGGAATACGCTCGCGTGCCATCTCGCTTGCCATGAGCGAGTCGACGTACGCCACTAGCTCGGCGGGGTTGACCGATTGGGATTGGGAACGAGCAACCGACGAGGCGACACAGAGAAGGGCCATCGATGCCCCTGCGATGAAGCGGATGCGCTGCATGGCTTCAAGCATATTGCGTCTGTGCGAGCTCAATCGCGCGCTAGGGCTGCAGCAAACCTGCGCTCCACGTCCACGTACGCATCCTTTGCGACATCGAAGACGACCTTGACGATCTCGCCACCCGCGAAGGGGAACTTCGTCGTGTACTCCTTGGAAACGGGATCGCCGCTGTCATAGCCAACGCACAAGCCTTCGCCGCACAGTGCGTAGTGCCCGCTCTGGGTGCGGAAGTCGGCGCTGCCAGCCGGCTTGTCGTCGACGTACAGCGTCATCTTGCCGAGCGCCTCCATGTTCTTACCGGCCGACTTCTTGACGAACTCCACACCGACGATGTGCTTGCCGGACTTGGGAGCCGGGCACGCCAAGCGCTGCTCGGGTGGGATGCCGAGGAAGTTGTAGACGAAGGTGAGCTGGCCATCCTTCACGAACAGTGTGTAGCCGCCAAAGCGTGAGCCCTGCGCGACGATGACGCCCTCGGTATCGGCCGCGAACTCGACCTCGGCCAGGATCTTGAACGACACGCCGAGCGTGCGCGCGGCGGAGGCCTCCGGAATCTCCGTCGTCCCAGGGTAATAGACGTACCGTCCGCTCGCCGGTGTCGCGGCCTTGTACTCGAGGGCGTGGATGCCTTGGACGTTCAGGTCGTTGAGCGGCAGGACATTGTATTTCTTCGCCTCCACGAGCCAGAGTGCGGCCAGTTCCTTCACCTTCGCCGGGTACTTGCCGGCGAGATCCTTCGCCTCCGAGCGGTCGACATCGGTGTGGAAGAGCTGCCAGCGATCCTGGTCGAAATGGCCCAGGTCGAGGGGGATCGGTCCGTGCTCGGCGGCCGCCTTCCATCCGTTGCGCCAGATGCCGCGGGTCCCGACCATCTCGTAGTACTGCGTCTTCTTTCTCGTCCGCGCCTTCGAATTGCTGAACGTGTAGCGCATCGACACACCGGGCAACGGCGCTTGCTTCACACCGTCCACGACGGTCGGCATCTTGACGCCACAGCAATCCAAAATCGTGGGCACGATGTCGGTGCAGTGATGGTACTGGTGGCGCAACTCGCCTTTCGCCTTGATGCCTTTCGGCCAGTGGATCACCAACGGATCGCAGGTGCCTCCCGAATAGCTCGAATAGCGCTTGAACATGCGGTAGGGCGTCGAGAAGGCCACCGCCCAGCCGGTCGGATAGTGATTGTAGGTATCCGGCGAGCCCAACTTGTCGATCATCGCCAGGTTCTGCTCGAGGTCGTCCGGGTAGCCGTTGAAGAAACGGTTCTCGTTGACCGAGCCAGCGGGACTGCCTTCGCCCGAGGCGCCGTTGTCGGCGCAATACAGGATCAACGTGTTGTCGAGCTGACCGGACTCCTCGAGGTAGTCGATCACCCGGCCGACCTGCACGTCGGTGTACTCCGAGAAGGCGGCGTACACCTCCGCCATCCGACTGAAGAGCTTCTTCTCCTGGGCCGAAAGGCTGTTCCAGGGCCGCACGCTGTCGCTCTCTGCAAATGTGCCCTTGGACATCGGATTGAGTGGCGTGAGTTCCGTGCCCTTGGGCATGATGCCGCGCTCGATCATGCGCTCCAGAACCCACTCGCGGTAGGCCTCGTAGCCGTCGTCGAACTTGCCCTTGTACTTGTCGATGTATTCCTTCGGCGCGTGGTGCGGCGCGTGATTCGCTCCGGGGCAATACCACATGTACCAAGGCTTGTCGGACCGCGTCTGTTTCGAATCGCGGATGAAACCGATCGCCTTGTCGGCGATGTCCTTCGAGAAGTGATAACCGTCCTCGGGGCGGCAGGGCTGCTCGACGTAATGGTTGTCCTCGATCAGCTCCGGGAACCATTGGTTCGTCTCGCCGCCGATGAAGCCATAGAAGCGGTCGTAGCCGAGGCCGAGCGGCCAGTCGCGCTTGGAGCCGCCGATGTCGAATGCATCGACCGGCACGTTGTGGTTCTTGCCGACCCAGAAGGTGCTCCAACCCGCGTCGCGCAGCACCCGCGCCATCGTGGCGCACTGCTTCGGGATATGACCGCTGTAGCCGGGGAACCCGACCGCCGATTCGGAAATCGAGCCGCAGCCGTTCTGGTGATGGTTGCGACCGGTGAGGAAGCACGAGCGAGTGGGCGAGCAAACCGCCGTGGTGTGCCACTGCGTGTACGTGAGGCCGTTCTTCGCCAACCGGTCGAGTGTCGGCATGTTGATGCGCCCGCCATACGCCGACCAGGCCGCTTGTCCGGTGTCATCGTACAGGATGACCAGCACGTTCGGAGCATCCTTGGGCGCCTTCGTGTCGAGGAATGCTTCCCAGTCCGGCTTCGAGTCGCGGATGTCGAGCTTGATGTTGCCTTTGAATACCCTGGCCATGTTCGCCCCCCCTGAATCAAATCTTGATGACGTTCGGCAGCGTGTAGCTGCCGTCGAGGATTGGCTTCGTCGGCACGTAGGTGCGTACGAGCAGTGCGAACTGCCCTTCCGGCGCTGGCAACCAGTTCGCTCGTGCTTCCTTCGTCGTCGGTTCCGCGTGTGACAGGTGGAGCGTCAACGAGCCGTCGGTACCGAATTTCAGCTCCTCTGCTTCGAGGCTGACCGTGCCGATGTTGTGACGGCCGTTGGGGCTGGTCGGCAACATGTAGTAGTCCTGGTCGTACATCGTCAGCGACCAGAAGCCACCCTTCTCCCGATCGACGGGCGGCAACGCGCCCTTCGGGAAAGTCATCGTGTAGCGATAGCGCCCGTAGAGGAACGCATCCTTGGCGTCGGTGCCGCGGATGAAGTAGATCGCTTCCCGGTAGTCGTTGACGAAGATGTAGATCACCGCGGCTTGCGCCCGCCCGAACCAGTCCGTTCCCCATGCACCGCCGTTCTCCTGGCGCTGCCAGCCGTTGCCACTATCGACGCCGACCTGGTGATACTTGGCGCCGTCGTGCAGCTCGGCGTCGGCCTCGAGCGCGACGCGGTCGATCAGCCTGCGCCACGACACATCGGACTCGCGTAGCGCGAGCAGCGTGCGCGCCTGGCCGACCATCGGCGCGTCGTCGGGACCGACCACGGGGTTTGCATCCAGCGTCTTCTCGAGATCGTCCCAAAACGTCGCGACATTTACCGGCCGCCCACGCAGCATGTCGGGATCGGCAGCGATCATCTCGGCAGTGATTCCCGGCGGGAACACCTTGTTGCGCGCGCTCGCCTCGCAGTCGAAGGTGTGACGGCCCGGCTTGTCCTGGCTGAGAGGGACGGTACCGATCTGATTCAGCACCTGTCGCGCATCGGCCTTCGCCTCGGGTGTGCGCGCTGTGAAGCAGCGTCCGAACACGCCAGCGATGTTCGTCGGCGAGCGCAGCACGTCGATGAAGCCCTCCGGCTTCTGCCCCTTCCATCCCGGGCCGACGAGCAGGATCTTGCCGCCGGGTGTCTTGTACGCCGAGCCGAGCTGGTGCGTGACCGTCGTGAAGACGTCGACGATCTGGATCGTCCAGTACTGGCCCTTCGGCACTTCGTTCGGCGTCTGCACGACCACTGCGTCGCTCGCCAGATCGCAAAGGCTGGCGCCGTAGATCGTGTCGTTGTTCGGCGTGACCACCTTGCGCTGCGCTGGCGGCATGTAGTCGTCCAGGTAGCCCATCCGGTTCTTCGGCGCACCGGGAAACAGTCCGAGCGTGGCGCCCGGGCCAGCGGTTTTCATGATTTCCCACGAGTCCGTGCGCCCGAACGTGTCCACCGCCGGGTAGCCCCAGTAGTAGACGACGCGTGCGAGGGACTCGATGTAGCGTTCATTCGCGAGTCGCGCGGGAACACCAGCTGCGTTTGCGAGGTCGGCGTGGGCGGGCGTGAACATGCGTGCAGTGTAGGGAGTGTTCATGTGCGTGCCCTTCGTATTCCTTTTGCTGCTGACTTGGACAAGTTTTGCTTCACTCTGAGAGTCGTGATTCTCTTGATCAGGTCATACGGAATCGGTTGATCGAGTGGAAACTTGAGATTCCCCTTCGGTCCCGCGTAGGCCGAGAGCGCCTTCTCGAGCTTTGCATCGCCAGAAACCGGCGGAAAAAGACCGATGTGATTCTTGAAGGCGGCGAAATAGACCAGGATGCCGTCTTGGGTGAACGCCGGCATGCGGTAACTGATGATCTCTTGGGCATGCGGCGCAGCTGCGGAGATCGTTGACCGGATTTTCTCGAGGATGATCCGAATCTCAGGCGGGAACGCTGCAATGTATTCGTCGATGCTGGCTGGCGCTTTCGTCCGAGTCACCATGCTGGTTCCTCCGGGCTTCATCAACGCGCTTCCCGTCCACGAACCGCTTCGCGTCACGAACGCGGATGCTGCGGCGGCACGTGAATCTACCACGACATCCGCGGCAATGCCTGGGGTTGAAGGCGCGACCGAGGGATTTGTCGCCTACTACCGCCTGGCGTGCATCAACCATCCGAGCGTTCACAGCGTGTAGACCTACGGCGACATGGATTCTAGAGCTCGCCGCGCTTCAGGGTGAGCGGGCGCGAGCCGGAGTGCCGCCCGGAACGAGCCTCGTGCTCCGGCCGAGTCACCGAGTGAGCGAAGCGCGACTCCTCGGTCGCAATGCACGTCGGCTTGCGTCGAATCGAGCTGCAATGCGCGATCGAGATCCACGAGTGCTTCGCGCCAGAGTCCTAGCTCGGTCTTGGCACGAGCCCGACTCTGGAGGATCGACCAGTTCCCCGCGCCGCCCGCGATCAGCTCGTCGAAATGTCGCACGGCCTCCGCAGCGTGTCCGGTCCGTAAGCACGCGAGGGCCAAGTTGTAGACGATGCGCGCATCGCGTTCCCCGAGCTCATGAGCGCGCGCCCAAGCGACCCGAGCCTCGTTGAGATCGCCGAGAGCGAGGGCCGCGCTCCCCAGGTTGACGTGATACCGCGCGTGGCTCGGGGCGAGGAGGGTTGCTTCGCGCCACGAATCTCGCGCCAACCTGGGGTCCCGCGACCGGTAGTACACGCCGAGCGTTTCGCTCGCGTAGCCGCGCGCGTCGCGCGAAAAAGGACCACCTTGTTGTTGCAGGACGATGAAGCGCCGAGCAGCGAGCGCTGGATCCAGGTTGACCCAGAGCCAGCTGGACGTCACCAGCACAGCCAGACCGACGGCTCGTCCCGCGACCTTGGTTTCGCCGGATGGCGAGAGGCTCTTCTGTCGCAGCCGCCGCGACAGCTCGACCCCGAGGAGAACAGCTGGCACGCTCCACGACGCGAAAAGATCCCAATCTCGGGCCCCGCCGATGCGAGGCTGGACGAGAACTGCGAACGAGAGCGAACCTGCGACCAACAAGACGAGCGGGCGCCAAGCCGGATCGGCCCAAAGCTCCCGGATCTGCGCCCTGCGAGCCAGTCCGTGCGCCGCGAGCACGAACGCCGGTCCGAGTACCAGAACGATGAGGTTCGAGACGTCCGCGGCGTGGGGCGCCGACCAGAACCAGGTTGATTCCTGCGCGCCGATTCCCTGCGGTCCGATGGCGCGCTTCAGCACCGAGCCGGGCGACGAGCCGACCGCGAAGGTAATTGCAGCCGCGATGGCGAAGGCCAAGAGCATCGCGACGAGTGGCCCGAGAGTCGCCCCATGAGGTGCGCCCTGCGGTTCGCGACCTGGCGCGACCCGCGCATGTGCTCCCGCGAGTGGTCGCCACGCGTTCGCCCAAAGAGCCGGAAGCCAGAAAACTGCCACCAGGTGCGTCGCGATCGCGACCCCCAAAATGGTCGCCGGGACCACGAGTGAAAAACCGCGAGGTGCGCGCAGGAGAGACCACACGAACAGCAGCGATAAAACTTGGACCATCGCGTAGCTCTCGACGTAACCGAAGAACAGGAGAATGGTCGGATGCAGGAGGAGGAGGGTCGCCGCGAGACCGCGCGTGTACACATCCGTCCATCTCGATCGACAGACCCGCAAGGCAGCCACGATGAAGACGAATCCCAGGAGCACCGAAGTGGCACCCGCCACCGTCCCCGGCTGCGACGCGTTCAAGGCGCGAGCGGTCCAGCACAACACGGTGGTCGCGAGGGGTTCAGAAAAATAGAAGGGGGCACCGCTTTCGAGGTGCTGGATCCATACCAGCCCGTCTCCGAGGAACGCGAACTCGATCCGGCCCAGCCAGAATGCGACGGCAGAGGCCGCTGCGAACAGAACCGTGACCCCGAAGGAGCCTGCGACGCGCGCCACAGCAGTCGGCAGCACCGCGACTGCGGTTGCGATGGCCGGTACGAGAAGGAGAAGGAACGCGGCGCCGAAGGCGAGCCGAACTCCGAGTGGCAAGAAGGACAGCTGATGGATGCCCCAAGACCACGGACTCGGGGCCACCGCTGCCGCGACGTGGAGACCTACGAGAAGCAAATAAACGAGGAGGCTCGGGCCCGGGAAGCGCACCCAAGGACGCGCGGTGTTCACGGGCACCGGGACAGTGGTGCGAGCGGCTCCACCGGATCCACCATCCACCATTCAGTGGCCTCTTTCCATGTCGCGTCTGCGACGCGGCCCCATTGACCATCCTGCTGAGCTGCGGCCTGGCGCTCATGGCCAGGCTTGGAGTTAAGTCCCCCCTGCTTTGACGAGTCCGTGCCAGGACCACTTCGGGATGTGCAAACCAGCCGGCACGTCCTCTGCAGAATGGTGGTAACGAGCCATCGTGGTGGTAGTGGCCCATGCGAAGTAATCGTGCAGCACGCGTCGGAGCCGCTCGTCACGTGCGAGGCCGACATCCTCCAGCGCTTGATCGAAACACGCGATCGCCCGCTGGTCCATCTCCTCGTGCAGTCCGTTGCCGCTGTGAATCCGGACAACAGAGGTCTCATCACCATACTGATCAGAGTAGGTCTTTGGCCCACCGAGTGCCTCCGCCCAGTACGCGGCGAGGCGTTCAGAATCGCCTGATCGCGCTCGGTGAATGATACCAGGAGAAGCCGGCCCACGCTCGAGTGACCCGCGATGATCTCCCGCAATGGCTAGCGACCAGGCGTTGAGCTGCAGGCGCTGAACGCAGGTCCTTCGAACTGCTGCTGCTGACCCGCGGCGCGTGGCAGCTGCAACGTCCGGCATCAGCGGCGGCGCGGAGCGCCGTCCGCTGCATGCCGTTGTTAGAGGGTCTCGTGATCGCTTTGCCCCTCTGGCTTCTCATCGACTACTTTACGCAACCAGGAGGCAAACGCCCCCGACGGTTTCGGGCCCGGCTGGGATCTATACAGAGCGGCCGCCCGGCGGGTCTCCTCAAGCTGCCTGATTTTCACCAACACCTGTGG
>Ga0075428_100010196_pt1 | contig 10431 bp, 5 predicted proteins | sample RhiMetdeltSRZDD2_FD_75291 | JGI IMG/M metagenome (GOLD analysis project Ga0075428, IMG submission 75291) | Populus rhizosphere microbial communities from Tennessee, USA - Rhizosphere MetaG P. deltoides SRZDD2 | ecosystem: Host-associated > Plants > Roots > Rhizosphere > Soil | place: USA... | reverse complement strand
CCGCGAGGATGCTCCGGCAGCAACGGTGGACGTGGGCAGGACGGTGTCCATTCCGCCGCGCAACGTGGAGGTCACGCGCCGGCGTCAGGAGACTCGCCAGCGCACGGTCGCAGAAAGGTTTGACGCGAGCCGGGTGAAGTCGAGCGAAGGGCAACGTCAGGCCTCGAACCGAGCATCGGCGCCCGCACCCCCGGCGGCACAGCGGCCGCAACTGGAAAGAGATATCGAAATGGCGCAGCCACGACAGGAAGCACGCCCTGCGGTGCCTGTGTCGCGTGAACCCTCGCGCACCGCGGTCGAACCGCGCCGCGTCACGTTGGAACCACGGCAACCGCGTGCTGAATCGCGTCAGGCACCCGAAGTGCGGGAGTCGCAGCCCACGCGCCGTGCGCCCGAATGGCGAGAGTCGCGGAATTCGCGTCCCGCGCGCGAGGCGCAGGTGACCCAGCCCTCGCATCAGGGGCGCGAGGCGCAGGTGTCACAGCCCTCGCGTCCGGGGCGTGAAGCGCAGGTGTCCCAGCCTTCACGTCAGGTCGAGCGTGCGCAACCGGCCCGATCGAGCCAGGCCGAAGAGAGCCGGTCGCGGCCGAGCAGCGCACCGGCGGAGCGCGTGAGGGCCGCCTTCGAGTCGCGAGGGAAGGACAGAAAGAGTCAGAATTAGGACGGCCGAGGCACGGGCCGGGCGAGGATCGCCTGCCGTGACTGGAATGGGTGATGCAAGCGGGGTAATCTAGACCCGAGCATTCGAATCCCAGTGAACGGCGTCGCCTCGACATGCGGTGAGAGCGTCCAACGAGGGTGATGCATGAACCGCGAACTGCGACCGCGGGTCCTTCTTCTCGTCCTGAACACCGTCATCGCCGCAGCTCTCGCGGGCTGCGGTGAAGACGAACCGTTCATTGCCGCACCGCCCCCACCGCTGGATACGCTCGATCTCTCGCTCGAGGTCTCGTCCACGTCCGTTCTCATTTCCGAAATGGTCACCGCGAGGATTCTCGTGGCGGGGGGCGATGCTCGGAGCGAGCTTGCGTCTGCCGTCATCAGCTGGGGTTGGGTCGAAGAGTATACCTACCTGTTCGATGACGTGGGTCGCACGGAGCTCGATCTGCAGTTCCTCCGTATCGGCGAGCAGGAGGTCCGTGTCCGCATCCAGCGCAACGGCGAGGAAAGACTGCTGTCGCGGCCAGTCACCGTGCGGGGTGGTGAGAGCGATGGCTCCTTGGAGATGATCCGTGTCGCTGCAGGAGATTTCCTGCGCGGCGATACCGAAAGTGCCTTCTCGTTCCAACAACCGCAACGGCGAATCCATGTCTCGGAGTTCGCCCTCGCGCGCACCGAGATGACGAACGCGGCCTTGGCGCGCGCCATCAACTGGGCAGCCGGGCTCGGGCGCGTCGAACGCGCACTGAACGCGCCATTTCTGCAATGGATGCCGGTTCCCGCAGGCGAGTTGCAAACCATCCTGGATTTGTCCAAGACGAATCTGGCTTGGAACGGCTCGGGCGTGTCCGTCGTCCCTGGACGAGAAACCTATCCGGTCGTGGGAGTTCGATGGTATGGGATGGCCGCTGTCTGCAATTGGCTGAGCGAGATGGAGGGCCTCGAGCCCTGCTACACCTTCACACCATCCGATCCTCTGCATCGATACCTCGTGACCTGCGACTTGAGTCGCAACGGCTACCGGCTGCCCACGGAGGCCGAGTGGGAGAAGGCGGCACGTGGTGGCCTGATGCTGCCTGCAGGTGTGAACGACAGTCCCGAACGCAACTATCCTTGGGGGGATGAGGATCTCTATTTCCCCATCGACGACGACCTCGACGATTCCAGTCCGACGACCTTGGATTTGCACGGCTCGCTGCGCGCCAACGTGGCGGCTCCACTGCATGCGAGCCGGCCTCTCCAGCGGTTCCTCTTCGGCGGCACGCTCCCCGTCGGCAGCTTCCCCAACGGCCGCGGCCCATACGGGCACGACGATCTCATGGGCAACGTGGCCGAATGGTGCCATGACTGGTTCGCCCCCGGTTACTATGGTTCCTCTCCCGATGTGGACCCCACGGGACCGGCCACCGTCTATCCGAGCTTGGACGACTTCAAGGTGTTGCGGGGCGACAGCTGGTTTGGAACCTACATCCCGCAGTGGGACGCCTTCTCGGTCGAAGAGGGTGGTTCCAAACGTCGCTGGGCGGAATACCACTACGACGCGAGCTTCGTCGGCTTCCGCGTGGCGCGGTCGTTGCCCTCTCCGTGACCTCGACCTTGCACCGATGCATGGCGCTCGCCGTGGCGACACTTGCCTTGGGCGTCGCGTCACCCGGTTCCGTCGCATTCTCGTTTCAGCTCGGCGCGGAAGCGCCCGCGCGAACGCCCTACGTGGTGGTCCTCGGCATCGCACAGGATGGCGGAGTTCCGCAGGCAGGGAGCCGGGAGCATCCAGGTTGGAAGGAACCCTCGGCGCGCCGGCGTGTCGTCTGTCTCGCCATCGTGGATCCTGAATCTTCCCGCCGCTGGATGATCGAAGCGACGCCCGACTTCCCCGAGCAGTTGCACGCGCTGGATACGCTGGCGCCGGTCGGGGCGAGGCCGGGCCTCGATGGCATCTTCCTCACCCACGCGCACGTCGGCCACTATGCCGGGCTGCTGCATCTGGGGCACGAGGTCATGGGGGCGCGCGCGGTTCCGGTGCATGCCATGCCGCGGATGCTGGAGTTCCTGCGCACGAACGGGCCGTGGGAAATGCTCACCCGACGCGGCAACATCGAGCTCCGCGCGTTGCAAGAGAATGTGCCCGTGGAGTTGACGCCGGAAGTTCGCATCGCGCCGTTTCGCGTTCCCCATCGACAGGAATACTCTGAAGTCGTGGGTTTCCGCATTCAGGGGCCGCGGCGGGCGATCCTCTTTCTCCCCGACATCGATCGGTGGGAGGACCTGGATGCGATGGGAGTTCGTATCGAAGACCTCATCCGGGACGTGGACGTCGCCTACCTCGACGCGACGTTCTACAGCGATGGCGAGATCCCCGGGCGCGACATGAGCGGATTCCCACACCCGTTCATCACGCGCAGCATGGAACGCTTCGCCACCCTTCCAGCACCAGAGCGCGACAAGATCCGCTTCATCCATCTCAACCACACCAACCCGGCGCTCGACGCCCGCAACGACGCTCGGCGTGCCATCGAATCACGCGGCTTCCACGTCGCGGAAGAAATGGAACGCCAGGATCTTTGAAGTCGTGAAGCTGTGGGGTCGGTGCCGGCTGTCCAATTCGCCGAGGCGAGTTTCATGGACTGGCCGTCGGTGTCGTCGATCGCGCCTGGGCGAAAGCGCGCCGGATCAGGAACATCCCTGGCTGCTCCGAGAACGGCCAGCTCATCGCCGCGGCATTGGGGACGACGAAGGCGTGTGGCAGCGTAGCGGTGACGTTGGCCTCGTACCAGCTGCTCGCGCGCTGCAGTCCCTCGCGCTCGAAGACATCGCAGAAAGCGTAGAGCTGCTGTCCCAGCAACACGTGTTGTCGCAGCGGTCCGGGGGGAGTCTGACGCGCGATATGTTGCAACGACGTCACCAGATCGGGACCGACGAAGAAATGCGGCGGTTGCTGACGCTGCACTCGCGGCGCGTGATCCGCCAGCCACGGCCGGTCGAGGGTCATGATCGGGATGCCAGGAGGAAGGGCCGCGCGCACGGGTCCGACGAGAAACAACGCCACGCCGGACGGATCACGCAAAAGCGGTTCGCGCAGCTCGGGAACGGATCCGAGCTCGCGGCAGCGTTGCGCCAGGATGTTCGCATCCGGTCCGAGCTGTGGGCCTCCGCCCGAAGAAGCGTCCCCGGAGCCGCCGGACGTGGACGTGCGCCAGCCGATGAGAGCGACGCCTGGGTTGCTGGGTTGGAAATCGGCGATGGCCAGCCAGGCGTTCGGGAACACGGCGCAGAACGTGGTCGCGATTCCCCAGAACCCGCGCGCGTCGAGCTGAAAGAGCGGCAGCCACTGTGCGAAGATCCCTCCGGGCCGCAGGTGTGCCGCGACCGCCTCGAAGTGCTCGCGCGTGTACAAGTTCGCGGCCCCCGATCGCCAAGGCACGAAGAGATCGGCGACCACGACATCGAACTGCTCGCGCGTGGCGCGAAAGTACATCCGGCCGTCTTCGACGACGGGGTGCGCTCGCGGGTGCCTGCATAGATCGACGTTCCAGTCGCGAAAGTACTCGCAGGCGAGCTGCATGGTCTGCGCCGAGAGCTCGATGGCGGTCAGCGATTCGAGGCGCGGGTCGCGCAGCGCCGCGCTCGCCGTGATGCCGGTGGCCGCGCCGATGAAAGCGACTCGTCGAGGTTCCGGATGCAGGAGGAGCGGCAGGAGCCCCATCCGAGTCTGCTGCGCTGTGTTGGCACTGCCCCCGAGCGAATAGGTGTTGTTCCACTTGATGCGCCGGTCGTGCGGTTGTTCGATCACGGCGGAAACACCGGCGGAACCAGAACGCGAGGCGACGATGTGCTCGTCGGGATCCAAGTGCGCGACAGGCAGCGACCACGGTGCGGCGAGTGCCAACAAGACGACCGCGACCGCGGCCAAGCCAAAGAGGAGCGATCGCCGCCGGCGGTCTGGCAAGCGTGCGGCCGTGACGATGCCCCCTGCGAGAATCAACAAGCACCATGAGGTGAGCGAGCCCCAGAGTCCGAGTCTCGGCATTGCCAAATGATTGGCGCAGAGCAGACCCAGAAGCGCACCCGCTGCATTCATGCCCAGGAGTCGCCCCCATGTCGAGCCGATGGAGCCGGCAACCTCGTGTCCCGTAGCCCGTGACTCCGCGTGTGCTTGCCCCGTGACTCGAAGCGCGGCCGCACCAGCGCCGGCAAGCACGAGGGGGAACACCCAGCCGGCGAGCACGAAGGGTGGACCGAGGACGAGTGCGGCACTGCCCAGCACGCGCGCGATGTAGATCCAGAAACCGTCGGCGCCACCGCCGAAGGGAAGCATGCCCCCGGTGCGCATGACGAAGAAGCGCGCCAAGATTGCCGTACTGCATGCCGCAAGCAGCAGGACCAGCGCCAGGCGCTGCCAAGCGCGCCTTTCGTCGATGACGGCACGCTGGGTCGCGAGCGCCCCCACCGACAATGCGGCGATGACGACGACCAAGACACTCGCGAACGTGTAGCTCGAGTTGTGCAGCACTTGGCTGAAGAGATGCAGAGCGAGGATCTCGTATCCCAGGACGATGAAACCGGAGAGCAATGCAACCCAGCTCCAAGCACTCCCTCCGGGTGTCCAAGATGCAGCGGGCTCGGCGATCGAGGCGCCGCGAGCCGGCTTGGTTCCAGTGTCGAGTTGCTGACCGCGCGAGGAGGCGGCACGACTTGCCCCTGGCCGCGCTGCAGCGCTGGATGTCACAGCGCGCTGGACGCCTCCGATGCGAAGGCCGAGAACGGCCAAAACGAGGCTGCAGGCCATGAGAATGAGGAAGGCGCCGCGTACGCCGAGTGCCGGAATGAAGGCGAAGGTGGTGACGAGGATTCCCGCCGCGCCTCCCAACGTGTTGACGCCATAGATCGCATTGCCCTCGCGGCCGAGCCGGCCCCGAGCGACGGCCGCTTGCCCGAGCGCCGGCAACGTCCCGCCCATGAAGAACGAGGGAGGGCCGACGAAGACGAGTGCGAGCAACGACTTCACGACGATTCCGGCTTGCGGATGCAGCAGCACCGGTCCGAATGCTCGAGCCAAGAGCCCGGAGATGTGCTCGCCGAAGAACGACGGCAGAATGGTCACCAAGATGCCGAGCTCCAGCCAGCCGTAGAGGCGCCAGGGCGACGCATGGCGCGATGCGCGCGGGCCGATGCAGACGGCGCCGGCCGCGAGCGCGAGGAAGAACACACCGACGACGAGACTGGAAGCGAGCGCCGTGGCGCCGATGATGTCCGCGAGCCGTCGCGCCCACAGGATCTCGTACCCGAGAGCGACGAAGCCGGACAACAAAGAGACGAACGTCGCGAGCCGCAAATGCATCGGGCGAGTCTACCCGAAGCCGAGGATCACCGGCGTCGCGCGCGCATGGTTCACGTCGGATTGCACCGACGCCGCCGCACCGGTCGCGTCTGCCCAAGGGGGACTTCGTCACGTCACGTGGAGTACGATGGCACCGATGCGGTTGCGAAAGGGAGAAACGCTGGGGCCCTACGTGGTTCTCGAGCCCATCGGCGCCGGTGGCATGGGTGAAGTGTACCGTGCGCGCGATCCGCGATTGGCCAGGGACGTGGCGATCAAGATCCTCTCCAACCTGAGCGGGGCGGATGCTCTGCTCCGCTTCGAACGCGAAGCACGCGCCACGGCGGCGCTCGCACATCCCAACATCTTGACCATCTTCGACGTCGGAGTGCACGACGACATGCCATTCCTGGTGACCGAGATCTTGGATGGGCAGACCTTGCGCGCGCGATTGACCGCAGGGCCATTGCAATCCACCGTGGCCGTCGAACTCGGCATGCAGCTCTTGCGCGGAGTCGCGGCGGCGCACGCGCTCCGGATCGTGCACCGTGATTTGAAGCCCGAGAACATCTTCGTGTCCCGGGACGGGACGCTCAAGATTCTCGACTTCGGGTTGGCGAAGCTGAAGCTCGAGACCGCGGCGGGGCACGAGGTCACGCTCGATGTCTCCACGGAGGGCAAGCTCGTCGGGACTCCCGCTTACATGGCACCCGAGCAGATCCGCGGCGAGCCAGCAGACGAGCGCGCGGATCTATTTGCCGCCGGTGCGATCCTGTACGAGATGCTGAGTGGGCAGAGTCCATTTCGCAGGGACAACTGGGTGGAAACGCTCGCTGCGATCCTGCACGAGAGCCCGGCGCCGCTCGCGGCCCCCATTCCTCCCGGTCTCGAACGGCTGATCCTGCATTGCCTCGAGAAGGATCGGAGCGCGCGATTCCAATCTGCTCGCGACGTGTCCTTCGCCTTGGAGTCGTTGCAGGGAGACTGGAGTGGGCGCAGCGATCCTAACTTGCGGAATCGAAACGAGGCCGCGGCGCTCGGGCTCGGGGCACACGCGTCCATGCCGGAAGGGCCGCAACGCTCGATGCCGGAGAGGCCGCACACCTCGTTGACCGAGAGGACGCCGGGTCCTTCGATCGCCGTTCTCCCGTTCGTCGACATGAGTCCGACGCGCGATCAAGATTACCTCTGCGACGGCATCGCCGAAGAGCTGATCAACTCGCTGGCCCACATCCAAGGTTTGCGTGTCGCCTCACGCAGCTCGTCGTTCCAGTTCCGCACCACGGCGGTCGACATCCGGGCCGTGGGTGCCCGGCTCGGGGTCGCGACGGTCATGGAGGGCGGCGTGCGCAAGATGGGCGAGCAGCTGCGCGTGACCGTTCAACTCGTCGACGTTGCGAATGGGTACCAGCTCTGGTCGCAGCGCTTCGACCGGCAGCTCGAGGATGTCTTCGCCATCCAGGACGAGATCGCCGAAAGCGTGGCGACGATGCTCCGCGGCCTGCTGAGCCATCAGGAGAAGGAGGCCATTCGCCGGCCGGAGGCGGTGGTCGAGGCCTACGAATATGTCTTGCGCGGGCGCCAGCTGGTGCATCGATTCCAACGCGCGACTTTGGAAGCGGCCAGGCGCATGTTCGAACGTGCCATCGAGATCGACGCCAACTATGCCTTGGCCCACACCGGTCTCGCCGAAGTCCATGCCTGGGTCTACGAGTGGTGGGGAGGCGATGCCACCGATTTCGCCGCCGCCGAGCGGGCCAGTCAGAAGGCGCTCGAGCTCGCCCCCAACCTGCCGGAAGCGCATGCGGCTCGAGGCTTCGTCCTGTCTCTCGACCGGCGTTACGCCGAAGCCGAGAAGGAGTTCGTAGAGGCCATTCGCCTCGACCCGATTTCGTTCGAAGCCCAGTACCTGTTCGGGCGCGTCAGCTTCGCGCGTGGCGAGATCGAACGCTCCGTCGATCTGTTTCGCCAGGCCGCATCAATCCGCCCCGATGATTTCCAGAGCGTAATCCTCCTGAGTCAGTCGCTGCGAATGCTGGGCCGCGAGAAGGAGGCACTCGAAGCGGGGCGAGAAGGAGTGCGCCGGGCCGAGCAACGGCTCGAATTCGACCCTGCGGATGCCCGAGCCCTGTCTCTCGGCGCCAACGCGTGGGACGACATCGGCCAACGGCAGAAGGCGCTGAGCTGGTCGAAGCTGGCCATCGAGCTACACCCCAATGACCAGGGCGTCCTGCTCAACGGCGCGTGCCTTCGGGCCCGGGCGGGTCTCGTGGAGGAGGCGCTCGACTTGTTGCAGCGCACGATCGCGCGCGGATTTGGCAAGCGGGATTGGATCGAGCACGACCCCGACTACGAATCGTTGCGTGACGATCCGCGTTTCCAAGCCATGCTGCAACAGCTCAAATGAAAACTGTCGGTCGCCCTTCCCCACGCCGGTCCGACGCGTTGGCAACCATCCTGCGGTCGAATCCATCATGACAGGTGCTGTGCCAAGGTTTTGGCGCGGAGGTCATGGGCGCCACGAGTGCACGTGCTCGACCAGACGACGTACGTTGTCCACGGGCGTTTCAGGCAGGATTCCATGCCCGAGGTTGAAGATATGGCCGGGAGCATTTCCGGCAGCGGCGAGCACGCGATCTGCACGCTCGCGCAGCACCGGCCACGGCGCGAACAGCGTTGCCGGATCGAGGTTGCCCTGCACGGCGAGATCGGGGCCGAGTGTACGGCGAGCCAGATCGAGCGGCACGCGCCAATCGAGGCTCAGCACGTCGGCGCCGCAACTGCGCAAGGAATCGGCCGCACCCCAAGCGTCGCGTGCGAAGTAGATGATCGGGGCGGCAGTCATGCGTCGGACCTCGGCGATCATCTGCTGCACGTATGGCAACGCCCAGCGCGCGAAGTCGTCCGGGTCGAGCAGTCCCGCCCACGTGTCGAAGATCTGCACGGCCTGGGCGCCAGCAGCGATCTGCGCCGCGAGGTACGCCGCGTTGGTCGCCGCGAGCTTTTGCAATAGCTGCTCTCCCGCCGCCGGATCCTCGTACAGGAGGCGCTTCATGCGCGTGAACTCCTTGGCACCGCCGCCCTCGACGAGATAGTTGGCGAGCGTCCAGGGCGCACCGCAAAATCCGATGAGGGCTGTCTCGGGCGCGAGCTCGCCACGCAACCGGCGCAGGGTTTCGAGCACGAACGGCACCGAAGCCTGCGGATCGGGAATGCGCAATGCCTCGACCTGAGCGCGCGTCCGCACCGGATCGGAGATCACCGGACCCGGGGCGAATTCGACGTGCACGCCCATTCCTTCCACCGGAACCAGGATGTCGCTGAACAGAATCGCCGCATCGACACCGAGCGCGCGCACGGGCTGCAATGTGACCTCGACCGCGAGGTCCGGGTTCTTGCACAGATCGAGGAAGCCATGGCGTGCGCGCATGGCGCGGTACTCCGGCATGTAACGCCCGGCCTGGCGCATGAACCACACGGGCCGGTGCGAGGTGGGCAGTCGACGGCATGCGTGCAGGAACGGGGGCTCCGGGCTGACGCTCACGCGCGGATCTCCTCGAGGGCGGCGCCGATGGCGCGCACGGTTTCGTCGACTACATTGTCTTCGTGGGCGGCGCTCATGAAACAAGCTTCGAACTGCGAGGGGGGGAGCAAGACGCCGCGGCGCAGCAACGCTTGGTGGAAGCGGGCGAACAGCTTGGTGTCGGAATGTGCGGCATCGACCCAGCTGCGCACGGGACCGGCATGGAAGAAGAGCGTCCACATCGATCCGATGTGCTGGACGCAAGCCTGGAATCCGAGGCGTTGCAGGTGCGTTTCGATGCCGGTCACGAGGCGCTGTGTCCGCGCCTCGAGACGTGTGTAGAGCTCTGGGGTCGCCGCGATGAGATCGAGCATCGCCAGGCCGGCGGCGACCGCCACCGGATTCCCCGACAGCGTCCCGGCTTGGTAGACCGGACCGCTGGGGGCGATCATCTCCATCAGCTCGCGCCGTCCGCCGTACGCACCGATCGGCAAGCCGCCGCCGATGATCTTGCCGAAGGTGACGAGATCGGCGCCGACACCGAGTCGCTCCTGCGCGCCTCCGGCGGCGAGCCGGAAGCCGGTCATCACCTCGTCGAAGAGGAGCAGGGCTTCGTTGGCATCGCACAACTCGCGCAGCTTCTGCAAGAACGTCCGACGCGGCAGCACGACACCCATGTTGCCGACGACCGGTTCGACGATGACCGCCGCGATGGCGCCATGGTTGGCGTCGAAATACTCGGCGACGAGATCGGCGTCGTTGAATTCGGCGACCAAGGTGTCCGCCGCCACGCCTGTCGGCACGCCGGGGCTGTCGGGGAGCCCGAGCGTCGCCACACCGGACCCTGCCTTGATGAGGAATGAATCGGCGTGACCGTGATAGCAACCGGCGAACTTGACGATCTTGGAACGACCGGTGTAGGCGCGCGCCA
>Ga0075428_100010195_pt1 | contig 10432 bp, 8 predicted proteins | sample RhiMetdeltSRZDD2_FD_75291 | JGI IMG/M metagenome (GOLD analysis project Ga0075428, IMG submission 75291) | Populus rhizosphere microbial communities from Tennessee, USA - Rhizosphere MetaG P. deltoides SRZDD2 | ecosystem: Host-associated > Plants > Roots > Rhizosphere > Soil | place: USA... | reverse complement strand
ATCCGGCGAAGCTGGGCGAGCTCCCTATTAATAGTCGCGGGGGCCACGGGCCGCTCAGTGCCGGGCACCTTCTTGGAGCCTTTCGCAGCGCGAGATCAAGGACGACCCGTCAGTAGCTCGGTCGTCGGAAGCCGGAATGCCTGAATGCCGGCGAGCTGGGCGTTCGGCGCAATGTCACGCCCCGGCATCTTCCAGTGAAGAAGCGACACGATCGGGTCGACAATCCGGTTCCTGCGCCAGCTTCTGTGGTCCTGCCAGTCGAAGGCGACGGAAGGCGGGATGCTCCGCGATCGAAGCCGGGCCACCACATCGGACCCAGCCGTGCTCAGGCTCACCCCTCGTCCGTACCGCGAACCGGAAATGCCAGCCTCGTCGACGATCGGACCATTCAGAACAACCCAGGTAATCCCGGGAGCACCGGGCGCTTGATCGGCTGCCGTAGATATCGTGTCGAAGGGCATCATTCGGTCGTGCGCACGAAACGCGCGATAGAAGCGGACAACGGCGAGGGTCGTGGCGTCGGAGACGAGGGAGAGGCGGTCTTCGCCCTTCAAGTATTCGGCAACCACTTTCGCGTTTCGCGTCGCGGCAACCAGCAACCCTCCGTTCCTCGCCAGATCCGAGGCCACCAGACCGATGGCGATCAGGCAGACTCCAGCAGCAATCAGGAGCGCTTGTCCGAGCCTCGCCACCCAACCGATCCCGCCGTTCGCGACTTCGACGGCGTGCCACGACGCCACCGCGAGTCGCGCCGTGAGGATGAACAACGGTAGAAGAGCAATCATGATCAAACGGGTCGCGACGGGCAGGGCCACGTAGCGATCCAATCTCGTGCTGGCGAAGTTGAAGAACGCGAGCAAGACGCCCGACCACAACAAGGGCAGGGCGGACTCGCGAAATCGCCACAGCCCGAATGCGATGCTCGCGAGAAAGACAAGGCCCCACGCCCCGAAATCTTCGTTCGGCCAGATGAAATAACGCGGATACGCCTTCAGCATGCGGTCGAACAAGTCCGTGTTTGCCGCGACGACCATCGGGTCGAGATTGTATCGATCGGTGGAGGCCGTGAAGCGGGCGAGCGGTTGTCCGTATCGATAGTAGGAATGCAAGATCTCGAGGAGCAGGACGAAGAGGAATCCCGCGGCTGCGGAGAATTGCGTGCGCGAGGGGTAACGCGTCAGGACGCCATAGGCAATCAACACCAGGAGTATCAGACTCGCCGCCTCCGTCGTGAGATACGCCAGTCCGGCCAGCAGGCCGGCCGCAACCGCGAGCGGAGCGGAGCCTCGCTGCGTCTTGGCTCTGACAAAGCAAATGGCCGCGAGCGTCATTTCGAGCGACGCGATGGGTTCCGGAACGGCGATCGTGGCGTAATACACGTTCAACGGAAAGAGGGCGTACAGGGCTCCGGCGATCAGCCCGACGGCTCTTCCAAAGAGCTGTTGACCGAGAACTGCCAGTGCGGCAGCCGCGGCGGCCGTCGAGAGCAACGGGACGATCGCAAGAGAGGTCTCCGAGACGCCAAACAGCGAGAAGCTCAGTCCTATCAATCCATACACGACCACTCGGCCGTCGTGAAGACGGGTCATGTCGAGCGGCAGACGCTCGCTCCACACTCGATGGGCGCGAACCGCATAGTGGAGATCGTCGCTGCCGCTGAGCCCGGTCCAGTGAGAGCAGCCAAGCGCCAGGGCGAGCGTGATCGGCACGAGCAGAAGGGCTGCTTGTTGCCCGGGCCCCCTGATATCGATCGGCTTGGACTGGAGGATCTCGATCTCCATCTGATCGGGGAGCAGATCAGAAACGCCAAGGCCAGCTTAGCACCTGGAGGTGGGATCATGGAGCCCGGCGAACCGTTTTTTCGCGTTTTGAGCGGCGAATGAATGGCGCAATAATCGTCAAGGGACCGCGACAGGAGCTCGCGACAAGGTGAGCGATCAAGAACCTCGAAATTTCTGGAAACTGTTCTCTGCGCTCGCCGCGACCTCGGGGGACGTGCAGGCCATCGTCGCGCCCGGTCGGCCGTCGCTTCGATTTGCGGATGTGCCTTTGCGTCTCGAGGCGATCAGGGACGCCCTGCACGGCTTCGGGATCACACGCGGCGATCGCGTGGTCGTGGTGCTGCCCCGAGGCCCCGAGATGGCCTTCTGCTTCCTCGGCGTCGCGGCGTGCGCGACGGTCGTTCCACTGAACCCGCAGTTCACCGAGGACGAATTCCACCGCTACCTGAGCCGGCTTCGTCCCACCGCGGTCATCGCCGGCGAGGGCCATGGCCGAGCAATTCGATCAGTCGCCTCGATGCTCGGGATCGAGATCCTCGAGCTGACCTCAATGGCGAGCGGACCAGCCGGGGCATTCAAGCTCGACGGCCGCCTTCGGCCAGCGGCCCGGCCGCCGGAGTGGGCTGACGAGGACGACATCGCGGTTGTCTTGCTGACCTCCGGGACCACCTCGGCCCAGAAGCTGGTGCCCCTCAGACATCGCCACCTGATCGCCTACGCGCGCGGCGCGAAGACAGCCTTCGGGCTCGGGTCGGACGATCGTTGCCTGCACGTCGTCCCGATGTTCCACTCGCAGGGCCTGAAGTCCTCGTTGCTGTGGCCGCTTGCGGCCGGCGGCGGGGTCATCTGTCCGGCGGTCGTCGACGTCCCGTCGATCTTCGACGCCATGGCGACGCTGCAGCCCACGTGGTACACGGCGAATCCTACCCTGCACCAGGCGATCCTCGATGCAGCCGATCAGCATCGCGAGATTCTCCGGCGCACGAAACTTCGCTTCATCCTTGCCGGCGCCGGGCGGCTCGACCCAAAGATCATGCGGGGGCTAGAGGATGCGTTCGGCGTGCCCGTCATCGAAGGCTATTCAATGTCGGAAACGGGCAAGCTCACAGCGAATCCGCTTCCCCCACGGGTGCGCAAGCGTGGGACCGTCGGCGTGCCCCTGTACAACGAGGTCCGGATCATCGACGAGAGTGGAGCGGCGGTCGGGCCCGGTCAGCAGGGCGAGGTGGTGGCCCGCGGCCCAAGCGTGTTCGACGGGTATCTCGACGATCCGCACGCCAACGCCGAGGCCTTCGTCGACGGCTGGTTCCGGACAGGCGATCTGGGCTGGTTCGACGACGACGGTTACTTGACTCTGACGGGTCGAATCAAGGACGTGATCAACCGCGGGGGCGAAAAGATCGGCGCGCTCGAAGTCGAGCGTGTTCTTTGCGACCACCCGGCGGTGGGGCGCGCCTGCGTGTTCGGAATCCCGCATCCGACGCTCGGCGAAGAGGTCGTCGCGTCCGTTATTCCGGCCGCCTTGGCCCAGGCGAGCGAGGAGGCGATCCGCGCGTTCGCCCGGCAGCGGCTGGCCCCCTTCAAGGTCCCGCGACGAATCTTCTTCACGACGGCCTTTCCCACGGGTGCCAGCGGCAAGATCGACAAGCGACAGCTCGCGCGGCTCGGGGCCGATCTGCTCGCGGCCCCGAGCGACGCCGCGGCCCGGCGCGACGCGGCGGAGCCATCGGTGCTCGAGGCGGAGGTGGCAGCGCTCTGGCACTCGGTGCTCGGCGAGCGCGCCGCAGGCGTGGACCGGGACTTCTTCCTGTCCGGCGGCGACTCGCTCAAGGCCGTGGAGCTGTTCGCGGCCATCCAGGCGCGGTTCGGAGTCGAGCTCGACCTGCGCCACATCTTCGACGCCGGCTCGACCGTGGCCGGATTGGCCGATCTCATCGAGCGAGAGCGCGCTGAACGCACCTCCGGGCCTACGCTCCCGGTCGGTCTGATTCCGCTCAAGACCGATGGCGCGCGCCCCCCGCTGTTCGGCGTGCCCCCCAACGGCGAACCCGCCTGTTTCATGGATCTCGCGCGGCTGCTCGATCCGGAGCAACCGCTCTATGGCCTGCGCGCGCGCGGGGTCGATGGGCAATGTCGCCCCCTGAGCCGCCTCGGGGAGATCGCCGCCGACCACGTCGCAACAATCCGGGCTCTGCCGAGTCGCGGGGCGCGCTGCCTGATGGGAGTGTGCCTGGGAGGCCTCGTCGCGCAGGAGATGGCCCGGCAACTCGAGGCCTCCGGCGAGCCGGTGGCGCTGCTCGTCCTCCTCGATCCGGCCCCGCCGTTCACCGATCTCCGTGGCCGGCCGCGGCGCGCGCGAGCTATCGACATGCGGCTGAAGGGACGGATGCATGCGGTGCGTTTTCTCCTCGCCCGACTGCGGCTGTATGCGCACGAACTGGTCCAGACGAAGGGCGAGCGTCGGGTCGCCTTCCTGCGCGAGAAGCTGCGTCTCTTCCGCGCCGTCGTCGGGCAGCACGCTCTGCTCCCCACGGATCCGCGCGAGTTCTACCTGAGCGCCGTGTTCGATGCGAACCGCGCCGCCGCTCGGCGACACGTTCCGGGGGTGTATCGGGGACGGACCCTGCTGTGCTTCAGCACCGATCTACCCGTGGCCGGCTCGCATGATCACCGTCTGGACTGGCTCTCGCTGCTCCCCGACGCGGCGGTGCAGTGGGTGCCCGGGCGTGACTCCGGCGACATGCTCAAACGGCCGCAGATCCTGACCTTGGCGCAGCATGTCAACGCGTGGCTCGCCCAGAGTCACGCCGCTATGACCAGCGACAAGGCACCGCCGTCCTTGCCGACTCGTTGAGCTGGTAGCTTCTGGAAGTACCGTAGATCGGCATGAGAGCGGTGGGGCTGAAGACCCTGAAAATCGCTTGAGTGGGTACGTGCCTTGGCCGCGAGCGGGGGAAAGGTGCTCTTGGAAGAGTTGGCGCAGGACCGCGCCGATCGGTGATCTACGTCGACAAGTCCGGAATGTGGGCAGGTACGTCGATAAGATCCTGCGCCGCACGAAACCCGGCGACATCCCGGTGGAGCAGCCGACGAAGTACGAGCTGGTCATCAACCTCAAGACCGCTAAGAGCCTCGGCCTCACGATTCCGCAGTCGCTCATTCAGCGTGCCGACCAGGTGATCCATCCATGAGAACAGCCGTTGGGTCAAGGCACACCACGACTGTGCAGCCTGCGGTCACCGTCCACCAGCCATCCATTCGCGCACGCGATGCGGCGCATGATGTCGTCTTCGATCGTCGACGATCGTGGGATCGTCGAGGGTGGGCGTCCCAATCAGTAGGTCGGTCACGGCGACCATCAATCACCCCGAGAACGCCCGCACTGGAACGGTAGCCGTAAGGCCGCCACGTCGGTTGCGGCCGTTGTGCCCTCGGCTACACCGGAGTGCCCGCCAGCTTGAGGCCCTCGCGTCGGGTTCGGCCTCGGCGGCAGAACTCGTCGTAGTCAATCTGATCGCGCAGCATGACGTAGAGCCGAATGAGCAGGCGCCGGGCCAGGGCCACCTTCGCTTTGGGCCGGCCGCGCCGCCGGAGGACTGCGAAGTAGATGCGTTTGAGAGCGGCATCGCCGCGGGTCGCGAGCGGAGCCGCCTGGCCGAGCACCCAGCGCAGAAGCGCGCTGCCTTGCTTGCTGATATGCCCCAGCCGGTACTTGTCCGCGGACGCGCTGATAGCGGGCGCCAACCCGATGTAGCTGACAACGTGCTTACTGCTGGGGAATCGTCCCACGGGGCCGAGCACCAGCACGGTGGCGAGGGCGGTCAGCGGACCGACGCCGGGATGCGTCATGAGGCGGCGGGCGGCGGGATCGGCAGCCGCCGCGGTGGCCACGTGGAGATCAAGCTCGTCGATATGGCGGTTCAGCCAGTGCAGCAGTTCGAGACTGTCCTCCCGTCGCCGGCGAGTGTGCGGCAGAAGCACGAGCGCCTGTAATTGGGCCAGGCCCTGGCGCGACCACAGCGATGGTCCGAGGGCCAGCCGCTGATTCAGGGCGATCGCGTGCAGACCGTTTTTGACCATCGTCCGGATGCGGACGAGGCGGAGCCGATGTTTGATGAGCGCGCGCAGGTCGCGCGTCGTTGGATCGGGAATCCACACCACGGGGAAGCGGTTGTCCTTCAGGAGGTCCCGGAGGTGCCGTGCATCGCGGCGATCGGTTTTGATTTTGCGCACCACCATCGCGCGGATCTTCGCGGCCTCGCCGACGAGGAGCGTATGGCCAAGGCGCTGTAGCAGCGCGTGGAACCACAAGGAGTAGCCGGTGCTCTCGATGCCGACGGTGACGGGGGGAGACAATGCGGCGTAGAAGCGTTCGACGTCGTCGCCGATGTGGGACAGCTCCTGGTCCCGAAGCTCGCCCGTGGTCGTGTTGAGCAGAGCGACCTGCTGCTTGCGCGTGTGCAAATCGCATCCGACGAGAATCATGAGTTCAACCTCCATCTGTGTGACGTCGTGGTACTCGGCTCGACCGAGGCTACCAGCGACGTCTGGCTGTTCTCATGACATCAGTAATAGCCGTGCTCGACCAACGCGGCCGGCTCCTGCGGGCAGCAGTCGGATTCGCCACCCTCGCGGCGCTCCCCGTGCACTGGGGCCTCACGTGAAGCAGGCCTTCGCCCGGCTCCTGGCCATCGCCGGCTTCGTGACGGCGGTGGTGGCATTCTTCATCGACGCCGAGAGGCCCGCCACCAATCCGTGGCTCCTGTTCATCGTCGGCGCCGGCGTGGCGGTTGTCGGGATCATCCTGATTGCGTTCGACCGGAGAGCACGATGACTGAAACGGGGTGTCTACGCTTGGGACAAACGGCCCAATGACACGACCGCGAACTCTGGGGTGCTGTGGCACGCGACGCAGCGCGCGGCGTGGGAAGCAATGAAGCCGAGTTACCCCTCTCGATGGGAGGACCAGCGATGAGGATCGTTCTGCCCTACAAGGTGATCTTCACGAAGCCAAACGGAGCGACTCGCGTTGTCAGGGTCGTCGCCGAATCCCCTGGAGCCGCCCAACAGAAAGCTGGGCGTGCTCAGAACGAGGAATCAGCGAAATCACTGAGGAGAAGTACGAACGCACGGCGTTCGTTCGTGAGTCGAGTCGACGCGGTAGTAATACCTGCATCGCCCCCGACACCGTGGACCCGCGCGGGCCGAAGAGAAAGTAAACGTCACGGGATCCTCTAGGGCTTGCTGGTCACGCCGGTGCGTGGCGCCGTCCACGGACATCCCGACGGAAGGCGATCGAGACTAAGGCACCCGAGACTACCTCAAAGAATGGTGCATCGTGTATCGCGATGTTAAGTCCTCGCGGTCACAGTGCCTAGTAGATCGCGGAAGCGTCGGGCACCCCCCAATCATCGCGGCCGTCAGCTGGACGGCCGCCGACATGGACATTTGTTCCCCGCGTTCGTCGTGTATGGGCGCCCGATCACCTTGTAGAGGTAGGCTCGTTATCAACACCGGAGCGGCCTTTCTCTCGAGGCCAGGCACGAGCGCTACGCAGATCGTAACGCCAGGATGAGACGCTTCGGGATCCTGACGATCAGGCCGACTGCCGTCCGGCGAGCCAGGAGCCGCTCTTTCAGACGCTTCTCTCTCTGCAGTCGGCGAACCTCTCTAGGCGATATGTCGATCGGGATTGAGCGACCCGGATTGACATCAGAGTCGATTGCCTCAAAGGCCGCGCCGAACCTCTGCATGAACGCTGCTTGGACTGGCGACAACACTTCCCATTGTTCCGCGGACATCGTGCTAGGCGCTCCGGTACGGCGAACGAGTGTCGGATTGGTGTTGATCTCCCATACCTGCGGCACACCATCCTTCACTCCGTAGTCGATCCGGCCATACCCGATCCCGGACAGCGCGAACGTCTCCTTCAGCCAAGCGGCGTGCATATCGCCTTCAACGTATTCGGCCTGCTCTCTGGCTTTGTCAGTATCTAGTAGACGCCCTTGCCACTTCGTGACCCAGCGGCGGTTGTGGATGAGAGTCTTTGGAATGATCCGATCGCCCACGATCATCGCCGAGTAACACCGGTAGATACCCGACTGATCTGCAGTGTCACAAAACTCGACGACGAGCAGATCACGAAAGCGATAACCCGCCGCCACCGTCGCGACGAGCGCTCGGATTAGCGCTCCGCGGTTATGCAGTATTGCCGTTAGGCTGCCGAGATGCTCTCGCGCGGGCCGCACAAAGACGGGGAAACGTCGGCAACGATAGAACTCCAACGCCCGGCGAGCGCGAAACGTGTTGCGCTTACGCTCGAAGCACTTCTGCAGAAGCTCGTATCTGAGCAGGACTTCGGCGGGATGGTTGATGAGACGAAGCCCGGGGCTTGCCCCGCGCAGTTCATTGCAGCACCGCATCGCGATCTCCCGCTGGGTCGGCGTAAGCTCGTCGATCGCAGCGAAGATGTACGTGCCCAGGGAAAGTCGCCGGCGGGCCACGATCTCGTCATAGCTCACCGGCGTGAAGCGGCGACTCACCACGGGCCCGGCCAGCTGCAGGTACTCCTTGATCCCCCAGATGACCTCCGCCGGAGCGACGAAGAAGATCACAGATCAGGTGTGCCGGCGCCAGATAGACATCGGCATAGGGCCGGGAAGCAGGAGAAAGGGAGAGGGATCGGAGATTACACTATCGACGCCGTGATCGGTGTAGTAGTGGCCGAAGTTCTTACCGGTGATAGCCCAAATTATCGTTGACGTGTTATGTGTCTTGGCGAGGTTCATGAGATCCGGCAAGGTCCCGTTCGTCAAAGTCATGCCGGTGACAATGGCCACGTCGCTGTCTTTCATCAGCCCGACATTGGCCGTCCTGCCGTCCAGAACCTCTATACCGCCAAGCGTGCGGCCCACGATGTCCGGTGAGAGATCGGTCGCGCGGACCTCGAGTCCGGCTCTGACCAGGGAGCTGAGGATTCCTGCGGTGGCTCCCACAACGACCACGCGCGGCGGCCTCGCCGTGTGTTGCTCCATGCCCCGCCGCTGCAGAAGATGATTGACCTCGTCGGCAAAGATCTTGGCCCTGGCGACGTACTTGCCATGGAACGCGTCGTCGAGCACGATCCGTTCGTCGGCGAGACGGGAAACCTGCCCGAGGACCAGGTCTGTGATCGCAAATCGATCATTGTCGCTGCGCCAGAGCCTCTCACTGAGAATGCGTCTCGTATCCTCGCCGACGAGATCGGGATCGGGATCGGGCAGGCCGGGACCGAGCCCTCCGGAGCGGCCGTAGCCCTCAGCCTGCGCGATTCTCATGGTGTAGCGTGTCTTTCGCTCGCCCGGCTGGGCCTGAACCACGTAACTCACGGACCAAAGAGCGCGTAGCCGGAAGGCATCGCCCGGTAACGCGGTCGCGCGATCGACGGCCCACCGCTCCGCAGCTTCCAATGAGAACGCAGACGGTATCAGCGCGTCTTTTGGCTGACGCAAAATCATCAGTGAGTCGGCACCCCCAGCAGCGCTCGAGCCGCAGTCGCCGGCACGGCGTCCCGCCGGGTCCTGAGATGCGCGGTCGAGCTACCGATGACCGGTAGGATCTCGCGGGTCACCGACCGCTGTAGCGCCTTTGGCGCGCTGCACGTCGATAAAGGCGCCACGTCAACATGACCCATCGGCTCGCCACTCCTGTCGAGCGGCTCCACGGCGGTCCCAATTCCTAAGCGGAGCTTGGCGTACGACGGGTTGTTCTGCCCCCTTCTAGCGAGAGCAATCGTTGACTGCATATGAACATTAGATCGGTTCACATGACTAAACGCCAAGTTTGACAGTCGTCGCCTGCTCTGGAGGGCAATGTGGGGTTCGGAACGGTCGGTTCCTCTTGGTTTTCGGACAGCCTGAGAAAGACAGCCGTTGGTTAAGTTGGTCCCCTCTGAGCGCCGCCACCCAGGCCGGAAGGCTTCGCAAGTTCCACATTCAGCCTTCGCCCGTCTAGCTCCTGGCCGTTGAACTTCTTGACCGCCGCCTCTGCTTCTTCCGGCGTGGCCATCTCGACGAATCCAAAGCCGCGGGATCGGCCGGTCTCGCGGTCCGTGACCACCGTCGCCGACTCGACCGAACCAAACCTGGGCCGCAGTCGTTCGTTAGATGTAGAAAAGGATAGGCCTCCGATGAATAGTTTCTGAGCCGAAAAACCCTCGGGAACCCTGCGATTCCACGAGGGGCCTCCGGCGGCGTCAACCTCATTTGTGCCGCCCTTCGATTGTGTTGCTCGTGGGCGGTTTAGCTCTGCTGGCGCTGGGGAGTTGGGTCCTGAAGCTGTATCGCGGCTGAAGAAGGGCCGCACGGCTCGTCTCGTGGCTGTGCCCTGGGCTGTGCCCACACCCACGCCACACTCACTGGAAACCAGCCCCCGCGAGCGGATGAGGCATACGAAAACCCCCTAGGAAATCCGCGATTCCCTGGGGGGTTCTGGTCTGCCCGGACGTTTTGAAGTCCGGGAGGCCCACCGGGTTCCTAGACGCTTCCGACGCAACAACGAAGACTCGTCGAAACGGCAAGAGTTTACCACCGGGTGCGACGCGATTTCCCGGGCTCCCTGCTACGATGGGCTCGAGGTGACTCCGCTGAAGCTCACGCGGCCACGACGGAGGC
>Ga0075428_100010192_pt1 | contig 10434 bp, 7 predicted proteins | sample RhiMetdeltSRZDD2_FD_75291 | JGI IMG/M metagenome (GOLD analysis project Ga0075428, IMG submission 75291) | Populus rhizosphere microbial communities from Tennessee, USA - Rhizosphere MetaG P. deltoides SRZDD2 | ecosystem: Host-associated > Plants > Roots > Rhizosphere > Soil | place: USA... | reverse complement strand
AGAACGGAAAGGGGTGCTCTCCGAAGGCGGGAACGGTTACCGACGCTTGGATCTCGGTAACGGTCAACTTGGGGGCCACCGCTACGGTCGGCGTGCCGGTCAGGGTGACGGCCGGTGTGTTGGTGATGGTGGCGTTCACGGAAGGCGTGCCCTGCAGCGTCACTGATCCTGTCACATTGGCGGTTCCCAGAACGGTCGTCTTCACGGGATCGGTCGGGGGGTTGACCACCAGGACAGAGGATGGGGTGGGCGGCATCCGGACGGCGTCGTCCGCTGCTCGCACCGAGGATACGGCAACGGACAAAAGCGCCGCCAAAGCGAGGGTGACCGTGCACCGTGGACGCATTCAAGCCTCCTTCATGTGCGCGGAGTGATTCCGCGGGAGTTTGGACAGGAGATGCGCCATCCAGGCCGCCAATCCGAGGCGCATCATCCGATCCTGACACCGGCACTGGCGTCGCCGAGGGCCCCTGCGTTACAGGCCAGGCTCGAAGGCAAGTCAAGGGTAGACTCCCATGAAGATGCGGCGGGGGACGACGGGAGCGGTCCTGGGCCTGGCTCTCCTGGTCGCGGCGTTCCGGGGAGCGGCCGTGCGGGGCGACGACCCGCTGCGGAGCGACGACCCGGACCTGCCCGCCTTCCTGCAGGGCAAGGTCTTCGATAAGGAAGCCTTCCTGCGCGCCCGCGCCGAGGCCGTCGCGGAGCTGCGGGGCCTGCCCCACTTCCTCGCTTACGACCCCAGGCTGCGGGCGCTGCGCGAGCTGGAGGACCAGGAGAGGCGGATCCCAAGGATCGATCCCGCGTTCTGGACGCAGATCGGACCGGCGCCCATCCCCAACGGCCAGACGGTGCCGCCACCGAGCCCCGTGAGCGGCCGCACCGTCGCCATCGCGGTCCATCCCACGAACCCGGACATCGTCTATGTCGGCGCGGCCGAAGGGGGCGTCTATCGCTCTCTCGACGGCGGCCTCCACTGGACTCCCATCTTCGACAACGCCCTGTCCCTGGCCATCGGCGCCCTCGCCCTGGCCCCCTCGAACCCCTCGATCTTGTACGTGGGGACGGGCGAGCCCTTCGTGTTCCTCGGCGTGGGGTTGTACCGCATCGACAACGCGGAGACCACGGCGGACCTCACCGGCCCCATCGATCCTCCCGTGAGCACCCCGATCCCGGGAACCACCGCGTTCACGGGCCGCGCCATCAGCGAGATCCTCGTGCATCCCACGAACCCCGACATCATCTTCGTCTCGACGTTCTCCGCCACCAGCGGGAACCCGCCCGGCGGCTCCGTCGGCCACACCATCCCGCCTCTCGCCATCCGCGGGGTCTACCGATCGTCGAACGCGACCAGTTCCTCGCCGACCTTCGAGAGGCTGAACGTCTTCCCCGGCGGCGGCCCCGACAACGACTTGAGCGTGGGCGACATCGCGATGGACCCCGGGGATCCGAACACGCTGGTGGCGTGGGTACTGGGACCGGGCATCGGCGGCGGCGGCGGGCTCTACCGCTCCACGGACGCCCTGGCCCCCGCGCCGTTGTTCGCACAGCTCGTGACGACCCTGACCCCGAACGCGCGGGGCGAGCTCGCGGCGCAGCGGGTGGGAGGCGTCACCAACATGTGGGCCGCCACCGGGGAAACGGCGGCCCAGGGGGCGCTGCGCCGCTCCACCAACGGCGGTGCGAGCTGGTCGCCGCCGCTGGCCGGCGGCGTGGGGTTCTGCAACGATCAGTGCTTCTACGACATCGCCGTCGCCGCACATCCAACGGCGGCGGGGACGCTGATGCTGGGCGGGTCCCCGGCCCTGGTCTCCGCGATCTCGACGAACTTCGGAGACAGCTTCACGCCGCACGCGGCCGGCCTGCACGTGGACACCCATGCCATCGCCTACGCTCCCTCGGACCCGAGCGTCGTCTACTTCGCCTCCGACGGCGGGATCTGGCGGTCGTCGGACTCGGGGAACACCTGGATCGCCCGGAACAACGGCAGCTATCACGCCACGCAGTTCCAGAGCGGTGCGATCCACCCTCTGGATCCCGAGTTCTTCATCGGGGGCACCCAGGACAACGGCACGGAGTACCGGCGCGCCGATGGCACCTGGATCCGGAGCGACGGCGGCGACGGCGGCTACGCGCTCATCGATCAGAGCGCCGCGGACCTGGTGAACGTCACGATGTACCACACCTACTTCAACCTGAAAGACACGATGGGCTTCACCCGGGTGCTCAGCAGCATCGCGGCCGACCTCGGGAACTGGAACCCGCTCTTCGGCTGCGGCTTTCCGGGGAGCGCGCCGAACGGCATCACCTGTCCGGCCTCGGACATCCTCTTCTATGCGCCCATGGCCCTGGGTCCCGGCGTCCCGAACACCGTGTACTTCGGCTCGGACCGGCTCTACCGGTCGGCCGACCAGGGCGTGACGATGCCGCCGGTGAGCCAGGTGCTGATCAGCGGCCAGGCCATCACCACCATCGCCATAGCGGCCGGCGACGACAACGTGCGGATCGCCGGCACCCGCAACGGCCGCGTGTTCGCCACCACGACGGGCGCCAGCACCCTTGTCGACATCACGGCCCCGGGCATGCCACCGCCGCACCCGAACGATCCCAACCAGCGGCGCGCGGTCGCGCGTGCCCAGATCGACCCCGGGAACGCCAACGTCGCGTACGTGGCCTTCGGCGGCTACACGGTGCCGGCCGGCCACCACGTCTGGAAGACGACGAACCTGGCGGGGGGAGCGGGCACCTGGGTGCCTTCCGGAAACGGGATCCCCGACGTGCCCGTCAACGCCCTCGTGATCGATCCGGGCAACACCCAGATCCTGTACGCGGGGACCGACATCGGCGTGTTCGCCTCCACCGACGGAGGCGCCAGCTGGCTCCCCTACACCACCGGCCTGCCAAAGGTCCCCGTGTTCGACCTGACGCTTTTCAACGGGACGACGCGCGTGCTGCGGGCCGCCACCTACGGCCGCGGCCTGTGGGAGCGCACACCGCTTCCGGTCCCGGTGTCCCTGCAAGGCTTCGACGTGAGGTAACGCCTGGCCGATCAGGCGAAGAGCGGCGACCCGCGCATGCGGCCGATGGCCGCCCGCACGCGGTCCCGGGAAAAGCCGCGCTCGTCGCAGAGGAAGCGGACGAGCCCCGGCTCGTCGGGCTCCTTGAACCGCAGCACGTAGTCGGTGGTGACCGGCGGGGCCAGATAGACGTCGCGCAGCGCCGGAAGCCCGGGCACCTGCGCGCGGATGTCCTCCGGCATGTCCTCGATGCGTCCGAAGGTCTGCAGGAGCCGGAGCGCCTTCTTGGGCCCGATCCCCCTGACGCCGTCGTTGAAGTCCGTACCGACGAGCAGGCCGAGGTCGATGAGCTGCGCGCGCGTCAGGCCGAGATGGGCGAGCAGCCGGTCGGCGGCGATGACCTCGGGGACGAGCGGCCGGAACGCCCCCTTGCTCGGAAGGAACTCGCGCCCGCTGATGCCCAGGAAGCGCAGGAGCCGCGGCGCGCCGAAGAGGAGCGCGTCGTAGTCCTTGCTCGCCGCCGCCCAGACGTCGCCTCGGGCCGCCATGGACGCGGCCTGGGCCTCGCCCTCGCCCGGCGCCTGCACGACGGGCACGCCCAGCAGCCCGAGCAGCTCGCGGGCCTCCGCCGCCATCTCGCGGGTCAGGCGCGAGGTCATCGTGGATTTCGCGAACGCGCGCGGGAGGTCGCCCGCGGCCCGGGCCTCGGCCGCCTCGACCTCGAAGCGCGCGCGGACCTCGCGCCGCCGCGCGATCTCGGCCTGCTTCAGGGCGGGCGGCTCACCGTCGAATACGTAGGCGGGCTCGATCGCGTGGTCGCCCAGCAGCCGGGTGGTGCGGTAGAAGAGGCCGACCAGGTGCGACGTGATGCGGCCGCCGTGCTGGAGCGGCGTGCCGTCCCTCGACCGGATGACGGCCAGGAACTGGTGGAGGTCGCCGTTGCCGTCCACCGCCACCCGCCGACCGGCCAGCTCGGCCAGCGGCGGCGTCTCCTTCACGACGATCGGTGTGAGCAGCACGCCCATGTCGAGGCCATTATGCCGCCGGGCCGCGGAGGGCGCGGGCGTCCAGCTGGATCAGCGATCGGGCCGGGTCGCGGCCCAGGCGGCGGGCCCAGGTCGACGGCCATCGAGACAGCTCGGCGGCCGTGAGCGCGCGCGCCGAGACTCGTCCGAAGCCCGCTTCCGCGTACGCCTGTGCGAGCGGGCCGCGCGCGTAGGCGAGGTCGATGTCCGGCAGCCCCAGGCGGAGACATTCCGTTCGATCACGCCCGGGATCGATCGCCAGCAAGACGGTCAGGCGCGCCTCGGGTTGGCAGAGGCCTCGCACGCCCCGAAGGTGTGGCGATGAAGGACCGGCCATCGCGGCCAACAGGCTTCCCCAGGGAAGCACGACCGTGACGCGGTCGGCCACGCCTCCGAGCTCGGGCGGGAGATCCTCGACGGCGGCGCGGACGTACAGGACGTTGCGTTGACGCGCCCGGACGGCGCGGCCCGATCGCTCGCGCAGCGCGGCGGTGTTGGCGTCCACGCCGATGAACAGCCTGTCCGGTGTCCGCCGCGAGAGCTCATACGGAAGGCGGCCGTCGCCGGTGCCGAGATCGATGGAGACCCGGCCCCCGTAGGAGGCCAGGAGGTCCGGGAGTTATTGATCGGAGCGCTCGAGGCGCTTGCCGCGAACCAGGTCCATGGGCGGAGTATCCCACGAACGGGGCGCGCTATCCTTCCGGGCTGACACTGATGACGAGCGGCGATGCGTTCTCCCGATGGCTGGCCGCGCTCGAGGCTCGGCATGGCGCAGACCTCACGTTCGCCGAGATCCGCCGCGGTCTCCAGGCCCTGTCGTCGCTGTACGTGGAGCGGCGGGGCCGGATCGCCTCGGGCGCGGCGCTGGACGGCCGGGGCAAGCGCGCCGCCTTCGCGCTCTACCTGGGGCCGCTCCACTTCCTGATCGTGCGCGAGGTGGTGCGCGCGCTGGGCGCCGCGGATCCCGCGCCGGCTCGACTCGTGGACCTGGGCTGCGGCACGGGCGCGGCGGGGGCGGCCTGGGCGCTGGAGGCGCGCCCGCGGCCGTTCTACGAGGGCGTCGACCGCAGCGGATGGGCGGCCGCCGAGGCGCGCTGGACGCTGAAGACGCTGGGCCTGCGCGGGCGGGCCGACGCGGGGGACCTGGACCGCGTCGCGTTGCCGGGCCGCGGGTCCGCGATCCTCGCCGCCTTTACCGTCAACGAGCTGGACGAGGCCGCGCGCGCCCGGCTGCTCGCCCGGATCCTCGAGGCCGGCCGGGCCGGGGCGCGGGTCCTCGTCGTCGAGCCCATCGCGAAACGGGCCGTGCCGTGGTGGCGCGGGTGGGCGGAGGCCTTCGAGGCCGCCTCCGGCCGCGCGGACGAGTGGCGCTTCCCCGTCGCGCTGCCGGATACGCTCGCCTCTCTCGACAGGGCCGCCGGCCTCGAGCACCGCGAGCTGCTGGCGCGCTCGCTCTGGCTCGATCCCAGGCGGCCGGGACTGCACTGAGACCGGCTGACAACGTAAACGCAAGAAAGAAAGGGACTGAATCGACGCAGCACGAGACGGCGTCAATTCAGTCTGAGATCGGTTTGAAGGTGTCGAAGAAGCGGCGGCCGGACGCGTCACGGCACGACGCGTAGTACGCCTTGGCGTCCTTCCCGGCCAGCAGCGTCTCGTACTCGTAGCTGTACGTGTCCGGCTTCGCCAGGACCACCGCGCTCTGGTCGGCGGTGTCGGTCCCGACGACCATCCCGTTCGGGATGTAGGTGACGGTGAGGCTGCCGAGCGTACCGCTCTTGCGCGGCTCCGCCGTGCACAGGATGAAGGACCCGCCGCCCGCCGTCCCCAGGCGCGTCTTGATGTAGCCCTCGCCCGCGCCGCAGGTCCAGCGCGCGCCCACCGTCTTCGGGCCGCACAGGTCGTACTCGCGGTCGTAGGCCGCGCGGACGATCGAGCTGATCTGCGGCCGGCGGTCCGGCCAGGCGGAGAGGCTGCCCTCGCCCGGGCGCGACGCGAGCGCGTCGTCGATGGCCTTCGCGTTGCCGGCAAGGCAGGAGGCCAGGGCGTCGTACTCGGTCTGGCTCACGGCCGACGGCCCGGCGAACACGCCCCACAGCGAGCGCTGGTTGTAGGACTCGTCCCTGGGGCGTGCGTCGTCGAACGGGAAGGCGCGGAAGCCCATGTCCGCCGGCAGCAGCCGCGAGTACTTCTCGGCCCCCCCGCGGTGGTCGGCGCGGTCGACCTCCACGAAGCGCCCGCTCTTCTCCACGAGCAGGAGCAGGTCCCAGGTGGTGTTGCTGAAGCTCTTCTCCGCCCTCTCCTCGAACCGGGCCTTCAGGGGCCCGCAGTCGAGGTCGAGCAGCACGCGCGTCTCGTGGGTGGTGCACGCGGCCGACGCGCCCCATGCGGCGAGCGCGACGGCCGCGCGGACGAACGGCCGCGGGGCTACTTGGTGCCCCGCGCCGCCGCGGCCGCCGTCGGCTGGACCCGGGCCAGCTCCTCGTCGATGACCTGCATGAAGGCCTCGACGGGCTGGGCGCCGCCCAGCATGCGGCCGTTGATGAAGAAGGCGGGCGTGCCCGTCACGCCGTAGCGTGCGCCCTCGTCCACGTCCTTCTGGACCTCCGCCGCGTACTTCGAGGAGTCCAGGCACTGGTTGAACTTCTCGGCGTCGAGGCCGATCTCGGTGGCCTTCTGCTTCAGGGCCTCCACCTGGAGCTTGGACTGGTCGGCGAAGAGCCGATCGTGCATCTCCCAGAACTTGCCCTGCTCGTGCGCGCACTCCCCCGCCTCGGCGGCCTTGGCCGCGTCCTTGTGGATCTGGACGAGCGGGAAATCGCGGAATACGACGCGCACCTTGTCGCCGTACTTGTCCTCCACCTGCTTCAGCGTGGGGTTCACCCGCGCGCAGTACGGGCACTGGAAGTCGGAGAACTCGACGATGGTGATGGGGGCGGCGGCCGGCCCCTTGGCCGGGTCCTCGTCCAGGCTCACGCTCACGCGCGGGGCGTCGAGCAGGATCTGGACTCCGACCTTGTCCCGCAGCTCCTTCACGTAGGCCATGCGGCGGTCGCGGGCGCGCTGCTGGCGCAGGCCCGCCTCGATCTGCTTCAGGGCCTCGGCCTCGGGCGTGTTCCCGAAGCGGGGCTTGTTCTTCTCGTAGTACTCCTTCTGCTCGGCCTCGGTGACCGCGGGGACCTTGGCGTCCACCTCCACCCGGACGAGCTCGTCGGCGCTGATGCCGCGCGCCTTGCCTTCCTTCTCCAGGAGCTTGGCGTCGATGGCGTCTTCGAGCAGGGCCCGCTTCTGGTTGTACTCCTGGGTCCTGACGGCGAAGAGGCGGGGACCGGCCAGCTCCTCGAACTGGGCGGCGGTGATCGGCTCCCCGGCGATGTAGGCGACCGCGTCGGCGGCCGGCTTGGTGGCCGCGGCCGGCTTGGGGGCGCGCTTCTCGGCGGACGAGGCGGGGACGGCGAGGACGGCGACGAGCGGGACGGCGAGGGCCAGCGGGGCGAGCTTGGTCACGATCGGCATGAGCGGGTCTTTCTCCTCCTCGGGCCGGCAGGGCCCGGACCGCCCAGGATACCTCAAGAAAGGCCGGCCCGCTCACGGAAGGCCAGCCCGGCGAAGCTGACCACGCTGTTCTCGTCGATGTTCCATTGCTCGTAGAGCAGGAGGTCTCCGCGGGCCGGGCGGACGGCGTGGAGAAAGGTGTAGAAGGGAGAGGCCCCGCACCACCGGAGGTCGTCGCGGCCCTTCTGTACGAGGGACCAGAAGTCGTCCGCGCTGCCCTCCACGATGCGGTCGATCCGGGCCCGGTCCCGCGCCTCCACGCGGACCATGGCGGCGTCGCTCACGCGCGCGCTGCGGTCGTCGCCGTATCGGCGTCCGACGTGCGCCATGTCCACGCCCAGGACCCAGAGCAGCCGGCCGCCCTCGCGCGCCGCCACCTCCCCCAGGGTCCCCAGGAACCGCCGCACGCCCTCGTCGTCCTCCGGGCGGCCCGGTCCCAGGGTGCTCCGCGCGAACGGCCCGCACAGGACGGGCACGATCCGGATGCCGGGCCCGAACAGGTGTTGGAGGAAGACGACCTGGAACTCGATGGAGTGCTCGACGGCGTGGCAATAGTCCTCGAGGACGACGCCCTCCCCGCCGCCCTCGACCAGCTCGTCGACCAGGGCCGCGTCGATCCCCGTCTCCCCGAAGGGGGTGAGGAAGGGCTTGCGCGTGAGTCCGAAGCGCTCCGGCTCACCGTAGTGGGAGGTGCCCAGGATCACGAAGGTCCGCTCCCCGTCGGCGGGTTCCAGGGCGGAATAGGCGGCGCGGTAGGACCGCCATCCGCCCTCCGGGCTGACGTGCGGGGCGGCGATTCCGATCAGTCGCCCGGCGGCGGGAGAGGCGTCCGCCGGCACGGCCGCGGCCCCGTCCATGTATTCCGCCATCGCCACCCGCAAGGGCTCGGCCGACGCGGGATAGGCGGAGCCGGCGTGGACGGCCGCGCGCCGGGCCGCCCCCGCGAAGTCGCGGTGGCGCTCGTCGCGCATCCGCTCGAACGCCTCGTCCTCCAGGAAGCCCGCGCCGCTCAGCGTCTCGCGAAGGTGGCCCAGGAACTCGCCCACCCGTGGGTCCGCGGTGAGGCCCAGGAGCGCCTCGTGAACCTGGGCCTCCGCATAGCGCCCGTTGAAGAAGGCCAGGCAGGGCACGATGGCGGGCGGGATGACGAGGACGATCTCGGAGTAGCGGAACGGGTCGCGGACGAGCAGGCCGGGACGATCGGGGAGCGGCGACGGCACCATCTCCAGGTTCCGCCGCAGCGCGGCCAGGGTCCCGCCCACCGGGACATCGTACAACGCGCCTGCCGCTCCCCGCCGCCGTTCAAACCGCCCGGACCCTCACCTCCACTCGGGCTCGAGCCCGGGCGCTCCCGCCGGGCAGACCGCGGTCACCGGCGCGAAGCAGCCGGCCGGGTCCACGAGCTCGACGGTGTGCGGCCCCGGCGCGACGCCGCGCACGCCCACCTGCGCGCGATCGCCTCGGATGGTCGCGGCGCGATCCACGCCGTCCACGCTGAACGTCACCGGCTCGCCGTCGTGGCTCGCGTCCTTCATGGTCAGCCGTACGCGGAGACCGTTTCCGCTGGGCCGGCTCATGCAGATGGCCGAGAAGTTCAGGGCATCCGCGCAGGGTATCCCGGCGTCGCCGAGAGCCGCATAGCGCGCCACGCTGATGTCAACGGATCCGGTGTTGACGTTCGAGATCTCGCCGCCCGCCAGGACGTTGGACGCCCCGTCCAGGCGCAGCTCCCCGAACCAGGCGTGCTCCAGCGCCTGGCCCGAGATGATGCCGCGATCCGTCTCCACGCCGGTGGCCGCGTCAAGGACGAGCAGGATCGCGTCCCCACCGTAGGGCGGGGAGCTCGTCGTGCCTCCCACGAAGGCGTGGCCGGACCCGTCCACCACCACGTCGCCGGGGGCGTCCCAGCAGCCCCAGCAGTTGGCACCGTACAGATGGCTCCAGAGGAAGGCGCCCGTCGCGGCGTCGCGCTTCACCGTGTAGATGTTGTCGTTCATGTTCGACTCGTCGCCGTCGGGGTCCACGCCGCCGGTGACGTAGACACCGCCCTTGCCGTCGAGCGCCAGCGCGGCCACGCCGTTGTGGTAGCCGGTCCAGTCGTACTCCTGCCAGAGGAGGCTGCCGTCCGTTCCCTCCAGCTTGATGGTGCTGAACTTGTCCTGGAAGTCGATGCCCGTGCCCGTCACGTAGACGTCACCCTGCGCGTCGATCTCCATGTCGCGCGGGTAGTCGCCCCCGGCGACCCCCCAGTTCGCCTGCCAGACCGTGGCCCCGGTCGCCGCCGCGTACTTGATGACGACGTAGTCGGGATGGAGCGAGGCCATGACGCCGTGGATCATGACAACCGGATTGCCGCTGGGGTCGAGGAGGACCTCCCAGGCGCTGTCCTGGGAGTACGGGCCCCACGCCGGTCCGTCCCAGGTGCGCTGCCATCGCACCTGCCCGTTGGGCTCGAAGGCCAGCACCAGCACGTCCCCTCCGTCCCCGGTCGTGCCGCCCGCGACGTAGATCCCTCCCCCCGCGTCGACGGCCACCGACTGCCCGTGCTCGGAAAAGCCGGGGCCGCTCGTGTACTCGAAGCTCTTCACCAGGGTCCCGGTCGCGCCGTCGTAGGCGAGGACCAGCACGCGGGCCCACGAGCCGGGTCCCGGGGTGTTGCCGGTCACGTACACGAGGCCGCCGGGGCCCAGCGCGATTCCCCGTGACTGGTCCCCGCCGTTCTGCGGACCGTTGTACGTCTTCGACCAGAGGAGCGTCCCGTCGGGGGCGTAGGCCGCGGTCTTGATGTCCGTGTCGGCCGAGGAACCGGATATCCCCGTGACGTAGGAGACGCCGGCGGC
>Ga0075428_100010188_pt1 | contig 10436 bp, 9 predicted proteins | sample RhiMetdeltSRZDD2_FD_75291 | JGI IMG/M metagenome (GOLD analysis project Ga0075428, IMG submission 75291) | Populus rhizosphere microbial communities from Tennessee, USA - Rhizosphere MetaG P. deltoides SRZDD2 | ecosystem: Host-associated > Plants > Roots > Rhizosphere > Soil | place: USA... | reverse complement strand
ACGGCGAAATCGCCGAGCGATCGTTCGAGCACGAATGGCCGGCGTTCGGGGGACAGTCCGCTGGTGCGTTCAGCCGCCAGCAGCAACATGGCTTCCACCTGCCGCCAGGGGGTTTCGTAGCCGATGCCGACGGTGGTATGCAGGATGAGGCCGTCCGCGCGTGCCAGCGAGCTGTAGTTCACCACATCGCTCGCCAGGATTCGCGAATTCGGGATGATGATCTCTTCGTTCTTGACCGATCGCACATGAGTGACCTGAAGGCGCATCTCCATAACATCGCCCGAGGTGTCGCCGACCTTGATGCGATCACCCACTTTGAACGCGCGGCGGTAGGTCATCATGTAACCTGCGACAATGTTGGCAATGGCGGTGGAAGACCCCAGCGAGAACACGACGCCGATGAACAGCGAGACGCCTTTGAAGGCCGCGGATTGCGAGCCGGGGATGTACGGGTAGGCGACGATCAGCCCGAACGCCATCACGGCAATCCTCACGATCTTGTAGGTCGGCTCCGCCCACTCCGGATCGAAATTCGCAAACCTGACCGATCCGCGACCCACCGCGTCGAAGAACAGCCGGATCACACGGAGCGCGAGCCGGACGACGAAGAACAACACCGCCAGGAAGGCCAGACTGGGAATGTGTGCGACAACGCCGGCGCCAATCACCTGCAGCGGGCGCAGGACGAACCCGGCCACGCCGCGCGACAGCCCACGCGTCCACGGGAGCTGTGCCAGCACGAAGCCGACATACATGAGCACGATTCCCAGCACGACGAACGTCTGCAGCCCGCGGACCGCGCCTCTGAGCGCGCTCCAAATCCGTTCGCCGCGCACCAGCTCGAACGACTGGATGCCGACCGTGTGAATCCGCTCGTGCAGCCGTACGGTCAGGATCCCCTCGATCCACCGCCGCACCCGGCGAACGACCAGGATTGCCAGGACGACGACGAGCGTCGCGACGGCGATGCTGACGGCATTGCGCTGCAGCGCACTTGACGACCGAGCGTTGCGGTACCCGGCAATCGCCTCGCCGATCCGTGCAAGGTGAACGCCCGCCAGATCGGTTCGCCCGACCTGCTCGAGCTCGGCGTCGGCATCGACGACGGCCATGAGCGTTGTGCCGCCAATCACGACCCGACTCGCGCCGCCCTCGTCAACTATGCGGAGTGATTCCAGGGCGAGCGACGGATCAGACGCTGCGGCATTCAGCCGATCCCCGATATTACGTGCGCGAACCGTGGCCGGGAGCGACGACACGCCGCGGACGCGGAACAGGACGGTCCCGTCGAACTCCACCGGTGCTGTGGCGATCTCGGCATCGTCGACGCCGGTGCCTCCCTCCTGCGCCAGCGCCGGCGCACTGATCGCAGCGACGGCGATGGCGATCGCAACCGCCGTTCGGACGAGCCGCTCGATCATGGCGCCTTCTGCCACCGCCCCACCGACAACAATTCGCCGGCGTCACCTTTGGTGATGAGCGTGAGGACGCCATCGTCGACGCGCCAATGTCGTGGACGGTTGAGCGCCAGCGGCCCGGACGGCGCACCCAGTGGCGGCTGCCCCTCGAGGAAATAGGTCAGCGTCCTCGCCTGCATGTCAACGGCGACGCGTCCGACGATCGAGAGGAAGCCGCTGGCGCTGGGAATGCCGGCCGCGTCGAGCAGCGCCGCCGTTTCCGGATTCACCCGAATCTGGACATCGAGGTTTCCGAAACGATCGAACGCCAGGCTCCCTTGTCCATCCAGTCGAATGGCAGGCCGCTTGTGCGGATAGATGTCGTAGGTGAGCAGGCCCCATCGACCTTCGAGAAAGCGGCGGGCGGCATCTGTCGATCCGCGTCCGGTCTCGACCGGACCGCCTTTCTGTCCGAGCGTCGCCGCGGCGCCGGCAGCCATGACGACAAACGCGGCACACAGGACTCGCGTTTTCATGCGTCGCATCACGATACTTTCCTTTCCATCACAGACAGCGTGATCCAGGTGCGAAACAGCGACGCGACCGTGGCGACGACGGTGGCACGTGTCGTACGGCCGCTCATCCAGGCAGCCGCCGGTTCCCAGAACGCCGCTCGACTGAGCACCAGGCCGGTGACGCCCGGCACCGACAATCCCGTCGCCATCAGCCGGCGCGTTGTTTCGTCGCTGTGGCCGGCTGCCCGGATGAAGCAGCCGGCACCGTGCCTGCCGCGTTCCGCGGCGCGAACGACCCGCAGATAGTCGGGGCGGCGTTCGAATCCCTGGATCACCCAGGCCCACGGGTCCACGCCCGCGTCGACCAACTCGCTGATGGCGCGCGCCGTCAACTCCGGCAGCAGGTCGCGGTCGAACGCGCCGACGCCGCGCGCGATCTGCGTCTTGGTCGCCGGCACGACCAGGTCGCAGAGGATGCGCGCATCAGGCTCGCGCCGGGCTGCGTCGCACAAGCGACGCGCCCGCGCGGCCTGCCAGACGTTCGTCGAGCGACGCCCGTCCGGGTTGTACTGAAGCACGGCCATGCAATCGGCTGCGCCGCACGCTCGCGCGTCCGCCACCGCGTCGTCGATGTCCGCTGCTGGGTCGTCGATCGTTCCAAGCGCGCAGGCGGCAGCGTAGCCGCGGGCGGCGGCGTCACGCAGGATTGCCGCTCCCGATGACTTGTCCGCGATGACGCCCGCCTCGACCATCGCCCCATCCGCCGCCTGACGAAAGCCGTCGTAGATAGCCCTTTTTGCGGTGGCGACGACGCCCGTCGGCCAGGGCATGCGTTGATCCAGCGGCAGCAGGTACATACGCCCACCAGACATCAGGAAAGCACGCGTTCGAAGATGACGCCGGGATTCCGGGCAACGGGAGGACCGGCGGCCGCGGTCACAATCGCTGCGGCGTACACCACAGGTGTGATGGCGCGGCACGCCGGCCAGCCGCAGACCTTCATGGTCGTTACGGCTGGATGCGGACCGACGAGCTGAGCCTGAACTGCAGCCGCGTTTCCGCGTCGAGTCGCAGGTGCTCTTCGCCCGACGCGGCGACGGCCGTCCCGGCGAGGGCGCCGACGGCGGTCCCGATCAGAGCCCCCTCGCCGCCGCCGGCAATCCCGCCGAAGATGGCGCCGAGCCCGGCCCCGCCCCCGACCTTCCGCGCGGTTTTTTTGCCCTCGCCACCTCCTTCCACAGTTGCGTACTCAGTGACAATCTGATGGACGCGACCGCCGAACGACACCGAGTTGAGCTTCAGCGAGATCTGGTCACTGCCCTTGAACTGGCCCGATTGCGCCACCCGCACCGACTGGACGATCGCGCCGGCCTCGCGCGGAATCACGATCCGGCCGTCCATCATCACAGGATCGTCCACCCGCGCCTTGAACGACATCCCGGCCTGCGCGACGTCTACATCGATCGCCTGGGTGAGGCGAACGTTGATCACCGTTCCCGCCGGCAGAGTCACGGCCGGCGCGTGGTGTGTCTGGTTCGTCTGGGACGCGGCGCCGAGGACCGCCCCCGCTGCGATGACCGCCGTCGCGATCCACGTCGCCACGTGCTTCACGGGAACCTCCCTTCGCGCCATCACGGCACCACCGGCAGCGATGCCGCCACCTGCAAATCGACAATCAGCTGGATCTGGTTTTCGATCTGGAGCGCTTTCGCGGCCCGGATCGGCGACAGCACGGTCTTCAGTTGTTCGTAGTACTTCTTCTTGAGCGTGGCGCGGCGCGCCTCCAGGTCGAGGGCTTCATTTGCCAGCTCGTCGGCAGTGGCTGGCGTGAGCTGGTTGTAGATCCTGGCGTACGTCTCGATGGCCTCGAGCCGGTCGTCCTGCAGACGGCTCAGCTCGAGCTCGTATTCGCGGTAGACCGGCCAGAACTTCGTGTCCTCGGCTTCCGTGAACTGCATCATCTCGGTGATGACGGCGATCTTCTGCGAGCGCAGGTCGCTGCGCAGCAGTTCCGTGTACGCCCGGAGGTTGCGCTCGCGCGACTGGTCCCGTGGCAGAGGCTCGGACTGGCCTGTCGCCGCGATGGGGAACCCGATCGCCGCGGCGAGTCCCAGCAGGACGATGCATCGGCGGTATGTCACGGTGGCCTCCTCGATTACCCCTGCATTGTTGCCCCGCGGCGCGGCGGCGACTATGCGCTTCCGGCGGGCGGATCATCGCCGGGCAGGCGACATGGTCAGCCGTGTATGGCTCGCGGTGAGCAGGGCGACCACGGCGAGCCAGGCGCAGGTCATCACGAGGTTGACGGCCGCGAACGTCGAGGTGCTGAACCCGAGCCGGTCGCCGGCCAGTACGAGGGCGGCGACCGCCACGTCGCCGGCGCGCACGAAAAACGAGTCGATCGCCTGCTTCGCCTGGTACTTGGCTTCGCGGCTGGTCGGCAGCCAGAGTGCCTGCCGCGCGGTGTTGCCAATCGAGTAGTTCACGCTGTTGTCCGCCACCTTCACCGCGGCGATCAGCCCGAGAGACGGCGAACGCAGCATCAGCATGTACCCGCCGAGCGCAATCAGTGGATGGATGAACAGCGATCGGCCGACGCCAAGCCAGGCGAACAGGCGCGAGACCGCAAACGCCTGCAGCAGAAAGCCCACGAGGTTGACCACGCCGAAGAACCGGCTGTAGGTCTCCCCCACGAACCGCTCGCGCGCGGCCTGCGCGGCGCCGTCGCTACCAGGAACAAGCGTCTGTGCCTGTTCAACGATGTATCGGCCGAACAGGTACTCGCCGGAGGTATTGACGACGTTGAGGAGGAACGTGAGCGCGGCAAGGAGCATCAGGTAGCGATCGCCCCTGACCAGCGTGAACCCGCCGCGGCGCACCGCCGGCGCGACCACCGCGGCGCGAGCGTCCGGCTCGGTCCGTCGCGTGAGGCGGCTGGCGACGGGAACGAGTGCGGCGCAGATGATGAGGGTCGCGCAGGCACCGGTCAGCAGCCGCGCGGGACTGCCGGTGTCGATCAGCGTGCCGGCCCGCACGGCACCGAGCCACGCGCCGAGGCTGGCACCGACGCCGATCAGGGGAAACAGCCGCCTGCCCTGTTCTTCACTGTAGAGATCGGCGGCAAACGCCCAGAACTGCGCGATCACCATCAGATTGAAGATGCCGACCCACAGGAAAAACACGACGCCGACGCGCAGCCCGGCGCCGATCGCCAGGACAAACATCACGAGGTTCGAGGCAAAGAACAGCGTGACGCTTGTCACCAGCCGCACCGGGCTGGCGCGCGACGCGAAGGCAGCGTAGGCGGGAACGAGGAACAACAGCAGAACCGCCTGCCCCGCCGACGAGTAGCTTTTCACCTCGGCGCCGCCTTCGGTCAGGATCAGGACTTCGCGCGCGGTCTTGATCAGATAGTAGGCGGCCAGGAGCAGGAAGACGAGCAGCGTCATCACGAACGCGCTGGCCGCCTCGCTCCGACGAACGTGGGCAATGGGCGAAAGCAGGCGCTCGAGCCAGTTAGAACGGGGCGGCACCCGAGAACACCACGTTGACGCCCTCGCTTCCCCGCGCGACGTCGATGCGCAGCGGCGTCGCCAGCGGGCCATGGAAGCGGACGCCGACGCCAAAGTTCTGCTTCAGGCCGTCGAAGTTCAGGTCCTCGCGGCGGGGCGTCACCTTCCCGGCGTCGTAGAAGATCGCCATGTCCATGAACATCCTGTTCGGCACCCAGCGCCACTCGCCGGAGAGCAGCAGGCTGTGACGATCGCGAAACCGCCAGCTCGGGTAGGCGCGCAGCGTGCTGCCGCTGCCGAGCGCGGGCAGCAGGAAGTACGGAACCGTCTGTTCGTCGCCAAGCGTCGTGCGGGCGACCCCGTGCAGCGAGACGACCCAGGTCTCGCGCAGGATCGGCACATGCTGGACGACTTCGGCCTGCAGGCGATCGAACGTGTAGGTGCCAGCGGCATCGAAATACGTGTCATAGGCGAGCGCGTACAGGCCGCCGCGCCTCGCGTAGCCGGCAGAGGGACGGGTATCGAGACCACCCGACCAGGTGCCGTGCACGAACGCCGGGTTGTCGCCAAGACCTGGCGCCGTCTCCGCCGTATACGTCTCTTCGATCGATGGCGAGGCGCCCTTGCCGCTCTCGAGCGCAAAGTCCTCGTAGGTCATCGCCACGTCGAACACGAGGGCGCCGGGCCCGCGGCCGTGGAACGCGCCGCCGGCGAACGCCTGCTTCATCCGGAAGTTGGACTTGGCGTCGGCAGCCGTGTCGCCGCCGACGCCGTAAAAGGAGACCTCGGTGGCGTCGCGCCACCCGCCAACCACGTGCAGATCGAGCCGCCCCTCCGAGATACCGATGGCGTCGCTCGCCAGTTCCACGAGCGTGTACTGCTTGACGGAGTACAGCCCGCGCGCATCCAGGGCCGTGCGGTCGCCGTAGTAATGGCGGTAGCCGCCACCGAGCGTAAAGCCACCCCCGCTGTAGACGCTGTCGAACCACGGATAGAATCCATTCGGTGTCTCGAAGAATTGACGTTTGAGGTCTGCCGCAATACGCTCGGCCTTGCCTGGCACGTACGGTTCGAGCCGCTGGGCTTTCGCTGCCTGCGCAGCCGCGATCGATCCGGCGCGCGTGTCCTGCCCTGCGGCGGGGACCGCGGCGAGAACGGCGATCACCACCGCGCCCGAGCACACCCGTCGCGCCATCAGTGCCGGCATGTTCGCTACCGCGCGGTCGTGAGGCCCTCGAGCCACACGACTGTAGTGCCGTAGTCCTCGATCAGAAGCGCGCCGCTGCCGTCGACGCCAACCTTCGCCGCCGGCGCCAGCTCTCCGAAGGCGTGGTCACCGGGATACAGCATCGCCACCGCGACCTCGAATCCCTCGCGCGGACGCGAAGCAGGCAGCCCCTGGCCGAGAAACAGGATCGGCTTGGCGGTGACCACCGTGACAAGCCGGCCCGATGCCGTCGGCCGCTGCGCCGCGAACTTGATCGGCGTGCGGTGCTCACCAACCTGAAGGAAGCCCGCGTCAGGCATCGTTTCCAGGAGGCGTTGGACGGCCACGGTGCCCCCGTCGCGAAGAGCCTTCATCACCGCTTCGCGCTCGGCCGTCGACCCGTAGCGGGTGATCGTGACGCTGAACGGCGCAGACGCGGTGACCGCGCCCTTCCTGACCGCCGCGGTCGCGGTGAACCCTTCGGGCACCGCCTGCGCAGCGCCCGCAGCAGTGCACGCGCACGCGACGAGGAGTGCCGCGGTCAGCGCCGCAAGCGGGAGTCTCACGTCCGCACCTTCGGCGGGTAGTTCTTGAAGATTTTCTCGACCGCCTTGGTGATGTTCTGATCGCGCTTCTCGGGCTTGGCGTTGGTGTCGATCTCCTTGGTGCCGAGGCCACGCCAGACCATCTGCTTCCGGCTCGCATCAACGAGGTCGATCGCGAGCGTGCCGACGATGATCTCGCGGACGCGCACGTCGGTCGTCGTCGAGCCCCAGCCGCCGCCCCATCCCCACCCGTAGCCGCCGTACATCGGCCCGGTGCTGTAGGTGGAGATGTCCTTCTGCTCGTCATACGCGAGGTGGAACAGCACGAACACATCGGGCGCGGCCTCGTTCTTGACGAGTCCCTTCGCGGCGAGCTGCGCCTCGATGGCGGCGGTGATGCGATTGTCGATGAGCGGGTTGCCTGTGGGCGTGCCGTCCTTCAGCGCGTAGGACTTGAAGGATGCGAACGGCGCCGACTTGTCGAAGTCGTAGGTGGTTTTCTGAGCGGCCGCGAGCACGGGAAGGGCGGCCATCGCCAATGTGAAGCCAAGAATGCGGGAGGGTCTCATGGGCATCTCCGTCAAACAAGGAAGTCCTGTCCGAACCATCGCCAGACGGTGCAAGTCACGATCCCGGTAGCGTGTTCACGTTTTTCACGCGAATCGAGGGGCGTCCTCCAGCAATCACGGCATGTTGTGAGCTGACTCACCGGCGGGTGGGACCTGGCCGGCAGGCGTGAGCGCCAGCCGGCTGGCACCGCGGCCCCGGCTTTGCCTGAGTGCGTCAGGTGGCCGGGGGTGTCAAGACTCGCCGCCTGATCGGCGGCCTGATCGCCGGAACGGTGACAGGGCTGTTCCTCGGCGATGACGCACGCATGTTCGAAACGGCAGCCGACGCGTTCGTCAAGCTGCTGCAGATGGCCGTCCTTCCCTACGTGACCGTGTCGATCGTCGCGAGCGTCGGAGCACTGAACGCCGCCGACCTGCGGCGGCTGGGCACACGGGGCGCACTCGTCCTGGCCGTCGTCTGGACTGTGGCGCTCGCCCTCGCGTTTCTCATGCCGATGACGTTTCCGTCGGCGCGAAGCGCATCGTTCTTCAGCACGACGATGCTCGATCGCCCAGCCGACATCAACCTGGTCGACCTGTACATCCCGGCGAACCCGTTTTTCGCGATGGCGAACAGCATCGTTCCGGCGGTGGTGTTGTTCTCGATGGTGAGCGGAGCCGCGCTGATCGGCCTTCCACGAAAGCGCGTGCTGCTCGACGTGCTCGAGGCCGCCAGCGGCACGCTGGCGCGGGCGATGGGCTTCGTTGTCTCGCTCACGCCGTACGGCCTCTTTGCGATCGCCGCGACCACGGCGGGCACGCTCAGAGTCGAACAGGCAGCGCGGCTGCAGATCTACCTGATCGCGTATGCGGCGCTCGCGCTGTTGCTGGCGCTGTGGGTCCTGCCTGGACTGGTAAGCGCGCTCACGGGAATCCGGCCGCGGGAAATCTTTGCCTCAACCCGGGAAGCGCTCGTGACTGCGACGATCGCGGGTGACCAGTTCATCGTCCTGCCACTCCTTGTTGCCGCGTGCCGGGAGCTCGCGGTGCGCCACTATCCGCACCGGCCACAGATGGCGGCGATGCCCGACGTCGTCGTTCCCGTGTCGTTCAACTTCCCTCACAGCGGCAAGCTGCTGTCGGTGAGCTTTATTCTCTTTGCCGGCTGGTTTTCCGATGCGCCGATCAACCCGATCGAATACCCACGTCTCGGGCTGACGGCGCTGCTCACGCTGTTTGGCAGTGTCACAACCGCTGTGCCGTTTCTGCTCGATCTGTTTCGCGTTCCAGCCGATACGTTCCAGCTTTTCGTGGCCAGCGGTGTCGTCAACTCGCGGTTCGGAACCCTGGTCGCGGCCATGCACACGGTCACGGTGGCACTACTGGTGTCGTGCGCCGCCACCGGTGGGCTGCGATGGCGGCCACGCGCGCTCGCGCGGTTTGGGGCCATCACGGTGGTTCTCACGATCGCGGCCGTCGGCGGAGTGCGCCTCGCGGCATCAGTGCTGATCGATCCCTATTCGGGAGCCGACGTTCTCGCCGCGATGACAGTCGATCGGCGCGGCGACGCCATCGTCCTGCCTGCACCGGCGGCGCCCCCGCAGCCCCCACGGCAGGGGACTCGCCTTGCGACCATCACCGCGGCGCGAATGCTGCGCGTCGCGTACCTGGCGGATGCGTTGCCCTATGCCTACGTTAACGGTGACGGCGATCTGGTGGGATTCGACGTGGCGTTGATGCACCGGCTGGCGCTCGAGCTTGGCGTCAGGTTGGAGTTCGTGCCAATCACGCGACGTGATCTGGAGCGGCCGGCCGGGGCGACGCTGCTCGAACTCGGGTATGCCGACATCATCGCCGGCGGCCTGGCAGTCACGACCACACGGGCGGGAATGATGCAGCTGTCGTCGCCATACCTCGACGAGACCTTCGCCTTTGTCGTCCCCGACGGCGACCGGCGCCGCTTCGCATCATGGGACGCGATGCACGCCGCGGGCGCCCTGTCGATTGCCGTCCCGGACTTGCCGTATTACGCCGAGAAGCTGCGCGCGCGCCTGCCGCTGGCGCACCTGCGCACGGTTCAGTCGATCGACGCGATGTTCCGTCTGAACCCGGCCGATACTGATGCCTTCGCGCTGCCGGCGGAGCGCGGATCGGCGTGGACGCTGCGATATCCGCAATACGCCGTCGTCGTTCCACTACCACAGACCGTCCGTGTGCCGCTCGCTTTCGCCCTGCCACGCGGCGAGACGGAACTCATGACCTTCGTCAATACATGGATCGATCTCAAACGCCGCGACGGCACGCTGGACGAGTTGTATCAGTACTGGATTCTCGGGCGCGACCCCACCGTCCTTCGTCCGCGCTGGTCGATCATCCGGGACGTGCTGAAGTGGGAGGATCCGGCCGCAGCCCCCGTCCCGGCTTCTCGACACCCAGCTTCTTGATCCGGAAGCGCAGCGTGTTGGGATGGAGGCCAAGGCGATTGGCGGCATTGCCGGCACCGTTGATGCGGCCACCGCACTCCCGCAGCACACGCTCGATGTGGCGGCGTTGGACCGCGTCGAGCGTCTCACCGGACTCGGTCGCGGAAACAGCGACTCTTTTGCCCCGCGGCTCGGTGCGCGGTGACTCGTCGAGCTGAAGCGTGCCGGCGGCGCTGTGGATCATCGCGCGGGCAATGACGTTTTCGAGCTCGCGGACGTTTCCGGGCCA
>Ga0075428_100010186_pt1 | contig 10438 bp, 10 predicted proteins | sample RhiMetdeltSRZDD2_FD_75291 | JGI IMG/M metagenome (GOLD analysis project Ga0075428, IMG submission 75291) | Populus rhizosphere microbial communities from Tennessee, USA - Rhizosphere MetaG P. deltoides SRZDD2 | ecosystem: Host-associated > Plants > Roots > Rhizosphere > Soil | place: USA... | reverse complement strand
CGGACGCGGGCTCCTCTCCAAGCGCCAGGCCTTGCGGTCCCCGGCTTTGATCCCCAGTGTGACCCGAGGATGTCATGCGGTATTAGCACCAGTTTCCCGATGTTGTTCCCCACTCGGAGGTAGATCACCCACGCGTTACTCACCCGTTCGCCGCTCTACTTGCGGGTTGCCCCGCTTTCGCGCTCGACTTGCATGTGTTAGGCACGCCGCCAGCGTTGATTCTGAGCCAGGATCAAACTCTCCGATTGAACTCTCGAGCCGCTCTCGCGGCCCCTTCGTTAACCGAAGAAACTTCTGGTTCCTAGGCCGAAATCTCGCTTCGGAATCGTCACGCGCACCTAGTTGTCAAAGAGCCGCCCCAACTTCAGGGGACTCGACCAGAATATCGAAAACCGCACTGCTCTGTCAAGCCGGCGGCTCAGGATCCTTCTGGAGAGGCGCGAGAAAGAACTCAGGGATGCGCCCGAACGACCGTCTCGCCGCCTCCGGAAACGGAAACTTTACGCTGCGGCTCGCGTCCTGTCAAGCGTCGCTCTTCACGAGCCGACAGCGCCCGTCACGACGCGCACGAAGTGTCGGGAGCCCACCTGCAGCACGAAGCTCTCACCCTCGCGGAGCGTGAGCGGGCCCGGGCCGAGCGCCGCGCCGTCCTTCCTCACCGCGCGCTGCTTGAGGAGGCGCACCGCGTCGCTGTTGGACCGCGCGAGGCCGGCGCGCACCAGGAGCTCGTGGGGCTTGACCTCGCCCGGCGCAACGCGCAGCTCGGCCATCTCGGCAGGAGCGCGGCGCTCCTGATGCACGCGGCGCCACTCGGCTTCTGCCGCCGCGGCCTGGGCTTCGCCGTGGAAGTCGGCCACGATGCGCCGGGCCAGCGCTTGTTTGGAGGCCAGCGCCTCGGCCCGGGCCCTCTCCGCGTCGATCTCCGCGAGGCTCAGGTCGGTGAGCAGCGTGTAGTACTTCCACATCAAGGCGTCGGAGATGGACAGCAGCTTCGCGTACATCGCCTCTGGCGCTTCGCTCACACCCACGTAGTTCCCGAGGCTCTTTGACATCTTCTCCACGCCGTCGGTCCCTTCGAGCAGCGGCGTCGTCATCACCACCTGCGGCTCCAGGCCGTAGCTCGGCATGATGTCGCGGCCCACGTTGAGGTTGAAGAGCTGATCGGTGCCCCCGAGCTCGACGTCGGCTTTCAAGGCCACGGAGTCGTAAGCCTGGGCGAGGGGGTACAGGAACTCGTGGACCGAGATCGACTGGCCGGAGCTGTGGCGCTGCTTGAAGTCGCGGCGCTCCAGCATGCGCGCCACGTTGTAGGTCGCGGTCAGCCGGACGATGGCGTCGGCCGAGAGCGCCCCCAGCCACTCACGGTTGAAGCGGATCTCGGTTTTTTGCGCATCCAGGATGTGGAACACCTGCTGCTTGTACGTCTCCGCGTTTCGCTCGATCTCCTCCCGCGTGAGCGCCGGGCGCGTCTTCGACTTGCCCGTGGGGTCACCGATCATTCCAGTGAAATCGCCGATCACGAAGATCACGCGATGCCCGAGATCCTGGAAGTGCTTCATCTTGCGCAGCAGCACGGTGTGGCCGAGATGCAGGTCCGGGGCGGTGGGATCGAAGCCCACCTTGACGGTGAGCGGGCGCGCACGCGCGAGCTTCGCCTGGAGCGCCTCGGGTGTGATCACGTCGACGCAGCCCTTGGTGAGGTAGGAGAACGCGCCCTCGGGGGTCACGCCGCCTCGTTCACGCGCACTCGGCGCCCCTCGACGTGGCAGCGCCCCTCGAGCACGAGGCGCGCGGCGCGCGGGTAGATGCGATGCTCCGCCTCCAGGATGCGTGCGGACAACACGGCGATGGTGTCGTCCTCGCGGACGGGCACGGCCTCCTGGAGCAGGATGGGTCCGCTGTCCAGGGCCTCGTCGACGAAATGCACGGTGGCGCCGCTCACCTTGGCACCGTAGTCGAGGGCCTGCCGCTGGGCCTCGAGTCCCGGAAATGCGGGCAGCAACGATGGGTGCACGTTCAGCACGCGACCCGCGAATGCGTGCACGAACACGGGCGACAGACGCCGCATGAATCCGGCCAGGCAGACGAGATCGACGCGGCGCTCGCGCAGCTCGCGCACGAGCTCTGCGTCGTAGGCCTCACGCTCGCGCCCACGATGATCGAGGACCAGGCTCTCCACGCCCGACGCGCGCGCCCGCTCGAGGCCCGGGGCGCCGGAGATGTTCGAGATCACGACCGCCACGTGTCCGCCGAGGCGTTCTTCGCAGGCGGCGTCGAGAAGCGCCTGGAGGTTGGTGCCGCGTCCGCTGATCAGCACCCCGACGCGGGAGGGCACGGTCGCTTCCCGCGTCACTCCCACACGACGCCCTCGCCTCGGGCGACGCGGCCGATCACGAAGCTCGTCTCGCCGCGGCGCTCGAGGGAGTGCTCGACGTCATGGAGGTCGGCTGGCGAGACCACGACCACCATGCCGATCCCCATGTTGAAGGTTCGGAACATCTCCTCGTCCGCAACAGCGCCACGCGCCTGGATCAGGCGGAACAGCGGCGGCACCTCCCAGGCGCCGCGGCGCAACACTGCGCCGAGGCCTGCCGGCAGCACGCGGGGCAGGTTGCCTGGGAAGCCCCCGCCGGTGATGTGGCAGAGCGCGCGGACCTTGCCGCGCTCCAGGAGCGTCTCGAGCACGTGAAGGTAGCCGCGGTGCGGCGCCAGCAGCGCTTCGCCGAGCGTCGTGCCCAGCTCGGGAAGATACGTATCGACGCCATGACCGCAGGACTCGAACAGGATCTTGCGCGCCAGCGAGTAGCCATTCGTGTGGAGGCCCGCCGAGGGCAATCCGATCAACAGGTCGGCCTCGCGCACGCCAGCGGGAAGCGCGCGACGGCGCTCCACGACGCCCACGATGAAGCCCGCGAGATCGTAGTCGTCCTCGGCGTAGGTGTCCGGCATCTCGGCCGTCTCGCCGCCGATGAGCGGGCAGCCGAACTCGCGGCAGCCGCGCACAAAGCCAGCGACGATCGCTTCGACCCGGCCCGGATCCATCCTGCCGAGAGCGATGTAGTCGAGGAAGAAGAGCGGAGAGGCGCCCTGCACGAGGATGTCGTTGACGCAATGCGCCACCAGGTCATAGCCCACGCTGTCGTGCCGCTGCGCCTGGATTGCGACCTTGATCTTCGTGCCGACGCCGTCGGTGGAGGCGACCAGGATCGGCTCCTCGTAGCTGGCGAGCTCGGGGCGGAACATCCCGCCGAAGGCGCCGATCTCCGACAATACAGAGGCGTTGAAGGTGCCCCGGGCTTGAGACTTGATGCGCGCCTTGGCCGTGTCGGCTGCCGCGATGTCGACGCCGGCGACCTTGTAGTCCATCGGGCGCGCGGATTCTACCACCCGCTCCACGGCCGCCCTGCAGTAAGATCCGCCGCGGTGAGCGAGGCGACGACCGCGGCCTTTGCGTCCCTCGAGACGCTGCTCGAGGAGCGCCACCGCAGCGTCGAGGACGCGCTCCGGGAGCAGGCTCCCCGCAGCGAGACGCCGGAGCTGCTCGACGCACTGAACGCGTGCCTGTTCGCGCCCGGCCAGCGGCTGCGGCCGATCCTGGCGCTGCTCGTCGCGGACGTGCTGGGTGGCGACGCGCGCAGCGTGCTGCCGGCCGCGTGCGCGATCGAGATGGTCCACGCCGCGAGCCTGATCCTCGACGACCTGCCGGCGATCGACGCTGCGCGCGAGCGGCGCGGCCGGCTCGCCTGTCACGTCGCGTTCGGCGAGACGAACGCGATCCTCACGGCCTTCGCGCTGCTGAACCGGTCTTTCGAGGTGCTGGCCACGGGCTGGTCGGGAGGACCCGAGGCCCTGGTGCGTTGCGAGATCGCGGCGGATCTGGCGCGCGCCGTGGGCCCTGAAGGCATGCTAGGAGGACTGGCCCGCGAGCTGTCGTCGATCGAGCGGCCGATCGACTTGGCGACGCTCGAGGGCGTCCACAGCCGCAGGACCGGGGCGCTCTTCACGGCCGCCGCGGCGCTCGGGGCGCGGGCCGCCGGCGCCGCGCCCTGGGCGCAGCGTGCGGTGACGAGCTATGCGATGAATCTGGGGCTGGCCCATCAAGTCGTGGACGACGTGCTCGACGCGACGGCAGCGGCCGACGAAACCACCAAGGACGCGAACCAGGACTTGGGGATGACCTCCTTCGTTTCGTTAGCCGGCATCGAGGGAGCGCGTCAGCTCGCCACGGAGCTGATCGCGGCCAGCCAGGAATCGCTCCGGGCTTTCGGTCCCGCGGCGCAGCCGCTGCGGGACCTGGCGCGCTACGTGCTGGCTCGCAGGAGGGAGTGACGATGACGCGGTGTCCCGAGTGCCAGGCCGACCTGGAGCTGGACGGCTACGAGCTCGACGTGGGAGAGAGCATCAACTGCCCGGAGTGCGCCACGGAGCTCAAGGTCACGAGCAGCGAGCCGCTCGCCGTGACGCTCGCCGAGCAGGAAGGCTGAGCGCCGCTGCCGCCTCAGGCGAAGCGCGCCAGGGCCTCCCTCTCGTCCTGGTAGAGCTCGAAGATCGGCAGCAGCCGGGCGATGTAAAGGGTCGATTGCACCTTCTCGCCGGCGTTCAGGAGCTTGAGCTCCGCGCCGGCCCGGCGCGCCCGTTTCAGCCCAGCGACCAGCTCGCCTACGCCGGCGGAATCGATGAACGCGACCGCCGAAAGGTTCAGCAGGATCTTGCGCCAGCTCTCGCGCAGCAGCTCGTCGATCGTGTCGCGCAGCAGCTCGTCGCCGAGGCCCGCGGTCAGCTTGCCCGCCAGGTCCACGATCACGACGTCGTCCTTGCGACGCACCTCGACGTGCATGCGCGTCTATCTTAGCCCGTGGAGCCCACTAGACGGCGGAAAACCTCTGTGTTGCGCTCCACGGTCACGCGCTTGCGCGCCTCGTCGAGAAAGGCCGCGAAGAGCTGTCGCTGGCGTTCCTTGCGGAGCGTGGCGACGAGGCCCGCCTTCTGCTTCGCGAACTCGGTCGGGTCGTAGGCCTTGCGTTCCAAGATGCGCAGCACCGCATAGCCCCCCTTCACCTCCACCGGATCCGAGAGCACCTGCTCCTTGAGCGCGAAGGCCACGTCCGCGAGGCCCGCGCTCGCACCCAGATCGCCCATGGGCTGATCGCGCGAGACGAGGCCCTGGGTCTCCTTGCGCACGAGGCCCATGGCCTGCGCCGCCTTCTCGAGGCCGCCTTTCTCGGCGCGTCCGCGCAACTCGGCCGCCAGCGCCCGCGCGCGGGCGCGCGCCTTCTCCTCGAGCACGTCCGCGCGTACCCGCTCCTTGACCTCGGACAGCGCGGGGTCGCGCGGTGGCTGGGTCTCGAACAGCGCGATGAACGCATAGCCCTGCGGCAGCGCGAACGGTTCCTTCTCCAGCTCGCCCTTCGCTTTCAGCTCGAAGGCGCGCGCCACGAGGCGCTGCGACGACAGCGGCGCCGCGAGCTCGTTCCGAGCGAACGGCGCGGTGCGCTCGACCTTGAGGGCACCCGCCGCGCCCGCCTTCGCAAGGTCGTCGCCCCGGGCGAGCCGCGCCGCGACCGCGGCCGCCTTCTCCTCGGCCAGGCTGCGGGCGCGCTGGGCCACGAGCCCCTCCCGGAGGCGCTCGCGGACGTCGGCGAGCGGCGGGACTGACTCCTGCTCGTGGGAGGCCACCTTCAGGATGTGGTAGCCGTACTGCGTCCTGACCAGCTCCGAGAGCTCGCCGGGCTTCGCGTTGAAGGCGGCGTTCTCGAACTCCGGCACCATCGCACCGCGCCCGAAGCAGCCGAGCTCGCCACCATTGGCCGCCGAACCTTGATCCTCCGAGGCGCGCTTCGCGACGCCCGCGAAATCGGCGCCTCCGACCAGCTCCTTCCGGAGGGCCTCGGCCAGCGCGCGCGCCTCGGCGTCCGAATGGCCCTCGCCCGCTTCGCCTTTGACCTTCACGAGCACGTGGCTGGCGCAGACCTGTTCCTCGCGCTTGAGGTCGCCCTTGCGCCTCTCGTACTCCAGCTCGACGTCTCGCTCCGTGACGCTCGCCTGGGACTTGAGCGCCTCGCTGTCTACGAGCACGTAGTCCAGCACGCGGCGCTCCGGTATGCGGTACTCGGCCTTGCGCGCTGAGAAGCGCGCCTCGACCTCGTCCTCGCCGGCGCTGGCCTCGGCACGGTAGCGCGCCGAGTCGACCAGCACGTACTCGGCCTTGACCTGCTCGCTGCGGCGTCGGAACTCACGCTCCGCCTCGGTCTCGGACACGCTCACGCCCCCCGCGACGAGCCCCTCGAGCTTGCGGCGCAGCAGCTCAGCGCGCACCGACGCCTCGAACTCCTCGACGCTCAGGCCGCGCATCTCGAGCAGGCGACGGATCTCGGCGGTTCCGACGAAATGCCCGTCGCGCTGGTAGTCGGGAGCGGTGGCGATCTCGTGGGCCACCGCGGCGTCGTCCACGCTCACGTTGAGACGCTTCGCCTCGAGGACGACGAGGCGCTCGCCCACGAGACCCGCGAACACCTGCTCCTCGATGCCCAGGCGACTCAGCATCTGTGCATCGAGCTTGCCCTGGTAGAGCCGTTCGTAGAACTGCCGCTGGCGCAGATAGCTTTGTTGGAACTCGCCGACCGTGATGCTGAGGCCGCCCACGCTGGCCACCCGCTCGCCGGGGCTGCCGGCCTGGGCGCCCTGAAAGGCCGGGATGTAGAGGATGATGAAGGCTGCGATCACCAGCCAGAGGAAGACGTACAGCCACCTCCGGTGACGACGCATGTAACCGAGAGCCATGTTCTCCTGCTTTCGTCTGAGGCGCCCGACGCGCGGACCGCCAAAACGGCGATTTTAAGCGCCTCGGCCGGGCCAGACAAGCTGCGGCGCGTTTGCGTGTCCTGGGAAACGGGAGCTAGAATCTAGCGCCGTTAAGTCTCGACTACTGAAAGAGATTCGGATGGCCGCGGGGCGACGGGAAAAGCAAGCGGAAGACGACCTCCTCGACTGGTTCACAGTCAGCTATCGCTCCATCTACACGGTCCTGGGCGCGATCGTGTTGCTCGGCGGCGGCTTCGGCGTCTATTGGTGGCTTACGCACCAGCCGCTCACGGTTGTCGTCGAGACGCCGTCGCCCACGGCGACCTCCGCCCGCTTCACGACCATCGAGGGCAGCGTGAAGGTGAAGCCGGTGGGCCAGTTCGACTGGTTCAGCGGCGACCGCAGCATGGTGCTGCGCAAGGGCGACCTGGTGCGCACCGGCGCCGGCTCCGCCGCGGAGATCCAGTTCTTCGACGGCACCGTGGTGCACGTGCGTCCGGACAGCTTGATCACCATCGAGGAGACGACGGAGGACCCCTCGTCGAAGGCGCGCAAGGTGGCGTGGTTCATCTCCTCCGGTGGCGCCACCTTCCAGACCGCGCGCAAGAACGTCCCGGGAAGCGAGACCAAGGTCTCGACGCCGACGGTGCAGGGCACGGTGGGCGAGCTGTCGAGCGCCGAGGTGCGCGTGGCCGAGGCCGGGGACAGCGACTTCCGCCTGTTCAACGGCACCAGCCAGGTCACGACCAAGAGCGGACAGACCGTCTCCCTCGAGCACAACGAGGCCGTGAAGGTGGACGCCTCGGGCAAGGCCGGCGCCAAGGTCAGCCTGCCGGGCGTGCCGCTGCTGCTGGCGCCGTCGCACCAGGCCGAGATCACGTATCCCAACGCCTCCCAGGCCACGACCCTCCTGGTGTGGAAGGGCGTGCCGGACGCCACGGCCTATCACGTGATGCTCGACTACAGCGCCTACTTCAATCGGCCCCTCGTCGACCGCAAGGGCATCAAGGACAGCTCCGTGGAGCTGCGTGGTCTGGACGTGGGCAAGTACTACTGGCGCGTGGCCGCCATCGACCGCGCCGGTGAGGAGGGCAGCTTCTCGGATTTCGCGCGCTTCACCGTGGCGAGCGCCGGGGACGGCCGCTCGGGCGAGGGGCCACCGCCACCGCTCTTGCTGCAGTCGCTCGAGGTGCGTCAGAACATCCTGCAGGTGAAGGGCAAGACGGAGCCCGGCGCCAGCCTCACCGTGAACGGCCAGCGCCTGGACGTCGAGGCCGATGGCTCCTTCAACGACTTCATCACCCTCGAGAAGCCCGGCAAGCAGGACGTCGTAGTGCGCGCCACGGGCCTGAACGGCGGCGTTCGCGAGCTGAAGCGTCCGGTCGTGGTGGGCTTCTGAGGTGAAGGCGCCGGGGCGGGGGTTGAAGCTCCGGCGCGCCCGGCGCCCCGCGCCGCTGCGGCGGGCGCCGCGCTCCAACGGGCGCTCTGCCGAGCGCCGCCTCGAGGTCCTGACCGACATCGTCAAGACCGCGAACTCGATCCTCGAGCCGCGCCGCGTGATCGAGATCATCATGGCCAAGATCCAGGAGCTGATCCCCTCCGAGGCGTGGTCCATGCTGATGGTGGACGAGGAGAAGCAGGAGCTGACCTTCGAACTGGCGCTGGGCGAGAAGGGCAAGGACCTCCAGAGTTTCCGGGTCAAGATCGGCGAAGGCGTCGCCGGCTGGGTGGCTGCGACCGGCAAGCCCACGATCGTCAACGACACCTCGAAGGATGCGCGCTTCGCGGGCAAGTTCGACGACGCCACCCAGTTCCGAACCCACTCGATCCTGTGCGCGCCGCTGAGCTCGCGCGGGCGCACGATCGGCGTGGTCGAGATCATCAACCGCGTTGGAGGCCGCTTCACCAAGGCGGATCTGGAGATGCTGCTGACCCTGGTGGAGCCGTGCGCGATCGCCATCGAGAACGCCATGCTGTTCCAGAAGGCGGAGCAGCTCACCATCACCGACGACCTGACGAAGCTGTTCAACTCGCGCTACATGAACCTGTACATCTCCCGGGAGATCAAGCGCTGCAAGCGCCACGGCATTCCGCTCTCGGTGATCTTCCTGGACCTCGACGGCTTCAAGAGCATCAACGACCAGTACGGACACCTGGCGGGCTCGCGCACGCTCTCGGAGGTGGGCCAGATCCTGCTCCAGGCGGTGCGCGAGTCCGACATCCTGGCCCGTTACGGCGGCGACGAGTTCGTGGTGGTGCTGCCGGAGACGCCGCCCTCGGGGGCGCTCGTGATCGCCGAGCGCATCCGCAAGGCCATCGAGTCCCACGCCTTCCTCGAGGGCCAGGGCCTCAAGGCGAGGATCTCGGCATCGTTCGGGATCGCCTCGTATCCGGACCACGCCCTCACCCCCGAGGGCCTGATCCAGAAGGCCGACCAGGCCATGTACCGCGTCAAGGAGCGGAACAAGAACGGCATCGAAGTGGCGGTGTAGGCCGCCCCGCCTCGCCATTCACGCGACACAGGAGACCGGCATCATTTCATGAACCTGCGTTCCCTCTTCAACCTGAGCTTCCTCTCGAGCGATCTCGCGATCGATCTCGGCACCGCCAACACCCTCGTCTACGCACGCGCCAAGGGCATCGTGGTGGCCGAGCCCTCGATCGTCGCCGTCAACACCGTGACCGGGAAGGTGGAGGCGGTGGGCAAGGATGCCAAGGAGATGCTCGGCCGCACGCCGGGGAAGATCGTGGCGATCCGGCCTATGAAGGACGGAGTGATCGCCGACTTCGAGATCACCGAGAAGATGCTCAGCCACTTCATCCGAAAGGCCCATAATCGGAACACGTTCGTCCGGCCGCGGATCATCATCGGCATCCCCTCAGAGGTCACCCAGGTCGAGAAGCGGGCGGTGAAGGACTCGGCCTTGAAGGCGAAGGCCTCGGAGGTCTACCTGGTGGACCAGGCGATGGCCGCGGCGATCGGCGCGGGACTGCCGATCACCGAGCCCTCGGGCAACATGGTCGTGGACATCGGCGGCGGCACCACGGACATCGCGGTGATCTCGCTCGCGGGGATCGTCTACTCCAAGTCGGTGCGCGTGGCGGGCAACGAGATGGACGAGGCGGTGATCCAGTACATCAAGAAGAAGTACAACCTGCTCATCGGCGAGCGCACCGCGGAACAGATCAAGCTCGAGATCGGAAGCGCCTTCCCGCTCGACGAGCCGATCACGATGGAGATCAAGGGCCGCGACCTGATCGAGGGCATCCCCAAGACGCTCACCATCACCGACGGAGAGATCCGCGAGGCCCTGGCGGAGCCGATCAGCATCATCGTGAACGCGGTCAGGGTGGCCCTCGAGCGCACGCCTCCCGAGCTCTCGGCCGACATCGTCGACCGCGGGATCGTGCTGACCGGGGGAGGCAGCCTGCTCAAGAACCTGGACCGGCTGCTGCGCGAAGAGACGAGCCTGCCGGTCTCGGTGGCGGAGGACCCGCTGTCTTCGGTGGTCCTCGGCACCGGGAAGATGCTTTCGGATTTCGACCTGCTGAGGAAGATCAGCCTGGACTAGCGGGGAGACGGGGAAACGATGATCCGGGCGGCCTCCACCCGAAAAAGCCTGTGGCTCCTCCTGGG
>Ga0075428_100010184_pt1 | contig 10438 bp, 12 predicted proteins | sample RhiMetdeltSRZDD2_FD_75291 | JGI IMG/M metagenome (GOLD analysis project Ga0075428, IMG submission 75291) | Populus rhizosphere microbial communities from Tennessee, USA - Rhizosphere MetaG P. deltoides SRZDD2 | ecosystem: Host-associated > Plants > Roots > Rhizosphere > Soil | place: USA... | reverse complement strand
CGCGACGAGCATGACGGCCGAGAAGATCAGCGGCGACGCGACCGACGTATCGGCATCCCAGCCGACGACGACGAGCACGACGTTCGCGACCGCGAACACCGTCGCGAGCACGACCGACACCACGATCGGCCAGGGCCGCTCGCCCGGCGCCAGCGGCACGAGCGCCTCGCGCGCCGCCTCGTCCTTCGCGCGCGCCCGGGCGTAGCCGCGCGCCATGGCCTCCCGCGGCGACTCCGCCTCACCGGGCGAGACCGCGCGATGGTTGCGGTCCGAGACCGCGCCGCCGGCCGAGACGGCACGGTGGCCGCCGGCCGAGATGGCATGGTGGCTGCGCGAGATCGTCTCGCCGGGCGAGGAACCGCGGTGGCCGTTGGTCTCCGGCAAGCCGGCGGGCGGGGGCGACGCGGCGCGGGGCGCGCTCGGCGGTGCCGTGGCGCGCGGCGGCGCGCTCGGTCGGGCGCCCGCGCGGCGCTTACGCGCGCGTCGCGCCAAGGCGCTCTCCCAGGGCGCGGGCGGCGGCTTCCGGATCGGCCGCCTCGGTGATCGCACGCACGACCACGATCCGCTCGGCCCCGCGCGCGAGGACCGCGTCGACGTTGCCGGCGTCAAGTCCGCCGATCGCGAACCACGGCTTCGTCACGGTCCGCGCCGCGTACGACACGTAGTCGAGCCCGGCGGCCGGTCGCCCCGGCTTGGTCGGCGTCGCGTGCACCGGCCCGACCGCCAGATAGTCGACGTCGGGGTCCGCGGACGCCGCATCGGCCTGCGCGGGCGCGTGCGTCGAGCGCCCCACGATCCGGTCGGGCCCCACCAACGCGCGCGCCTCCGCCGGCGACAGGTCGTCCTGACCGACGTGCACGCCGTCGGCGCCGCACGCCGCCACGAGATCCGGGCGGTCGTTCACCACGAACAGCGCCCCGGTCTCGGAAGCTGCCGCGCGAAATGCGCCCGCGGCGGCTACGAGCCCGGCTGAGTCGAGCGTCTTGTCGCGCAGCTGGACGAGATCGACGCCGCCACGCAGCGCCGCCTGCAGCCACTCCAGCGGCCGGGCGTCGCACACGAGGTAGAGACGGGCGCTCGACAGGCGCTCACGCGGGGACATACGGCAGCTACCATACGACGCGATTACGGGAGCCCGCGAAACCGGGCTGAGAGGGCGGCAGCAGGCCGCCGACCGTCGAACCTGATCCGGGTAGTGCCGGCGTAGGGAGGGAATGTCCAGCAGTGACCTCGAGTTCGTTTGACGTCGCCGTCGCGGGTGGCGGGGCGATCGGGCTGGCGTGCGCGTGGCGCGCGGCCCAGCGCGGCCTGACCACCGTGGTGGTCGATTCCGGCGACCCCGGGGCCTGGCAGGTTGCCGCCGGGATGCTCGCGCCCGTGACGGAGTCGCAGTTCGGCGAGCGCGAGCTGCTCGAGCTCAACCTGCGCGGCTCGCGCGGCTTCACGGCGTTCTGTGCGGAACTCGAAGAGGCCTCCGGCGAGGATCCGGGCCTGCTCGCCACCGGCACGCTCGCCGTCGCGCGCGACCGCGACGACGCCGAGGCGCTCGAGCGGCTGCTCGCGTTCCGGCGCGAGCTCGGCCTCGACGTCGAGCGGCTGCGGCCGAGCCAGGCGCGCCGCGCGGAGCCCGCGCTGGCCCCGACCGTCCGCCTGGCGCTCGACGTGCCGGGCGACCACTCGGTCGACCCGCGGCGTCTCGTCGCCGCCCTCGCGACCGCGTTCGAGCGCGCGGGCGGCACGCTGCGCCGCGCGCGCGTCACGGCGCTCACCCACGACGGCCTCCGGCTCGAGGACGGCGAGACCGTCACCGCCGAGCAGGTCGTGCTCGCCACCGGCGCCGCGCAGATCGAGCTGCCCGAGGAGGCGCGCGTGCCCGTCCGCCCCGTCAAGGGTCAGGTCCTGCGGCTGCGCGACCCGCGCGGCCCCGGCCTCGTCGAGCGCACGATCCGCGGCCTCGACGCCTACCTCGTGCCGCGCGCCGACGGCGGCTACGTGCTCGGGGCGACGATGGAGGAGCGCGGCCACGACCTCGCGCCGACGGCCGGCGGCGTGTACGAGCTGCTGCGCGACATGAGCGAGCTCGTCCCCGGCGTGCTCGAGCTGGAGATCGAGGAGCTGCGCGCCGGCCTGCGCCCCGCGACGCCCGACAACCTGCCGGCGATCGGCCCGGGTGCGCTGGACCGGCTGATCTGGGCGACCGGCCACTTCCGCAACGGGATCGTCCTCGCGCCCATCACTGCCGACCTGGTCGCGACGGCGCTCACCGGCGGCGAGCTGCCCGACTGGGCAGCGGCGGCCGATCCGCGGCGGTTCGCGAAGGTGGCGGCATGAAGGTCCTGCTCAACGGCAGCGAGACCGATCTCGCCGACGGCGCGACGGTGCAGACCGCGGTCGACGCGCTCGACCTCCCCGCCGCCGGGCGCGGCGTCGCGGTGGCGGTCGACGCCGAGGTGGTGCCGCGCACGCTGTGGCAGACGCACGAGCTCAACGACGGCGCGCGGATCGAGGTCCTGCGCGCGATCCAGGGAGGCTGAATGGCCACGACCGACCTCACGGCTGACCCCCTCACCATCGCCGGCACCGAGATGCGCTCGCGGCTGCTGCTCGGCACCGGCGGCTTCCGATCGCTGGACACGCTCAAGGTCGCGATCGAGGCGTCCGAGGCCGAGCTCGTCACCGTCGCGCTGCGGCGCATCGACCCGAACGCGCGCGGCTCGATCGTCGACGTGCTCGACGGCGCCGGCGTGCGGCTCCTCCCGAACACCGCCGGCTGCTTCACGGCGCGCGACGCCGTCCTCACCGCCAAGCTCGCCCGCGAGGCGTTCGAGACCGACTGGGTCAAGCTCGAGGTGATCGGCGACGAGCGCACGCTGCTCCCCGACGCCCCCGCGCTGCTGGAGGCGGCCGAGGAGCTCGTCGACGACGGCTTCACCGTCCTGCCGTACACGAACGACGACCCGATCCTCGCCCGCCGGCTGGAGGACGTCGGCTGCGCGGCGGTCATGCCGCTCGGCTCGCCGATCGGCTCCGGCATGGGCCTGCTCAACACGTACAACCTGCGCCTGATCCGCGAGCGCGCGAGCGTCCCGGTGATCCTCGACGCGGGCGTGGGCACGGCGTCGGACGCCGCGCTGGCCATGGAGCTCGGCTACGACGGCGTGCTGTGCGCGAGCGCGATCTCACGCGCCGAGGACCCGATCGCAATGGCACACGCCATCCGGCTCGGGACCGAGGGAGGCCGCCTCGCGTACCGCGCCGGCCGCATCCCCCGCCGCCTGTACGCCCAGGCCTCAACGCCCGAAGAGGGCACGGCCCAGTTCTAAGTAAGGCCTAAGAGACACCATTCTCCCGATGTGACCAGCGCACCCGCGCGGCACCATGGCAGCGTGAAAGTGACCACCCGTGGGCTGAATCGGGCGCTGCTCGACCGCCAGATGCTGCTGCGCCGCCACTACATCGGCGTGCCGGCGGCGCTCGAGCGCCTCGCCGGCATGCAGGCGCAGGAGCCGCTGGCGCCCTACATCGGGCTGTGGTCGCGGCTCGCCGACTTCGACGCCGCCGAGCTCTCGCGGATGACCGAGGAGCGTGAGGCCGTGCGCGGCACGCTGATGCGCTGCACGGTGCACCTCACGACCGCCGACGACTTCCTCGCGTTCCGCCCCGCGCTGCAGAGCGTCATGGAGCGCGGCTTCAGCGCGGCACCGTTCTCGATCGACGGCGTCCCGGTCGACGAGCTGCTGCAGGCCGGCCGCGACCTCGTCGAGCAGGAACCGCGGACCAATGCCGAGCTCAGCCGCGACCTCAGCACCCGCTGGCCGCACGCCGACCCGGCGTCGCTCGCCTACGCGGTCCGCTACATGGTTCCGGTCGTGCAGCTCCCGCCGCGCGGGCTCTGGCCCACCCGCAAGGGCGCCGCGCGCGTGGCGGTCACGACCGTCGAGAACTGGCTCGGCCGTCCGCTCGCCCCGGACCTCGACGCGATGATCCTGCGCTACCTCGCCGCGTTCGGGCCGGCCACCGCCGCCGACATCGCCGCCTGGTCCGGCCTCGCCGGCGTGCGCGACATCGTCGAGCGGCTCGCGCCCCACCTGCGCACGCTGACGGACGATCGCGGGCGCGAGCTGGTCGACGTCGAGGACGGCCTGCTGCCCGACGAGGACCTGCCCGCGCCCCCGCGCTTCCTGCCGCCGTTCGACAACGTCCTCGTCGCCCACAAGGACCGCTCGCGCGTGATCCCCGACGAGTACCGCTCGCGCGTGGTCACGGACCTCGGGACCGGGATGGTGCTGATCGACGGCTTCGTGCGCGCGACCTGGAAGCTCGTCGACGGCGAGGTGCAGGTCGACCCGTTCGCGCCGCTCGACGACGACCAGGAGGCGGCGGTGCACGAGGAGGGCGAGCGCCTGGCCGCGTTCGCTACAGACGCTCCAGCTGTCGCACATCCTTGACGAGGAACGCGCACAGCAGCGCCGCCAGCGCGATCGCGCTGCCGACCGCGACCACGTCGCTCGCGCCCAGCGCCTCGCCCAGCGGACCCGCCAGCACGTAACCGATCGGCAGCAGCGCGAGCGACCCCATCCAGTCGTACGCGGTCACGCGCGACAGCACGTGCGGCGGCACGCGCTCCGCCAACGCGGTCTCCCAGAAGATCCCGAACAGCATCACGCCGACGCCGGCGCCGAACGCGATCACGACGAGCAGCGGGACCGGCAGCCCGAGCGCGAAGGCGCCGAACGAGACCGGCCACGGCAGCGCGAGCAACATCCCGGTGCGCATCGGGTGCCGCGGGCGCCAGCGGAAGCCGATCAGTGCGCCGACGATCGTCCCCGCGCCCATGACCGACGCGACGATGCCGTACACCGCGCGCGTGTCCCAGTGCTCGATCGAGATCGTCGGCCCGAGCGTCATGTACGGGCCGAAGCCGGTGAGCAGGCCGATCGAGAAGACGAGGATGATCGCCCACACCCAGGTCCGCGAGCGCACTTGCGACCATCCCTCGCGCAGCTCGGTGAGCACGGTCGTCCGTTCGCCCGCCGCGCCCCGCTCGCGCGGCCGCATCTGCACCAGGAACGCGGCCGACACGACGAACGTCGCCGCGTCGATGGCGAACGCCGAGCCCGGCCCGACGAGCAGCACGAGCGCGGTGGCGAGCGCCGGCCCGACGAACTCGGCCACCGTCTCGACCGTCCCGAACGCGGCCTTGGCGGGCTGGATCTCCTGCTCCGGAACCGTCTGCGGCACGAGGCCGGTGTAGGCGGGGCGGAAGAACGCCTCGGCCGTCCCGAAGCCGGCCTCGATCAGCGCGATCATCCAGATCTCGACGGTCCCCGTGAAGATCAGCACGGCGAGCAGGGCGTGCAGCGCGAAGCGGATCAGGTCGGTGACGACCATGACCCGGTGTCGCGGCAGACGGTCGGCCCACACGCCGCCGATCAGCAGGAAGGCGACCAGCGGCACCGCGTGGCACGCGAGCACGATGCCGACGTCGCTCGGCGACCCGAGCTCGGTGACGTACAGCGCGAGGGCGACGAAGACGATCCGATCGCCGATCGTGCTGGCCGCCTGCCCGTACAGCAAGAGGCGGAAGTCGCGGTGCCGGAACACGCCTTCCACGACCCGCCATGATGGCCACATGGATGTCGACGAGCTGTTCGACGCATGGGAACGTGCGTGGTCGGGGCGCGACCCTGGCGCGTTCGCACCGCTGTGCGCCGAGTCGTTCGCCTACGAGGACCCGCTCACGCCGGCGCCGCTCGAGGGCGTCCCGGCGCTCGCCGACCACGCCCGCAAGCTGTGGGACGCGTTCCCGGACGCGCGCGTGAACAGCACCGGCGAGCGCCTCAGCGACGGCCGTTACGCGTGCGCGCCGTGCAAGGTGCTCGGCACGCACGAGGGGCGGATCGGCGGCGTCACGCGGACCGGCCGCTTCATCGTCGTCCACGCGCTCGTCTACGCGGAGCTCGACAAGGACGGGCGGCTGCTGCGCGCGCGTTCGTTCTTCGACCTCCACGGCGCCGCGACCGCGCTCGGCGTCCTGCCGGAGCCGGGCACGATGGGCGAGAAGGCGCTGCTGCTGTTGCGCGGGTTCGGCCTGCGCGCCTAGCTACTTGACGTCGAGCTCCCCGGTCATGCCGGGGTGCACGGTGCAGACGTACTTGATGGTGCCGGGCTGGTCGACGGTCGCGGTGAACGTCTCGCCCTTGTTGAACAGCTCGGACTTGAACGCGTCGTTCTCCGCGACCGCGTTGTGCTGGATCGAGTCCTCGTTGACCCAGCACACCTCTTGGCCGGCCTTGACGCTCGCGGTCTCGGGGTCGAACTTCGTGTCGACCATCTTGATCGTGACGGCGCCGCTCGGGCAGGCCGCGGACGAGCCGGCAGTGCCGCCGTCGTCGTCACCGCCGCAGCCGGCGACCACGACGAGGCCGACGAGGAGTGCCAGGAGTGCTCGCATCGAGCGCGGCATTCAATCAGGCGAGCGTGACCGCCACCGGCGCGTGGTCCGACAGCACGCCGCGATCGATCACCTGCGACTTGCCCGCGGCTGCCCGCCCGTCGGTGAACAGGTGGTCGACGCCGTGGCGGGCGACGTGCATCAACCCCGGGAAGTCCGGCGGCCGCGTGAGGTTGATGTCGCCGCCGAAGACCAGCGGCCCGGCGCCCGCCCACTCGCGCGCCGCGGCGATCGCCTCCTCGGTGTCGGCGAGCGCCGCCGCCTCGGGGTGGTTCTGCGAATGCACGTTGACGACCCAGCCGCCGGCGAGCCGCACGCCGTGCACCCAGCGCGCCTCGGGCGTGCGCCGCAGCCGCTGCGACCGGTGATCGAGGATCGGTTCCCCGCGCACGAGGATCGCGTTGGCGCCGCCGCCCCAGGACTTGAGGATGTCCGGGTTGCGGACCGAGATCGCGCGCGTCAGTGGCAGCAGCTGGTTGCGCGAGGTGAGCTGCATCCGCTGCTCCGCGCCGGCCGCCGCCGCCAGCGGCTCGGTGAACCATGGCGGCACCTCCTGCAGCAGCGCGACGTCCCACTCCCAGCCCGCCAGCGCTTCCGCGAACTCGCGCTGAAGCGAGCGGCCCGACGACGGTCGCGACCGTCCGTGGAAGAGGTTCCAGGTGAGGACACGCACCCGCCGGGACCGTACACTCCCGCGCCTGCACTTCCTCGACGGCACCGAGCTCTCAAGCGCCCAGCTCACGTCGCTGCTCGACCGTGCGCTCGCGCTCAAGGCCGCGCCGGCCGGCTCGCGCGCGCTCGACGGCAAGACCGTCGCGCTGCTGTTCGAGCACCCGTCGACCCGGACGCGGCTCTCGTTCGAGGCCGGGGTGTTCGAGCTCGGCGGCCACCCGATGATCCTGCGCGCCAACGAGCTGCAGCTCACGCGCGGCGAGTCGATCCGCGACACCGCGCTGGTGTTCTCGCGGCACGTCGCCGCGATCGGACTGCGCACGAGCTCCGACGAGCGGATCGAGGAGCTCGCCCACTACGCGAGCGTGCCCGTGATCAACATGCTGTCGCCGCGCCACCACCCGTGCCAGGCGCTGGCCGACCTGATGACGATGCGCGAGGCGTTCGGCGCGATCGACGGGCGCGTGCTCACGTATGTCGGCGACGGCAACAACGTCGCGCGCTCGCTGGCGCTCGTCGGCACGCTGGCGGGCGTGACGGTGCGCGTGGCGGCGCCGCAGGGCTTCCAGCTCGAGCTCGACGTCGAGGCCGAGCTGTTCGACGACCCGGAGGCCGCCGTCGACGGCGCCGACGCCGTCTACACCGACGTCTGGGTCTCGATGAGCGACGACGAGAGCGAGGCCGCGCGGCGGCGCGAGGTGCTGGCACCGTTCCAGCTCAGCGACGCGCTGCTCGACCGCGCCGCGCCGCACGCGATCGCGCTGCACTGCCTGCCGGCGCATCCGGGCGAGGAGATCACCGAGGGCGTGCTGTACGGCGAGCGCCAGCGCATCTGGGACCAGGCCGAGAACCGCAGGCATGCGCAGAAGGCACTTCTGGAGATGCTGGTGTCATGACGCAGGCCAGGCGGCGGGTGCCGAACCCGCTCAACGCGCTTGTCCTGACCCGCGAGCGCATCCAGGAGGTGCTCGACGACGCGGTCGAGCGCGGGCGGATGACGCGCGACGATGCGCGCGACCTGCTCGCCGAGCTCGTCCGTCGCGGGACGGCGCCGGCCGATCGCGTCATTCGCGCGGCGGGGCTCGGCTCCTCGTTCCCGATCGCCGACTACGACGACATGACCGCCGCGCAGGTGAGCGGACGGCTCGACGGCCTGACGCCCGCCCAGCTGCGCACCGTGCGCGATCACGAGCGCCGCAACGCGAACCGCAAATCGGTCCTCGCAGCGATCGATCGTAAGCTGCCCTGAGTGGCTTCTCCCTCTTCGCAGACCCGCCCGTCGCGCGGCGACGTGCTCGAGCTGACGATCGACTCGCTCGCCCACGGCGGCAACGGCGTCGCGCGCCATGACGGTTACGTCGTGTTCGTGGCCGGCGGCGTGCCGGGCGATCGCGTGCGCGCGGTCGTCGGCAAGGCCAAGAAGGCGTACGCGGAAGCGCGGACGATCGAAGTGGTCGAGCCGTCGCCCGATCGCGTCGCGCCGCGCGCCGACCATCCCGGCGCGCCGTGGCAGGTGCTCCCGTACGAGCGCCAGCTGGAGATCAAGGCCGAGCAGGTGCGCGACGCGCTGGAGCGGATCGGCCACCTCGAGGGGTTCGCGATGGACCCGATCGTGCCCGCGGTCGAGGAGTGGCGCTACCGCAACAAGCTCGAGTACTCGTTCGGCACCGGCCCGGACGGCGAGCTCGTGTGCGGCTTCCACGCGCCCGGCCGCTGGGACGAGATCCTCCCGCTGGACGACTGCCTGCTCGCCTCCGACCGCTCGAACGCGATCCGCGACACGGTGCTGCAGTGGTGCCGTGCGCAGGGCCTGAGCGCCTGGGACCGCCGCGAGCAGATCGGCCTGCTGCGCAACCTCGTGGTCCGCGAGGGGCGGCGGACGGGCGAGCTGCAGGTGCGGCTCGTCACCTCGCCGGGGTCGATCGACGTCGACTCGCTGGCCGACGCGGTCAAGTGCGACGGGCTGTTCTGGACCCGTCAGGACCAGCTCGGCGAGACCGTCCTGGGCGGCGAGACGACGCTGATCTCCGGCGCGCCACAGCTGCGCGAGCAGCTCGGCGGGCTCGAGCTGAAGATCAGCCCCGAGGCGTTCTTCCAGACCAACACCGAGATGGCCGAGCAGCTGTACGCGATCGCGGCCGAGTTCGCGCAGCTGCGCGGGCACGAACGCGTCTTCGACCTCTACTGCGGCATCGGCACGATCGGCCTGTCGCTGGCCGCGCGGGCGCGCGAGGTCGTCGGCGTCGAGATCGTCGAGCCCGCCGTCGCGGACGCGATCGAGAACGCCCGCATCAACGACATCGTCAACGCTCGCTTCTACGCCGGCGACATCCGGCTCGCCATGCGCGAGCTCGTGGAGACCGCCGGCCGGCCCGACGTCGCCGTGGTCGATCCGCCGCGCGCCGGGCTCTCGCAGAAGGTCGTGCGCCGGATCATCGAGGCGCAGCCGTCCCGGATCGTCTACGTGTCCTGCAACCCGACCACGCTCGCGCCGAACGCGGCCCAGATGGTCGAGGCCGGCTACACGCTCGTCCGCGTGCGGCCGGTCGACATGTTCCCGCAGACGCCGCACATCGAGAGCGTCGCGTTGCTCGAGCGCGGCTAGGCGGCTTCCGCGAGCGGCGGCGCCGCCGGCCGGCCCGCGAAGGCGGGCAGCGTGTGGGCGAGCAGCCGGTAGACGTCCTCGTGGACGGCCATGCCGCAGTGCGAGGCGCGGATCTCGACGTGCTCGTCGGCCGCCGGGTCCAGGCACGCCCGCCAGTCGACGATCCCGTCAGAGCGCGAGTAGACCGACACGTAGCCGACGGCGCCCGGGAACGTGGCCGGGAGGTCGGTCCGGAAGCCCTCGCAGCACGCGCCGCGCAGGCAGCTGAGCGAGAGGAGGCCGGGAATGCGGCCGGTGCCGAGCGCACCCACGAGGCCGACATTGAGCAGCACGAGCGGGTGGACGCGGAGCATCGAGACCGTCGGGGCGCCCAGGCAGACGATGCCGGACACGAGATCGGGCCGCCGGTAGGCGACGACGCGGGCGAGCACGCCGCCGCGGCTCTGGCCGATGATCGCGACGCGGTCACCGGTGCGCTGCGCCAGCGCCTCCACGCCCTCCTCGACGCGCTTGCAGGCCTCCTCGGAGCAGCCGATGTTCGAGCGGATGCCCGCCCGGCGGGTCCAGTAGCCGTTGGCGCGGAGCCACTTCGCCATCGTTCCGAGCGTGCCGTCGCCGGCCAGGAACCCCGGCACGAGCAGCACGCCTCGGCCCCGGCCGGGGACGACCCCCGCGCCGCGCCAGACCGGGCTGCGCAGCAGCTGCGC
>Ga0075428_100010181_pt1 | contig 10440 bp, 5 predicted proteins | sample RhiMetdeltSRZDD2_FD_75291 | JGI IMG/M metagenome (GOLD analysis project Ga0075428, IMG submission 75291) | Populus rhizosphere microbial communities from Tennessee, USA - Rhizosphere MetaG P. deltoides SRZDD2 | ecosystem: Host-associated > Plants > Roots > Rhizosphere > Soil | place: USA... | reverse complement strand
GATCGGATCCCCATATACGTCCCTCACGGTTCGTACCACGTCATCGCTCGAGTTCCGCGCGAGGGCCGGGCGATCGATCTTGCTGTTGTGCCTGGCGTCGACGGGAAGTGCGCCGAGTCGGCGAATGGGCACGTCGAGCCGAAGTTCCCGCAGGACGGCGCCGATGCGGGCGACCGCACGTTCGTCGTCGAGCACGACGGCGAGTTCGCCCTCCGGGGCCATGCGGTGTGCGACGAAGGCGGCGTCCTGCACGCCCGGTACCCCACGAATCCGCTCCTCGACCACGAACGGGTGAACGTCGGTGCCGCGGTGCACGACGGTGCCGCCGCGAGGCCCGAGCAACCACAGGCGCCCGCGCTCGTCGCGGCGGGCGACATCACCGAGCCGATGCCAGACCGTTCCGTCCTCGATGCAAATCTTGTTGGTTGCCATGGCATCCGGATCGCCGACATACTCACGGCCGACGTGTGCGCCGCGCACGATCACTTCACCGACGCTGCGGTGCGCGGCCTCGAGCGCGCGCTGGGTGACAGGTCCGTCGATGCGCCCGGGCAGCTCCACAAGAGCCACGTCCGCGGCGTCGACCGGTCTGCCGACGAGCAGCCCGTCGCCGGCGGAGTCGATCACCTCTGCCATCCGCACGTGCGCGACCGGCTCGGCCTCGGTCGAGCCGTAGACCACCAGCGTCTCGGCATCCGGGAACGCAGAGGTGACCAGGCAGCACAGCGATCGACTCACAGGGGCGCCGCCGACGATCACTCGCCGCACCGATCGCGGCCGCGCCCCTGTCGCGTGGATGTGCGCGGCAAGCCGCCGGGTGAACGCGGGTGCCGCCGACACGGTCGTGACCGCGTGGGCCTGAATCGATGCCAGCACGGCCCGCGGATCGATCGAGGCTGGTTCGCGCAGGTCCACGGGCGGGATCACGGTGGTCGCCCCCGTGCACAGATTCGGGAAGACTGCGGCGGGAAAGGCCGTCATGTCCACGTCGCCGTCGCAGGCAGGCAATTCCGCGGCCAGCGCGCCCTGTTGCGCCGCCAGGATGGCGTTGGTGCGTACCGCCCCCTTGGCGTGGCCGCTGCTGCCGGACGTGAAGCTGATGTTCGCTACCGCATCGGGCGCACCGTCGCGCAATTCCGTCAAGGGGCCAACCAATTCCGTGAACGGATGCGTACCGCGCGGTCTGCCGGCAACCGCGTAACGGCGAACCCGCCATAGGGGCGGGATCATCCACCATCGCCTCAACAACTGTGCCGGTCCAACGACCGCGGCCACCCGAGCGGTTCGCAGCGCCCGCAGCAATCGCGTGCGCGACATCGCGCCGTCGAGCAACACGACGACACCTCCCGAGCCCACCAGGGCGAGCGCCAGCGCATAAAAATCGACCGACAAGGGTCCGGCAAGGAGCACGCGTGCCTGGTCGCACAAGCCGGCTCGGCGCAAGCCGCCGGCGATCGCTGCCGCACGCGCTGCAAGTTCACCGTAGGTCGCGGATTCGACTGTGCCGGTTTCGGGTTCGACGACCACCAGTGCGGGCCGGTCGGGATGCTCAGCGGCCCGCGCCGAAAAGAGTGACACCATACCGGCTTCGGTGAGCACTCAAATCACCTCATCGACGATGAAGTCGCTGTAGAAAAACACCCGGTCGGCTGCGTGGAGGGCGGCGGACAGCTCCGGCAGCGGCCTGGTGAGCATGGCCGGGGCACGCCGGTCCACCATCAGGTTCCAGTGTGCGATCCGCCCGCCTGGCCGCATCGCGCGCGCAAGCTGGACGAACAAGTCGTCGGACGACCTCGGATCGAGATACTCGAAGATGTCGGACATGCCCGCCGCGGTGAATATGCCTGGGGCGCAGGCGCTGAGGTAGTCCGAGAGGTCTGCGCACACGACACTGACCCGGTCCACCAGGCCGCTCAACCGTTCTGCTGCGCCGGGCCGCAGCAGCAGCGGTCCACATGAGAGGTCGGCGAACCGACCGGTCAGCAACCATTCGAGATAGAAATTGCCGTGTGCCGGAATCTCGGTGAATGCGTGCCGAAACCCTTCCCAGAGATGTGCTCCGGGATCCTGGTCGACATACTTGTACTGCGAGCGGTCGCGACCGCGATCCGCCATCTGTGCACCGAAATACGCGCGGAACGCCGATTCCAGAGTCGGCGAATAGATTTCGCGGAGGAACACTTCGCGTTGCGAATCGAGGTCGGGGCAGTCGAACAACCGCCGTATCGGATCGGCCAGCGGGACGAACCAGTGGTCGCGAAACTCGCCGATGTAGCGTTCGAGCAGACCGCACCCCATCAATCCCGCCGCGAGCAGATCGTCGTGGCGGTTCCAGAACTCGCGTGCTCTCGTCGACAATGCGGGCGCGATCTGTCGGTAGACGGCTACCGCGTCACCGGGTACGGCGCCGAGCAGTACCGCGGTGTCCGACGTCGAAAGCTCCCGCAAAGCAGCCAGTTTCAGCTCGACCAGCGCACACTGCGTGGGGTTGACGTCGACCGCGACGACGCGGTCGGGCTCGGCGAGCAACAGTGCCGCCACATTGTCCCCCGCACTGCCGACGATCAGCGCATCCGTCCCAGGGCTGAGTTCGAATGCGCGCTCGAGAAGGCAGTGGTCCTCCCAGACCTGCGAATATCGCACCAGGTCGTGTGCGGCGGATCGAGTGAAATCATCGGACATGATGGGCTCCCTTAGCGTCGGCATCAACTACAACGGGCTCGCGAAGATGCCGTACCAGCGCTCGCAGCGGTAGCGCGGGAACAACAGTCGGCTTTGGTTGTCGGCGCGCATCGTCGAGACAAAAAGCTGCTCGACGCCAGCGTTCAAGGCGCGCTCCGCCGCCACGGACACCGCCGCGTGTGCAAGTCCGATACGCCGGTGGACCGGCATCGCACCGCCGGTCTTGAGCACCATCGCAGGCGGCGCCGCGACCGCATGGTCCTCGAAGCGCAAACTGCTCACCGGGATCGCGTCGGCGCCGCGGCACAGCGGAGCGTAATGGGGGTACATCAGAAGGATCCCTGCCACGTCGCCGTCGGGCCCGAGCGCGAGTACGCTCCGGTCGGGATCAACCGTCGCAGCGAGCCCCGGGGCCATGTAGTGCTCGAACTCCGGCCGGCTGATCGGCATGAACGCGACGTTGTCGGCGAAGACCACGTTGGCGAGCTCGAACAATTCGTCGGTGCGTTGCGTCCACACCGTAGGATCGAACGCTTCGAACGCGTAGCCTCGCGCAGTGAGCTGCTCTCGAAGGCACGCCTTGTCGGCGACCAGGGCGGCGATGTCGTCGCGATCCAGCACGATCGAGACCCACGACACGAAGGGTTCGAATCCCATTGCCTGCCAAGACGGCCCGTAGCACAGCGGGTTCCACGGTTCGCCGACGAACGGCATCGCCCCAGGCTCCGCCGACAGCAATGCACGGCAGTGCAATACCGTCGAGAAGTCGATCGGGCCTACCAGCAGTTGTGCGCCCGCTGCACGCGCCCAGCGGCGCACCTCGGCCATGACGAGTTCCTCGGCCGCGCGGTCGCCCGTGCTCTCCCAATAGCCGAACCACGCAGCCCTGCGCCCGTCGAGCACATATCCCGGCCGGGTGAACACCGCGGCACGCACCGCGCCCGGAACGCAGAACGCGTGCGCGTCGACCTGCGCCATCCATGGGTTCAGCGAACTGAACAGCATTGCGATACGTTCGGGCTCCTCCGGCAACCATCCGGGATCGCTGGCGTAGACCAACTTGGGTAACTCCAGAAATCCGTCCGGTGGCGGACCCGGCAGCGGCGCGTCGATCATTGCCGGACCTCGAGGCGTTCGACAGTGCCGGTGCGACCGTCGAGGCGAACCCGTTCACCGTTGCGTACGGCGTCGATGAGCCCCGGAATCCCCACCACCGCGGGCACTCCCAGTTCGCGCGCCAAGATCGCCGAATGCGATACCGTGCTCCCGCGCTCAACGAGAATGGCTGCGGCGCTGGGGAACAAGGGACCCCATCCAGGATCGGTGCGGATCGCCGTGATGATCTTGCCCTTCACGTCGACGTCGTCGTTCGGATCTCGGATCACGCACAGCTCGCCTTCGGCGATACCCGGGCTGCAGCCGATTCCGCGCAGCACAGCCGTCTTGGCTGTCGCAGGCGCATATTCGGGGCTCACCCGACGCCCGGTGCCGGGCGGACCGTAGGTCTCGAACTGGTTCGGCGGCTCCTCGGCTGCGTAGGCGGCGAATTCCTTGTACCGCTGCCGGACCAGCGTCGCGAGATCGACGGTGACGGACCGGCCTTCGGCATACGCGTGTAATTCGTCCATGGTGAGGTAGAAGATCTGCCGTGGGTCGTCCAGCACGCCCGCGGCAGCCATCCGTCTGCCGGCGTCGGTGACGATCGCCCGCATCGCACCGACCAACCGCGTGCGGGTGAACCGCATGTTCTCGCGAGCCTCGACCGCCGACCGGGCCCGGCGCAGCACGACCCGCAGTTTGCGGCGATCACGCACGGTCAACTTGTCCATGACCTCGCGCTCGAACTCGGTGCGCCGATCGCGGTGGCGATCCTGCAGATCGATCGGCGACAGGTGCTCGTCGGCAACGAAGTTACGCAACGCGATCGCCAGAAAAGAGGGATCATCGCGCAGCGCTACGGTTTCCAGCTTCTGCTCACCGGCAAGCCGGTCGCCGAAGCGGGTCAGGTAGTCGTCGAGGGACGCGGCAACATACACCGAGCGTTCGCGCAGGGCCGCCACCGCCGCACCCGGGGCGCCGCCGTTCAGCGCATCGGTGAGGTCGGGATCGCTCTGGATGTGCTTGGCGAGCACCATGAGATGCTTTGTCGGCTCCAAGGACTCGACGGCTTCGTCGGCGCCCAGGAGGCCGGCCACGATGTGTTCGGCGTCGTCACCGGCGACCTTGGCGACGATGCGCCGCGCACGGCCGGACTGAGTGCCCATGTAGAAGTCGTTGAGCGTCGGAACCGTCCAGAGGTCGAACACGCGTAGGCCGCGCTCGGCGAGCGCGAGCACGTCCTGCAGGCTCTGCGCCCCGGCGAGTTCGGCGTGCAGTTGGGAAATGATTTGCGGGATCTCGGTCTGGAATTTCTCGACCAGCGCAGGGCGACGATAGATCTTCCAGCCGAGCCGCGCACCGACTCGCAACATGCATGGGAGGCGGCGCATCTTCTCACCGCGGGACAATGCGATGTCGGTCACGAAGTCGACCGGATGCTCGACGCCCATGATGTGTTCGAGATCCTCCTTGTTGCGGTCGAACGACGGCAACAACTTCAGGACGCGGTACCAGTTGTTGATGTTGTAGTAGACCCGGCCCGAGACGAGCCCGATCATGTTACGCAGCACCGGCCGGTATTCCTCGAGCGTCGCTTCGGGAACGCCGAGCATCCGCAGCGTGTGCCGATGAACGGTGTCGTACACCGCCGCCGCGTAGGAGAACGACAGGGGACTGGTGACGCCGTTGAAACTCTCCTGGATGTTGCTGTTGTCCCAGACGATTCGCCATTCGCCGATCGGATCGGTTGTGGCCGAAGCCGTGATGGGACGCGTCTGCAGCAGCACGACGTCGGTGCCGCATACGGTCCACTCGATATCCTGCGGCGCGTCCAGGTAGCGGGCCACCCGCATCGCGGCAGAGGTCAATGCGTGCAACTGGTCGTGGCTCAAGCACCGAACGGAACGCTGGCCCGGCGGCACCGGCGACACGTGCGTGCTGCGCGCGCCGGGACACCGCACCACCCTCGTCGCCTTGTCGGCGATCGTCGCTGACAGCTCGCGGTCGGCATGCGACCAGATGTACTGATCGGTGTCTACCTGCCCGGAGACAATGCCTTCGCCGAGACCCCAGCCGGCACTGACCAGAATCTCGTCATCCCGGCCGGACAATGGATTCCGTGTGAACAGGACGCCGGAGACGTCGCCCTCGGCCATCTCCTGGACGATCACGGCCACTGCCGGCGGCACGGTGCCCGCGGCGGTGTTGCGGCGGTAGGCCACGGCCCGGTCGTTGAACGCCGACGCCCAGCATCGGCGCACGGCGTCGACTACGGCATCAGCGTCGACATAGAGGTATGTGTCGAAAGCACCTGCGAAAGAATGGGTGTCGCCATCCTCGCCGACGACCGAACTGCGCACGGCGAACGGGCCGTGGCCGGTGAGCCGGTCGGTGAGTGTCGCAGCGAGTTCGCCGTCGACCGGTGTGGAGAGGATCTGCGCACGAACGTGTGCCGCCGTTCGGCCGGGGTCGATCCCGGTGATGTGGCGCTCGAATGCCTCGGTGGGCACGACGATCCACCACGGTACACACGCACCGGCGGCAGCCAGTCGGGTCAGCCCGACGGCCTTACCGCCGATGCGTCCGGCGTCGGTTGCTTCGGCCATGTCGAGAGTGGTCATGGGCGTACTCCGGTCAACAGTGCGGTGATCACGACAAGGAGTGACACGAGAACTGTGAGCGCACTGGCCAATTCCGCGAGCTTGGTGGATCTCGCGGTTGGTCGCGACGCGAATTGCATCGTCATGGCGACGGCGGCGATGGTGACGGCGACGAAGACCGTCGTCGTCACGACCGTGTCCGCGCGCGCCACCGCCAGCAGCACCGCGCAGTTCGCGACAGTGCCGACGATCAGGGTCGCCAGCACGGCAGCCGCCCCGGCCGGTCCGCCGAACGACTTCGTATAGGACGCGACGGTGTCCCGCTCATCTTCGGGAGCGTGCAACTTGCGGCCGACCTCGAGTGTCGCGCCGCCGAGGAAGCCCATCAGCGCCAGCCACCCGACGCTCGCCGGCAGGTGCTTGCCATCCGCGCCGATGAGTGCGATCCAGATCAGCGCCAGGGGACCGGCGACGAGGTGGGTGAGCGCATACAGCACCAGCCTGGGCTCGAGCCACTGACCCGCGAAGAACTCCTTCAGCATCAACATCGTCCACCCGAACAGCACGAGCCAGGCGAACGTGACCGGTCCGATCCCGCCGTCCACCAGCACCGACACCACTATCTGCGGCACCAGGGTGAGGATGCCGATCACTTTCAGCTGGTCGAGCGTGACCAGGCCGCGTTGCAGGATGCGGTCGGGGAAGTTGATGCTGTCCTTGGCGTAGTCCTTGTGCTCGTCGAGCACCCGAACCAGCAGGAAGTAGCCGAAGACGGCGCTGAAGGCGACAACATCGAGCGGCGAGACCGATGGGTTCGGGTCACCGGTGATAGCGCGGGCGTACAGGATCCCGGCCAGGTAAAGCAGGAAGTACAGCAGGATGGGGACCGGCCCGAACCGCTCGTTTCCCCAGGCCAGCAGCCGTTGTGCCGGCGGCCTCATGGCGATCGGCTGTTTGGTCATGCGGCCGCGACCTTCTCTCGCTGTTGCAGCCGGCGAGGCGCCCACCAGTTCAACCTGCCTGCCAGGCGCATGAACGCCGGTACAAGGAGGGCACGCACGATCGTCGCGTCCATGAGTACCGCGATCGCGAGCCCGACGCCGAGCGACTTCACGGTGGTGAGTCCGGAGGTGGCGAGCGAGACGAACACGATGGCCATGACGACGGCCGCTGCCGTGACGATCGGACCGGTCGACTCGAGCCCCCGCGCGACTGCGGCGGTGTTGTCGGCTGCGCTGTCACCGCCGAGCAGGTCGTACTCCTCCTTGATGCGCGAGAGCATGAAGACCTCGTAATCCATCGACAGGCCGAAGGCGACACAGAACAGCAGCGGCGGCCCGAGCGTGTTCAGAGAATTGGTGATGGTGAAATCGCCGACAAGCCAACGCAAATGGCCGTCCTGGAAGATGAACACGAGCGCGCCGAAGGTGGCGGTGAGGCTCAGAATGGTCAACGCGATCGCCTTGACCGGCAAGAACACGCTGCGGGTGAACCACATCAGCATCACAAACGTCGTGATCGCGATGATCGCCAACGCCACCGGTAGCCGGTGCACGATAGCTTCCTTGCCGTCATAGGTCTGCGGACCGAGCCCGGTGACTGCCGTCGCGAACGGCGATGGCACCGCCCGCACGTCACGAAGCAGTTGCTCACCCTGCGAGGACAACGGTTCGACGGCTGTCTCGACGGTGAATCGCGCGTGCCCGTTCCTGACGAAATAGGCTTGTTCGTGCGACGAGGGCTCCGCCATGCGCAGGCCGTCCTGGAACGTCCCGTCCGGACCGTGGACCGCGGTGACGCCGGGCACCAACGACAGTCTGATCTCGTAATCATCTGCGGCGCCAGTGAAAGAGCCATCGAATCTGTCGGCGAAGATGACCAGCGTGCCATTCTCGGTCTGGGCGAAATCCGTACGGATCTCGTGGCTCGCCGAGGCGGCGGCCGACGATGGAGGCAGGTTGCGGTCGTCGGGAAACATCAGCTTGGCGCTCGCGAACGGCACCGCCAGCACCGCGAGAACGCCTACCGACACGATCGCGATCGGGACGGGCCGGCGCATCACCACCGTCGCGATCGTGTGCCAGCGGCCGGTGCCCGGTGGCACCCGCTTGCGCTGCCGGGCGAAGGAGAGCGCGTCGATGCGGGGGCCGACGGCGGCGAGTATGGCGGGCAGCACGACGACGGCGCCGACGACAGCGATCGCGACGACGCAGATCCCCGCGTAGGCGAACGATCGCAAGAAGTACATCGGGAACACGGCGAGGGCGGACAGCGCCAAAGCGACTGTCGCTCCGGAGAAGACGACCGTACGTCCAGCCGTGCTCAACGCGGCGAGAATCGCCTCGGGTCTATCACACCCCTGGAGTTCCTCGCGGTAGCGCTCGACGATCAGCAGGCTGTAGTCGATGGCGAGGGCCAGCCCGAGCGCCGACGCCAGGTTGATCGCGAAGATCGACACGTCGGTGATCTCCCCGAGTACGCGCATCACGAATGTCGTTCCGAAGATGGCCAAGACACCGATCCCGACCGGTATCAGGGCGGCGACCAACCCGCGGAAGATCAGGAACAGTGCGATGAATGTCAGCGGTATCGCGATGACCTCGGACTTGACCAGGTCCTGCTTTGCGATGTCCTCTGTTTCGGCGAGCAACACTGCGTATCCGGTCGCCTCGACGTAGAGCGGGCCGTGAGTGCCCCCGAACTGTGCGGCCAGCGCACGTCCTCGATCCGCGAGTTCGTTGTCGTCACCGGCGAGCTGGGCGCGGATGAGTGCCTTTCGACCGTCCTTGCTCTGTAGCGCCGTGCCGAGTTGATCTGACGTCCAGAATGATTCGACTCGCTCGACACCCTGTGTATGCGCCAGCTTGTCCACCAGTTCACGTCCCGCCGCGGTGACCTCGGGTGAACCGATCGGTGCGTCGGCGGACACGAGCAGCACCAATGTCGGCACCGCCATGCCGAAGGTGTCGCGCAGTTGGCGGTCGGCGTGCACGGATTCCGATCCGGGGTCGTTGAACCCGCCGCTGGACAGTTTCTCGATCGCATCGGCGCCGACGGCTCCACTGACGATGAGGAAGAGCAGCGCGGTAACGAGCACCAGTCGGCGGCGCGACATGGCGAAGATTGCAATCGATTTCAGGCGCATCGGTCTATCCTTTGGCGACTACGGTCACGTTCGATGTCCGCGAGCCGTTTGGTGGTCTGCACGAGGTGGTCGAACCAGGGCAGTGGCAGCCAGCGCTGGCCGAGCGCAATGGTCGGAAGGCGGTTGATGCTGAGTTCGGCGAGGCTGAGCTGGTATCCGCGTCGCCACACCTCGGCATCGAGGATGGTGCCGGAAGCGGATTCGAGTGCACGGCGCTGGAATTCGACGAAATGATCGACCGCTTCTGGGCTAGCGTCGGGGCCGAGCACGTGCGCGAGCAGGTCGACGAGGTCGCGCTGCGGGACCTGCACCGTCGCGAGTTCCCAGTCGTAGGCGACTAGGCTACCGTCCTTCCGCAGCGCGATATTGCGCGGGTTGAAGTCGTTGTGCACCAACGTTCTCGGCATGGCAACCAGTTCCGCCCACCACGTCGGGATGGCGTCGATGACCGCCGTCGCCCAATCGTAGGTCGCGTCGTCGACCCACTGCGGGAAGTCGGTCCGGTACTGGTCGTACATGGCGCGCCACAGGGGGACCATCCCGGGTGTCTCGTCGTCGCGGCCTACCCACGAATCGGCGCCGAGAAGTTCGGCTTCGCGCCCCAGCCAGTGCGCGTGCACACCGGTGATGCCGATGATCGCGGCTTCGAGCCGTTCGGTAGTCCAGACTTCCGGTGTGTCGGCGGCATCGAGGAAGTCGACGCTGCCGTCGAGACGCTCGATCATCACCAGGAACACACCCTGTTCTGCGTCCTCATACGTACCGAAACATTCTGGTGTGATGGCCTTTACGGCGTCGGGAGCGTCGCGGTACAAGCCGATTTCGCGCCGGTGCAGGCCGATGAAATGGCTTGCATCCGCACAGCTCTGCCATGCGTCCGTGAGGTCGCCGCCGGCCGTCGACATGACCGCCGCG
>Ga0075428_100010180_pt1 | contig 10440 bp, 9 predicted proteins | sample RhiMetdeltSRZDD2_FD_75291 | JGI IMG/M metagenome (GOLD analysis project Ga0075428, IMG submission 75291) | Populus rhizosphere microbial communities from Tennessee, USA - Rhizosphere MetaG P. deltoides SRZDD2 | ecosystem: Host-associated > Plants > Roots > Rhizosphere > Soil | place: USA... | reverse complement strand
CTGGTGGGGCTGTCGATCCGGCACGTCGGCCCGACCGCGGCGCAGGCACTGGCCAGGGAGTTCGGCTCGATCGAGCGGATCAGGTCGGCGACCGAGGAGGAGCTGGCCGCGGCCGACGGCGTCGGCCCGACGATCGCGACCTCGATCAAGGAGTGGTTCGACGTCGACTGGCACTGCCAGATCGTGGACAAGTGGGCCGCGGCCGGGGTGCGGATGGCCGAGGAGCAGGCCGACACCGGGCCGCGCCCGCTGGAGGGCCTCGCGCTGGTGGTGACCGGCTCGCTGTCGAGGTTCTCCCGCGACCAGGCCACCGCCGAGATCCAGCAGCGCGGTGGCAAGGTCACCGGGTCGGTGTCCAAGAAGACCGATTTCGTGGTGGTAGGCGAGAGTCCTGGATCGAAGCACGACAAGGCGGTGCAGCTCGGGGTACCGATCTTGGACGAGGCCGGGTTCGAGACGCTGCTGTCCGGCGGGCCGGCGGCGGCATTGGCGCTGCGTTCGGAGTGATCGCTGGCGCGTGTACGTTCCGTGGTCACGCTCTGCGCCACGAATCTCGGGCGCGCTCGGCAGCGGCCACGGCCTAGGATGGCCGGGTTCCCCAACCGCCGTACGAAGCAGGTAGCACCATGGCGTCCATCACCCGCGACGAGGTGGCCCATCTGGCCCATCTGGCCCGGCTCGACCTGAGCGAGGACGAACTGGACCACTATGCCTCGCAGCTCGACGTCATCATCGGCGCGGTAGCCCGGGTCAGTGAAGTGGCAGCGCAGGACATCCCGCCCACCTCGCACTCGGTGCCGCTGACCAACGTGCTTCGGGACGACGTCACGACGCCGGGACTGACCCCGCAGGAGGCGCTGGCCGGCGCGCCGGCTACCGAGGACGACCGGTTCCGGGTGCCTCGGATCCTGGACGAGGAGTAGGGGAACCGGTGCCCGAGCTGACCAGCCTGAGCGCGGCCGAGACCGCCCGAGCCATCGCGCATGGCGAGGTGGCCGCCGCCGAGGTGGCGCGCGCGCATCTCGACCGGATCGCCGCGCTGGATGACAAGCTGCACGCGTTCCTGTACGTCGACACCGAGGGGGCGATGGCCGCCGCCCGGGCGGTGGACGCCGCGCGTGCGGCCGGTGAACCGCTGGGCCCGCTGGCCGGGGTGCCGCTGGCGCTCAAGGACGTGTTCACCCAGCGGGACGTGCCGACCACCTGCGGGTCGAAGATTCTCGAGGGCTGGCGGCCGCCGTACGACTCCACCGTGGTACGCCGGCTCCGCGCAGCCGGAGTGGTGATCCTCGGCAAGACCAACATGGACGAGTTCGCGATGGGCTCGTCGACGGAGAACTCGGCGTTCGGCCCGAGCCGAAACCCGTGGGACCTGGAGCGGGTGCCCGGCGGCTCCTCCGGCGGATCGTCGGCGGCGGTGGCCTCGCAGCTGGCTCCGCTCGGCATCGGGACCGACACCGGCGGCTCGATCCGGCAGCCGGCGTCGGTCACCGGCATCGTCGGGGTCAAGCCCACCTACGGCGGCGTCTCCCGATACGGGCTGGTCGCGTTCTCGTCGTCGCTCGACCAAGCGGGTCCGCTCGGCCGCACCGTCCTCGATGCGGCGCTGCTGCACGAAGTGATCGCCGGGCACGATCCGCTGGACTCCACCTCGATCGACGTTCCGGTGCCGCCGGTGGTCGAGTCGGCACGCCAGGCAGATGTCCGCGGCCTGCGCGTCGGGGTAGTCAAGGAGTTCGCCGGTGAGGGCTACCAGCCGGGCGTCGAGGCCCGGTTCCGGGATGCCGTCGCGCTGCTCGCCGAGATCGGCGCCGAGATCGTCGAGGTGTCCTGCCCGTCGTTCCGGTACGCGCTGCCCGCCTACTACCTGATCGCCCCGAGCGAGTGCTCATCCAACCTGGCCCGCTTCGACGGTATGCGCTACGGCCTTCGGGTCGGTGACGACGGCACCGCCGGCGTCGAGGAGGTCATGGCCAAGACGCGGGAGGCCGGGTTCGGTGCCGAGGTGAAGCGGCGCATCATGCTGGGTACGTACGCGCTGTCGTCGGGCTACTACGACGCCTACTACGGGCAGGCGCAGAAGGTCCGCACGTTGATCAGCCGCGACTTCGATGCCGCGTTCCGGACCGTGGACGTGCTGGTCTCGCCGACCACACCAACCACCGCGTTCAAGATCGGTGAACGGGTCGACGACCCGATGGCGATGTACCTCGCCGACCTGTGCACGATCCCGTCCAACCTGGCCGGCAACGCGGCGATGTCCGTTCCGTGCGGCCTGGCCGACGAGGATGGGCTGCCGGTGGGGTTGCAGATCATGGCGCCGACCCTGGCCGATGACCGGGTTTACCGGGCGGGCGCGGCGGTCGAGGCCGAACTGGTACGGCGTCGCGGCCACCTACTGATCGAGGAAGCGGCGGCACTGTGAGCGAGCGAGGCGATCGAACGAACAAGCAGCGCGCCTCCGGGAGCGGGTCCGGCGAGCGTAGCGAGGTGGACCCGTGACCGAGCACGCATCCGGCGGCGTGGGTGTCGCGAACCGGACCGCCATCCTCGGGTACGACCAGGCGCTGGCCGCCTTCGAGCCGGTGATCGGGCTCGAGGTGCACGTCGAGCTTGGCACCAACTCGAAGATGTTCTGCGGTTGCCCGACCACGTTCGGGGCGCCGCCGAACAGCCAGGTGTGCCCGACCTGCCTGGGGCTGCCGGGGTCACTTCCGGTGGCCAACCGAGCCGCGATCGAGGCGACGATCCGGATCGGACTGGCGCTCAACTGCCAGATCGCCGAGTGGTGCCGGTTCGCCCGCAAGAACTACTTCTATCCGGACATGCCGAAGAACTACCAGATCTCCCAGTACGACGAGCCGCTCTGCACCGATGGTTGGCTGGACGTGGAGCTGGACGGACCGGCTGGGCCGCAGCCGTTCCGGATCGGCATCGAGCGGGTGCACCTCGAGGAGGACACCGGCAAGACGCTGCATGTCGGCGGCGCGACCGGACGGATCCACGGTGCGGAGTATTCGCTGGTCGACTACAACCGCGCCGGCATCCCGCTGGTCGAGATCGTCACCAAGCCGGTGACCGGCACCGACCGGCTCGCGCCGGAGGTGGCCAGGGTGTACGTGAGCGAGCTACGCGAGCTGTGTCGGGCCCTCGGGGTGTCCGATGTACGGATGGAGCAGGGCTCGCTGCGCTGCGACGCGAATGTGTCGCTCGCCCCGCGCGGCGCATCCGAGTGGGGCCTGCGGACCGAGACCAAGAACGTGAACTCGCTCCGCTCGGTGGAGCGCGCGGTTCGATTCGAGATCCAGCGGCAGGCCGCGGTGCTGACCGGTGGCAGCCGGGTGATCCAGGAAACCCGGCACTGGCACGAGGACACCGGGATCACCACCTCCGGCCGGAGCAAGGAAGAGGCACAGGACTACCGCTACTTCCCCGACCCCGACCTGGTTCCGCTGGCGCCTGCCAGGGAATGGGTGGCGGAGCTGCGGGCATCGCTACCGGAACCGCCGACGGCACGGCGCCGGCGGTTGCAGGCCGACTGGCAGCTGTCGCCGCTGGACATGACCGCGCTGGTGAACGCCGGGGCGGTCGACCTGGTGGCGGCCACGGTCGCCGCCGGCGCACCGCCGGCGGAGGCGCGCAAATGGTGGCTGGGCGAGCTGGCTCGGCGCGCCAACGAGGCCGATACCGAGGCCTCTGAGTTGCCGATCACGCCCGACCAGGTGGCCCGGGTGGTCGCGCTGGTCGCGGCCGGCACCGTCAACGACAAGCTGGCCCGGTCCGTCATCGACGGTGTGCTTGCCGGCGAGGGATCGCCGGACGAGGTCGTTGCCGCCCGTGGCCTGGTCGTCGTGTCCGACGACGCGGCGCTCGGGGCGGCCGTCGACGAAGCGATCGCCGCCCACCCCGACATCGCGGACAAGGTCCGCGCCGGCAAGGTGGCGGCCGCCGGCGCGCTGGTCGGCGCGGTCATGAAGGCCACTCGCGGACAGGCCGATGCGGCCCGAGTCCGGGAGCTGATTCTGGACCGTCTCGGCACCGACACGTAACGCCGTTCAGCCTGTCGGTTTCTTGGCGACGGCTGGCCGCCGGCGCCCCGGTTTCTTGTCGGTGCCGGTAGCTAGCGTTGCGGACATGGAGACCAGCGAGGTCGACCAGGCAGCGGCAGCGCCGGCGGCTCGGCGGGGTTGGTGGGCCAGCATCACGCACGGCATGCCGCGCCCGTTCTGGATCTTGTTAGGCGGCGCGTTCATCAACCGGGTGGGCTACTTCGTCGAGCCGTTTCTGGCGCTCTACCTGGTCGGTCCACGGGGATTGACCGCGACCACGGCCGGCGTCGTAGTGGCCTGCTTCGGCGTCGGTGCGTTCGCGTCCCAACCGCTCGGCGGCTACCTCGCCGATCGGATCGGCCGGCGGGCGACACTGGTGGCCGGCATGCTCGCCACCGCGGCGGCCTTCATGCTGCTTGCCGCGGTGCGCGATCTGCTGCTGATCGGCGTGGCCGCGGTGCTGGCCGGGCTGGCCATCGACATCTACCGGCCGGCGGTGTCCGCGCTGATCGCCGACCTGGTCCGGCCCGAATACCGGGCCCGAGCGTTCGCGCTGCTTTACTGGGCGATCAACCTAGGCGTCGCGGTGGCCGGAGTGGCCGGGGGTTACCTGGCATCGCGATCGTTCTGGCTGCTGTTCGTGGCCGACGCGATCACCTGCGTGGCGTTCGCCGCGCTGATCGCGCGGGCGGTGCCGGAGACCCGGCCGGAGCGCGATCCGGCTGCTACCTCTGGTTACGGGCCGGTGCTGCGCGACCGGCTGCTGCTCGGGATCACCGCAAGCACACTGCTCGGCGCGACGGTCTACCTGCAGAGCTTCATAACGCTGCCGATCGCGGTGCACTCCGACGGCCTCGGTCCTCAGGCCTACGGGATCATCTACGCGGTCAACCCGATCGTGGTGATCCTGTCCCAGGTGTTCGTGCTGCGGGTGATCGATCGGATCACCGGGGTGTCGCTCCTCGCGGTTTCGCTGGTGATCATGGGCGTCGGATTCTGGCTCACCGCGTTCGCCTCGTCGGTGCCGGCATTCGCGCTCACCGTGGCGGTGTGGACGCTGGGCGAGGTCGGCTTCAACGCTGTCGGACCGGCCCTGGTCGCCGACATCGCGCCCGCCGATCTACGTGGTCGCTACAACGGGCTGATCGGCATGGCGTACGGCGCTTCGGCGTTCCTGGCACCGCTGATCGGCACCCGGCTGCTCCAGACCTACGGCGAGGGTGTGCTGTGGACGGCATGCCTGGTCGCGAGTCTCATCGCCGCCGCGATGATCGCGCTGATGGCTCCCACCATCGCCAGGCGCCGGTCCTCGATGGCCGTGGCCGCCGCGGCTTAGGCGCGGTCCCGGCAGTGGGGGCTGCCGCGGCTTGCCGCGCACCCGACGATGGCCGAGGCGGGGCAGCCGCGCTTAGGCGAGGTCGGCGCGGTTGGCCGCGAGTGTGGCCAGCAACTCGCGCTCGGTGTCCGCTGCGTCTGCGCCGGCGCTTCCACGCTTCATCCGCTCGCGCAGGAAGGCCAGTTCGGTCGCGGTGTCCTGAAACCGGCGCACCGCGGCCCGACCCGGCTTGCCCTTGTGCCGCCGGGCCCATACCTCGGCGTACCGCCGGGCCGACAGTGAGGAGAGAGCGGCTGCCTCGGCCGGGCTGAGCCAGCCTGCCGCTGCGTAATCCGGCAGGTTGGCGGCCACGATCCGGCCCTCCCGCCGGCGCGCCCAGAGCACCAGCACCACAAGTCCGGCGAACACCGGAACCATGATCAGGAAGTAGGCGAGCACAAAGCCCCGGAAGCCGCTGACCGCCGCGCCGTTCCACAGTGCGTGTAGCAGCACCGCCACCAGATAGCCGACCAGCGGTGCCACCACCCGAAGCCGGCGCCGGTTGGTGCTGGCCGCGATGGCCAGCCCGATTCCGATTGCCGCGGTGAACAGCGGATGCGCGAACGGCGCCGCAATCCCGCGCACGATGAACACCACGCTGGTCGCGGCCAGCGCGCCGCCCGGGCCCGAGTCCTGTAGGCCTTCCACGTAAGCGCGGCCGAAATACAGGATGTTCTCAACGAACGCGAAGCCCAGGCCGCAGAGCGCGGCGAACACGATGCCGTCCACGATGCCGTCGAACTCGCGGCGCCGCAGCAGCATGATCAGCAGGATCACGGCGCCTTTGGCACCTTCCTCCACCCATGGCGCAACGAACACCGCGCTGGCCTCGACACCGGACTTACCGCCGACGTCGATGAGCCGCAGGCTGGCCGAGTTCAGTACCACCGAGATCAACGCCGCGACCGTTGCGCCCCAGGCCAGGCAGAACACGACCAGGCCGGTCGGTTCGGGTTCGTAGCGGTCGACCCACAGCATGATCGCCAGCGCTGGGAGCACCGGAATCACGGCGAAGCCCAACCCGACCAGCACCCCGCCCAGGCCGATCTCACCGCCGATGATCAGGAACAGCGCGATCCCGATCAGCACCATCACCGCGCCGAGCACGACCGCCGGCCGCCAGCGCCGTGGTGGTTGTGGTCGGATGGCGGGCCAAGATCCGGCCACGGTGAGCACCTGGGCCGGGGTCAGAACCGGCGGTGCCGCAGCCGGCCGGTCCATACGCACGTGTGGATGGTAGCCATCGAGGCTCGGGCCGGCCCGAGGACTGGCGGTGACTCGGCCGGCGGACCGCCGACGGACGACGGCTCGCCGACTCCGGACCGGATGCACTCTGACCTGCTCGTCTCGCGGCGAATGCGCGGACAGATCGGCGCGGCGAGCGCCTACTCGATGACCACCCGGAGGATCCGGTCGTCGCCCGGCCTCGGGAATGGATCTCGAGCGCGGCCGTCGAGGTTGCTCGTGGCCAGCCATAGCGACCCGTCCGGAGCGGTCTCGATCGTGCGCAGCCGCCCGTACTCCCGGACGAAGAACGCCCGTGGTTCGCCGGCCCGATCACCCTTGAGCGGAATCCGCCACAGCCGTGCGCCACGCAGCGCGGCCATCCAGACCGCGCCGTCGGCAATCGTGATGCCGCTCGGCGATGCCTGGTCGGTGGGCCACACCGCCTGCGGCGAGACCAGGTCCTGCTCCCGGCTGCGACCCTCGGCGATCGGCCATCCGTAGTTGCCGCCGGGCTCGATCAGGTTGAGCTCGTCCCAGGTGTTCTGGCCGAATTCCGATGCCCACAGTCGCCCGTCGCTGTCCCAGGCGATGCCCTGCGGGTTGCGATGGCCATACGACCAGACCACGGAGTTGTCGAACGGGTTATCCCGGGCCGGCCGCCCACCCGGTGTCATCCGGAGGATCTTCCCGCCGAGCGAGCCGAGGTCCTGGGCCAGAGGCGGATTCCCGGACTCGCCTGCGGTGGCGTACAGCATCCCGTCCGGGCCGAACGCGATCCGCCCGCCGTTGTGATTACCGCCCTTGGGTATCCCGGTCAGGATCGGGTCCGGCGGGCCAAGTCGCCCGTTCTGGTAGCGCATCCGCACGATGCGGTTGTCGGATGCGGCGGTGAAGTACGCGTACAACCAGTGGCTGTCCTCGAAGTCCGGCGCCAACGCCAGCCCGAGCAGGCCGCCCTCCCCGAGCGGATCCACTCCGGGCACCGCGCCGGCGGTGCTGACCCGACCGCCGGGGGTAACCCGGAGGATCTGCGCTCGCCACCGTTCGGCCACCAGCGCCGACCCGTCGGGCAGGAAAACGAGCCCCCATGGGATCTCCATGCTGTCCGCGATCTCACCGGTCACCCGCGGCCGCCCGGTCCCGCTGGGGCTCGGCGACTCGGTCTGGGTCGGCGACTCGCTGGTTGCCGGAGCCGACGTCGACGGGCTCGGGCCGGCGCTCTGGTCGTCGTCGCCGGAACAGCCGGTCAGCAGCAGGCCGGCGACGGCGAGAGTGCAGGCCACGGTCCGGGTGGATCGGGCTCCGGTCATGTCAAACCAGTCCTTTCCGCGGATGCGCGTCTCGGGTCAACCTACGCCGCAGGCTGGCGCCGGGTTCCGCCTGACAGCACTCCCAGACTGTCGGTGATGCGTGCCAGACTCGTCGCCGAAACCGTGGCGAGGGTGAAGGAGCGTCGATGACGAACTACCTGCTGGCGATCGGCACCAGGAAGGGGCTGTTCACCGCGACCAGCCAGGACCGCAAGACCTGGTCGATCGAGCGCGCTCCGCTCGCGAGCGACGAGGTCTACGCGGTCGGCATCGACACCCGGCGCGCCACTCCTCGGCTGCTGGCCAGTTCGTTCAGCAACCACTGGGGTCCATCGGTGGCCCACTCCGACGACCTCGGCAAGAGCTGGCAGGAGCCCGAGCAGGCTCCGGTGCGCTACCCGGACTGGACCGGGTCCGCGCTCAAGCGGGTGTGGCAGCTCCAGCCGGGGCGAGACGGCGAGCCCGAGGTGGTGTGGGCCGGCACCGAGCCGGGCGCGCTGTTCCGATCCGAGGACGGCGGCGTGAGCTTCGAGCTGGTCGACGGACTCTGGAACCATCCGCAGCGGGCCAAGTGGAGTCCCGGTGGCGGTGGGCTATGCCTGCATACCGTGCTGCCGCACCCGACCGATACCCAGCGGATGACGGTCGCGGTGTCCACCGGCGGCGTGTACCAGACCACCGACGGCGGCACCAGCTGGGCGCCGTCCAACCGCGGGATCCGCGCCGACTTCCGGCCCGGCGACGAGCCCGAGTTCGGCCAGTGCGTGCACAAGGTGGCCATGCATCCTGACGCCCCCGACCAGCTGTTCGCGCAGAACCACGGCGGCGTCTACCGCTCCGACGACGGCGGCCGGCAGTGGGCCTCGATCGCTGAAGGCCTGCCGTCGGACTTCGGCTTTCCGATGGTGGCGCATCCGCACCGGCCCGGCTCGGTCTACGTGTTTCCGCTCATCGGTGACTTCGACCGCCGACCGGCGGACGAGCGCGCCAGGATTTACCGCACCGAGGACGCCGGCGCGAGCTGGCAGGCGCTGTCGAGCGGGCTGCCGCAGGAAGGCTTCCACCCGGCCGTGCTTCGCGACGCGATGTGCTCCGACGGTGGCACGCCGGCGGGGATCTACTTCGGCACCAGATCCGGTGCGGTGTTCGCCAGCGCGGACGAGGGGGAGTCGTGGTATGAGCTCGCCAGATACCTGCCCGACGTGCTGAGCGTGCGTGCTGCGGTGCTGGACTGATGCCTGCCGCGACGCGGGCGCGGCGAGAGGCTGCGTGATGGGGCAGGTCACCGTTCGGGTGCCCGGGGCGCTGCGGGAGTTCGCCGGCGGCGACCGGCTGGTCGTGGTTGACGTGCCGGCTGGTGAGCCGCCGTCGGTTTCGGCCGTCCTCGACCAACTGTCTGATAGCCATCCGGCGCTCGAACGCCGGATCCGGGACGAGACCGGAGCGCTCCGCGAGCACGTGAACGTATTCGTCGGATCGAACAATGTGCGCGACCTGGAGCGGCTGGCCACGGTGATCCCGGCCGGTGCCGAGCTGATCGTTTTGCCCGCGGTCTCCGGCGGCTGATCACTAAGATTCGCACCGGCCGCGACGGCCGGTCGCGACACGCCGTAGTGACCTGGAGTGTCGCGATTTTGTTCGAATCCCGTGGGACCGTACATCCCGAAGGGCGGCGCGAAATGGACGCCGCGGTCGGGAGGTGGCCAGATGACTCGGAGCATCGAGGCGCTGTTCAGGGCGTGCCGGGACTGCGGCAGCGAGGCCGGATTCGAGCAGCCGCCGTGCGCCGAGGATCACGGTCCGGACTGCCCGGAGTGGTTCTGCCTGGAGTGCGGTTCGGTGCTCATGGTCGGCCCACCGATCTTCGTAGCCGGCGCGCTATCCGAGTCCGAGGTGCCGGACCGGCCCGCTGACGCCGCCTGACACTCGACGTCCACTGCGCGTGCACCGCTGCGCTCAGCGTGTTCCGTATTGCTCGTCGCGTGCTTCTCCGGCTAGCGTGCAGCTCATGCAGGCACGAGTCCTCGTACCCGGAATGCGCGCCGGCTGACCAGGTCGTCCGTGCGCGCACCCCTCGTTGAGCCGGTACCGGCCCGGGGGGTTTTTCGTTTCCGGGTAGCGAGCAGAGCATGAGAGAGATCGCGATGACTGAGCAGGTCACCGGGGCACAGGCACTGATCCGCGCGCTCGAAGGGTTGGGTGCCGGCGCCGTTTTCGGCATCCCTGGCGGGGCGATCCTGCCCGCGTACGATCCGTTGCTCGACTCGACCCGGATCCGGCACATCCTGGTCCGGCACGAGCAGGCCGCCGGGCACGCGGCGGAGGGGTACGCGGCTGCGACCGGCCGGGTGGGGGTATGCATGGCAACCTCGGGACCCGGCGCGACGAACCTGGTCACGCCGATCGCGGACGCCTATATGGACTCGATCCCGGTAGTCGCGATCACCGGCCAGGTGCCATCCGCGGCGATCGGCACGGA
>Ga0075428_100010179_pt1 | contig 10442 bp, 8 predicted proteins | sample RhiMetdeltSRZDD2_FD_75291 | JGI IMG/M metagenome (GOLD analysis project Ga0075428, IMG submission 75291) | Populus rhizosphere microbial communities from Tennessee, USA - Rhizosphere MetaG P. deltoides SRZDD2 | ecosystem: Host-associated > Plants > Roots > Rhizosphere > Soil | place: USA... | reverse complement strand
CGACGGAGATGCCACCCGAGCCCCATGTCCTCGTCGGTCGAGTTCTTGCGCAGCCGTGACGTGCGCATCTGTTCCAACGACGCGCGCGAGAGCACGCGCGTGCCGTCGCGGCTGGTTCCGCCGCCCAGGTGGAATCGTGCGTAGGTCAGCAGGTCGTTCAGGCTCATCGAAACGCCGCCCGCCGTCACCGAGGTCGACCGCGTCATCGGTCGAACGACCATCGGCTTGCCATCCTGCGTACGATGGGCGACCGAGAAGCGGTGCGTCGCGACATCTTCCAGGCGCGTGAACGCTCGCGTGAGACCAATCGGCTCGAAGACCAGCTTGCGGATGGCTTCATGGATCGGCTGACTGGTAACGACCTCGATCACGCGACCGGCGATGGTAAATCCGGCGTTGTTGTAGCTCCACACTGCGCCTGGCGGCGCGAGCTGCGGCAAATCGCTGGCCGAGTTGGCGAAGAACGCCAGCGTCTCCGTACCGCGATCCTGTGTCGTCAGCTGGCCTTCCCATCCGGGTGTGTGGGTGAGGAGGTGCCAGATCGCGACCTCGCGGCTCGCCGTCTCGTCTTGAACCTTGAAGTCGGGCAGATACGTCCGCACAGGCGCCGCAAGATCGATCTTTCCCTGCTCCACCAGCCGCATGATCGCCGTCGCCGCAATCGTCTTGGAGATCGACGCGAGTGGAAACACCGTGTCCGGTGTGATCGGCTGCGGATCGTCGAGATTGGTGACGCCGAAGCCACGGACCGTCACCTGGCCGTTCCTGACCATTCCGAACGCGACGCCGGGGATGCCGTACTCGGTCATCTTCTGCGTGACGAGTACCGCCAGCTGCTCGAACTTTGGATCGGTTTGGACCGCCTCGGTACCGGGCGAGGAGGACGCCGACGCGGCGATGGCCGCGAGGATGACAACGACCGTGAGACCCCGGCGCATGAGTGTGCTCCTCGACCTGCGCCAATCAGGGGGCGCGGTCAGACGGCGAGATTATAGAACTCGAACTGTTCGGGTTCGTAGTCCGTGGTTCGTGATTCGTCGCTCGTAGCTCGGAAGGCGTGTCGAAGCGCCGTACGAGCGACGCGCTACGGACCACGAACCACGGCTGCTACGCTTTTGGGTGTGCTTTTCGATACGTCTCGAGCAACTGCGTGGCGTTGAGGTGTGTGTATCGCTGCGTAGTGCTCAGGCGCGCGTGCCCAAGCAGCTCCTGGATCGCGCGCAGGTCGGCGCCGCGCTCCAGCAGGTGCGTCGCAAACGAGTGCCGCAGCGCGTGCGGGCTGATCCCGAACCGCGTGCTGCACGCCGCCACATACCTTCTGACCAGCCGATCCACGCTCCTGGTCGACAGGCGTCCGCCCTGGTAGTTGAGAAACAAGGGCTCCCGCGTCGAACGGGGGCGGCGTGTTGGTCGGGACTCGCCTGCCGCGCCGTAGCGCGCGCGAGAGCGCGCAGGCGGGCGAACCTGAGATCCGCGTTGATCCGCGTCCCGTGAACCAAATCCGCGTTCGTCCGCGTCCCGTGGATCCGATCCGCGATACGATTCGCGATCCCGCAACCATGCCCGCACGGCGCTCTCAGCCGCGTGGTTGAACGGCACGATCCGCTGCTTCCCGCCCTTCCCGAGCACGCGCACGACACGGCTGCTCAGATTCACGTCCTCGAGATCGAGTCCGACGAGCTCGCTCAGGCGCAGGCCCGATGCGTAGAACAGCTCGAGAATTGCGCGGTCGCGGCGGCCGAGCGGCATCGAGATGTCCGGCATCTCGAGCAGCCGCGACATCTCCGCCTCGCCCAGGTGCGCAGGGAGGCGAACCTCCCGCTTCGGCGTGCCGACGAGCGACGCCGGATCCCCCTCGAGCACACCTTCGCGTCGCAGGTATCGGCCAAACGTGCGAATGGCGGCGAGCTTGCGCGCTGCCGACGCCCGCGCGTTGCCGCGCTTGTGCAAGTCGGTCATGAACTCGCGGATGCTCTGCTGATTGAAATCCGCGGGCGTGAGCGGGACGCGGCGCCCTCCGACGCGCTCGGCGCGTCCTGAGGCTTCCGGCGCGCTGCCAGTCCGCGCTGTCAGAAACGCAAAGAACTGCGTCAGATCGCTGTCGTACGCGCGGACCGTGTTGACGGAGGCATTCTCGTTGAGGCGGAGGTGCTCGAGGAACTCTTCGAGGGCTTCCTTCATCCGATCACCGAGTGCTCGTCGGCGGTGGCGATCCACTTCTCCAGGTCGTGAAGCGCGCGTTCCGAGGTCGCGACCTTCCGAGCGTCCTTCATCGTCAGACGGCTGCCGTCCGGCCTGGTTGTCCGTTTGGACTTCACCAGTTCGGACGCGACCGGCGGAATGATGCCGAAGGTGATGTTGGATGGCTGGTAGTAACGCGGGTTGGCGTGCGACACGTAGTATCCCAGCGCGCCAATCGCTGTGGTGCGTGGCGGAACACGAAGCGGCTGACCGAGCACCTGCGCCGCGGCGTTGCGCCCGGCGATCAGACCCGACGCCGCAGACTCGACGTATCCCTCGACACCGGAGATCTGCCCGGCAAAGAACAGCGCCTCGTTCGACCGCGTCTGCCAGGTCTCGTGCAACACGGTCGGGCCGTTGATGTACGTGTTGCGATGGATCATGCCGAATCGGACGAACTCGGCGTTCTCCAGCCCGGGAATGAGCCGCAGGACCCTCCCCTGCTCGCCCCACTTCATCTGCGTCTGAAAGCCCACCAGGCTGAAGTGGTCGCCGGCCAGATTGTCCTGGCGCAGCTGCACGGCCGCATAGGGCTCGCGGCCGGTCCGCGGATCGACCAGGCCCACCGGCTTCATCGGCCCGAAGCGCAGCGTGTCGACGCCGCGCGCGGCCATCACCTCGATCGGCAGGCAGCCTTCGAAAAACTTCGCCGAATCGAACTCGTGAAGCGCCGCCTTCTCAGCGCCCATGAGTGCCTCGTAGAACACCGCGTACTCGGCGGCGGTGAGCGGGCAGTTCAAATAGTCACCCTCGCCGTCATCCACGCCACATGCCGCACCGGCTTGCTCCACCGTTGCGTCGGCTTCGTCATGCGTCCGGCGAAGACTTCGCCCCCACCGCGACGCGCGAAACACCTTCGACATATCGATGGTTTCGGCGAGGACAATGGGGCTGATCGCGTCGTAGAAATACAGATGCTCCTCGCCGACAAGGTTGACGATATCGCGCGAGAGCGCATCGGAGGTCAGCGGACCGGTCGCGACGATCACCGGACCCCGGTCGGTTCCGGGAACTGTCGGCACCTCTTCGCGGATGACAGTGATTAGCGGGTGGTCGGCGATCGCGCGCGTGACCGCGGTTGAGAAGACCTCACGATCGACGGCAAGCGCGGCTCCCGCCGGCACCCTCGCCTGATCGGCCGCCTTCATGACCAGCGACCCGAGCCGGCGCATCTCTTCCTTCAGCAGGCCGACTGCGTTATCGAGCTTGTCGCCCCGAAAGGAATTGCTGCAGACGAGTTCCGCCAGACGATCGGACTTGTGCACCGCAGTCGCGCGCACCGGCCGCATCTCGTGCAGAACCACGCGGACGCCGAGCCCCGCAGCCTGCCACGCAGCCTCGCTGCCAGCCAGCCCGCCGCCAATGATTGTCAGATGCATAAGTGCGCAGGTGCGCGAGTGCGCACGTTAAACCGGCGCCAGCTCCTCAGCCTCGCGCGCGTATTTGCACTCTTCGTTGTTGCAAATCAGCTGACGGCCATGACGCTTCGTGATCCGCTCGACGAGGAACGGCGCGCCGCAGTCCGGGCACTTCTCCGCCACCGGTTTCTTCCAGAGCGTGAAGTCGCAGTCAGGGTAGTTGGCGCAGCCGTAGAACACCTTTCCGCGCCGCGATTTCTTTTCGACGATGTCGCCGCCATCCTTGGGACAGGTAACACCGGTTGACTTCTGCTTCACGTACTTGCAGTTGGGATAGTTGCTGCATGCCGTGAACTCGCCGAAGCGCCCGTGCTTGAGCACCAGGTTCGAGTCGCACTTCGGGCACTTCTCGTCGAGCATCTGGTCGGGCTTCGCCGCGGTCAGCCCCTGCTTGGTCGCGATCAGCTTGCGTGTCGTCTTGCACTCCGGATAGCCCGTGCAGGCCAGGAACTGGCCGAAGCGGCCGCGCTTGATCGCCATGGGCTTCCCGCAGTTCTCGCAGGCCTCTTCGATTTCGCCTTCGGCGCCGGGCTCCGGCGTTTCCAGTTCGCGCGTGTTTTCGCACTCCGGGTAGGCGCTGCACGCGAGGAAGAGGCCGAACTTGCCGGACTTGATGACCATCGGCGATCCGCACTTGTCGCACGTGACCGGCGGATCCGGCTCGACGCCCTCCTTGAGGTTGATCATCTCCTTCGCCGCGCGCTTCAGGTCTTTCTGGAACTTCTTGTAGAAGCTCGACAGCGTGGACTCGTAGTTCTCCTCCCCGGCTTCGATCTTGTCGAGATCCTCCTCGAGGTTGCGCGTGTACTCCACGTCGAGGATGTCGTCGAACGCCGGAGAGAGCAGTTTCTCCACCAGCATCATGCCCAGCAGCGTAGGCTTGAAGCGGCTTTCGATCTTGTTGACGTATTCGCGCGTCTGGATGACGCCGATGATCGAGGCGTAGGTGCTCGGACGGCCGATGCCGTTCTCTTCGAGCGCCTTCACCAGCGTCGCTTCCGTGTAGCGGGGCGGCGGCTGCGTGAACTTCTGCTCCGGACGGAGCTCCTTCAGATCGAGCCGATCGCCTTCTGCCAGCACCGGCAGCACGCTCGCAGCGTCGTCATCGTCGGCGGTCGTTGCGTCGGGGCCGAGCCCGCCTCGCGGCTGTTCCGGCGCCAGCGCGGCTTCCTGGTTGTAGACGATCATCCAGCCCGCGAACTTCGGCACGGAGCCCTTCGCCCGGAACAGGTAGCGTGACGCGTCGATGTCGACCGTGGTCTCGTCGAAGGTCGCCGGGGGCATCTGCGAGGCGACAAATCGGTTCCAGATCAGACGATACAGATAGTACTGATCAGGCGTCAGGTGCGGGCGAATGTCGTCCGGGTGATACTGCAACGAGGTCGGGCGAATCGCTTCGTGCGCGTCCTGCGCATCGGCTTTGGCGCGATAGTAGTTCGGCTTCTCGGGCACGTAGTCAGCGCCGTAGCGCTGCCCGATGAACTCGCGTACCTCTGTGAGCGCCTGATCGGCCACACGCGTCGAATCGGTTCGCATGTAGGTGATCAGGCCGACGGCGCCCTCACCGGGGAGCTCGATCCCCTCGTAGAGCTGCTGCGCGATCATCATCGTCTTCTTGACCGGGAAGCGCGCAGCCTGCTGCAGCTTGCTCGTAATGAACGGCGGAACCGCGCTCTTCTTGCGCTCTTTCGTCGTCACCGAGCTGACGATCCACTCTGCCGACTTCAGATCGGCGAGCACTTCGTTGGCTTCTGTCTCGTTGCCAACCTTGATGTTGGAGCCGTCGCGCTTGAGGAGACGGGCGTCGAACTCTGGCGGCAGGGCGCCAGCGAGCCGCGCCGTCATGTTCCAGTACTCTTCCGGAACGAAGGCGAGAATTTCCCGCTCGCGATCGCACACGAGCTTCAGCGTGACCGACTGCACGCGGCCGGCGCTCAATCCGCGGCGAACCTTGTCCCAGAGCAGCGGGCTGATCTTGTAGCCGACCAGACGATCGAGCACGCGACGCGCCTGCTGGGCGTCGACCATCTGCTTGTTGATCGTCGTCGGCTTGTCGAGCGCCGCCAGCACGCCCTTCTTCGTGATCTCGTTGAACATCAGGCGGCGGATCTTCTTGCGATTACCGCTGCCGAGCTCTTCCGCCAGGTGCCATCCAATCGCTTCCCCTTCGCGATCGGGGTCGGTCGCCACAAAGATCTCGGACGCGTCCTTCGCAGCATCCTTCAGTTCCTTGAGGACCTTCTTGCGACTCGCGATGACTTCGTACGACGGCTCGAACCCATCCTCGACGTCCACACCGAGCTTGCTCTTGGGCAGATCGCGGACGTGGCCCATCGAGGCGACGACCTTGTAGTTCTTGCCCAGATATTTATTGATCGTCTTCGCCTTTGCGGGCGATTCGACCACCACCAGTGCCTTGGCCATAACCAACCTAACGTTATCAGACGCCTTTCGGTCTATCGAATCAGCCAGAGCGGGCTACCCTCGTAAACCCGACGCCGCCAACCCCGGTCACGAACCCATTCAACTCGAGCTCTGTGAGGCGAGCTAGCAGTTTGGGGCCGGACGTGCCCGTCAACACCATCAATTCTTCGAGCCTGTAGACCTCGCCGGGCTCCATCCTGACCAGCAAAGGGTCTGTTGTCATATATTTAGACGAACAAGTGGCCTTCGAAGGCCCACAAGCCCAGCCGAGCTCCTCAAGAATATCGTCAGCAGTCTCAACGACCTTTGCTCCATCCTTTAATAGGCTGTGCGATCCGCGGTTCCGGCCCGAGAGCACACTTCCCGGCACAGCCAACACGTCACGGCCCTGCTCCAGCGCGCACCGGGCCGTGATGAGCGACCCGCTCTTCTCGGAAGCTTCGACGACCACTACGGCCAGCGAGATCCCGCTGATGATACGGTTGCGGAGCGGAAAGTGCTCAGGAAGGGCCGCTGCGCCGGGGCCCAACTCGCTCACTAAAGTACCATTTTTGCTTATAGTTACAGCCAATTCTCGGTGCTCGGCCGGATACACGCGATCCAGCCCCGATCCGAGAACCGCGGTTGTGCTGCCCGATGCCGCCAGGCACCCGCGATGGGCGGCAGAGTCAACGCCCCGCGCCAGTCCGCTGGCCACGACAATCCCCCGCTGCGCGAGCTCTTCGCCGAGGCGCGCCGCCACTTCCAGGGCGTAAGGGGTAGCGGCTCTCGATCCGACAACCGCGACGGTTGGCCTGCCCAGCAGCTCTGCCTGCCCCAGGACCCACAGGACCGGGGGTGGATCGACCGTGACGCTGAGCAGCGCCGGATAGCGGTCGTCGAGCAGCGGGATCGGCATCATCCCCGCCTTGCCGGCGAGCGTCATCGCCTGCGACGCGCGGTCACGGGCGACGGCGGCGAATCCTCGCCATTCCGCGGGAGGGATGTCGCAGCCGCCCATGACGAACTCGAGGATATTGGGAGGAGGATCGAGGCACGCTTCCTTGAACACTGCCGCGGCTCGCAGCCGCGAAACCGGAAGCATCGACACCGCGACCGCAGATTGCAGATCCATCCACCAACCTCGTCGGGCGACCCAGCCGGTGGACGGCGCGCGAACAGAAAAAGGGCCGTACCGCAAGCGGCTGCATCGCAGCATCTGCGGCTCGGCCCTGAATCTTTATTATAAGAGCTTGATCTCCTTCGATCCAGATCCCGGCTGACTTTCACGCTTACGGAGAGCGTCGGCGACTTACGATTTTGAGCAGGATTCCGACAGGCGACGAGGCTCGGCAGGCCCCAGCCGCTGGTACACCCATTGCTCGAAGATCGTGGTCGGAATCCACTTGCCACTTTCCAGTGCGGTGCTATAGTGGTCCAAGCATCATGATCTTCAGGGCTATCGTCGTCTCGGCGGCCCTCCTTGTATCCGCGTCAGCGGCGTACGCACGCGACGCCCGGTCGGAAGCGAAGAGCCAGGTCGAGTTCGGCATCCGGATGGCTCAGAATCAACTCTGGAAAGAAGCTGCGTATCGCTGGCAGAAGGCCGTCGACATCGATCCGACGTACGCCGCTGCGTGGAACAACCTGGCGATCGCATACGAGCAGCAGGGCGACTTCGAGAACGCGGCCAAAGCGTACGAGAAAGCGGTCGAACTCGAGCCGGACAACCTGATGATTCGGCAAAACTACGATCTCTTCAAAGAAATCAATGACCGCACGAAGCGCCGCAACGATCGCTAGTCTCGTGGTGCTGTGCGGGTCTCTGGCCTGCACGAGCTTTTACGAGATCCCTATCGAAACACCCATCCAGCCAAAGATGGACGTCTCGGGATTCTCGCGCGTGCTCGTCGCAGGATTCCTGGGCGGCGGCACCGACGACGTCGATGCAAATCTCGAGACGGTGCGCCTGCTGCGCAGCCAGTTGCGCAGCAAGTCGAGCCTCCGCGTCGTCGAAGCCGAAGTCCTTCCGCTCGCGGAGCTCGCGGCGAAGCAGGGGCAGGCCTCCGGTGATTCGAACGGCGTCGCGGCGTCGCCCGGCGGCGCAGCAGACGGCCAGCAGTCGACCGCTCAGGCGAGCACCGAGCTGCGAATCCAGAACGAGAAAGATCTCGAACGCTTCCAGAGCATCTTCGCGGACGTGGCGTTCTGGAAGAAGCTCGGAGAGGAATACCAGAATCCGCTGATCGTGACCGGCACGGTCCTGTTCACGCCGCACCGGGATGCCGGCATGGTGATGCAGGAGCGCGAGTGGTACGACCAGTTCGGGCGCCGCCGTGTGACGCCGGTGCGCACCTACATGGAGCGCAAGGGATTCATCCTCACGCCGAAGTTCATCTTCATCGATGGTCGGACCGGCGCGACGCTCTACTCCGAGCAGTTCCGGGAAGAGGTCCTGTATAACGCCCAGCAGAACACGCCGGCGCTGTCGACCTACTTCGAGTTGATGGACAAGCTCATCCCGAGCTTCCTCAACGCGCTGAGCACGCAGAAGATCCGCGGAACAAGGGTTCTTCTCAAGTAGCGTCCGGCTTTAGCCGGACCATCCCAATGTAGCGTCCGGCTTTAGCCGGACCGGGCTCCCGCGTCTGGTCCCCCCGGACCCATCCGTGATATCCTAATTCTTTTTGGCACAGAGCCCGAGGTCCGTCGTGTGGGCCCGGACGGAGGATTCGACCGTGTTCGCAATCATTCAGAGTGGGGGCCGGCAGGTCAAGGTTGCGCCCGGCGATGTGATCACCGTTGACCGCGTGAACCTCAATGCGGGCGACGAGGTGACCATCGACCAGGTGCTGGTCCTCGAGAAGGACGGCGGCGAAGTGCTCGCCGGCTCTCCCTACGTGGCCAACGTCAAGGTGGTTGGCGTTATCGATGGCGAGGCGCGCGGGCCGAAGATTCGCGTCTTCAAGAAGAAGCGCCGCAAGGGCATGCGCCGGACCAAAGGGCACCGGAGCACGCTGACGCGGATCCGCGTGAAGGACATCCTTATCTAGCTCGTAACTCCTAGCTTCTAGCTCCTAAGAACCATGGCTCATAAAAAAGGACAAGGCAGCTCTCGTAACGGGCGCGATAGCAACTCACAGCGTCTGGGCGTCAAGCGGTTCGATGGCAACGTCGTGACGGGCGGATCGATCCTCGTGCGTCAGCGCGGCCGCCGCTTCAAACCGGGCCTCAATGTCGGTCTCGGCAAAGACGACACGCTGTTTGCGAAAATCGGCGGGCGTGTGAAGTTCGAGGATCACGGCCGCGCCGGCCGCGTGATCTCGGTCCATCCCGTCGAGACCGCGTAAGCGGCGCGCGGACGCGCGCTCTTCATGTTTGTCGACGAAGTAGACATCCACGTCGCCGCCGGGCACGGCGGCCGTGGCGCCGTGAGCTTCCGGCGCGAGAAGTTCGTGCCGCGTGGCGGTCCAAATGGCGGCGACGGCGGGCCCGGCGGCTCCGTCTACGTCGTCGCCGACGCCAACCTCAACACTCTCCTCAATTACCGTTTCCAGAAACTCTTCGAGGCCGGTCGCGGTGCGCACGGCGAAGGTTCGAATCGAACTGGGCGCACCGGCCACGACATCGTGTTGCAGGTACCTGTGGGCACCGTCGTGTATCAGCGCGATGGGGACGACCTCAACCAGGTCGCCGATCTGACCGAAGTGGATCAGCGCGTGCTGCTCGCCAAGGGCGGGCTCGGCGGTCATGGCAACGCGCAGTTTGCAACCTCGACGAACCGCGCACCCAGGCGGGCGCAGCCGGGACTTCCCGGGGAAGAAAAAGACCTCCGTTTCCATCTGAAGCTGCTGGCTGACGTCGGACTCGTCGGCTTTCCGAACGCCGGCAAGTCGACGCTGATTTCGCGGATCTCTGCGGCCAGGCCGAAGATCGCCGACTATCCGTTCACGACGCTGACACCCAATCTGGGTGTCGTCGGGCTTTCCGGCGATCGCACGTTCGTCGTAGCGGACGTCCCCGGGTTGATCGAAGGCGCGCACACGGGACACGGCCTGGGGCATCGCTTCCTGAGCCATCTCGAGCGGACCAAGGTGCTCGTGCACCTCATCGACGTGTCGTCCTCCACCGGCCGCGACCCCGTGAGCGACTTCGAGATCATTTCCCGCGAGCTGGCGCTGTTCCCGGGACGTGACGCATCGGGAGAGCGTCTCATCGACAAACCGATGATCGCTGCGGCCAACAAGATCGATGCGCTCGACGAGCCTGAACGCCTCGCCTCGCTGCAGCGTCATTTGCAGTCAGCCGGGGTTCCGCTCTACCCTGTGTCGGCGGCGACCGGTGAAGGCCTCGACCGGCTCCTCGAAGCCGTCTGGCGCG
>Ga0075428_100010177_pt1 | contig 10442 bp, 8 predicted proteins | sample RhiMetdeltSRZDD2_FD_75291 | JGI IMG/M metagenome (GOLD analysis project Ga0075428, IMG submission 75291) | Populus rhizosphere microbial communities from Tennessee, USA - Rhizosphere MetaG P. deltoides SRZDD2 | ecosystem: Host-associated > Plants > Roots > Rhizosphere > Soil | place: USA... | reverse complement strand
GCGGACCACGCAGCGCTCCTTGGCTGGATTGTAGAACTGGATCGAGCGATGCAGCAGCCCTTCGAGGCCCGCGCGCGCCGGCAGGGCGCCACTCAGCTCGATCAGCCGTAACCGCCGCAGACTCCGGAGCGCGCGTCCGCCCGACAGGTGGGCACGCGCAACCGCCAGGGCCGAGACCGCCTCCGGGTCGTCGTTCACGGGCTCGATCCACGCCTGCGCCACCGCGCGTTTCCCCGCCATCAGGCCTCCATCAGGTGTCGCCGCAGCCCTTCGAACAGTAGCAGCCCCGGGCCTCGGGCGTCGCGCTCGCCCCGCAGCCGGGCCGCCGCGCGGGCCTCGCCCCACACACCCACCACCGCGGCCGGCAACGCGCCCGCGTCTTGCGCGCGCTCCGGGTGCGGCATCAAGGCCAGCACGTTGCCCGCCCCGTTGCACACCGCCGCCGCGCCGGCGTCGGCCCCATTCGGGTTGGCGGGGAACCCGTCGGCGTCCACGCCGTCACTCGACGCGTAGCGGAGCGGCACCTGCCCGGCGCGCGCCAGCGCCTCCACGCGCCCCGTCTCGCTCGAGGTGAAGCGTCCCTCGCCGTGGGCCACCGGCAGCGGCAGCACCATGCCCGGTGAGAGCCCACGTGTGAACACGCAGGGCGACGGCTCGACCCGGGCGTAGACCCAGCGGGCGTAGTAGCCGCTCCGGTCGGGCATGTGGTTACGCGCGAGCGCCAGCTCGACACCCGCTCCCCCCGGCACCAGACCGGCCTCCACCAGCACCTGGGCGCCGTTGCAAATGCCGAGCACCGGCTTGCCCCGGCGGGCCTCCTCGCTCAACGTCTCCACCAGCGGGTCCTTGGCCGCCAGCGCGCCGGCCCGCACCCGATCCTGGTACGCGAAGCCGCCCGGCAGCAGGTAGGCCTGAAAGTCGCGCAGGTCCGACGGCGTCCGGGTCCACATGAAGAGCTCCGGCTCGAGGCCAACCCGCGCCAAGGCGCGCGCGCTCTCGGCCTCGCAGTTGACCCCCGGGAAACGAATCACCGCCACGCGCGCGGGCGTCACGTCTCCTCCTGACGCTCGTTCCAGAGCCGGGCGAGCGGAGCCTCGGCGGCCGCCCGCAACTCCTCCGCCGTCCACTGAACGGTGTCCCCACCCGGCAGGCGCGCCCGCAACAGCGGTGCCGCCGCCACGGTTCCGATCGGCCACGCCAGCAGCGAGCGCTCGCGCGCCGCCTGGAACACCCGGGCCGCGCGCTCGGGCGCCACCTCGAGCACGATCGCGGGGCGCTCGCTGAAGAGTGCCGCCGGGGCCGACGCCTCGAGCACCGCGAGATCCACCTCGATCCCGAGCCCGCGCTCGGGAGGTCCGGCCATCACCATCTCTGCCAGCGCCACCGCCAGGCCACCGTCCGATACATCGTGCGCGGCACGCGCCCAGCACCCCTCGGCCGCCAGCACCGCCAGCTCCTGAAGCCGGGCCTCGCGCGCGAGATCGAGCGAGGGGGGTGCTCCGTCCGGCTCGCCCAGCACCTCCCGCGCGTAGGCGCTCCCGGTCAGCTCGTCGCGGGTCTCCCCCACCAGCACCAGAAAGTCTCCGGCGCCCTGGAGCGCCAGGCCCAGCGATGTCGTCACGTCGTGGACCACGCCGACACACCACACGATGGGCGAGGCCGGCACCGCCCGCTCTCCGCTCTGGTTGTGCAGGCTCACGTTCCCGCTCACGAACGGCAGCGGCTCGCCGCGGGCCGCGAGCCCGCCCAGGGATTCGGCGGCCACCGCGAGCCCTTCCAGCGTCGCCGCGATGTCGCCCATCACCTGGGCTTCCTGAGGGTGGCCGAAGTTGAGGCAATCGGTGAGTGCCCACGGGCGCCCGCCGGCGCACGCGACGTTGCGCGCCGCCTCGGCGACCGCGTGCCGCGCGCCGAGCTCGGGATCGCTTCCGCACCAGTAGGGATTGCCGCCGACCGCGACCGCGACGCCCATGGCCCGTTCCGGATGGACGCGAATGACCGCCGCATCACCCTCGCCTGGGCGCAGCCAGGTGCGGCCCTGCACCTCGCTGTCGTAGTGGCGGAACAGGTACTCCCGCGAGCAGCCGTTCCACGAGCCGAGCAGCGCGAGCAGCGCCCCGTGGATATCGGGCGCCGCGTTCTGCGGGCGGGCGGGCGCGGGCGGCGGGCGGCGCCGCGCCGGTCGTTGCACGCGGCGTCCCGTGGTGATCGCCTCGACCGGGCAGTCGACCACCCGCTCGTCTCCCCACATCACCCGGTAGCGTCCGGACCGGTCGGCGCGCCCGATCACCCGCGCGCCGGCGCCGGGGCAGACGGCCCCGAGGGCGAACTCGCGGTTGAACAGGTCGCACGCCTCGGCCGCGAAGCCCTCCGGCAGCACCCAGCAGTAGCGTTCCTGGGTCTCCGCGCACAGCAGCACCTCAGGCGGGATCGTCCGCGACACGCGGTGGAGCTGGTCGAGCTGGATCTCGGCGCCGCAACCCCCGGCCGCCGCCAGCTCCGAGGTGGCGCAGGCCACACCCCCCGCCCCCAGGTCCTTGAAGCCCGCCGCGATGCCCCGCTCGCGCACGCGCCGCATCAGCTCGGCGTTGGCGACGTTGAGGACGCGCTTGAGGAACGGGTCGGGCAGCTGCACCGCGCCACGCTGGTCGCCGCCCAGCTCGCCCGAGGCGAACGACGCGCCGCCGAAGCCGCTCTCGTCGGTGGGCTTGCCCACCAGGACGAACACCCAGGGGGTCTCGGAGTCCTCCGGGACGCGGCTATGCAGGATGCCATCACGAGGGGCCAGCCCGAGCGCCATGACGTTGACCAGGCAGTTGGCGTCGAACCCGGCGTCGAAGTAGACGTCTCCGCCCAGGTTGGGCACTCCGAGCGCGTTGCCGTAGTCGGCGATCCCGCGCACGACGCCGCGCACGATGTCGCGCACCGCCACGCCGCCCGCGTGCGGATCGCCAAACCGGAGGGCGTCGAGCACGCCGATCACTTCGGCTCCCATGCAGACCACGTCGCGCACGATGCCGCCCACGCCGGTCGCGGCACCTTCCACCGGCAGCACCTGGCTCGGGTGATTGTGGCTCTCGTGCGCCAGGACCAGCGCGAGGTCGTCGCAGGGCGCCGGCAGCGCCACCACCCCGGCATCCTCGCCCGGCCCCACGACGACGTGGGGCGCGGCGGTCGGCAGGCGCTTGAGCAGGTGGCGCGTGGACTTGTACGAGCAGTGCTCGCTCCACAGGATGGCGAACAGCACCGCCTCGGCCCACAGCGGCGGCCGACCCAGCAGCTCGACCAGCAGGGTCACCTCGTCCGGCTCCAGCGTCACGCCCCGTGCGGCGAGCTGGACCGCCACGGCGGCCGGGTCGCGCGCCTCCTCGGCGGTGTAGGCCAGCGCGGACCCGGTGCCGGTGGTCATCGGGCGGTCTCGAGCAGCACGGCCGGCGGCGGGGTGGCGCGGGCGAACAGCGCGTCCACGTTCCGGAGCGTCGCGGCCAGGTCGAAGCACGCGGCCAGGGCCTCGGGAGGGAGCGTGCGGGTCACGACAGGATCGGCCTCCAGCCGGGCCCGGAAGGAGCCGTCCTCGTCGAGCGCGGCCAGCGCATGCCCCTGGACCAGGCGATACGCTTCGTCGCGCGCGAGCCCCGCGCTCGTGAGCGCGAGCAACACCCGCTGCGAGAAGACCAGGCCGCCGCCCGCGTTCAGGTTGCGCAGCATCCGCTTCGGATGGACGCGCAGGCCCTCCAGCACCGCGGTCATCTCGGCGATCATGAAATCGGCGGTGAGGAACGCGTCGGGCAGCGTCACGCGCTCGACCGAGGAGTGGCTGATGTCGCGCTCGTGCCACAGGGCCTGGTTCTCGAGCCCGGCCAGTGCGTAGCCGCGCAGCAGCCGCGCGAGGCCGCAGACCCGCTCGCAGCGCACCGGGTTCCGCTTGTGCGGCATCGCCGAGGACCCCTTCTGCCGCTCGCCGAACGGCTCCTCGGCTTCGCGCACCTCGCTGCGCTGCAGGTGCCGGATCTCGAGCGCGATCCGCTCGAGCGTGCCACCCACGATCGCAAGCCGGGCCAGGACCACGGCGTGGCGGTCCCGGGCCACGACCTGGGTCGCCACCGGCTCCGGCGTGAGTCCCATCGCGGCGAGGACTTCCTCCTCGACCGCAGGCTCGATGTGGGCCAGGGTTCCCACCGCGCCGGAGAGCTTGCCGACGCCGATCTGGCGCACCGCGTCCGCGAGCCGGAGGGCGTCGCGTCCCAGCTCCTCGCTCCAACTCAGGCACTTGAGGCCGAACGTGATCGGCTCGGCGTGCACGCCGTGGGTCCGCCCCACCATCGGCGTGGCCCGGTGGCGGTCGGCGAGCGCGTAGGCCGCGCGGTGGAGGCCCGCGAGCGCGTCGCGGACGAGGTGCCCGGCCTCGACCATCTGCAGCGCCAGGGCGGTGTCCACCACGTCCGACGAGGTGAGGCCCACGTGCACGTGGCGGGCGTCGTCACCCAGCGATTCCGCCAGCATCGAGAGGAACGCGATGACGTCGTGACCGACCTCGACCTCGATCGCCGCCATGCGCGGAGCATCGATCCGTGCCCGGCGGCGCAGCCGCGCGGTGATTCCCGCCGGAGCCTCACCGCGCCGCTCGCGCGCGGCGATCACCGCCAGCTCGACCTCGAGCCAGTGCTCGAGCCGCCGGACGTCGCTCCAGACGCGGCTCATCGCCGGCCGTGCGTAGCGCGCGATCATTGGTTCCCCCGGGGCGCCTCGGGCAGGACGAAGGTGTGGGTGAGCGTCTTGCCCCCCCGCTCCACCACCAGCGTGATCCGATCACCGACGCCGGCCCCGTAGATGCTGCGCTGCACGTCATCGAGCGTGACGATGGTCCTGCCGTTCACCTTGCGGATCCGGTCGCCGATCCTGACCCCGGCACGCGCTGCGGGCCCGCTGGCGACGACGTCGGAGACCACCCAGCCGGTCGCGTCGCGGAACCCCAGTCGCCGCGCGAGCGCCGGGCTCAGGGGTTGGAACGACATGCCGGGCCAGGCGGTGCGCAGCCGGCCATAGTGGGCGATCTCCTCCATCACGCGCTTCGCCAGGTTGATCGGGATCGCGAACCCGAGGCCGATCGATCCTCCGGTCTGGGTGAAGATGAAGGTGTTGATGCCGATCACATCGCCGTCCCCGTTGACCAGCGGGCCGCCACTGTTTCCGGGATTGATCGACGCGTCGGTCTGGATCATGTCCTTGTAGACTCCGGTCTCGGTCGCCGACGACTTGACGTCGCGGTGGGTGGCGCTGATGACCCCCGCGCTGACCGAGGGTTGGGGATCGTTGAGCAGGTAGCCGAACGGGTTGCCAATCGCGATCGCCCACTCGCCGACCAGGAGGTCGTCACTGTCGCCCAGCGGCGCCACCGGCAGCCGCTCGCCCTTGATCCGCAGCACCGACAGGTCATAGACCGCCGAGGCGCCCAGCAGGCGGGCCGGGAACTGTCGCCCGTCGGGAAGTGTCACCGCGATCTCCTCCGCGTTGCGCACGACGTGCTCGTTGCTGAGCACCAGGCCCGACGGGTCCACGATCACCCCCGAGCCGAGCCCGGAGACCCGCTCGCGGTACTCGGTGGGCGGAAAGAAGCGATCGAAGAACTCGTCACGCAACATGCCCTGAAACGGGTCGGCCCGGACCACTCGGGTCGCGACCACACTCACCGAGACCACCGAGGGGCTCACGCGCTGTGCCGCCGTGACGATAGCGCTGCGGCGGGAGGACGCGATCCCCTGCGCATTCGCCGACCGGACGCCCAGCGTCCCGTGCGGTTCCGCGCCCCGCCCGTCGTTCTCCCTGCCCGGCCACGAGGTCAGGCCGAGCGCGAGCGCCAGGGCCAGCAGACCCCCCAGCGCCGCCGTCCTCCGCCCGGTCATCGGGAGGCCCCCGTGGGATAGAACACCTCCTCCAGGCAGAGTCCGTGTGCGGGGGCCGTGGGGCCGGCGCGACCGCGGTCGCGCGAGGCGAGGCACTCGGCCATCCGCGCGCCGGGGTCGGCCGCCGCCTGAAAGACCAGCGCCGTGCCGACGATGCTGCGCACCATGTGATAGAGAAAGTGATCGGCGACGATGTCGAGCTGCACTCCGCCCTCCGACGGTCGCCATGCAGCGCGCGTCACATTGCAGACGCTGACCGCCGGCGTGCTGCCCGTGCTCTGGAACGCCGCGAAATCGTGCCGACCCTCGAGCGGCGCGGTCGCGCGAGTCAGACCCTCGGCGTCGAACGGGCGCTGAGGATGCCACGCGATGCGCGAGAGCAGCAGGTCGTCCGCCCACAGCAGGCGGTAGGCGTAGCGGCGGGCGATCGCCGAGCGGCGCGCATCGAACCCCGGCTCGGTCTCGGTCACCTCCCGCACCCGCACGTCGCCGGGCAGGAGACGGTTGAGCAGCGGCGCCAATGCCGCGACCGGCAGTTGGGAGGCGGTACCGAGGCTCGCGACCTGCCCTCGCGCATGGCAGCCCGCATCGGTCCGCCCCGCTCCGGTCACCGTGACCGACTCCTTCAGCACCGCGCCCAGATGATCCTCCATCACGCCCTGCACCGTGCGCCGGCCCGGCTGGCGCTGCCAGCCGTGGAACCCGGCCCCGTCGTAGGCCACCACCAGCTTGAGACCGCGCACCTCACGAACGCCACAGCAGCGCGAAGGCCGCCAGCGCCGCCCCCAGCAGCACCCATCCGTGTCCGCCCCTGCGCGCCTGCCCGGGGCGTCCCGCGTCCTGCCAGCCGGCCGGCGCGCCCGGCGGTCGCAGTCGATAGTGACGCGCCTCGAGCGCCAGCGCCACGCGCTCGGCGCGCTCGAGTGTCCCGACCATGAACGGCACCGTGGCCGCACGACGGCGCTGGAGCCACTCGCGCGGGCCGCGCGGCGGCCGTCCGGCGCGCAGGTCCTGAACCCGCGCGATGCGCCGGGATTCGGCCTGGAGCAGCGGCGCGAACCGCAGGGCCAGACCCAGCATCGCCCGCGCCTCGCGCACCGGCACCCGCAGCCGCTCGAGCGGACGGAGGACGCGCGCGGCAGCGTCGGCGGCGCGCTCGCCCGGCCATGCGACGCGCAGCCCTTGGAGCGCCGCGCAGGCGCCCGCCACCCGCAGGGTGAGCAGGAGGCCGAGCGACAGTCCCTCGCGCGTCGCGTGCCGGCCGCCGAGCACCGGCCATGAGTCGAGCGGGGTCCCGGGCGTGAGGTAGAGGTTGAGCCCCCAGCCGAGCACAGCACCCGTCGCCAGCGTGACGAACCAGGGCCGCGGCGGGGGTTGGGCCCCGGCGGCGGCCGCGGCCGCCAGCGCGACCGCGAGGCACAGGAGTGACGTCTCGAGTCGACCGGCGACGAGCGAGCCCAGAAGGGCGCCGACCAGCACCGGCCCCAGGTGCGGGCGGAACGCTCGCACCCTGGCGCTCATCGCGCCCCCGTCGCCCGGGTGCCGGGGAGCAGCGCTCCCGTCGGTCGGACCCCACCCGGGGCCGCGACGAGCCTCTCGGCGATCTGGATCGCGTTGGTCGCCGCACCCTTGCGAAGGTTGTCGGAGGCGACGAAGAACTCGAGCCCGTGCGGCTGCGAGAGGTCGCGTCGCACGCGGCCGACCAGAACGTCGTCGCGGCCCGCGGCCATGATCGGGGTGGGGTAGACACCTTCGGCTGGATCATCCACCACCTTAGTGCCCGGCGAGCCCGCCCACAGCCGCCGCGCCTCGTCGGGCGAGAGCGGCCGGGCGAGCGTCACGTTGACCGCCGCCGCGTGGCCGATCCGCACCGGCACGCGCACGGCGGTCGCCGTGATCGGCAGCGCCGGGAGGTCGAGGATCTTCCGCAGCTCCCACACGACCTTCATCTCCTCGCGGCTGTAGCCATTGTCCTCGAACCGATCGATGTGCGGCACGACGTTGAACGCGAACGGCGGGCCCCCGTCCCCGCGCGCGGGGGGCGGACCGTCCAGGCCCAGGCGCACGCCGCGCTCCAGCTCGTCGAGCGCCTCGCTCCCCGCCCCCGAGACCGATTGGTAGGTCGAGACCACGACGCGCTCGATCCCGGCCTCGCGGGCGAGCGGGGCCAGCGCCACCGCCAGCGCGATGGTCGAGCAGTTGGGGTTGGCGACCAGCGGCGGATGGGCATCGAGCAGCACGCCGTTGACCTCGGGCACCACCAGCGGCACCGCGTCGTCGTAACGGAACGCGCTGCTGTTGTCCACCACCGTCACACCGGCCGCGCGCGCCACCACCGCCCACTGCCGGCTGACGGCGTTGGCGCAGGCGAAGAGCGCGAGATCGGCCCCGGCGAAGGCATCGGCGTGGACCGGCGTGACCGGGATGCCGGTGCCGCGGAACTCGATCGAGCGCGGCGTGTTGCGGTCGCTGCCGAGCGGGCGCAGCTCACGGACCGGGAAGTCCCGCTCGGCCAGGATCCGCAGCATGGTGCGCCCGACGAGGCCGGTGGCGCCGAGGACGATCATGCTCGAGCTCATGGGATCCGCCGGGCGGGGGGGCAGCGCGGGACTCCTCCGGGCGATACGGGTGGAGCGCGGAACGTGACCCGCATGCTACGCGGCGGGTCTCCGGCGTGTCAACGCGTCGCGTCGGGCGCGTCGCGCCGCATCGAGCGCCAGCGCGACGACGCCGAGACCCGCGAGCATGCCGGGCCAGTCGCCCCGCCGCGTATAGAGCGTCGGGAGACCGGGCGCGGCGAGCGGGGCGGTCAGCACGGCTGGCGTCCATACCGGCAGGCGATGCGTGACGCGTCCGTTGGCGTCGGCGATCAGCGTGAGCCCGGTGTTGGCGCAGCGCGCGAGCGGCACGTGGTTCTCGACCGCGCGGAACGGCGCCATCGCGGCGTGCTGGTAGAGCGCCGCGCTGTTCCCGAACCATTCGTCGTTGGTGATGTTGACCAGCCAGCGCGCGCCGCGCCGCACGTCCTCTCGCGCCAGATCCGGGAAGATGGATTCGAAGCACACCAGGCATGCGAACGGACCGGCAGCGCTCGGGAACAGCACCGAGCCTTCGCCCGCCACCCACTCGGCCTGGCCCAACCGGATCCTGCCGAGCAGCGGGAGCACGGCCTGGAACGGCATCCGCTCCCCGAACGGAACCAGGTGGCGTTTGGCGTAGACCTGACCCTGGACGCCCTCCGGCCCGATGAGCGCCGCGCCGTTCACGTACTCCAGCGAATCGTCGGGGCCGAAACGCCAGTCCGGCATCCCGCTGAACACGACCACGGCGTGGGACCGTGCGAAGGCCGCCACCGCCGCGAGCTGGTCGGCCGACCGTCTCAGATAGCTGCCGGTCGCCGTCTCGGGCCAGATGACGATCGAGGGTCCGCGCTCGTCGGCGAACGCGCGCCGCGAGAGATCGAGGAAACGATCGAGGATCTCCAGCTGGTGCCGGCCCGACCACTTCATCTCGCCGGGAATACTCCCCTGCACCAGCGCCACGGTGGGCGCCGGGCCCTGCGGCTTCGGCGCGGCGTCGAGCACCCGGAGCCCCCACATCCACGGCAGCAGCAGCAGGAGTCCCGCGCCCATCCCCGCGCGCAGCCGCGCGCCCCCCGCGAGCGTCCGCCACACGAGCACGTTGAGGAACAGGAGCCACAGCGTCACCAGGCTCACACTGCCGAGGCTCGCCAGCTGGATGACCGGCACGTACGCGTGCTGGGTGTAGCCCGGCTGGAACCACGGGAACCCCAGCTCGCCCGAGGCGCGCAGCTCCTCGACGGCCAGCAGGGCCGCCGGAAACGTCAGCACCAGGCCCACCCGCGAGCGGCGCGCGAGCCAGCCCGCGAGCAGGGTCGCAAGACCGGGGAAGATCGCGAGGTAAGCGGCCGCCAGCACCCACGCCGGATACTTGAGCCAGGGCACGGTGATGGCGACGTCGGAGAGCAGCGCGATCCAGTGGATGCTGATCAGGAAGAACGCCATCCCGAACGCGTAGCCGAGCCCGAACAGGCTCCGCAGGCGCGCGCCCTCGCGCACACCACGGTCGAGGGCGATGAGCAGCGGCAGGTAGGCCACCCAGGCCAGGAACCCGAGCGGGGCGGGCAGGAAGGCCAGTCCGAGCAGCGCACCGGAGGCCAGCGCGAGCCCGGTGTCACGGCGGTTAAGCGAGCTTCACCTCGTTGCCCTGCTCGGCGGAGCGATAGATCGCGTCCATCAGCTCCATCACCGGAAGGATCTCCTCGGCATCGCCCATCGGGCGCGTGCCCTTGCGCAGCGCTTCGACGAAATTGGCGACCTGCGCCTCCTGCGAGTGCTTGTACTGGTTGCGCTGCGTGTCCCCGGTGGGCGTGACGTTGACCAGCGCCCCGTGCATGCCCTTGTGGATCCGGAACGGATTGAGGAGCGCCGCGCCCCCGGAGCCGAACAGGTTCAGGAACGCGAAGTCCTTCTCCATCAGGAGACCCCAGGTGAGCTCGAGCCCGAGCGTGACGCCCGA
>Ga0075428_100010174_pt1 | contig 10444 bp, 10 predicted proteins | sample RhiMetdeltSRZDD2_FD_75291 | JGI IMG/M metagenome (GOLD analysis project Ga0075428, IMG submission 75291) | Populus rhizosphere microbial communities from Tennessee, USA - Rhizosphere MetaG P. deltoides SRZDD2 | ecosystem: Host-associated > Plants > Roots > Rhizosphere > Soil | place: USA... | reverse complement strand
CGGTGGGGTGTTCGCCATGGGCGGTACCTGGCTCGCCGACTGGCTGGAGCGCCGCCGGCACGGCTGGGCCGAGGCGCTTGCCGTCCACGCGGAACTCGGCGAGTGGTGGCGTGCCGCCAAGGGCCGGTTCGCCCAGGCCCGCGCCACCCTGGAACGCCTGGCCGAGTCGCCGGCGGAAGAAGCCGGGATCAAGATCGACGAGATCGTCGAGGAGCTGCTCGACGCGATACCGCCGACGCTCGAGATCAGGCTGTACATCTACGGCAACGAGAACGTCTACCGGCGGTTCAGCGAGGGCCGTGGTCACCTCGAGTCACTGAGTCTGGCGTTGCTCCCGCTCCGCTACCCGCGGTTGGAGGGGCAGACGCCCGAGAGCCGCCGGGACGCCGAGGTGACGGTGCTCACGGCGGCGCAGCTCGTGGGCAACGCGGTCCTGCGGTTCGAGCAGGCGATGTTCGCGGTCAAGGTGGTCGAAGGCCAGATCCGGCGACGGATCCGTGGCCACGCCCGGCTGAAACCCGAGAAGCTGCCGTAGATTACCCGCCGGTACGGGTGTGTCCGTCGTCGCCTCCGCGCCGGGTTGGCGTGACGCGGCGCCGGTCACGAGGCAGGATGGACGTCGAGACGATAAATCCCAAACAAAGAGGGAACGCCCGTGGCCACGGAGCGCAAGCGCCCGGTAATCAGTGACGGCCTGCCGAGCCAGCTTCCGGACATCGATCCAGACGAGACCAGCGAATGGGTCGAGTCGTTCGACGGACTCATCGACGACCGGAGCGCCAAACGCGCCCGGTACGTCATGCTGCGCCTGCTCGAGCGGGCGCGGGAGCGGCAGGTCGGCGTACCGCCGCTGACGACGACCGACTACATCAACACGATCCCGCCGGAGCGCGAACCGTGGTTCCCCGGCGACGAGCACGTCGAACGGCGCATCCGGGCGTACATCCGGTGGAACGCCGCGATGATGGTGCACCGCGCGCAGCGGCCGGAGATCGGAGTCGGCGGACATATCTCGACCTACGCCAGCGCGGCCTCCCTGTACGAGGTCGGCTTCAATCACTTCTTCCGCGGCAGGAACCACCCGGGCGGTGGCGACCAGATCTACTTCCAGGGGCACGCCTCGCCCGGCATGTACGCTCGGGCCTTCCTCGAGGGCCGGCTGAGCGAGCAGCAGCTGGACGGGTTCCGCCAGGAGCTGTCCCATCCGCACGGCGGGTTGCCGAGCTACCCACACCCACGCCTGATGCCCGACTTCTGGGAGTTTCCCACTGTTTCCATGGGTCTCGGTGGGCTCAACGCGATCACCCAGGCCCGGTTCAACCGGTACCTGCAGCACCGGGGCATCAAGGACACCTCGGACCAGCGGGTCTGGGCGTTCGTCGGCGACGGTGAGCTGGACGAGCCGGAGTGCCTGGGCGCGATCGGCGTGGCCGCCCGCGAGGAGCTGGACAACCTCGTCTTCGTCGTGAACTGCAATCTGCAGCGCCTCGACGGCCCGGTTCGCGGCAACGGCAAGGTCATCCAGGAGCTGGAGGCGTTCTTCCGGGGCGCGGGCTGGAACGTCATCAAGGTCATCTGGGGCCGGGAGTGGGACCCGCTGCTCGCCGCGGACACCGACGGCGCGCTGGTCAACCTCATGAACGTCACGCCGGACGGCGACTACCAGACCTACAAGGCGGAGTCCGGGGCGTACGTCCGCGAGCACTTCTTCGGCCGCGACGCGCGGACCCGAAAGATGGTCGAGCACATGTCCGACGACGAGATCTGGGGTCTCAAGCGCGGCGGGCACGACTACCGCAAGCTCTATGCGGCGTACCAGGCGGCCGTGACCACCACCGGCCAGCCGACGGTGATCCTCGCCAAGACCATCAAGGGCTGGACGCTCGGCTCGCACTTCGAGGGCCGCAACGCGACGCACCAGATGAAGAAGCTCACGCTGGACGATCTCAAGTCGTTCCGCGACCGGCTCTACCTGGACATCCCCGACGAGGCGCTGGAAGGCAACCCGTACCTCCCGCCGTACTACCACCCCGGCGAGGGCTCCGACGAGATGGCGTACCTGAAGGAGCGGCGCGAGGCGCTCGGCGGATACCTGCCGTCGCGGCGGACCACGACGATCCCGCTGCAGCTCCCGCCCGCCGCCGCCTATGCCGACCTGAAGCGTGGCTCGGGCAAACAGAAGGTCGCCACCACGATGGCCATGGTCCGCCTGCTCAAGGACCTGATGAAGGACAAGGGCATCGGCAAGCGCTGGGTACCGATCATCCCGGACGAGGCGCGCACGTTCGGCATGGACTCGCTCTTCCCGACCGCGAAGATCTACTCGCCGCACGGGCAGAACTACACGCCGGTCGACCGCGACCTGTTCCTGTCGTACCGCGAGTCGACCAGCGGGCAGATCCTGCACGAGGGCATCAACGAGGCCGGCTCGGTGGGCTCGTTCACCGCGGCCGGCACCTCGTACGCCACCCACGGCGAGCCGATGATCCCGGTCTACATCTTCTACTCGATGTTCGGGTTCCAGCGCACCGGCGACGGGCTGTGGGCCGCGGCCGACCAGATGGCCCGCGGCTTCCTGCTCGGCGCCACCGCCGGCCGGACCACTCTCAACGGCGAAGGGCTCCAGCACGAGGACGGACACTCGCTGCTGCTCGCCGCGACCAACCCGGCCGTCGTCACGTACGACCCGGCGTTCGCCTTCGAGATCTCGCACATCGTGGAGGACGGGCTGCGCCGGATGTACGGCGAGGCGCCGGAGGACATCTTCTACTACCTGACCATCTACAACGAGCCGATCTCGCAGCCGCCGCAGCCGGAGGGCCTCGATGTGGCCGGGCTGCTGAAGGGGCTCTACCGGTACGCCCCCGCACCGTCCGATGTGGACGGACCACGAGCCCAGCTGCTCGCCAGCGGTACCGGCATGCAGTGGGCGCTCAAGGCGCAGCAGCTGCTCGCCACCGACTGGGGAGTCGCCGCGGACGTCTGGTCCGCCACGTCCTGGACCGAGCTGCGCCGCGACGCGGTGACCTGCGAGGAGTACAACCTCGTGCACCCGAGCGACGAACCGCGGGTGCCGTACGTGACGCGGGCGCTCGAGGATGCGCCCGGTCCGGTGGTCGCCGTCAGCGACTTCATGCGGGCGGTTCCGGACCTCATCTCCCGCTGGGTGCCGGGCGACTACACGTCGCTGGGCACCGACGGGTTCGGCCGATCCGACACGCGGCACGCGCTGCGCCGGTACTTCCACGTCGACGCGGAGTCCATTGTGGTCGCCACGCTGCGTCAGCTCGCCCGTCGCGGCGAGATCGCGGCCAGCGCCCCGGCGGACGCGGCGAAGAAGTACGCCATCGAGGACGTGACCGCCGCCCCGGTGGGCGAGACCGGCGGGGACACGTAACAGCACTCGTGGCGCAACACGCGTGTCTTCCTCGCGTAACCGGTAATAATGCTCACGTGACGAAGGGGCTGACCCTTACCCACCTCGATGGGCAGATCTTCATGTTCGACGCGGGTGCCCTGTGCCTGGAGTTGGTGGTCACCGGAGGCCGGGGCCGCCGCGCCAAGCACGAGGTACTGCACACGCCGGCCGACTTCGTCCAGTGGGCGATGGTGAGCCGGCTGGACCTGGCCCGCTACGGCGTGCACCCGGCGATGGTCCGGGTGGGAGCCAGCGACCTACGGCTCGTGCGGTCGCTGCGCGAGGCGATCTGGATCTCCGCGATCAACGCCGCGGGCGGCGGGCGGCCGGAGCCGTCCGACCTCGCCACCATCAACGCGGTGGCCGCCAACACCAGCGTCGTGCCACAGCTCGACCCGATCAGCCGGGAGGTCGTCTGGCGGGATCCGGTCACCGCACGCCAGCTGATCGCGGAGATCGCCCGCGACGCGGTGGTCACCTTCGCCGAACCGACGATCAAACGGGTACGCCAGTGCGCCGCACCCAACTGTTACCTGGTCTACCTCGACACGTCCCGCCCCGGCCAGCGTCGATGGTGTTCGATGCAGCGCTGCGGCAACCGGAAGAAGGTGACCGACTACCGGCTGCGGCAGCGGCTGGCCCATGTGGACAGCTAGGCGGTCGTGGCTCACCGCCGAGTATGTGCTGTTGTTCTTCGTTGCCGTCGGCGGCTACGCGCTGGTGGGCAGCCCCGGTAGCCCCATCCCGTTCCTGCTCGTTCTCGGCTTCGCGGCGTGGTGGTACCTGCGCCGGCAGTCCACATTCGACCGTGCCAACCTGGTCCGGGCCGAGGCACTGCGGCCGGCGTTGCCATCGATCCTCGGGCTGTGGGCGGTGGCGGCGGTCACGGCCGTGGTTGTCATCGCGGTACTCGCGCCGGACCGCTTGTTCGACCTCCCCCGCGAGCGGCCACTGCTGTGGGCGGCGGTGGCCGTGCTCTATCCGCTCGTATCGGTGTACCCGCAGGAACTCATCTACCGCGCGTTCCTGCTGCACCGGTACGCCCCGGTGTTCGGCACCGGTCGCGGCGCGGCGGCGGCGAGCGCGATCGCGTTCGGCTTCGCGCACATCATCTTCGGTACGGTGGCCTCGGTCGCCCTCACGGTGGTGGGCGGTTGGTTGTTCGCCCGGCGGTACCAGCGCACCCGGTCGCTGCTCACCGCGGCCGTCGAGCACGCACTGTACGGCGTGCTCGCCTTCACCGTCGGCCTCGGCAACCTGTTCTACCACGGTGCCACCGGGTAGCCGGATGTACGTCGACGGGTACTGCGAACGGACCGCACCCGGGCTGTGGGGCGAACCGTTCAACAGCGTCAGCAATGTCGCATTCCTGGCCGCCTGTGTCGCCCTGCTCTCGTTGCTGGCGCAGCGCCGGCCGGTACCGCCGAGCGTCTGGCTGCTAGCGGCGATCGTCGGCGTGGTCGGCGCCGTCTCGCTCACACTGCGCACAGTGGACGAACCGCTGTGCGCACAGTGGCCGATCGGTACCCATTTCCTGTGGCACTGTCTCAATGCGACGGTGTTGTCTCTCGTGCGCTATGCGGTGATCTCGGCGTCAGCCGAAAAGTGAAGTACTCGACCCGCCAGCCGTCCTTCACGAAGTCCAGCCGGCCCAGCACCTCGCGGGAGAAGCCGGTCTCGTCGGCCAGTTGCTCCAGGTAGGACAGATCTCCGGAGGTACCGAAGAAGATCAGCACGCGACCGCGGTCCGTGAGGCGCGGTCGGACCTCGCGGAAGAACGTGGTCAGCGTCCGGTAGTTCTCGTCCGCGCTGGCGGCTTCCAGGAGGTCCCGCGGCGCGAACCAGCGGAACGGTGGATCGAAGACGATCAGGTCGAAGGTACCGTCGACCTCGCTGAAGACATCGCTGCGCCGCACCCGGATCCGGTCGGCGACGCCGTTGCCCTCGGCGTTGCGGACAGCGGCGTCCAGGGCATGCGGGTTGATGTCGACCGCGACGACCTCCCGAGCGGTAGCGGCGGCCAGGATCGCGTTGACCCCGCACCCGGTCCCCATGTCGAGCACCCGATCGTCGGGGCGAACCTCGGCCAGCACGGCCTCGCCGAGCAGGTGGGACGTTGGCGTGATCGGCATGACCTGCGGCGGTACGACAAAGGTGCGCCCGAGGTAGTTGAAAGTCTGGTCCCCGGCCTCGCGTCGCGCCATGTCGTACGCGTTGTCGTGCCAGCGGCGAAGGCGCTCAGCGTGCTCCGGCGACATCCGCGGTTCGTGTGGACGCATGCCGTGACCCTAGAACGATCCGGAGCACGTTACGCATCGACAGGTACTCCCGGACCGGGACGACACCGGCGAGCATGCCGAGGAATCTCGAGGTCTCCTCCGGGTTGCCGGCCAGCGCGGCGTAGAGCCGCCGCGTGGGAGCCGACGGCGCCCGGAAAGCGGAGATCCGCATGGTGAGGTCGTACATCGGGCCGATGGCGCGGTCCCGATCGCGGTGATGCCTGGCGAGTGCCGCCCGCAGCCGCCGCTCGTCCGCCAGCCCGGACGCGACCGCGTCCACCAGCCCGGCGGCGTCGCGTAACGCGTTGCCGATGCCCTGTCCGGTCATCGGGTCCATGACGAGTCCGGCGTCGCCGACCAGTGCCCAACCGGGGCCGTACGGGACACGGAACACGTTGGGTAGATCCGGGGTCGTGCGCAGGCGCTCCGCGCGAACGCCCGCCCGCACCCGGTCGCCGAGATCGCCGCAGTCGTCGAGCGTCCTCAGGAACGCTGCCTCGAGGTCGCTTCGGAGCGCGCCGAACTCGGCGATCGGCGCCGCGACGTAGACCATCGTCAGGTCGTCGTTCGTCGGGAACACCGCCACCGCACGGTCGGGCCGCTGGTACAGCTCACCGGCGCGCATGGGGACGCCCGCGAAGTAGGAGTACGACGCGACCGACCGGGCGGGCCGCTCCCGGTAACGTCCCGCCCGGACCGCGGCGGCCACTGTGGAGTGTTTGCCGTCGGCGCCGACGACGAGCCGTGCCGTTTCGGTGCTCGCGATCCCGCCGCGGGTGGAGCCGCGGATCCCGCACACCCGCCCGTCCGTCCACACCAGATCGTCCACAGTGAACCGGTCGCGCACATCGACTCCGGCGGCCTGCGCGGCCTCGACGAGCAGGGCGTCCAGCACCGTCCGGCGTGGACTGTACAGCGCGTCGACCCCGTCGTGCCTCGGGTACCTGCCGTCCAGCACGACGCCGCCGGTGTCGAAGCGCACGTGCGTCGTGGCCGCTGCCCCGCTCGCCGTGATCCGGTCGAGCAACCCCCAGCGCTTCAGCAGGGCCACCCCGGGCAGCTGCACCTGATGCGTGGACAGCGTGTCACTGCCGATCGCCGCACGGTCCACGAGCAGCACGCGGAACCCGCGACGGGCCAGCAGCAGGGCGGTCGCGGCTCCGCCGACCCGGGCGCCGATCACGATCACGTCATGTGTTGTCATGTTTCCCCCCGCCTCCATACGGCACCGTATGGTTACCATACTGTACCGTATGGTTGTGGCGCAACGTCGACTCAACGCAGAGGACTGGACCGTGGCCGCCCTGGACGCGATCGGTTCGCATGGGCTGGCCGGCGTGGCGGTCGAACCGCTCGCCGCCGCCCTGGGCGCCACGAAGGGCAGCTTCTACTGGCACTTCGCGAACCGCGACGCGCTCGTCACGGCCGCTTTGGCCCGGTGGGACCGCGTCTATACCGAGGAGATCCTCGCCCAGGTGGACGCGGAACCCGATCCCGCCCGTCGGCTGCGCCTGCTGTTCGTGAGTGTCACCGCGACCTCGTTAGCGCCGGTCGAGACGAACCTGCACGCCGCCGCGGATCACCCCTTGGTGCGGCCGGCTGTGCGGCGTGCCGTGAAGCGGCGTACGGCGTACCTCGGCGACCTCTTCGAAGCGCTCGGGTTCAGCCCGGAAGAGGCGACGCGCCGGGCACTGTTCGCGTACTCCGCGTACCTCGGCCACCTGCAGCTCACGGTCCGGCTACCGGCGGCTCTTCCACCCGACCACGACGCCCGGGAGGCGTACCTCGACACCATCCTCGGCGCGCTGCTGTCTCCATAGTGGAGTCAGCAGGTCGAGTGGAACAGGCCGCCGGGTGCCAGGTGCCGGTCTCGTTCCAGTCCCACGGCCGGCCACCGCCCGGGTACAGCTTGAAGTCCTTGCCGGCGCCGAGTCCCTCGACCTCCAGGTGGCCCCATGAGATCTCGACGATCCTCTGCGACCGAGGAATGTCGGTCACCCCGCCTATGGTAGGCGGCATGGCTACCTGGGACGACGTGAGCCGGATCGCGCTGGCGCTGCCCGAAACCATGGAGCGGTCGTCGCCGAACGGCCTGCTCGAGTGGCGGGTCAGGGACAAGAGCTTCGCCTGGGAGCGGCCGCTGCGCAAGGGCGACCTCGAGGCGCTCGGCGACGCCGCGCCGGACGGGCCGATCCTGGCGGCCCGGGTGCCCGACCTCGGCGCGAAGGAGGCGCTCCTGGCCGACGATCCGGACGTCTACTTCACGACTCCCCACTTCAACGGGTATCCGGCGGTCCTGGTCCGGCTGGAGCGGATCGGGGTGCCCGACATGGAGGAGCTGCTGGTGGAAGCCTGGCTGCACAGGGCTCCGAAGCGCCTCGCAAAGGAGTACCTCGAGACCCCGCGGTGAGCGCCGCTCTGCCAAGATTGGCCGATGGATCCCGGCTGGGTGCAGTTCCACCGGCAGGACGCGACGCCGATCGTCGACCTGCTGCGGACCGTCGCTGACGCGCACGACGCCGGCGAGCACGGTGACGGCGTCGAGGTCGTGGTCGAATCCCCGAAGCCGAGCTGGCTCGCCGATCTGTTCGGCCGGGCGGACCACGTCCAGGCCCGCATCATCGTGACGAAGACCGGCGGCGAGGTGGCGTACCCCGTCGATGTCCAGCTGATCAGCGACCGCGGCGGCCGCGCCGCGAGGCGGGCCGGGCGCGAGCTGGTCGGGCCGGGCCAGGGCTGGGCGACGAGCAACACGGACGGCCGGGCGTACCTGGTTCGCAAGGGCCGCGCGCACGATCCGGTCGACTGGACCACGCTGGCCGGCGGGACCATGACGGCTCTGGGCGTGCTGGCCGGCAGGGTCAAGGACAAGGGCTGGCGGGTACGCGTCGACCGGGCGGTCAAGCGGGCATGAGTTTCTCGTGGGGAGTGGCGACGTCGGCGTACCAGATCGAGGGCGGCGGCCGGCTGCCGTCCATCTGGGACACGTTCACTCACGACGGCGACCACATCGTCGACGACAGTACCGGTGACGTCGCCTGCGACCACGTCAACCGGTACGCCGAGGACGTGGCGCTGATGGCCGAGCTGGGCGTGACCGCGTACCGTTTCTCGATCTCCTGGCCGCGCGTCGAGCGGGACGGTACCGGTTTCTACGACCGGCTCGTCGACGCCCTTCTCGGCCGCGGCATCGATCCGGTGGCCACCTTGTTCCACTGGGACCTGCCGCAGGTGTTGCAGGACGACGGCGGCTGGCAGCGGCGGGACACCGCGCAGCGGTTCGCGGAGTACGCCGACCGCATGGGCCGCGCCCTGGGCGACCGGGTCCGGCTGTGGCTCACGCTGAACGAGCCGGTCGTGCACCTGGTGTACGGCCACATGTGGGGCATTCACGCACCGGGCCTGCACCTGTTCGACGACCCGTTCCCCGTGGCGCACCACCAGTTGCTCGGCCACGGGCTGGCGGTCGCGGCGTTGCGCGGGCACACCGCGAGCCCGATCGGCATCGCCAACAGCTACTCGCCGGCGGTCGCGGTCGGGCCGGACGGTACGCCCGAGAGCGCGACCGACGCGGACCGCGCCGCCGCGCTGGCGTACGACGCTCTGCACAACCGGCTCTTCACCGACCCGATACTGCTCGGCCGGTACCCCGACCTGACCGCGTTCGCCGGCCACGAGCGCCTCGCCGGCCTGATCCGGGACGGCGACCTGGACGCCATCGCGGCCCCGATCGACGCGCTCGGCGTGAACTACTACAACCCCTTCGGCGCAGGAGCCCCGAGTGCGGGGAACCCGCTGCCGTACGACATGCGGTTGCTGGCCGGCTACCCCTTGACGTACTTCGGCTGGCCGGTCGTGCCCGGGGCGCTGCGGGACCTGCTGGTCGAGCTGCGGGAGCGGTACGGTGCCGCGTTGCCGCCGATCCACGTCACCGAGAACGGCTGCGCGTACGACGACCGGTTGGGTCCGGACGGCTCCTGCGACGACGCCGACCGAGTGTCCTATCTGGAGGCTCACGTCGCGGCGGTACGCGAGGCGGTCGCGGCCGGCGTCGATGTCCGGGGGTACTTCGTGTGGTCGCTGCTGGACAATTTCGAGTGGGCCGAGGGTTTCACCAAGCGGTTCGGTCTCGTCCACGTCGACTTCGCCACCCAGCGGCGCACGCCGAAGGCGTCATATAAGTGGTACCGCGACCAGATCGCCCGCGTAAGCTGGGACGGGTGACTGTACGGGTACGGTTCGCCCCCTCCCCCACTGGCATGTTCCACGTTGGCGGCGCCCGCTCGGCGCTGCAGAACTGGATATACGCCAAGCAGCACGAGGGCGCGTTCGTACTCCGGATCGAGGACACCGACGCGGCGCGCAACCGGCCGGAGTGGACAGAGGGGATCCTCGCCGCGCTCGACTGGATCGGGATCGTCCGCGGTAGCTACGAAGGGCCGTACTTCCAGTCCTCGTACGACTCCGAGCACCGGGCCGCCGGCGCGCGGCTGTACGCGGATGGCAAGGCGTACTACTGCGACTGCACCCGCGACGACGTGATGGCCCGCACCGGGGACAGCCACAAGGGGTACGACGGGTTCTGCCGCGACCGCGGGCTCGAAGCCGGCCCGGGACGGGCCCTGCGCTTCCGGACGCCCGACACCGGCGTCACCGTCGTCCGCGACCTGATCCGCGGCGAGCCCACGTTCGACAACGCGAACCTCGAGGACTTCGTCATCGCCCGGGCCGACGGATCGGCGGTCTT
>Ga0075428_100010172_pt1 | contig 10445 bp, 5 predicted proteins | sample RhiMetdeltSRZDD2_FD_75291 | JGI IMG/M metagenome (GOLD analysis project Ga0075428, IMG submission 75291) | Populus rhizosphere microbial communities from Tennessee, USA - Rhizosphere MetaG P. deltoides SRZDD2 | ecosystem: Host-associated > Plants > Roots > Rhizosphere > Soil | place: USA... | reverse complement strand
CTCGAGCTGGTCCACCCGGTCGCGGGCGGTCTCTCCCAGCAGGAGCGCCCCGCGGACCGTCGCCGCCCAGAGGCCGTCGGCCCCGCCGAGCAGAGCGGTCAGCGACTCGCGCAGCTGCTCCGAACGAAAGGGCTCGCTCGCGAACAGCGACAGCTCCCAGCGGTCGAGCGCCTCGGCAAGGTCCGGATCATCGTCGGCCCTCGTGATCCGCCCCAATAGGTCGGCGGCGAGCTTGCCGCGAAACTCGTCGAGCCGCGACGGCTCGCCCGGAGGCTGGGTAGCCGCGATCGGAAGCACCGGACGGATCCCGTACGGCCGCCAGTCGAGGCGCTCGAAGAGAACCGGCCCGGCCGCGACCGGCGCCGAGGTCGCGAGCCGCAGCGCCGTGACTGCGTCCGCCAGCTCGGCCGGCGCGTCGGGCGGCGCCGTCTCGGCGGATTGGAGCGGCCGCTCCAGCTCCAGGACGCAGACGCGGTCCGGCTCGCGCCCGAAAGCCGGCGGCAGCAGCCGCGCCGCGTCGGGCCACGACGCAGCCAGCTCGCCGGCCGCGGCGACGCGAACGCGAACCCCTTGGCCCAGATCGACCTGGCTGCCGGCGCCGAGGCCGACGAGCGGCGCGACGGCCGCATAGGCACGGCGGCTCCCGAAGAGCGAGCGCTCGAGCTCCGCATAAGCGTGGTCGAAGACCGCGTCGTCCCAATCGAAGCCACCGCAGCGCTCGGCGACGTCGGTCAGAAGCGGAAGCAGGACCGTGCGCACGAGCGCGCCGCTGTCGCTTCCGTCCCCGCCCGTATGAGCGCGTGCGTAGATCGCCGCGGCCGGCTCGCGCTGCAGCTCCTCGAGGGCCACGACGGCGTCGGGCAGTGCGGCGAGCCGGCTCGCGCGCGCGTCCACGTAGTTGCCGACCAGCGGCCGGTAGTCGTAGAGCGGTCGCTTCCCGCCGTCGTGCTCCTCGAACGAGAAGGGGATCTCGGCGCCGGCATCGACCTCGCGCGAGAGCAGCGCAAAGCTCCCGAGTGCGAACAGGCGAAGCGATCGATACAGGTGCGGAGCGCGCACGGCCACGAGTTGCCGTTACGCCCTCGGTCGTCTTAACCCTGCCGGCGCCGGACGATCAGGTGTCGCGGAGAACGCCGACGAGCGCCGCGATGAGGAACATCGCGACCGTCGCGGCCGCGACCGCCGCGCCGGCTGCGATGTCGAGGTAGTAGGAGGCGTACAGGCCGGCGATCGCCGACGTCCACGCGAACACGGTGGCGAGGCCCATCATCGCCGGCAGCCGGTCGACAAGCTGGCGGGCAGCGGCCGCCGGGCCGACGAGCAGCGAGATCACGAGCAGGTTTCCGAGCGCCTGCACGCCCACGAGCACCCCGACAGCGATGAGAACGAGCAAGGCCGCGTCGACGAGAAACGGCTTTGCACCGAATGCTCCGGCGCTCCCGCGATCGAACCCCGCGACGAGCAGCGGGCGATGGAGAGTCACGACCGCAGCGCCGGTGGCTGCGACGAGCACGCCCGAGATGACGAGATCGCCGCGCGTGACGCCGAGCAGATCTCCGAAGAGGAGGCTCTCGAGCCCCGGTGGGGAGCTCGGCGAGAGCGCGAGCACAACGCCGAGGCCGAAGAGCGACGTGATCACGACCGCGACGCCCGTGTCCCGCTCGACGAGCGGTATCCGCCCGACGAACGCAATCGCGATCGCGGCCGCGAGAACGCCCACCGCCCCGCCCGCCAGGAGCGGAAGTCCCAGCAACGCGGCGACGACGAGCCCCGGAAAGAGAGCATGCGCGAGCGACTCCGTGCTGTAGGCGAGCTCGTACAGGAGCACCCAGCAGCCGACAAGACTGCCGGCGACTCCGAGGAGCAGCAGCTCGAGCAGCGCCCTGCGCATGAACGGCTCCGCAAGCGGGTGGAGCAGCGCGTGCACCACTAGTGGTGATGCGGGGGCAGGATCGCGGCCGGTCGTCCCTCGCCGGGCAACGTCACGATCGCGCCGCCGTACGTCGTCTCCAGAACGTCCCGGCTCAGCGTCTGCACAGGAGGTCCCAGCGCAACCTGACGCGTGTTGAGACAGAGCACACGGTCGTAGCGGTAGGTCTGCTCGATGTCGTGGGTCGCGACCATGATTCCGCGGCCTTCCTCGGCGAGGTCGGCGAAGAGCTGCTCGAGCAGCTCTTCGCTCGGCCGGTCGACCCCGACGAACGGCTCGTCGAGGAACAGAATCGGCGCATCCTGCACCAGCGCCCGGGCGACGAGCACGCGTTGGCGCTGGCCGCCGGAAAGCTCGCCGAACTGCACGTCCGCGAGCTCCGCGAGCCCGACCCGGCCCAGAGCCTCGCGCGCGAACCGGCGCTCCCGCCGGCCGTTCGGCCGCCACCAGGGCAGCCGGGAGAGCGTCCCCATCAGTGCGACATCGAGCGCGCTCACCGGATAGTCGAGGCGCGAGCGCTCCGTCTGGGGAACGAACGCTGCAGCCGTGTTCTTGACCAGCTCGCCCGCGAACGGCTCGAGCTCCCCGAGCAGCAGTCGGAAGAGTGTCGACTTGCCTCCACCGTTTGGTCCCAGCACCGCCATTCGCTCGCCCGAGCGGAGGTCGAACTCGACGTCCTCGAGCACGACAGAGGTGCCGTAGCCGGCGCTGAGGCCGCGTGCCTCGACCAGCGTTACGGCGTTGGGATCGTGCATCCTCGCGCTCCGCCGGTGAACCCGCGCACCATCTCGTTCGCGTTGGCCGCCTCCATGCGGAGATAGGTCGCGCCCGTCGAGCCGTTCGGCCCGAGCGTGTCCCCGTAGAGGCGGTGGTCGGAGCTGACCCCGGTCTCCCGGGCGACCGTCTCGGCGAGCCGTGCGTTGACCGATCGCTCCGGGAACACCGCCTTCACGTGCTCACGGCGAACGAGCTCGGTCAGCTTCGCCGTCTCGCCCGCGGAGGGTTGTGCCTGCGTGGACTGCGACGGGATCACCGCGCCGACGATCGTGATCCCGTAGCGCCGGGCGAAGTAGGCGAAGGCGTCGTGATCCGTGACGAGCTTTCGCTCCCGCGGCGGGACCGCTGCAAAGCAACTCCGCGTCCGTTGGCGGAGATGCTGCAACGCGGCGATGTACGCGGCCGCCCTGCGGTCGAACCCGGCCTTTGCCTTCGGGTCCTCGGCGACGAGGACGTCGCGGACCTTCCTCACTGCGGCCTCGGCGTTGACCGGGTCGTGCCACCAATGGGGGTCGATCCGCGAGCCCTCCGTCCCTGAGCTCTCGCCCGGGAGCTCGACCGGAGCGGCGGCGCCGAGATCGACGACCTTCGGATCGCCGCCGGCCTGCGAGACCACCTTTCCCATCCAGTGGTCGAGGTTGTCGCCGTTCTCGAAGACGACCTGCGCTGCCGCCGTGCGCTCGACGTCCGTTGGGCGCGGCTCGTACTCATGCGGATCGGTGTTCGGCTGCAAAATCTGGTGCACCGAGACGGCCGGGCCGCCGACGACGCGAGCCCAGTCCGCGATCTGCGTCGTCGTCGCGACGACGTCCACCGTCCCCGGACGGCCGCCGCCCGCGACACCGCAGCCGGTCAGCACGAGCACGGCGCCGGCGGCCGCCGACACAACCCCTAGCGCGCGTCGCGAGCCGTGGCGTCGCGCGAGCGCGGCGAGCGCGAAGACGCCTCCGGCGAGCAGGGCGATCGCGGCACCGGGAGGCACGTTCAGCTCCACAGAGAGCCAGAGGCCGACGACGCCCTCCGCAGCGACGAGTGCGATCGTGACGAGCTGCCACGGCAGGAGCCGGCGGGTCCAGAGCCGAGCGGTGGCGGCCGGAACGACGAGCAACGCGCTGACGAGCAGGGCGCCGAGCGCGGAGAGCCCCGCGATCGCCGCGAAGGCGACGAGCCCGAGCAGCGCCCCGTCCGGGAGCGCGGAGCGCGAACCGAGCGAAGCGGCAGCGAGGGGGTCGAAGCCGCGCACGAGCCAGAAGCGGCCGAGTGCGACCGTGCCGACGACCGCAAGCAGCGAGACGGCCGCGGCGAGAATGAGCTCGCGGGTCCCGATCAGCAGGAGGCTGCCGAAGAGCAGCGTCTCGACGTTCGTCCCCGAGTGGAAGACGTCGCTGGCAAGGATCACACCGAGGGCAAGGGCCCCGACCAGAACGAGCGCGGTGTCGGTGTCGTAGCCGGCCCGTCTGGAGCGACCGAGCAGATCGACCCCGCCGGCGAAGCCGGCCGCGCCGAGGGCGGCCCCGAGCGGCGGCGAGAAGCCGAGGCCGTCGGCGAGCACGAGACCCGGGAAGGCGGCGGTGCCGACGGCGTGGGTGTAGAACGCGAGCCCACGCAGGACCAACCACGGGCCCAGGAGCCCCGCCCCGATCGAAAGGAGTGCGATCTCGAGCAGGCCGCGCTGGACGAACACGAAGTGGAACGGCGTCAGCATTCGGATAAACGATAGTCATTCTCATTCCAAAATGCGAATCGCTATCATCGAGAGCCATGTCCGACTGGACCTCTCAGACGCTCGAGGAGCTCCAGCGCGCCGGGTACCGGAGCGGGGGCGCCCGCCGGGCCGTGATCCAGCTGCTCGGCCGGCAGCAGTGCTGCCTCACCGCCCAGGAGATCTTCGACGGCCTACGGGCGGAGGGCCGCGGGGTCGGGATCGCGAGCGTCTACCGGATCCTCGATCTACTCGCCGACGAGGGCTTCGTCCAGCGCGTGGAGATCGGCGACGCGATCACGCGGTTCGAGCCGGCTCATGCGGGCGGCGACCATCATCATCACCTGGTCTGCAACAGCTGCGGCAAGGTCGAGGCATTCGAAGACGAACGTCTCGAGGACGCCCTGCGACAGGTCGAGCGTAAGACCGGCTACACGACCGCCGGTCACGACGTGCTCCTGCGCGGCGACTGTCAGGACTGTCGCTAGATCACGACTGGCACTTGGGGCACCAGTAGGCGGTGCGGTTCTGCTCGCCTTGCCCTCGTGACTCGATCGGCGTCCCGCAGCGGCGGCAGGCGTGACCGGCGCGCCTGTAGACCGCGCGGCGCTCCGGCGCCCCCTCGACCGCGCCTCGCATCAGCTCGTGCGCGGCCCCGAGGATCGCCTGCGCCTCGTCGTCCGAGGTCTCGCCGACCCGGCGCCACGGGCTGACGCGAGCCTCCCAGAGCGCCTCCGCCTTCCACACGTTGCCGATTCCGGCGACGACCCGCTGGTCGAGAAGCGCGTCGCCGATCTCTCGGGTTGGATCGCGGCGCAGATTCGCAACCATGGCCTCGAGGTCTGGGGGCTCGGCGAGGATGTCCGGGCCGAGCCGGCGGACGGCGTGACCGTCGAGCTCGAGCACCGGCCCGTTCCAGAGCACGGCTTCGCGCTCGGTGCCTCGGAGGACGAGCCACGGACGACCGAACAGCCGTGAGCCCCTGGCCTGCACCCGCCAGCGTCCCGACATGCGGAGATGGCTGCGCAGGACGACGCCGCCTTCGAAGCGCAGGAGCAGGTTCTTGCCGGCCGCCTCGACCGCCTCGAGCCGCCGCCCGTCGAGCCGCGGCGCAAGCTGCTTGACCGCCGCGCGCGGATGCGGGGTCTCGACCTCGACCCGCTCGCCGACGAGTGCCTGCAGCCGCCTAGCGGCCCTAGCGAGCGCGTCACCTTCGGGCATCCGTGTCAGGCTAGCGCCGTGCAGGCTCATCGGAAGCTCCGCTCCGCCTCGGCCGGCGCGGCGGCCGCGACTGTCTGGGGACTGCTCGAGCCGCTCGACCAGCGGGTTTTTGCGTGCGACTACTCGGACATCGCGCTACTCGGCAAGGCGGTGACCCGAGGGCCGCGCTGGCGCTCGGCCGGCTTCGCCGTCCATGCGCTGAACGGGGCGATCTTCGGAGTCGTCTTCGACGGCGCCCGTCGTCGCCTTGCGATCGAGCCACGCCGCCTGGCGCTAGGGATGGCGCTTGCGGAACACCTGTTGCTCTACCCGCTCTGCTACCTCGTCGACCGCCACCATCCGGCCCGCGGTGAAGAGGGCATTCCACCCCTTCTCACCAATCCGCGAGCATTCGCGCAGGCGACTTTTCGGCATGCATTGTTCGGTGTCGTTCTCGGCCGGCTCGCCGAAGAGAGCGTCAGACCTTGACTAGCCCGATCCCGTAGCCCTCTTGGCCGCCGCCAAGTCGGCGCGTCCTCTTTAGCGGCATCCGCAAGCACGCGTCATGCCCGCAGCACCGCGCGCCGGGGCCCGGCCAGGAAGCCAGCCTCGACGAGCAGCGGCATCGCCTCGCTTTCGGTGACCGGCTCGCCGTCGAAGCGCTCGACCGCGAGGCGCTTCCGGGTGCCGCTGCCGCGGACGTGCTCGACGAGCGCGGCCAGCGCCGGCCGCAGCCACGTCTCGTCGGGATCGCGAAGCGGGACGAGCGAGCGGCCCCCGCGCTCGACGAACAGGGCCGGCTCGCCGCCGACCATCACGACCTGAGCGCCGGCGACCCTGGCCGCTCTTGCCCCGTCCCGCTTCGGCCAGGGCAGCACGGCTCCGTAGGGCTGCGCGGGGTCAGCGGCGCCGAGCACGAGCGTCTCCGGTTCGTCGTCCTCGCGCGGCCGCAGCTCACGCAAGCGTTCGACGGCGCCTCCGAGGGCGAACTGGGCGCCGCCGAGGCCTTCGACGAAGTAACCGCGCCGGCAGAGACCGAGCGTCTCGAGCGCCTTCAGCTCGCCGTACACGGCGCCGTAGCCCCCGGCGATGCCTTCGGCGCGGACGCCGTCGCGCGTGACGATTCCCTGCCGCTCGAGCAGCAGCTCGGCCAGGGCGCGCCGATCCGGGCCATGTCCGGGGTCAGACCCCGGACTGGTCCCGAACAGACGCTCCGTCCGCGACCAGCGCCCCTGCGTCGCCGTGATCTCCGAGGCGCGGCGGCGGGAGAAGCGGCGCGGCCGGCGCTGGGGCTTCGGGACGCCGTAGCGGCGGCCCGCCCGCAGCGGCTGCCACGCGTCGTTCGTCACCTCGCCCGCCCAGACGAGATCCCAGAGCGCGGGCAGCGCCTCCTCCGTCTCGAGCCCGGTTTCCGCGAGCAGGTCGAACCAGAAGAGCGCGGAGTGCTCGAGCGCCGCTCGCAGCCGGTCGTGGATCTCGCCCTCCGGGCGGTCTGCGGCGGACACCTGCCCGAGCACCGGCGCGTCCTCACGGAAGTAGACCGCGACACGGTCGAGCCCGGCACCGACCCAGACCACCTCGCCGGTCGCGCAGAGCTGGTCGAGCTGCGCCGGCTGATACCCGGGCACGCGCCGCGGCAGGGCCTCGGACTCCCAGAGCGAGACCGGCAGCGCGAGCGCCTGAAGCGGGACGAGCGCCTCGCGCAGCGTCGCTCGGCGGTCGATCCCGTGCCAGCTCGGCAGGAAACGCCCGAGCGCAGCTTGCTCCGCAGGCTCGACCTCCTTGCGGAGCGCCGCGAGTGAGGCCCGCCTGAGCCGCCGCAAGACGTCGGGGTCGCACCATTCCCGTTCAGCTCCGCCCGGCCGCAGCTCGCCGCGGACGAGCAGCTCTTCGCGCTCTAGCTCGTGCAGGACGGGCTCCACATCGGTGCCGAACCGATCGTTCGCCTCGGCGCTCGTGAACGGGCCGCGGCCCTTCGCGTACCGGAGAACCAGCGCACGCAGAGGCTGCTCGCCGCCCTCGAGGTAGACGTCCGGCAGGCCGGCCGGCGGCATCACGCCGAGAGCGTCGCGGTACCGCCCAGCATCCTCGGCAGCGATCAGCCGCTCCTCGCCGCCGATGCGAACCCGAAGTGCGCGCCGCTCAGCGACCAGGATCGCGGCGAATGCCTCGTCGTACTCCGCTGGTTCAAGGTCGCCGCGCAGCCGCAGGAGATCGTGGAGCTCGTCCGGGCTCCGCGGGGAGCCGCGCAGCTGAGCCTCGACCTCGTCGACCGCCTCGCGATCGAGCAGGTCCCTGAGCTCCTCCTGGCCGAGCAGCTCACGCAGGAGCTCGCGGTCGAGCGAGAGCGCCTGGGCGCGCCGTTCGGCCGGAGGCGTGTCGTCCTCGTACATGTACGTGGCGACGTAGTCGAAGAGCAGCGACGCGGAGTAGGGCGAGGCGGATGGTGTCTCGACGTCGACAAGGTCGATTTGGCGCGTGCCCAGGCCCTGGAGCAACCGCTTCAGCGCCGGCAGGTCGAAGACGTCCTGGAGGCATTCACGGTACGTCTCGAGCACGACTGGAAAGGCCGGGTACTTGCGGGCCACCTGGAGCAGGGACTGGGCCTTCAGCCGCTGCTGCCAGAGCGGCGTCCGCTGGTCGGGCCGGCGCCGGGGGATCAACAGCGCGCGGGCCGCGTTCTCGCGGAAGCGCGCCCCGAAGAGAGCCGAGTCGCCGACCTCGTTGACGACCAGCTCCTCGATTTCCCCCGGTTCGATCATGACGAGGTCGCTCGGCGGCGCCGCGTCGGCGTCCGGGAGGTGGATCGCGATCCCGTCGTCCGACCAGATCGCGTTGGCATCCAGGCCGAGCGAGTCCCGCACGCGTGCGGTGAGCGCTAGCGCCCAGGGCGCATGCACGCGGGCCCCGAAAGGCGTCAGGATGCAGAGCCGCCAGTCGCCTATCTCGTCGCGGAAACGCTCGACGACGATCGTGCGGTCCGAAGGGAGCGCGCCGGTCGCGGCCGCCTGCTCGCTCAAGAACTGGAGCAGGTTCTGGGCCGCCCGCTCGTCCAGCGCATGCTCGTCGCGCAGCTTCGCCTTCGCCTTCGCGTCCGGCAGGGCCGTCAGCTCGCGCGTGACGGCGCCGACCGCCTCGCCGAGCTCGTAAGGACGGCCGACCCCCTCGCCGCGCCAGAACGGAACCGCGCCGGGCACCCCCGGCGCCGGCGAGACGAGCACTCGGTCGCGAGTGATCTCCTCGATCCGCCACGTGGAGGCGCCGAGCAGGAACGTCTGGCCCGCGCGAGCCTCGTACACCATCTCCTCGTCGAGCTCGCCGACGCGGCCCCCGCCGTCCACGAGGTGGACGCCGAAGAGCCCGCGGTCGGGGATCGTCCCAGCATTCGTGACGGCAAGGCGACGAGCGCCTTGGCGGCCGCGGACGACTCCCGCGGTGCGGTCCCAGACGATCCGCGGCCTCAGCTCGGCGAACTCGTCCGACGGGTAGCGGCCGGCGAGCATGTCGAGGACGTTCTCGAGCTGCACTCGTGAGAGCTCCGCGAACGGGTAGGCACCGCGGACGAGCCGGTGCAGCTCGTCGAGCTCCAGCTCCTCTTCGGCGCAGATCGCGACGATCTGCTGCGCAAGCACGTCGAGCGGGTTGTGCGGGATTGCCGTCTCCTCGATCGCCCCCTCGCGCATTCGCTTGGCGACGACCGCGGCCTCGAGCAGGTCGGCGCGGAACTTCGGGAAGATGCGGCCCTTCGAGACTGCGCCGAGCTCGTGGCCCGCGCGGCCGATCCGCTGCAGCCCGCGGGCGACCGACTTCGGGCTCTCGACCTGGACGACGAGATCGACCGCGCCCATGTCGATGCCGAGCTCGAGCGAGGAGGTCGCCACGAGGCACGGGATCTCGCCCTTCTTGAGCAGCTCCTCGACCTCGAGCCGCTGCTCGCGGGCGAGCGAGCCGTGGTGCGCACGGGCGATCTCGCGCTCCGCCAGCTCGTTCAGCCGCAGCGCCAAGCGCTCGGCGAGCCGCCGGTTGTTGACGAAGACGATCGTCGAACGGTGCTCGGCTACGAGCTCGAGGATCTTGGGGTAGATCGACGGCCAGACGGAGTTGAACGATCCTTCCTCCGGAACCGTCATGTCGTCGAGGGGCACGACGATCTCGAGGTCGAGCTCCTTGGCGCGCCCGGCATCGACCAGCTCGATCTCCCGGCCGCCTGCGACGAAGCGGCCGATCTCCTCGAGCGGCCGCTGGGTCGCCGAGAGACCGATCCGCTGGACCCGTCCGGGGTCAGACCCCGGACGGGTCCGGACCAGACGGTCGAGGCGCTCCACCGAGAGCGCGAGGTGGGCTCCGCGCTTCGTGCCGGCGACGGCGTGCACCTCGTCCAGGATCAGCGTTCGGACGCCGCCCAGGATCTCCCGCGCCTGCGAGGTCAGCATCAGGAAGAGCGACTCCGGCGTCGTGATGAGGATGTCGGGCGGATGCCGGAGCATCCGCTGCCGCTCCTTCTGCGGTGTGTCGCCGGTACGTACGGCAACCGTCAGCTCAGAGCGGAGTCCGGCGAGCGGCCCGCGCAGGTTCCGCTCGATGTCGTAGTTGAGCGCCTTCAGCGGCGACACGTAGAGCAGGCGCAGTCCCTGACCGGGCTCCGGGTGCAGCCGATCGATCCCGTAGAGGAAGGCCGCGAGCGTCTTACCCGAGCCGGTCGGCGCCTGGATCAGAGTGTGGCCGCCGCTCGCAATCGCCGGCCATCCGAGCGCCTGCGCAGGGGTCGGCTCGACGAATGTGCGCTCGAACCACGCACGCGTCTGCGCAGAAAAGACGTCGAGGGGGCTCACGAGC
>Ga0075428_100010170_pt1 | contig 10448 bp, 7 predicted proteins | sample RhiMetdeltSRZDD2_FD_75291 | JGI IMG/M metagenome (GOLD analysis project Ga0075428, IMG submission 75291) | Populus rhizosphere microbial communities from Tennessee, USA - Rhizosphere MetaG P. deltoides SRZDD2 | ecosystem: Host-associated > Plants > Roots > Rhizosphere > Soil | place: USA... | reverse complement strand
TCGGCCGGTCATCACCGACCCGCAGGCCCGCCAGGTGGCCGAGCTGGCCGGGCTGGCCTATGAGCTGACCCTGCACGTGCTGTTGCGGTTCTTCACCCACACCGACGAGACCGACGCGCAGCTCGGCACCCTCGTGGCCGCCGCGCTGGCCCTGATGGCGAAGGTTCTCCGTCCCCTCGGCACCGAGCTGACCACCTTGCCTGTCGGCCCGTCCCACCCTGGCCGCACAGCCGGCTTCGCGTTCGAGATGTACTACGTGATGGGCAACATGACGCCCCATCGCGAGCCGTCCTGGGCGCTGCTCGCCGAACGAGCCCACATCCTCGCCCACCGCTGCCGCCAGGTCGCAGCCGATCACGGCGACGAGGCCTACCCGTCCGTGGCCATCTCCGACGCCGCTGAGCAAGCGCAAGCCGTTGCGGACTCGTTGGCCGCCCAGGTTCCCGAGGCTCTCCGTCCTCCACCCGGCCACGAGACCCCCTGGTGACCATCGGGCGGCGGGCCTCCGGTGCTTCCCGTCGCCGTCTGTCAGGCCAGCGCTGCGAACCGGACGTCCGCGCCGGCCCCAGGGGCGAGGAGTCGCAACAGGCGGCGTCCCTCGGCGGCGACCGTCGACCTCGCGCGCTGGTTCAGCCCGGGGACGTGGTCGACGACGAGAGCCGCCGTCCCGCCGTCGCGGTCGCGATCCATCCGCCAGGTGCCGCACACGAAGCCGTCGTGGAGCACCGAGCCGCTCACCTTCCGGTCCGCACCGAACAGCCGAACGCGGACCCGGTCGTCGGTGGGGAAGAACCGGCTCCGGTCGTCGTGGGAAAGCAACAGGTTGTCGTACTCGGGCAGGAACCGGGGTGGCGCCGGCGTGTCGGCGTCGGGCCGCACCGCGTCGGGGACGTCGAACAACTCCCGTCCCCGATCGTCGCGGAACGCCCGCAGCCGCGGTCGGAGCCGGTCGACGACTTCCCTCAGCCGGGTGAGCCGCGACCACGTCGCGACGTCGGCCACGGCCGCCGGCCCGAAGGCGGCGAAGTAGCGCATGACCACGTCGTCGATGCGTGGGGTGCCCACCAGCGGACGGCCCAGCCACGACTCGACCGGTGCGAGTGTCACCCGGGCGCTGCGCCCCCACACCCCCCGCGGTGGGACCTGGACCAGGCCGAGCTTGCAGCGGCAGGCATAGGCCAGGGCTGCGGCATCGAGCTCGGGGAACTTCTCGGCCATCGCGGCGCGCAGCTCGGTCGTGCTCAGCGGACGGTCGGCGAGGGCCTCGCGGGCGACGTCCAGGACCGGGCCGAGGTCGACGCCTCGCAACGCCGGCCCGTACTGCGGGTGCCTGGCCAGCTCGGCGTCGAGCACCGGCTGGGCAACCGACCGCAGTACGAGGCAGTCGTCGGCGGTGACCATGTGAATGGTGGCGCGCATGACCGCGATCCGAACCACCCGCCGGTCCAGCATCGCCTGCGCCAGGTCGTCGGGCCGGAACCCGTCGAGCCTGGACCACAGGGCGTGGTAGGGGTTCAGGGGTTCTTGCGCCTGGAGCCCGACGAGGTGGGTGACCGCGTCGACGGGGTGCCGGCCGCTCCGCTCGAGCAGCAGTTGGCGTGCGAGCGTGGCGCGGTTGAGCGTGCGCCTGTCGAGTACGTCGGCGGTCACCGTGTGGATGCTGCCCGGGCCAGCTCGTGCGGGCCCGTTGGCAGGTAGCCGCCGGCCTGGCACACGGCGGCGCTCCACGGTTGAACGACCCCGACGAGCTCGTCGAGGTCGGCCCCCAGGGCCTCGATCGCCGGTCGCATCGCCGCGTCGGTCGCGACCTCGACCGCCTCGCGCTCGGCCCGCCCGCGTTCGGAGAATCCGTCGCCGTCGAGCAACCCGCGGCTGCGCAGGCGCTCCGTGGCCTCGTCGAGCTCCGCCGACGACCAGGCGCGGCTGCGGATGTAGCTGCGCATCGGCAGTCCCCAGAAGAGCTCGGTGAGCAGGCCGATCTCGACGGCGTCGAAGCCGGCACTGGTCCATGCGGCGGTGTGCGCATCGCCCCGGAACTCCCGCAGCAGGTCGGCCAGCCGCCAGGCGTCGCCCAGGGGGTCACCGGGCAGCCCCAACGACCGCAGCCCCGCGTACAGGGGACGGCCCTCGACCCGGAGCGGATCGGTGGCGCGCACCAGCCGGTCCGTCACCGCCTCCAATCCCGCCGGTGCGTCGCCCAGGATCCGCGCCAGCTGGGCTGTGGCGCCGCGGACCCGCGCCGCGGCGATGGTCGGCGCGTCGGTCAGCCCCCAGCCGGTCGCCACGGCCGGTACCACCACCGCCGGGTTGAACACGGCGAAAGCGGCGGCGACCAGCTCGCCCGGGACCTGGCCGAGGGCCGAGCCGCGGCTGCAGAAGTAGGCGGGCCCGTCGGGCAGCTGCACCCCGTTGGCGATGGTGCCGGGGCTCGGGCCGAATCCCAGGGCCACGTACTCGTCGTGGCACTCGGCCGAGAAGTAGACCTGCCCGACGAACGGCTCGATCGTCGCCGCCAGCCGCCGGGCCCGGCGGGACAGGGTCTCGTCGTCGATCATGGAAGAGCCTCCGCCGGATCCGTCACGGAACCACCAGGACCTTGCAATGTCGCTCGGGGTCGGCCAGCTCTCGGAACGCACCGGGCGCGCCGTCCAGGTCGACCTCGCCCGTGATCAGCGGCGCCACGTCGATCTCGCCCTCGGCGATCGACCGGAGGCTGGCCTCGAACTCCGTGGGGTCGTAACCCAGCACGAACTGCAGGCTCAGCTCCTTGGAGATGCCGAAGAAGGGCCTGACCGTGTCGGGTTGCATGCACACCCCCACGACCACGATTCGGCTCTGAGAGGGCGCCACCCGGAGGGCATCGTCGATGATTCCGGGGATGCCGATCGCCTCGAAGACGACCGGCGCTCGGCCCTGCCCGGCCCGCTTCCACGCGTCGAAGGCGGGCTCGATCACGGGATCGACGACCTCGTGCGCGCCCATGACCGAGGCGAGCGACCGGCGAGCGGGCGACAGGTCCGCGGCCACGATCGGCTCCACCCCCCGGAGCCCCAGCGCCGCGATCACCGCCAGGCCCACCGGGCCGCAACCCAGCACGACGGCGCCGTCGCCGGTGGCGATCCCTGAGCGGTTGACGGCGTGGAGGCCGACGGCCATCGGCTCCGCCAGGGCCGCGCGGCGGGGATCGAGGCCGTTGGGCACCGTCTGGATCAACGGCGCCGACAGCAGGATGCGTTCGCCGTAGCCCGCCGGGAGGTCGTTGCTGTAGACGATGTCTCGCAGGCCCGTCGGTGTGAGCATGATCGGCACGGACGTGACGATGGTCCCCGGGTCGGGGCCGACCGTGTCGGGTCCCACCTCCAGCACCTCGGCGGCGAACTCGTGGCCCATGAACACGTCCCGGCCGAGATCGAGCGGCGGCGCCCCGAAGTCGGGCAAGCCCTCCATGTCCGCCATGAGCTCGAGCATGGTGGCGGCATGCTGGACGAAGTGCAGGTCGGAGCCGCAGATGCCGCAGGCCTTCACCTGCGCCAGGACCTGCCCGAAGCCGGGCTGGGGATCGGGTGCGTCGCCCCTCACGACCAGCTCGGACGCCCCGCGCAACACCAACGCGCGCATCAGCCCTCCCGCGCCTCGCCGTCCCCGCCGGTGGCGGCACCCTTCGCCTGCGTCTCCTCCACGTGCGACGTGATGGCGTTGAGGATGGCCTGGCCCGCGGCGCCGAACAGCTGGTTCCGCTTCTCCACCGCCCATTCGTGCGACGCCCGCGGGGCGGCGAGCTGCCCGGTGAAGTGGGGAACGACCTCGCGGGCGAACAGGCGGTAGGAGCGCATGGTCGCCTCGGGATCGGCCCAGTCGTGGCCCAGCAGCAGGAACGTGCCGAACCCGCCCGACTGCTCGAGCAGGCCCTCGATGTAGGCAATGGCGTCGTCAGGGGTGCCGATGACCACGTTGCCCGACTCGGCGTAGCTCTCGACGAACTCCCGAGGCGTGCGGGGTCCGCCGTCGACCTGGTTGGCCAGCGGCACGAAGCCGGCGCCGCCGCCGAAGTAGTCCGCGAAGTCCTTGAGGCCGTGGGTGCAGTCATCGATGGCCTGGTCGCGGGTTTCGGCGAGGTGGACGGCACCGAGCACCCGCCAGCTCCGGCGGTCTGGCTCGGGGTGGCCCGCGGCACGCGCCTGCTCCTGCACCACCCCCCACGCCTGGCCGATGGCGGCGAATCCCTCGAGCAGGGTCATGGACAGCGACAACAGCGACACGCCGTGGGTTCCGGCCAGCCGCGGTCCCGAGGGCGAAACCATGGCCGCGACGGCCACCTCGAAGTGCGGCTGGGTGTACGGCCGCACCTGCAGCCGGCAGTCGCGCATCGTGAACCAGTCGGTCTGGCGGGTGACCGGCTCATCGGTCCGCAACAGCGCCAGGATCGCCTCGAGCGACTCCTCCATCATGCGGCGCTGGTCCACCGGGTCGATGCCGAGCATGAACGCGTCGCTGGGCAGCGCGCCCGGTCCGGCGCCGAAGATCAGCCGGCCGCGAGTGAGGTGGTCGAGCAGCACCAACCGGTCGGCCACCAACCACGGGTGGTGGTAGGGAAGGGAGACCACGCCCGTCCCCAGCATCACGTGGCGCGTCCGCTCGGCGGCGGCGGCGATGAACACCTCGGGGCAGGCGATGATCTCGTAGCCCCCGGAGTGGTGCTCGCCGAACCAGACCTCGTCGTAGCCGTACCGATCGAGGGCGACCACGCGGTCGAGGTCGTACTCGATCGCCAGGGTCGGGTTCTGGCCGACTGGGTGGAACGGAGCGAAGAAGGCGCCGAAACGCAACGGCCAGGGAGCTGGCATGCCGTTCACCGCCCCAGGGACGTACGAAAATCGGAACGGTTCACAGCCTGCCGACCTCCCCCTATGGCGCCGGGCCCGTGGTAACGGCCGTTATCGGCAACCTAGCCTGCAAGGGGAGGTGCCACCGATTCGGGACCCGGACCCCCTAGACTGAGCTAAAGCCATCCCCCTGGGTAGATGGCGGACACCTGGTCGTGCGGCGCCGGGCGCCGACATGGGCCAGCAGACGATGGAGACCCAACTGGACCAAACCAGCTTCGAGGCGCTTGTCGCGTCCGAGGTCGACGGGCAGATCGCGGCAGACGACCTGTCTGCGCTGGCTGCGCAGCCACAGCGTTGGGCCGCGACCCTGCACTACATGCTCGACGAGATCGAGGACATGCTGGAGGGCGTCGCGCGCTCGGATCGCTACGAGCGTGACCAGGCACTCGCCGACCTGTCCGATGAGCGCGCCGCCGTGGCCGCCGCGCTCCGGCGGGTCACGGGCGAGGACGTGGAGCTTCCCGATCCCGCCGGCCAGGGCGACGGTGACGAAGCGACGGCGACCGCAGCGGGCGAGGGCGCGGCCGAGCTGGTGCAGGCTCCGGCGCTCCAGGCGTCGTGGGCCCCCGGCGAGGTGGTTCTCTGGGCCGGCAATCCGTCGGCGACATCCGCCGGGCGTGAGGACCTGCAGCGCCTGATCGACGAGGCGGGCGGCTCCGCCATCGAATGGGAGAAGCACAAGGGCGCGCCCCTGCCCTCGGGCGACCGAGCCCCGGCGGTCTCGGCGCCCCTCACCGCCGCCCTCGGCTGGCTCGTGGGCGTGGGCGCCGGCCAGCTCGCCCTGGATGCCGCCCCCAGCGTGCGTTGGCTCGGCGAGGTGGCCGCCTGGGCCACCGACCTGGTGGCGCAGGGGCGGATGGTGCCCACCCTCCGGCGCGGGGGAGCGGCGGCCGCCCGCGGCCGCCAGCGCAGCGGCTCCTACGCCGTCCAGTGGATCGCCGCGGTCGTGGAACGGGAGCGCATTCGCGAGCTGTCGGCCCGGATGCCCGGGCCCGTTCGCGCCTTCGACCCGGCCACGGGTCCCGAGCGCATGTGCCGCACCATCCTGAACGCCGCCGTCGACGCGGTCTGCCGCGCCGGGGCGGCACGCCTGGTCACGGCTGCCACGCCGCCGGTGGCCCGCAGCCGCCGCGACGTGGCCGAAGCCGTGCTCGCGGGGCTGGCCGGCGAGCCGTTCGCCGCCGCCCACGGTCCCGCGAACGAGGTGGCCGACGACCTGCGCCGGTGGGCGGCGCCGGTGGTGGGGGATGGGGACGTCGGTCTGATCGTGCGGCTCGACCCTCCGGAGGCCGACGGCGGCTGGCTCCTGACCGTGGACGCCACCGGGCTCGAACGCCATTCGGTCCCGATCGAGCAGGCGGTGTCGACATCCGGCGCCAAGGCCCAACGGGTCGAGGCCCAGCTGCGCCGCCTGGAACGTCTCCTGCCGGCGTTGAGCCGCACTGGGCGGCGCGGCCACGTCGTCCTCGGCGTCGACGAGGCCTGGGATCTCATGACCCGCACGGGGCGGGTCCTGCAGTCGGTGGGGTTCGACGTGCGCGTGCCCACCGCGTCGTGGACCCGGCCGTCGCCGCGCCTGCGACTCGAGGCCGCCGGCTCTACCGGACCGGCCAAGGTGGGGCCCAACCAGCTGTCGAAGGTCCGCTGGTCCGTGCTGTTCGACGACCTCGAGCTCGACGCCGCGGCCATCGCGCGCCTCACTGCCCAAGCGCGGCCCCTCGTGCAGGCCAAGGGTCGCTGGGTCGAGCTCGACCATGCGGACCTCGAGGCCGCTGCCAAGGCGCTCGCCGAGCAGAGCGCGGCGACCGAGCTGACCGGCGCCGCCATCCTGCGCCACGCCGTCGGCCTGGAGGAGAGTGCACTCGCCGGGCCGGCGATCGTGGCCGGAAGCGGCTGGGCGGTCGACCTCGTCCGGGGTGCCAGCGACGAGCCGCCGGCGCCGCTCGGGCCGCCCGATGGCTTCGTGGGCAAGCTCCGGAGCTACCAGGCGGAGGCCCGGGGCTGGTTGGCGTTCCTCGATCGGGTGGGTCTCGGAGGCTGCCTCGCCATGGACATGGGCCTGGGCAAGACCCCGGTGATGCTCGCCCACCTGCTGGACACCCGCGGGCAGGGCCCGGTGCTCGTGATCGCGCCGCCGGCGGTGCTGGGCAACTGGGCGGCGGAGGCCAAGCGGTTCACCCCCGATCTGCGGGTCCAGGTCCACCACGGCGCCGCCCGCGCCGAGGCCCAGGAGGTCGCTGCGGTAGCCGCCGAGGCCGACGTGGTGCTCACCACCTACGGCACGGCGGTGCGGGACGTCGACGCGCTGGCGACTGTCGATTGGCACCGGGTGGTGCTCGACGAGGCACAGGCGATCAAGAACCCCGCCAGCGAGGTGGCGCGCGAGCTGCGGCGGATCCCCGGCTGGTCGCGGCTGGCGTTGACCGGCACCCCGATCGAGAACGGGCTGGGCGACCTGTGGTCGATCCTCGACTACACCAACCCCGGGCTCGTCGGCCCCCGCCCCGCCTTCATCCAGCAGTTGTCGACGCCGCGCAACGGTTCCGGGGCGCCCGGCGAGGCCGCCCTGCGTGCCCTCAACGGCCTGCTCGTCTTCCGGCGCACCAAGGCCGAGCCCGAGATCGCCGCCGAGCTGCCCGACAAGATCGACGAGCTCGACCACTGCGGCATGACGTCCGAGCAGATCGGCCTGTACCAGGCCGTGCTGGACAACCTGTTGGGCGTCAACCTCGGCACCGATGACCGGCGCAGCCGCACAGGCCACGTGCTCGCCGCGATCACCGCCCTCAAGCAGATCTGCGATCACCCGGCGGCGTATCTCAACGACGACCAGGGACCCCTCGAAGGCCGGTCGGGCAAGCTCGCCCGGCTCGACGAGCTGGTCGACAACGTGTTTGCCGCCGGAGAACGAGTGTTGGTGTTCACCCACTTCGCCCGCTGGGGCGAGCGCCTGGCCGAGCACCTGACCAAGCGGACCGGCATCCCGGTGGCCTGCTACCACGGCGGCCTGACGCGGGGCACCCGCGACCGCCTGATCCGTGAGTTCCAGGAGGGGACCGGGCCTGGGGCCCTCGTGCTCTCGATCAAGGCCGGAGGGTCTGGGCTCAACCTCACCGCCGCCAACCACGTCGTGCTGTACGACCGCTGGTGGAACCCAGCGGTCGAGGACCAGGCCCGCGACCGGGCGTGGCGCATCGGCCAGGCCAACACGGTCATCAGCCACCGGCTCGTGTGCCCCGGCACGGTCGACGACCAGGTGGAAGAGGTCGTCGCGGGCAAGCGCCGCATCGCCGACCTGGTGCTTCCCGCCAGCAGCTCGGTCGGCGACCTCACGCCCGACCAGCTGCGACAGGCCCTCGGCCTGCGGCCCGAGGCGCTGGTGGACGAGACCAGCGCCGACACCCTGGTGCACGACCAAGCGGACAAAGGGGACAAGGCCACCAAGGACGACAAGGAGGCGGCAGCATGAGCACGCGTCGACGGCGCCGCTCACACGGCGCCACCTCCAAGGCGCAGGCCTTCTGGGCCGACAACGGCTACGACGCAGCCCCGAGCCCGCAGATCAGGCCCACGTCGGACCCGGGCGCACTGCCGCGCTCGCTCGGGGAGCCGCCACTGGCCCCGGCCGTGTCGCAGCACCACCTCGATGCCGTCTACGAGGAGGCGGTGCGGGCCGCCATCGCCCTGGCGGCGGCCAACGGATTGGTCGCTGCGGACGTCGCCGAGGGCGACCAGGGCTGAGCCCGCCCACTGAGCAACGGACCTGCTGCGCCACTGGCGTTCCGGCGTTCGGCCCTGCCGGATTCCGGCGCTTGGGGAACTGGTTCGGCGGGAGTCCGCTGAGGCGGTTCAGATGAGCCGGAGCTGGCTGGGGACGGGGTTGGGCGCCACGGGGGGGCGGTCGGCCGCAGGGTCCCGGCCGGCGTGGTGCCGTGGGTCCGCGGGCTCCGCCGGGAGCCCGCCGCAGCGCCGCACGAGCTCCCGCACCCTGGCTTCCAACGCGCTCTGCTCGGCCCTGGGGGCGTAGGCGCGGTCGCGGTAGCGGCGCCGATAGCTCGGCACGAGATGGGGATGGGAGTCGGACAAGCGGCCGAGGAACACCTCCTTCACCCCTGGGCGCAGGTGGAGCAGCACCGATGAGATGGAACGGGCGCCGGCGCCGACACATGCCCGCACCACCGCCTCGAGCTGTTCGGCGCCATCCGAGAGCTCGGGCAGCACGGGGGCGACGAGCACGCCGGTGGGAATCCCGGCGGCGTTCAGCTGCTCGACGGCCCGCACCCGCTGTGCCGGGTGCGGGGTGCCCGGCTCGGTGGTGCGCCACACGGCCTCGTCGAGCGTGCCGATCGACAGGTTGACGCGTACGTCGGTGCGCCGGGCCGCCTCGGCCAGCAGTTCGAGGTCGCGGAGGACGAGCGTCGACTTGGTGAGGATGGAGAACGGGTTGGCGTGCTCGGCCAGCACCTCGACGATGCCTCGGGTGAGCCGGTACTTGCCCTCGGCACGCTGGTAGGGGTCGGTGTTGGTGCCCATGGCGATCAGCTCGCCCGTCCAGCGCCGGGGGTCGAGCTCCTGTCGCAGCCGCGACACGGCGTTGACCTTGACCACGATGCGGCGCTCGAAGTCACGATCGGCATCGAGATCGAGGTACGTGTGCGTGGGCCGCGCGAAGCAGTTGTGGCTGACGACGCCGTTGGCGACGAAGTCGCCGGTGCCCGTGGTGATGTCGAACAGCGCACGCTCGCCGCCCAGCGGTTCGATGCCCACCACCCGCCGCTGGGCGCCACCGCTGATCGTGGCGTCAGCGGGCCCGTCGACCGTGACGACGTGGCCGCTACCGACGAAGTTGACGCCGAGCAGCGAGTGGTGCCGGGTGAGGTGGGGTCGCGGGCCCGATCCCAGGCCGGTGCGGGACACGTGCTTCCAGCCCCGGTCGGTCAGGAACCGGTGGTCGCCGCTCGCTACGAGCAAGGTGTCGTCGGCCAGGGTCACCCGGTAGGCGGGCTTGGTGGTCGACCAGTGGTCGATCACCGTCGTGGGGACGCAGCGCCGGCGGGCGCCGTCGCGCACCGTGCCACAGACCTCGTCTCCCGCCCGCACGTCGGCCAGGGCCTTGCTGCTGCCGTCGGCCATGAGGATCGGCGTCTCGCCCGCCAGGCAGTAGGTGCACGCGTGGCTGCAGCCGCGATACGCGTTGATCGTGTACCGGAAGCCGAACGGCGCCCCCGGCACCTCGTTGATGATCCGCTGGGCGCGCACATGCAGGAATTCCATGCCGCGGAACTCGCCGCGGCCCGGTTCCCGCTCGAACACCGGCTCGTCGAACAGGGCCCCCTGCGCCTGTGGCCGATCGGCCTGACGCCACCGCAACTCCGTCACCTGTCCGACTATAGCGAACGTATGTACGCCTGCGAAAGCCCGTTTGGGCCGCGTTGGGCGTGGCGGTGCCGCGGCGGCGGGCCCTGTCGTCGCGGTGAGCGGCGAAGCAGTGCCCACCGTCGTCTAGGTCGGGCCCCGGCGAGTGGGATCAGGTGGAGGCGACGAGGGTGTCGGCCGGCGCCA
>Ga0075428_100010169_pt1 | contig 10449 bp, 8 predicted proteins | sample RhiMetdeltSRZDD2_FD_75291 | JGI IMG/M metagenome (GOLD analysis project Ga0075428, IMG submission 75291) | Populus rhizosphere microbial communities from Tennessee, USA - Rhizosphere MetaG P. deltoides SRZDD2 | ecosystem: Host-associated > Plants > Roots > Rhizosphere > Soil | place: USA... | reverse complement strand
TCTCCTGCGCACGGGTACCAAAGGAGTGTGGCGCTGCACATTGCCGAACAACTGCTGGCGCGCTTCCAAACCCTGGACAATCTCGCGAAAGCGCCGCTTGAAGAGTTGAGGAAAACCAAGGGTATTGGCCGAGACAAAGCGATCGCCCTGAAAGCCGCGTTCACGCTGGCGTTGCGCATGGCGCGGGAACTTCGCAACGAAGCGCCCCTGTTGGATACGCCAGAGCGCGTCGCGGACTTGCTGCGTGAGGAAGCGCGGCTTGAAAATGTCGAACGCTTTCTCGTGTTGTTGTTGAACACGCGCCGTCGTTTGATTTCGGTGGACCGGCTTTCGCAGGGCACGCTCGACAGCCTGTTGGTGCATCCGCGCGACGTCTTTCGATCCGCGATCACGGCCAACGCCGCGGCGATCGTGCTCGCGCACAATCATCCCAGCGGCGACCCAACGCCGTCGGAGTCCGACATTAAAGTGACGCGCGATCTCATTCGCGCCGGGCAGCTAATCAAAATCGAGGTGCTCGATCACGTGATCATCGGCCGCGCGACCAACGAGCGGCAAAAGGATTATGTGTCCTTGCGCGAACTCGGTTATTTTTACGCATGATTCATCCGACGGCGGTGGTTCATCCTAAAGCGAAACTGCACCCCACAGTTCGCGTCGGGCCGTACGCCGTCGTGGACGGCAACGTGACGCTCGGCGCCGAGTGCGACCTGGGACCGCACGTTTACATCACGGGCGTAACGGTGATCGGCGCGCGCAACCGCTTTCACGCAGGCTGCGTGATCGGTGACGCGCCGCAGGACCTCAAATACGAAGGTCAGCCAACGGGAGTTCGCATCGGCGATGACAATGTGTTTCGTGAGCACGTCACGGTTCATCGCTCCGCCAAAGCGAGTGAAGACACGATCGTCGGCAACGCATGTCTATTCATGGCCAACAGCCATGTAGGACACAACGGCGTTTTGGGCAATCATGTGATCCTCGCCAACAGCGCGCTGCTCGGCGGGTACGTCACCGTGGGCGACCGCGCGTTCATCTCCGGCAATTGCCTCGTACACCAGTTCACGCGGGTAGGCGAGCTTGCTTTGATGCAAGGCGGTGCGGGCATCAGCAAAGATTTGCCCCCGTTCACCATTGCGCGCGGCGACAACGGCATGTGCGGCTTGAACGTGGTGGGCCTGCGCCGCGCCGGAGTCGGGCCGCAGGAACGTTTGGAATTGAAGCGTCTGTATCACTTTCTATTTCGCAGCGGGGGAAGGTTGCGACAAGCGATCGAAGAAGCGCGCGGGCAATTTTCGAGTGAGCCGGCGCGGCGCATGTTGGAGTTTGTGCACGCGACCAAACGAGGTATCTGCCGGGACACGGGAACGGAACAAGAGGTGGATTGACTCCGCAGGCGCGCTCCATTATTACAGTGACGAGTATGCCTCCCAAGACAATTGAGAAGCCGGCGGAGAAGCCGTTGCCCGAGAAAGAGAAAGCCAACCCAAACTCCGCCCGCAGCCGCGAACTCGAAGCCGCCATTTCGAGTATTACCAAGACTTACGGCGATGGCAGCATCATGCGCCTGGGCGACGCGCGTGCCGCGCGGAAAATCGACGTGATTCCGACCGGCGCGCTGGCCGTTGACCTTGCTTTGGGCGTGGGAGGGTTGCCGCGCGGCCGCGTGGTCGAGATTTTTGGTCCCGAATCTTCCGGCAAGACGACGTTGATGTTGCACGTGATCGCCAACGCGCAGAAAGCCGGGGGCCTGGCGGCATTTATCGACGCCGAACACGCGCTCGATCCCGCTTACGCGAAAAAGCTTGGAGTGAATTTGGATGACCTGCTCGTGTCCCAGCCGGACAGCGGCGAAGAGGCACTCTCGATTTGCGAAACGTTGGCGCGCTCCAACGCGCTGGACGTGATCGTGATCGACTCCGTGGCGGCGCTCGTGCCGAAGTCGGAACTGGAGGGGGAGATGGGCATGGCGACGATGGGCATGCAGGCGCGATTGATGAGCCAGGCGCTGCGCAAGCTCACATCGATCCTGGCCAAGGCACGCACCACGTGCATTTTTACCAATCAACTGCGCGAGAAAGTCGGCGTCATGTTCGGCAATCCGGAAACCACGCCCGGCGGAAAGGCGCTGAAATTTTACGCGAGCATTCGCATCGACATCCGGCGCAAGGAGACGCTCAAGGATCCTGCAGGCAACGCCATCGGCAACCAGGTGAAGGTAAAGATCGTGAAGAACAAGGTCGCGCCGCCGTTCGCCGAAGCCGAGTTTGAGATTCTTTACAATCACGGCATCAACAAGGAAGGCAGCATCCTCGAAGTGGGACTGTCGCAAGGTGCGATCGAAAAGAAGGGCGCATGGCTGCAGTTCAATGGCGAACTGATCGGCCAGGGCAAGGAAGCCGCCCGCCAGGCGCTCCTCGAGAAGCCGGAGATTGGCCAAAAAATCGTGGACGCGATTATGGCGAAGCGCGCCGCAACTAATGGCAATGGCAGCGCCGAGAAGCCGGCTCGATAATTATTTCTCAGCGATCTCCAGATCTTTGAACCACACGTCGACCTCCTGGCCGCCGTGAAGCTGAATCGCCAGCTTTCCATGCAATCGCCCTAAAGTGTCGTTCGGCATTTCGGCAGCTTTGCTCCGGTTCACGTGGACAGTCACGCGCCTGCCGATGGCCGCGATCACCATTTCGTTCCAATCGCCGGGCTTGAACCACTGCTGGATCTCCACCGCCTTTGGCTTGTTCACCCAGCCGCGTCCGTTTGTTTCGTAGAGTCCGCCAATGTCGTTCTTCGGCTCGATCTCGGCCTGAAAACCCGAGACCCCGCTGGCCCCTTTCTCTTCAATCCGGAAATAAAACCCGCTGTTGCCTTTCAGTGATTTGAACTTGAGCCGCACGATGAAGTTGGTGTACGCGCGGTCGGTGACGAGATGCCCGTACTGCTTTTCCGACTCGGCATGCAGTCCGCGCATCGCGCCCTCTTCAATTTTCCATTCCCCTTTGCCGATCGCGTGCCAACCCGAAAGCGTCCGGCCGTCCCAGAGCGGCTTAAAATCCTGCGCGTTACTCAGGAGGGCTCCTGCGAAGAATGCGAAGACCCCGACGCTGGCTTTCATAGAATTACGACCTGATCGCTTTTCAGCCAGCCAATACGGCGCGAACCATCGCGCACCTGGAGCCACGACTCGTCCGTTCCATTTTCCTTCCGGCCAAGAACCTGGACTTCCGCGCCGTTGCGGAGTTGAAAGTGAACGCGCGAATCCTCGAGCGGGCCATAACGAACAACCGCTTGCTGCGTCACGACGACGGCTTCGCTCGATCCCGTGCTTTGATAAACAGCGAGTGCGAGCAAGGCGATCAGTAGCGTCGCAACTGATCCCGCCACGATCGTGTAGTTGCGCAGGGATCGACGCCAGGACAACTTCCACTCACGGAGAATCAGCAACACAAAGCAAAGCCAGAAGGCGATGGCCGCGAGCACCGTCCATTCATTAAGCGTGAGACGGCCCAGCACTCCTTGCCAAACGCCTGGTGCAGGGGCATTGCTGCCGGTAACCTGCTTGCGCGCGAAGTCGAGGTTGAAGCGGATATTGGGGTCGCGCGGCGAGAGTTGCTGCGCGCGACGATACGCGGCCACGGCGCGTCCGAGTTGGCCCGCTTTGAACCAGGCGTTACCAAGGTTGTAGTACACCGTCGGCGACCTGTGCCCGGAGGCAATGATCTGCTGGTAGCCCGCCGCAGCATCGGCGAATTTGCCTTGTTCGTAGAGACGGTTGGCCTGGTCGAACTGCGCAATCGGTGTGGCGGCATGGGCGACGATCATGAACGACAGGAACAAGAAGGCTCTCAGTAACCAACTGAGGCTCAATCGCCAACTCATACGCGCAATGCTTGAAGTTGGCGCAGGACACTTTCCGCGCGCGGAATGATGGCCGAAAGTTCCTGGCTGGTTTTCTGCGGCGCGTAGCGGGCCTGGTTGCACATTTGAAAAAGGTCGTGCAACTCAGCCGCAGTCTCCGTCGGCAAATTCCCGCGGCTCAGGTGCTCATCGACGACCGCTTCGGTGATGGCCGAAGCCGGCATGTCGAGCCGCTCGCCACTTTGCTCCTGGAGCAACCGGAACAGCGTCGCGAAAAATCCATCGGAGTTTTGTGCCGTCGCCAGTACCCGCAGTTCCTTCAAACCAGCCCGAACCTTCGCGCTCACTTCGCGTTGGCGGCGCAGACGCGGATTGTTGGCGAGAGACTCACGTCGCTTTCGCGACACGAAAAGCGCAAACCAGGCGAGGACCGGCGCCGCCTGCAACCCCAGGAACCACGGTTGACTGATCAGCGGCCTCGCGCCGGCGCCCTCGGCGAATTGCGGACGAATGTGGAGAATATCGTCAGCCGCGGCGGCTTCGGCGTTGGCCGCGGCATTGGTCGCCAGAGGGGGTGGAGCCGCCGCGACCGCGGCATTGCGTACCGTCAGTGGGATAGGCGGACCGGTGAGCGTGCAATACTGCTTCTGCGCGGGATCGAAGAAGCTGAATTCGAGTGGCGGGAGCAGGCGCACTTCGTGGTTTTGGGGCGTGATCACTTGTTCGAATGCCACGGCGCCGGAGAGCCCGAGCACGTCGGCCGCCTCCACCTTCTTGGTGGCTTCGTATTTGTTGAAATCACGCCACTGCGGTTGCTCCGGCAGCTTGAACGCGTCGAGCCGACCGCGTCCGGAGATGTTCACCTTCACCGTAATCGGATCCCCCACGGCGACGTTGGTCGGTGATGCCGAAACGGCCATATTAAACGTTCCGACCGCGCCGGTGAAACCCGGCGGAATGTTTTCCGCGGGCAGAGGCGAGACTCGCATCACGATCGGTTCGCTCTGCAATTTCGTCCTGCGCCGCTGGTGCGCGTTGAACATGCCGAACGGATCAAAAAACGTGTCGCGCCGCTGCACGGGAATGAGAAGCGTCAGGTCACATTCCACGGGTCCCAGCGTCAGTTCGCCGGACCTCGCGGGCGTCGCCGATGTTTTGAAAATGACGAGATTGTAAGGCACGCCGCCGACCTGCGTCTGCGTTTGCGTCGGCTCCGCGGATTGGCCGACCGAAAAGCCCTCTGCCCTGAGTTGCGGCATCTGCACCCCTTCGACGTTGCGATAATAGAGATGCATATCCACGGGGATTGCCTCGCCAACGTACGCTTCTGTTTTGGGAACAATGAGCCGCATGAACGCGAGATTCGTCACAGCGTTGGCAGTCGCCGCGCTCTGGGGAGTGATTCGCACGCTGACGGGCTGACTCGAGAGAACTTGCCCGCCGGCCTGCACTCGAATCGCCGGAATTGTGACATCGCCCGGCTGCGTGGCAAGCAGCGCATAATTATAGATGAACTTCTGGCTCGCCTGCCCATTGATAATCGTAAACGAACTCGACTGTGACACACCCTGCGCCGCAAGGTTTGGGATATTGGGCAAACCCGGGGTCGCCTGCGGGGTCGTCCCCTCGAAGGTCAGACTCAGCGTGACTGATTCGCCCACCGGGACCACGTTGCGATCGACCGCGGCCGTAAACGATGCCGCCAGAACGGGCGCCGCGGCGCATACCCATGTGAGGAGTAGCGCGAGCGGTCCTTTTAATTTGTCAGTCAACAGTCGCATTCAATACACCAAGTTAATGCCTGTTCATCGTGCGTGTCGCAAGTGTTTGACGGTCGAAACGGCGACCGAATTTCGATTTCTGCGAGGACGAGCCCTTGGCCTCAGCTCTGGATAAAATAGCTCAGGTTCTCCAATTCGATAGCCAGGTTGACGTTGTTCACCACGACTTCCTCAGGCACCTGGAGGACCAGCGGAGCGAAGTTGAGGATGCCAGTGATGCCCGCGTCCACGAGTTCATTGGTTACTTCCTGGGCCACGGTCGCCGGCACGGTCAGGATCGCCATGCGCACGCCACGATCGCGAACAAATTCTTTCAATCGGTCCATGCGGTAGACCGGCTTAGGTGCGTTCCGCTTTTGTTTGGGCAAGAGGTCGAACGCGGCGATAATCTCGAAGCCCTCTTTCTCGAATCCGCGGTAGGCAATGAGCGCGCTCCCCAGGTTGCCCACCCCCACCAGCACGACCGGTTGCAGGCTGTTCGTGCCGAGCAGGTCGGAAATCATCTGGCACAGTTCGTCGACGTCGTAGCCGAGGCCGCGCGTGCCGAACTGCCCGAAATAGGTCAGGTCCTTGCGCAGTTGGGTGGGCTTCACCCCCGCGGCCTTGGCCAGCGCTTCGCTCGAGACCGTCCGGATGGCATTGCTCTTAAGGCGTTGCAGGCACCGCATATACACTGAAAGCCGGTAAACCGTCTTGCGCGGGATCTCCGGGCGAACTGTTTTTTTGTGCGGATCGGTCAAGTAGGCTCTTGCATAGAACAGCGGCGCGACGATGTCAAACGGGCGGAAATTTTGTTTTCATTTGCGTTTCCCGCTGCCTACTATCCGCGCCGTTTCGCTTAGAGATTGTGACACACTGAAATTATGCCATTGACACACACGAAAGACCTTTTCGCCAAAGCGCTGAAGGGGAAGTACGCGCTGGGCGCCTTCAACGTCAACAACATGGAGCTGCTCCAGGCCATCGTTGAGGCGTGCGAAGAGGAAAAAGCCCCCGTCATGCTCCAGATTTCCAAAGGGGCTCGCCAATACGCCAACCCGGTTTACCTCAAAAAGCTCATCGAAGCTGCCGTCAGCCTGTCGAATATCCCCATCGCGGTTCATTTGGACCACGGCGATTCCTTCGAACTTTGCAAGGAGTGCATCGATGAAGGGTTCACCAGCGTGATGATTGACGCCAGTCACGAGCCGTTCGACAAAAACGTCGAAATCACGCGCAAAGTCGTCGATTATGCTCACAAACATAACTGCGTGGTGGAGTCTGAGTTGGGGCACCTTGTGGGCGCGCAATTCGACGAGGGCGAGGAAGGCGGCAGCTTCAGCATGGGCGGCCATTACACCCATCCGGACGAAGCGGTGAAGTTTGTGAAGGAATCCGGCTGTGATTCGCTGGCGGTCGCCATCGGCAATTCCCACGGAGCCTACAAATTCAAAGGAGAACAGCATCTCGATCTCGAACGGCTCAAAGCGATCAAGAAGGCCCTCTTGGACGCTGGCTTGGGCGACTATCCGCTGGTGCTCCACGGGGCATCCAGTGTGCCGAAGGACATCGTGCAGGAAATCAACAAATACGGCGGCAAGATGGGCGAGGAGACGGCCGGTGTGCCTGAAGCCGACATCGAAGTGGCCCGCCGCGTGGGCTGCACAAAGGTCAATATCGACACAGACTTGCGGCTGGCAATGACGGCTGCCATCCGAAAAGTTTTCGCTGAAAACCCGAAAGAGTTCGATCCACGCAAGTACCTCGGCCCCGCCCGCAAAGGCGTGAAGGAACTGGTCCGCCACAAGCTCAAGAACGTTCTTTGCTGCGCAGGCCACGCGTTCGACTGAGCGCGGCGGCCTCAACCAAATTATTGGGTAGTCACCCTATCCACGATTAGTAACACCTCTGTCATTCATTAGAGGTCTATCGCTGGTTTTTCTCCGGCATGGACTTTATTTATGGAGGACAGATACGCCGTCGTTTTGGCAACAGCGTTGGCTGTTGCGAATTCAATTGCGCAGGGGCAGAGCATCCAGCTTGAAATCCAGCCTCGAGGGCCGGATCTTCAGTTGAGTTGGCCGGGGAGCGTGTTGCTGGATTCCGGACGCAAAGTTTATCCGGTATTCCAGCTCGAGCGGAGCCCCGACTTTCAGAACTGGCAGCCGCTTGGAACCACCGTCAAGGGCGGAACCGGGCCGATGACCCTCCTGGTTCGGCCTTCCGAAACTCGCTTGTTTTACCGCCTCGGCGCGAACTGGAACCAGAGTTCCGCACAAGGTCCAGTGTCGGGCGGAGCGGCGGTCTTCGGCTATGAAGCCGCGTTTCGCAGCGAGTTGGAGCGCCTCGGGCAAATCTCGACCGCGCAGTTTGGTGCCCTCTATGGCCTCACCAACGAATATCTTTCCACACTCTCGTGGGACCCGACTAACGCCTTATACTGGGACCGGTTTGCCGCCGATCCCGCCGTGCATAACCAGGGTCTCTCCCGCACCAACAAAGGCTATCGCTGGTACGATTTTCGCCTGAACGACACTGAACTCGCGCTCTTCCGCCGAAACGGTTTTGTGGTCAGCGAGCGGCTTGCCACGGAGAATTTCTCGGAAACCTTTTATCGCCTTTGGAACGACGATCTTCCTGTCTTCATCTCCACCGACGCGCTCCTGCAGGCCTGGCACAGGTCCTATGACAACATGATCATCGAGCTGGAGCACTTTTGGCTCTACTACACCATCGGCGAGATTATCAGCGGCATGGCCGGCCAGATCACGACCGCTCAACAGGAAGCCGCCGGGGGACCGCTCGAACAAAGTCTCCTTGACGCCGACTACTTTCTGGCTGTTGCCCGTTCGCTCTACAGCAACACAGTCGTGCGCTCCGTTCTCAACCAGGATGCGCGCGTCCAGGCGACGCTGGACGCGATCAATCGTGAAGAACTCGAGTGCTTCACCTTCTTCGATCACGAGCGGATGGTCGATTTTTCGCAATTCAAACCGCGCGGGCACTATGAAGAGAGCGAACGGCTGCGTTACTATTTCCGCACTCTCATGTGGCTCGGGCGCACCGACTTCAGGATCGCCGGCGTCGACATGGATTGTGATGGCGACCGGTTGCCCCCTTCTCGCCGGCAACTGGGAACGGCCATTGTCCTTGGCCGCCTGCTCGCGCTCGCGAACCAGTTCCCCAACTGGGAGAATTTCGAGCGCACGATTCAAACTTTCGTCGGCATAAGCGATTCGATGACGTTTGCCCAACTCGCCGATCTCACCGAGGCGGCAGGCATCCGCACCCTGCGCGACGTGCCTTCGGCTGAAACGCTCGCCGCTTTGCAGACCGAGATCGAAGCGGGCACGCTGGGTGTTCAAAACATCCATGGCGACGTCTTTGTTTCGCCGTTGGGCCCTGGCCAGGTGCGGTTGCCGCGCAGCTTCACGGTTTGCGGTCAGAAATTTGTGCTGGATAGCTGGGTATTTTCAAAACTCGTTTTCGACTCCATTCTGCGTTTCGAAAATGGGGTTGCCCGGAAAGTCATGCGCCGGGTCCCGAGCGCCTTCGACGTCGCCTTCAGCGTCTTGAAGAACGACCAAATCGTGCCCGACCTCGTCGCGCGCATCGAAGACAGGACCGCGCGTAACAGCACCAATCATACGATTCAGTGGCGCGACGGTTACCAATATCAGCACAACCTCGCCGCGGTGCGCAACGTCATCGACATGCAGGACGCTTCGATATGGGACAACAATATTTACCTGGGCTGGCTGGGCGCGTTGCGCGAGCTTTCCGCGCCGACGACGGCCGCCGAGTTTCCTGAAGCAATGCGCACCCGCCCGTGGGCGCTCAGGACGTTGAACACGCAACTCGCCTCATGGACGCACTTGCGCCACGACACGTTGCTCTACGTCAAACAGTCCTACACGTTCCAGGGCCTGTGCGAATACCCGGACGGTTTTGTTGAGCCGCAGGTCGGCTTCTGGCGCGCCCTCGAACGCCTGGCTCTTCGCACCAGCGAAATGCTCGCAGCGCTTCCTGGGGGCCAGATCCCGTACCGGCGTGACCCGAATGACACGCCATATACGATCGACCTGGGCCGCATCCGCACCAACCAGGTAAACTTCCTCACGAATTTTGCTTCGAAAGCTGCACAGCTTCGAGTTATTGCTGAGCAGGAATTGAGAGGCGAACCGTTGAGCCTTGAACAACTCGGCTTTATCGACAGCCTGATGGAACGCGGACGCACCAACTACAGCGAGGTCCGGGAATATGACGGCTGGTATCCCGATCTCTACTACCGCCAGGCGTATCTCATCCGCAGAAACTGGGACAATGTATTCACTTACCCAATTGATTTTGGCGCCACTAAATACGACGCGCTCATTGCCGACGTTCATACCGATCTGCCAGACCCCATGGGCAGCGGCGATCCCGGCGGTATCCTTCATCAGGCCGTCGGCAAAGTGAACCTGCTTTACGTCGCCGTCGATCGCGGAGATCGCAAAACCGCATACGCCGGTCCGATTCTGAGCCATTACGAGTTTGAAACCCCGTTTCCGCGAAGGATGACCGACACGGAATGGAAAACCCAACTCACGGACGGTCCACCGCCGCACCCGAGCTGGACGCGAGGTTTCCTTGTTCCCGCCCAATAGCCGCAGACGCGTGAGCCGTTATGGCTCATCTAGAGCAGTTAATCAGAGTTGTGTTTAGCGACTTTTTGTCTCTATAGGGCCATCGTCGGAATTCGTGTTTAAAATCGTAAGTCGTTATGGATTTGATGTTTACGCGTTTCCATCGGCGCTGGCACTTCGAAAGCTTTATATCTGGAAGGAAAGGA
>Ga0075428_100010168_pt1 | contig 10449 bp, 7 predicted proteins | sample RhiMetdeltSRZDD2_FD_75291 | JGI IMG/M metagenome (GOLD analysis project Ga0075428, IMG submission 75291) | Populus rhizosphere microbial communities from Tennessee, USA - Rhizosphere MetaG P. deltoides SRZDD2 | ecosystem: Host-associated > Plants > Roots > Rhizosphere > Soil | place: USA... | reverse complement strand
GCGGTCTTCCCGGTGCGCCCCTGAAGCCAAGACGCCGGGACAGTTGGAAGGCTGCTCCCGTTACTGCCTCGACAAGGCCGGCCTCGGTGCGGTCGTCCACGTCTTCCCCGACATAGGTGACAGCGACCGCCGCAGTTGGGTGACCGCTGTGATCAAGCACCGCATGAGCCAGTGACGACAGACCGATGGTGACCGATCCTTCCTCGGCGGCATATCCCCGATTGCGGACGTCGCTCAACAGTTGTCGAAGCGCTGTGGGCGTCGTCGGCCCCTGGTCGGCTTCGACAAAAGCCCGCGCGTTGGGAAACAGTGCCCGCACCTGAGCCGCCGGCAGCCGCGCCAACATCGCCAACCCGCTTGCGGTGAGCACCGCAGGCAGCCGCACTCCGACGTCGGTGATCAGCATCGGCCGCCCGGCTGCTCGCTCCTCGATGACATAGAGCACATCTCGACCGTGCAAGACGGCCAGATGTGCGTTCTGCTTGATGCGGTCGACCAGTTGCCGCACGATCGGACGAGCGATCCGCTGCAGCGGAGCCTGGCGAGCGTAGGCCGAGCCCAGCTCGTACGCCGCCACGCTCAAGCCGTAGCGCCGCTCCTCGGGCAGATAGCGGACGAAGCCATGATCGATCAAGATCGACAGCAGCCGGTACGTGGTGGATCGCGGCAGCCGGAGGGTCGCTGCAACCATCCCTGCCGAGACTGGCTCGGGGTGATGGGACAGCAGCGTGAGCATGCGCAGCACGTGATCAGCTGCGGGTGCCGCTGACATGGCGCCTCCTGATGTCTCAGATTTGGGACATAGTTTGACCTGCAGCCCTGCCCAACCGGCCGGTGGGTCGATTCCAATGGATTCATGAAACAGCGTCTATTTGCTGATCAGGGGAGCGTCATGGTCGGAATCGGGCCGGTCTCCTTCGAAGTCCTAGAAGCAGTGGCACGACACGGCGCTCAAGTCGTCATTGCCGATGATGCTTGGGCAGAGGTTCGCAAATCCCGGGAGATCATCGATGCGCTGGCGGATGATCAAGAACCACATTACGGGGTATCCACCGGCTTCGGTGCCCTGGCAACCCGTCACATCCCGATCGAGCTGCGCGCCCAGTTGCAGCGCAGCCTGGTCCGCTCGCACGCCGCCGGATCCGGACCAGAGGTCGAGCGGGAGGTTGTGCGGGCCCTCATGCTGCTCCGAATTGCGACTCTCGCCACCGGCCGTACTGGAATCCGCGACGGGACCTTGCACAGCTACGTCGCCATGCTCAACGCCGGCTTGACGCCTGTCGTGTACGAGTACGGGAGCCTCGGTTGCTCCGGCGATCTGGCTCCGCTTGCCCACTGCGCACTGGCGCTGATGGGTGAGGGGATGGTCCGGGACCAAGCCGGGACTCTGATGCCGACCAGCGATGCTTTCGAGGCAGCCGGCATCTCCCCGGTCACGCTGGCCGAGAAGGAAGGCCTGGCTCTGATCAACGGCACTGACGGCATGCTCGGCATGCTGGTGCTCGCGATCTCTGATCTCCGCCGGCTGCTCAAGGTCGCCGATATCACCGCCGCCATGAGCGTTGAAGGCCTGCTCGGCACCGACGACGTCTTCGCCGATGATCTGCACGCCCTCCGGCCCCATCCCGGCCAGGTGGCTTCGGCAAGCAACCTGCGCAAGATCATGGCAGACAGCGAGATCCGGGAAAGCCACCGCACCGAGGCCTGTACTCGGGTCCAGGACGCCTATTCGCTGCGCTGCGCGCCCCAGGTGGCCGGCGCGGTGCGCGACACAGTTGATCACGCAGAGCGGGTCGCTTTGATCGAGCTGGCATCCGCCATCGACAACCCGGTGGTCACCCTGGACGGTCGCGTTGAGTCCAACGGCAACTTCCACGGCGCGCCACTCGGATATGTGCTGGACTTCCTCGCCATAGCGTTGGCGGACCTGGCCAGCATCTCTGAACGGCGTACCGACCGGTTCCTCGACAAGGCCCGCAACGGCGGGCTGAATGCATTCCTCGCGGCCGACCCGGGGGTGGATTCCGGCCACATGATCGCCCAATACACGCAGGCGGCGATCGTCTCAGAGCTCAAGCGGCTCGCGGCGCCTGCTTCGGTGGACTCGATTCCGAGCTCGGCCATGCAAGAGGACCACGTTTCCATGGGCTGGTCGGCGGCGCGGAAGCTGCGCCGCGGAATCGATGGGCTGACTCGGGTGCTGGCCATCGAGTTGCTTACCGCCGCCCGCGGAATTGAGTTGCGCCTGCCGCTGCAACCCGCACCTGCGACGGCAGCTGCCCTCACCGCGCTCCGCACTGCCGGCGCGCCGACACCTGGCACAGATCGCTGGCTCGCGCCAGAGATCGACATCGCCGTCGAGCTGGTTGCGAGCGGGGTGGTCGTCGCTGCCGTCGAGTCCGTGACCGGCACCCTCGCCTGATCAAACGACCGTCCCGACCTAATCTCGAGCTGCGAGCGTCGGCATTGCGCGAGCAGCTCCCAACAGAAGGAGACTCAAAATGGAAGGCGCCCGACCCGTACGCGCACCACGCGGCACTACGCTGACCGCACGTTCCTGGGCCACAGAGGCCCCGCTGCGGATGCTGATGAACAATCTCGATCCCGAGAACGCGGAACGTCCAGATGATCTTGTGGTGTACGGCGGCACCGGCCGCGCTGCCCGGGACTGGCGGGCGTTCGACGCAATGGTGCGTACTCTGACGACACTGGCGCCGGATGAGACCATGCTGGTTCAGTCAGGCCGTCCGGTTGGGGTGATGCAAACCCACGAGTGGGCGCCGCGGGTGATCTTGGCCAACTCCAATCTGGTCCCGGACTGGGCTACCTGGCCGGAATTCCGCCGCTTGGAGCAGCTTGGACTGACGATGTACGGCCAGATGACAGCCGGCTCGTGGATCTACATCGGCACCCAGGGCATCGTGCAGGGTACCTACGAGACGTTCGCTGCGGTCGCGGAGAAGCGGTTCGGTGGCACTCTCGCCGGCACCCTGACCCTCACTGGCGGTTGCGGTGGTATGGGCGGAGCTCAGCCCCTGGCTGTCACGCTGAACGACGGCGTCTGCCTGATCGTCGACGTGGATCGAACGCGCCTGGAGCGCCGGGTCGAGCACCGCTACCTCGACGAGATTGCCGATGATCTTGACCAGGCGGTGTCGCTGGCGGTGGCGGCTAAGGCGGAGCGCCGGGCTAGGTCCATCGGTGTGGTCGGGAACTGTGCTGAGATCTTTCCCGAGCTGCTGCGGCGCGGCGTACCGATCGACATCGTCACTGATCAGACGAGCGCCCACGATCCGCTGTCCTACCTGCCTGAAGGGATCAGTGTCGAGAATTGGGAAGAGTATGCGGAGCAGAAACCCGAGGAATTCACTGATCGGGCTCGAGCCAGCATGGCGCGGCACGTCCAAGCGATGGTGGAGTTCCAGGATGCGGGTGCGGAGGTCTTCGACTACGGCAACTCGATCCGCGACGAGGCCCGGCTCGGCGGGTTCGAGCGTGCCTTCGAGTTTCCGGGCTTCGTGCCGGCCTATATCCGGCCACTGTTCTGTGAGGGCAAGGGCCCGTTCCGCTGGGTGGCGTTGTCCGGTGACCCACGCGACATCGCAGTCACCGATCAAGCCGTCATGAAGCTCTTCCCCGACAATGATCGGCTGCAGAAGTGGCTGCGCAGCGCTCAGGACAAGATCAGCTTCCAAGGTCTGCCGGCTCGAATCTGCTGGCTGGGCTATGGCGAGCGGGACAAGGCCGGGTTGGCCTTCAACGATCTGGTCGCCTCCGGCGAGATCAGCGCACCCATTGTCATCGGCCGTGATCATCTTGACTGTGGCTCAGTGGCAAGTCCGTACCGCGAGACCGAGGCGATGCGCGACGGCTCGGACGCGATCGCGGACTGGCCGTTGTTGAACGCCATGATCAACACCGCGTCCGGCGCATCCTGGGTGTCGATCCACCACGGCGGTGGGGTCGGCATCGGTCGCTCGATCCACGCCGGTCAGGTGTCGCTTGCCGACGGCACCGAGCTGGCGGCGCAGAAGCTGGCTCGGGTACTGACCAATGATCCCGGCATGGGAGTGATCAGGCACGTCGATGCTGGGTACGAGCGGGCCGAGCTGGTGGCAGTTGAGCGTGGCGTGCGGATTCCCATGCAGGAAGGTAACTGATCGTGGTGATGACGCAGGCAGCGACGTTCGAGCAGCTGTGGTCGGCGATCGCGGACATTGGGCGCGATCCGACTACCGGGGGCTACCGCCGCTTCGCCTGGACCGAGGCGGATCTGAGAATGCGTGAGTGGTTCAGCGGCGAGTGCGCGAGCCGGGGTCTGGATCTGATCGAGGACCGGATGGGCAACCAGTGGGCGTGGTGGGGCGATCCCGACAGCTCCCCTACCGGCGGAGTGGCGACCGGCTCTCACTTGGACAGCGTGCCGGATGGCGGGGCTTTCGACGGGCCGCTCGGCGTGGTCAGTGCATTGTTGGCGATCGACCGGCTGCGATCGGACGGCTTCACTCCGCAACGCCCGATCGGAGTAGTGAACTTCGTCGACGAGGAGGGTGCCCGGTTCGGCGTTTCCTGTGCGGGATCCCGGGTGATCACCGGTGTGCTGAGCCCGGATCGGGCACGCGCCCTGCGTGACGCCGACGGGATCACCATGGCGGATGCGATGCGAGCGGCGCGGCGGCCGCCGGAGCAGCTCGGGCCGGATCCAGAGGCGCTTGGTCGCATCGGGTCGTTCATCGAGCTGCACGTTGAGCAGGGGCGCGGTCTGGTCGAGCTCGGTCGTGCCATCGCGGTCGGCAACCGGATCTGGCCGCACGGACGGTGGCGGATCGAGATACCGGGGGAGGCCAATCACGCTGGCACCACCATGCTCAGCGATCGCCGGGACGCGGTGATCGGCTGTGCGCGCGCGGTGCTGGCGGCGCGAACCGCTGCCGAGGCACATGGCAGCCTTGCGACCATCGGCAAGATCAACATTCAGCCTGGCGGCGTGAATGCCATTGCGAGTTCGGCGACTGCCTGGCTCGATGCGCGCGCCGCCGATGAACCCGCACTTCGGGCCACCGTTGCTCAGATCGAGAATGAGGCCGGCGGCTCGGGCGCTGTTGTGACCGAGGAATCGTGGACTCCGCAGACCGCCTTTGACGATGCCCTGGTCAGCAGGCTGGCCAGCCTCCTCGATGGCGCTCCGGTGATGGGCACCGGCGCCGGACACGATGCCGGGATACTCGCGAACGCCGGGGTTCCGGTTGCGATGATCTTCGTCCGCAATCCGACCGGGGTATCACACTCACCAGCGGAGTGGGCCGAGCCCGAGGACTGCCTTGCCGGTGTTGCTGCCCTAGCCACAGTGCTGGCCGATCTGGCTGGAGCCCAGCAGTGACGTCGTATTGGGCGGCCCATGCGTGGCTCCCGAACGGGTGCCAGCCGGGTGTCAGCTTTGATGTGCAGGACGGGCGGTTCGCGCATGTGTTGGTTGGCGTCGAACCAGGAACCGATCAGGAGATCTTGGGCGGCGTAACGCTCCCCGGCCTGGCCAACGGTCACAGCCATGCCTTTCACCGCGGGCTCCGTGGCCGAACGCACGCCGGAGGCGGCAGTTTCTGGACCTGGCGTCAGCAGATGTACACGCTCGCCGCCCGGCTGGATCCCGATTCCTACCTCTCTCTCGCCCGCGCGGTATTCGTGGAGATGGTGCAGGCCGGATATACAGTCGTCGGGGAGTTCCACTATCTGCACCATGATCAAGGCGGCCGTCCGTACGCCGATCCGAATGCGATGGGTCATGCGTTGATACAGGCTGCCACCGAGGCCGGCATCCGGCTCACGCTGCTCGACGCCTGCTATCTGGCCGGCGGACTCTCGGCAGCTGGACACCTCCCGCTGGATCCAGTACAGAGGCGCTTCAGCGATGGGGATGTTGATCATTGGCATTCTCGGCTCGACCTGCTCGGCGACCTTGATCAGGTGCGCATTGGCGCGGCTGTGCACTCGGTTCGCGCTGTGCCCGCCGGGGCATTCAACAAGATCTACGAGTCCGCAGGGGAGCGACCCCTGCATGTCCACCTCAGCGAGCAACCGGCTGAGAACGCCGCGACCCGGGCGTTCTACGGCCGTACCCCCACCGAGTTGCTTGACGATCATGGGCTGCTCGGTCCCCGAACTACCGCGGTCCATGCCACCCACCTCAGCGACACCGACATCAAAGCCCTGGGAGGCACGCAGACATCGGCATGTTTTTGTCCAACAACAGAGCGTGACCTCGCCGACGGCATCGGTCCGGCGCGGCAGCTGGCTGATTCCGGCAGCCGGCTGACTCTCGGATCCGATCAGCAGGCAGTGATCGATCCGTTTGAGGAGCTGCGCGGACTCGAGATGCACGAGCGGCTGGTGACTGGCGAGCGCGGCCGCTTCACGCCCAGCGATCTGATCATGACCGCCAGCGAAGCCGGATATCGCAGTCTTGGCTGGCCCGAGGGTGGCCGGATTGCCGACGGTGCTCTCGCCGACTTTGTTGTCCTCCGCTCGGACTCGGTGCGTACCGCAGGCGCAGATCCCGAGCAGATCGCCTATGCTGCGACGGCGACCGATGTTGATCAGGTCGTCATCGGCGGCCAGGTCATCGTCCGCGACGGGCGGCATCGGCTGGGTTCACCTGCCGAGTTGCTCACGGCCACTCTTGATCAGCTAGGAATGGCATGAGCAGCACGGTGGTCACCGGGATCGCCGAGCTGGTCACCTGCGATGGCACCGGTCCGGACTTGCTCGGTATCCAGCCCAACGCTGCACTCGTGGTCGAAGACGGCATGATCGCCTGGATCGGCCCGGCCGCCGACGTTCCATCCGCCGATATCAAGATCGATGTTGGCGAGCGGGTCATCATTCCAGGTTTCGTCGATTCCCACAGCCACCTGGTCTTCGCTGGTGATCGCGGCGCGGAGTTCGTGGCGCGGATGACCGGCCAGCCGTACGACGGCGGAGGGATAGGCGTCACGGTCGCCGCGACGCGCGCAACCAGCGACGAGGAGCTGAGGCGACTTCTAGCGTCGCGGATCGATGAGCTGCGGACTCTGGGCACGACCACGGTGGAGGTCAAGAGTGGCTATGGATTGACCGTTGCCGACGAGGTGCGGGCACTTCAGATTGCTCGCCAGTTCACAACTGAGACCACTTTTCTGGGCGCCCACGTGGTGCCGGGCGAATACGCACGGGATCGGGCCGGATATGTCGATCTTGTGACTGGGCCGATGCTGCAGGCGGCTGCCCCGTACGCGCGCTGGATCGACGTCTTCTGTGAACCGCATTCCCCGCACGCCTTCGACGCGGAGGAGGCCCGCACGGTCCTCTCCGCTGGAGCAGAGGCCGGCCTCGGTCTGCGCGTGCACGGCAACCAGCTCGGCCCTGGTCCGGGTGTTCAACTGGCCGTCGAGCTCGGCGCCGCAACCGTCGATCACTGCACCTATCTGGATGACGACGATGTCGACGCGTTGGCCGCGGTCGCCGAGACCACTGTGGCGACACTGCTTCCTGGGGTTGAGTTCTGTACGCGCTCGCCGTATCCGGACGCGGCCCGGCTGCTCTCTGCTGGTGTTTCGATCGCACTGGCGACGGACTGCAATCCCGGGACCTGCTACTCCAGTTCCATGCCGTGGGTGATCTCCCTGGCAGTGCGCGAGATGGGCCTCACACCAGCTCAGGCGCTGTACGCCGCTACGGTCGGCGCGGCGAAGTCGCTGCGGCGTAGCGACATTGGCCAGCTGGTCGTCGGAAACCGCGCCGATCTCAGCGTTCTCGATGCGCCGTCATACCTCCATCTGGCCTATCGCCCTGGAGTGCCGATCGCTCGGGCTCTCAGTCTGACGGGATCCGGCGAAACTCCGGCGGAGTGATCTGCAGGTCCTTCCACACGAACGACGGCACGCGGCTGAAGAACTCATGTGCGAAGTCCGCGCAGAAGCCGATCAACTGGGTATCGTGCTTGTCGACCGAAAAGCGCATCACATCGCCCTCGATCCGGAAACCGGGCGGCTGCTCCGCCATCACGAACTCCATCGTCCGCGGATGGATCACATCAGATGCGAACTTGGGATCGTCGGTGCGTACCGTGAAGCGATCATTGAACTCCTCGCTTTCGAATCTGACTTTCTTGCCACCCCAGCCGCCGCCCCCCACCGAGAGCAACGGGAACGAGAAGGGCATCATGATCGCGCTGACGATCTCGGAGTGGTTCTCCGTCACGGTGCGAGTCTGGGTACGTCCATCAGAGTCGGTATAGGTCTCGGTGCGCTGGGTCTTCCAGCGGTGGATGAAGGCTTCGATCGGTAGCCCGTCGTTATTGCCCCTGATCACCTTCTCGGTGGTATGCCCGAAGCCGGCTGTGGTCAGGCCGTACTTGGCGATCAGCGTGTCGTCGCGACCGATCAATAGCCAGTCGGGATGGCGGTAGAACCCAAATCCGGCCGCCGGCGGTGCCATCCGGTACGGCGCCAAGCTTGACTGATCGATCGCCTGGGCGACCCCCGCCAGCCGCTCGAGGTAGGCCTGCAACTCATCGGGATCCTTGGGTGCACCGACTGCGACGAGCTGCTGACCGTCGACGCTGAGATCGACTCGCTGCCCAGCCTGGCTGAAGGCGGCGATCGCATCGAGAAGCCCGGCCGACAGCGCAGTGCGGGCATACGTCGCGTCTGCTGCACGCACCTGAAACCGCGGATCGACGTCGACAGACGCAGCCTGAATGCCACTGCGCGCGCCGTCGGTGGAGACGAAGAGGTCCGGAAGCGGTAGCGGCAGCTGCATGCTCGCGATGCGGTCGTCAAACTTCGGCCCGCCTTCGCTGCATTGGTACTCGAACACCCGGAACGGCACGCCGGCACTTGTGGTACCGGAGATCGCCTCGTCCACCTTGCGTACGAAACCGAGGCCGAACGGCGGCGCGTGGTGATCGAGCACCGATTCCAGAGCGGGTCGGGACTCGAAAGTCCAGCCGCGCCCGCGCAGCGCGCGGACGTAGCGTTGCCGTCGAATGATCAAGAAGGCGATGACGGCAAGGACGAGCAGGACGATCGCGATCAAGATGATCACGATGGTGCTGTTCAACCGACATGCTCCTTGGTCTTGAAAAAGCGTCTGTCGGGCTGCTCGACGAGGTACATGGCAGACACAATGAGCAGGCCGCCGATGATCATCCGTGCAGTAATGCTCTCGCCACCCAAGGTGACCGCGAAGGCTGCCGCCCAGACTGGCTCCATAGCCATGATCACCGCTGCCCGGGAGGGCTCGATGTGCGCCTGAGCCCAGCTCTGGAGCACCATCGTCAGCGCGCTGGCGACGAGCGCGAGGTAGAGCACGATGAGCCAGTCGTGGCTGTTACTTGGCAGTTGGATGCCGGCGCCTGAGCCTGGGGTCAGCCACAAGGCCGCCGCCGTGCACATCAGCGCGATTACGACCAGCTGCACGAGACTGAGACTGATCGCGGTCTGCGGCGTGCTGAAATGCCCCAAGGCCACGATGTGGCGGGCGTAGAGCAGCGCTGCTATGACGGTGAGCAGTTCGCCGTAGCCGAGCGTGAATCCTCGCAGCGAAAGTATGCTCAGCCCGATCATGGCGAGGCTGACCGCGATCCATGTGGTTCGGCTAATCCGGCGATGCAGTATTACCGCCGCCAGTATTGGGGTGAGGACCACGTACAGCCCGGTGACAAAGCCCGACACACTGGCAGCCGTGTGGGCCAATCCAGCGGTCTGCAGGATCTGTGCAGCCCCATACAGCAGCCCGAGCAGTGCGCCTTGGGTCAGCACCGTGCGTGACATGTGAAGTCGCGGCCCGACGATGAGGCCGAGCGCGATGCTGGCAATAGCGAACCGAATGGCGAGCAGGTCAGTCACCGGAATCCGGGTCACCACGTCCTTGATCAGAATGAACGTGGACCCCCACGCTGCGGCCATCGCCAGCAGAGCCAGGAATGCCACCCTCGTGTGCGACCTGGCAACAAGCACCGAACCAGCGTAGGTCACACTCGCGCGACACCTATCAGGTGACCAACGTCCAGCTGACCGGCGAGAGCCGATTGCCTGACTAACTGCTGGGAAACCGCACTTCTGATCCCGCGGTGGCTGCCGTTTGCCAGCGCACTTCGTTGCCGGGGTTCTCTCCACAAGAGCCAAATCAGTGGGAGTGCTCTCCACAGACTTGGTTGAAGGTCGAGGGTTCAAGGTCGACCTCAGCATCCTGCTTGGGTGACCTTTGTTCCTTGCCCTGGCGGATGGGCCGTTCCGTGGATTCACTCGCTCGAGCCGCTGGGAACGGCTGTCACACGGGCTCTACGTCCTACGTGACTCAAGACGGCTGGAGACCGATCTTGCGGCCTGGGGTCACCTAATCATCCTTGGTTACTCTGCGCTTCATCTGCGTGACTGCACTGTTGAGGAGCTGTTGGCGGTGGCTGCTCAA
>Ga0075428_100010166_pt1 | contig 10450 bp, 3 predicted proteins | sample RhiMetdeltSRZDD2_FD_75291 | JGI IMG/M metagenome (GOLD analysis project Ga0075428, IMG submission 75291) | Populus rhizosphere microbial communities from Tennessee, USA - Rhizosphere MetaG P. deltoides SRZDD2 | ecosystem: Host-associated > Plants > Roots > Rhizosphere > Soil | place: USA... | reverse complement strand
GCTCGCGAACGGTGCGCCGGTCTCGGGTGCGACCCCGAGCCGGCGGAACCCGGCGCAGATCAGCACCCAGAGAAAGTTCGAATAGCCCTCGACCCGCTCGCCGGGGTTGAACACCAGCCCCTCGCCGCCGGCCAGATGATCGGCGTAGCGGTACGAGATGAAGGCGTCGTCGCACAGGAACGAGAGCCGGCCGACGTGCGCCACGAACAGCGCGAGAATGCCGGCGAGCATCGCCCACTCGCGCCAGGCGATCGCGGGCGGTCCGCCGTGCGGGGCTTTGGCGTGAACGGGTGGGGACGGCACGCGGCGCAGTCTAGCGACGCTCGCCGGACCCGTCGAAATCCGCGCCGGGTGAGCCGGGCCGCGGCCGCGCCCGTCTAGGGCGTGAGCACCACGACGCGCGCGCTCACCCCGCCGGCGCGAGCCAGGTAGACCCCGGCGGGCAGAGGTCGCCCGTCGCGGTCGCGGGTCTCCCAACGCAGCTCGCGGGCTGATCCGGCGGGGAAGCGTGCGACCGCCCGGCCGGTCACGTCGAACACCTCGAGGCCCGATCCGGCCACCGACGCCAGGCTGAAAACGACCGCTCCGCCCGAGCGAACCGGATTGGGTCCGACGCGCAGCGCGCGATCGGGTGCCACGTCGCCGACGCCGGTGAGCGCCGCCGGCACCTGCACCTGGACCTCGCTGCCCTCGACCGTCGGCCGCGGCACCGGACCACCGGTGTAGACGAAGTCGCCGCTGGTGGCCTTCCAGATCAGCCGGAAGCTCTCGATGCGGCCGCTGCGATTGAGGAAGCCGTTGTCCTCGACGCTCAGGATCCAGGGCTGCGCGTGGGTGGGCGGGAGGGTGCCGGGAGCGAAGTCCGCGGGCACGTCGATCGCGAAATCCCACGCCACGTTGCCGAACGTGCTGGTGCCCGAGACCCATTCGCTGGCGACCGCCGCCGAGGTGCCGGGCAGATCGAGGGTGGGCGGCGACGTGACGTACCCCGGGGGGCCGCTCCCCGAGGAGGCCTGTGCGCCGCCCACCACAATGCCGCCTCCGAGATCATGATCGTAGGCGTTGTGAACGATGCGGAACTCGAGACGCGCGGCCGCCGGGCCGGAAGGCAGCGCGAGCTTCCGGGCCGGGCCCTCGTGGCGGACGCCGTTCTCGGTGTACGCCACGCGGTACCAGAAGCTCAGTCCGCGCTCTTCGGCCGGCGTCGAGCGCACCAGCGGGTACGACCACAGATCGTTGCCTGCGAGCGACGAATCGCCCCCGGCCGCCACCGAATCCAGGGCGGCGAACGTGCCGGGCACACCGCTCTGGTCGGGAGCTCGTTCGAGCACGAAGTGGGCGGCGCCGCGCTCGCGCATGGTCCACAGAGTCGCGGTCACGCTCGCGTGGTCGGCGGCGAGCGCCAGCCGGCGCACCTGCGAGCGCTCCGGCTGCAGCGCCTCGAGGCGGGCGGCGTAGAGATCCGCCGCGCCCCAGCCGCGCGCCGAGTGCCAGCGCGGATCGACACCCGGCGTTCCGGCCGGCAGCCCCCCCAGGCCGCGGCGGGCGGTGAAGCGCAGCAGAGCGGAGAGCTGCGCCGGAGTGAGCGAAGGAAACTCCGAGCGCAGCAGCGCCACCATGCCGCTCGCCAGCGCGGTCGACATGCTGGTGCCGCTCTTGCGAACGTACTGCGCGCCGTCGGTGGACAGGTCGCCGTCGGCCGAGGTCACCGCCACGCCGGGGGCGAGCAGCTCCGGCTTCTGCTCGTCGGCGAGGTTCAGGTCGGCGTCGCCGTCCCGCGGACCCCGATTGCTGAAGCTGGCGAACTGGTCGTCGCCGGCCGCGCCGGTGCGCTGCGCGTCGTAGGCCCCGACCGCCAGCACGCCGTCCCCGCTGGCGGGGGACGGAACGTGATGATCCAGTCCGTCGTTCCCCATCGCCGCGACCACCACGATTCCCAGCTCGACCGCCTTCGCCGCCAGTTGCGCGGCGACGTCGTTGCCGTCGCTGCGGTCGAGGCTCGAGAGCGAGAGGTTGAGGACGTCGATGCCCTGCCAGGCGCTTCCCGCGCCCCAGTCGCGCGCCCGGTTGTGGATGCACCAGTCGATCGCCTCGGCCACGCCGGCGCCGAAGCCCAGGTCCGAGATCACCTTGACGTCGACCGCGCGGGCCCCCGGGGCCAGGCCGGGCGCGTAGCCGCTCGAGCCGCCCGAGCCGAGCACCAGCCCCGCGACGTGGGTGCCGTGGGCGCGGGTCGCGAGGCCGCCGTTGTCGGCGGGATTGACCGACTGATCGCGCCCGGTGTCGAGGAGCGAATCTCCGGCGGTGAACGAGGCGCCGCCCACGATCCGGCCGATCAGCGACTCGTGTCCGGGCCAGCCGCCCGAGGGCGCGTCGTTGATCCCCGAATCGAGGATCGCGACCACCACGCCGGTGCCGTCGGCTCCGCCGGTGCCGCTCCAGGTCGGGAACACCTGATCGGACCAGTCGCGCTCTCCGGCGCTGGCGGCGTCTTCGCGGCCGAAGCCGTACGCGAGCGGAATCACCTCGAGGCGCTCGACCGACGAAATCGTCGCGAGCGCCGCCGAAGCCTGGGCGAAGGTCGCCACGCTCCGCACCGAGGGAATCGCCTCGTAGCGGTGGAGCACGGGCATGCCGAGCAGGGTGAGCGCCAGCAGGTCGGCCGTGGTCGGAGGAGCCTCGAAGACGACGTACACGCCGTAGAGGAGATCCGCGGCGGCACGCGTGACCTGGAAGCGCTGGCGCAGGGTGGTGTCGGCGTCCTCGAAGGAGAACCGGTAGCCCTCCAGCTGCACCGTCTCCATGCGGTCGTCCATCCCGTCTTCGTCGTCGTCCCAGATGATCGGCTGGGCGGCGCGCACCGGTCCCGCCAGCCCAAGCACGGCCAGAGCGGCCAGGAGCGCAATCCAGGTCGCTCGTGGACTCGACGCGCAGCGGCGCGCCCTCAAGTCCTCGCGGTTCATCAGCACGCCGGAGAGTTTCATCGCGGACCCTTGAGACGGGCTTGACTCGACACGACAACCAGTTGCGGCGCAGCAGGTTGGACCAGGTTCTCCGGCCGGCTCTCGCCGCCTTCTTCGCCGCCGGCGCCGAGCAGGAAGGCCACCTGCTCGGCGGTCTCCGGCAGCGGGTCCACATCCAGCTCGCGCTTGAGCAGCGCCACCAGCCGTTCGTACTCGACCCGCGCGGCGCGGCGGTTTCCGGTCTTCATCAGGCATTCGATCAACGACACCCGGGTCTTCTCGCGGAAGGCGTCCAGCTCCGACGCGCGGCGCAGATGTGGCAGCGCGCGCTCGTGCTCGCCGCGCGCCATCTCCAGCTCGCCGCAACCGATCAGCGTCTGCTCGAGCCGGTCGCGCAGCCGCGCCTGCGCCTGGTCGGCCCAGTCGCCGTAGAGGCCGTCGAGCAGTGGCGCCGGGGCCAGCCCGATCGCCTGCTCGAAGCAGCGGCGGCGTGCCTCCTCGTCCCGCGCGTGCCGGGCCTCGTCGAGCAGCCGCTCGAACTCCCAGGCATCGCAGGTCAGCGGGTAGCGCGGATCGAGGCGGTAGCGCTCGCCGTCACGCATCAGCAGCGGGCGCTCGGAGGGCGGCAGCACCGAGCGGATGTAGGAAAGCGTCGGATGAAAGTTGCGGCGGCCGGCGGCCAGCTGCCGCCCGGGCCAGAAGGCCTCGAGCAGCTGATCGCGATGCGCCCCGGCCGGATGGAGGGCCAGGTAGATCAGGATCTGCAGCGCCCGCTGGGAGCGCCAGGCGGAGGCCGGCACCGGCCGGCCATCGACCTCGAGGCCGGGCTGCCCGAACAGCCGGAGTCGCACCGAAGGGGCCCCGGCGCGCGCGGCCTCGGGAGCGCCCCGCTGGAGTCGCGCCTCGATGTTGCGGAGGGCCGTGCGGATCGCCGGCTTGAGCGCGGGCCGCCGCGCGGCCAGCGCGGCCAGGCGCTCGAGCGACGGCCGGCCGCCCACCTCGCCGAGGACCGCGACCGCGGCCTCGCCGCCCGAGGTGCGGGTCCGGGCCAGCGTGTCCAGCAGCTCCGCCTCGACCGCGGCGCCCGCGGCGGCGAGCGCGGCCGAGGCGGTGTCCACCTCGATCGCGTGCTCGAGCGCGAAGCAGAGCGGCGCCGGCTCTTCGCCCGCCTGCACGGCGAGGAAGTAGCCGAGGCCCAGCTCGCGGGCGAGCCGGAGCGCCAGTTCGAGCGACGGGCGCACGCCGCGGGTCTCGCCAAGCGCCAGCAGCGATTCCGCCAGCCAGTAGTGCGTGCGCATCCGCTCGAAGTCGTTCTCGCCGGCGTCCGCCTGGCGCACCGCGCCGAGCAGCACGTCGCGCGCCGCGTGAGCCCGCCCGGCGCGCAGCTCGCACCAGCCGAGCAGCCCCTGGAATTCGACGATGCGCGGCCGGTCGCGCTGGCCCAGGCGTTCGATGGCCTGGGACAGGAACTCGACGCCGCGCCGGTACTGGCCGCGCGCGCAGAAGATGCGACCGCGCAGCGCCAGCAGGTCGCCGACGATCACCTCCATGCGCAGCTCGCGGTTCAGCTCCTCGGCCACCTTGAGCTCGCCGAGCGCCCCCTCGAGATCTCCCGACTGGGCCAGGATCTGCGCCAGCGCGCCGTGGCTCGTCATCTCCTGCGCGCGGTTGCCGAAGCGGCGGGCCAGCGCGATGCCCTCCTCCGCAGCCGCCCGCGCATCCGACAGCTCGCCGATCTCGACCAGCAGGTAGGCGACGTTCGAGAGGTAGAGCGGCGTGCGGGGCGTGGGCGCGCCGCGCACCCGGGCCCGCACCGCCTCGAACTCGCGGATGGCGTCGCGGAAGTGGCCCATGGCGCCGTAGGCCATGGCGAAGTTGTGGAGGCTCGGCAGCTCGAGCTCCGGATCGGGGTGGGCGGGCATCAGTCGCTTCACCTCGGCCAGGATGCGCACCGAGGCGCGCGGCTGACCCAGGTAGAAGTGGGCGCCGGCCTTGCGCTGCAGCAGGCGGATGCGCAGCTCGGCGTCGAGCCCCTCGGCCATCGCCAGGCCCCGCTCGGCCATGCCGAGCACCTCTTCGTGCCGGCCGCGCATGTTCAGCACCTTGCAGAGCCCGAGCAGCGCACGGCAGGCGGACGCGCGGTGGCCGAGCGCATCGGCGCGCTTCATGTGCTCGACCAGCAATCGCTCGGCGTCGTCCCACTCGCTCAGGGCCAGCCGGCACTCGGCCCGCGCCAGACTCAGGTCGAGGTCGTCCTCCAGCGGCCCGGCCGGCAGATCGTCGAGGTACTGCCACAGCGTGGCGGCGCGGCCTTCGAGCAGCAGGCGCGGCGCGATGACCCGCGCGAGCGCCGCCGCCTCGCCGGGCGTGTCGGAGAGCAGGAAGTGGCGCAGCGCGCGCTCCGCTTCGCCCCGCGACGCCAGCACGCGGGCGGTGTCGCCCTCGAGCGCAGCCCAGGCCTCGCGCCCGCCGGCGGCCTCGAGGTGCCGGCGCACGAAGTCGCGCACCAGGTCGTGCAGCTCGTAGGAATCCTCGGGCGCCTCCCCGAAGCTGCGCAGCAGGCCGCGCCGGGTGAGGCGCCGCAGCGTGGCGGAGGCGTCGCGGGTGCCGGTCAGGGCCGCGGCGATGCCGGCGTCGAAGCGCTGCAGGGCCGCGACCCGCTCGAGCAGATGGCGCTCGGCGGGCTCCAGCCGGGAGTGGATCTCGCCGCCCAGGAACTGCTGCAGGTCGCGGCCGGGACTCCGCAGCTCGGCGAGCACGCCGGGCAGTCCGCGCCCGGGATCGCGGCGCAATCCCTCGTGGACCAGGAAAACCGCGGTGGGCCAGCCGTCGGTGGCCTGTTCCAGCGGTTCGATCTCGCCGGCCTGGAGGGGCCAGCCGTAGACCTCCGAGAACAACAGGCCCAGCTCGTCGCGCGTGAACCGCAGGTGGCTCGAGTCCAGCTCGAACAGCTCGCCGCGCACGCGCAGCCGCTCGAGCGCCAGCGAAGGCGGCGTGCGCGAGCCGACCAGCACCCGCAGGCTCTCGGGCAGCTGGCGCAGCAGCCCCGCGACGAACGGATGGACTCCCGACTCGGATCCGATCTCGTGGTAGTCGTCGAGGATCAGGTGGGCGCCGGGCCCCCGCCAGTCGGCGAACTCGTTCGCGAAGACCGCCGCCAGCCGCTCGGCGGCAGCACTTCCCTTCGCGCCCTCGGCGAACGCGCGCTCGAAGTTCCGACCGAAACGCGGAGCATGCAGGCGCACGCCGGCCAGCAGGTGCCGGGCGAACACCATGAGGTCCGAGTCGGAAGGCATCAGCGAATACCAGACGCAGGGCGCGCGCAGCCTTGCCGCGTGGCCGGCCAGCAGCGTCGACTTCCCGTAACCGGCGTCGGCCACCACCAGGGTCAGCGGGCGATGCGAGTGCTCGGCCAGTGCTCCGAGCAGGCGCGGGCGCGCCAGCAGCCCCTCCCCCAGGTTGGGGCGGACGAGCTTCGAGCGGAGGACCGGAGTCTCTCCGGGCATCCGGCTGCGGGCCGGGCGGCGACGGCTGCGCTCTGCGACGGGCAAGTAGGCTCCGAGGGATTCCGCCCCGTAGATACGGAGCTGGGGAGACGGCGGAGAAAAGCATAACTCTCCGCCCGCCTCACCTCTAGGGGCAATCCCGGCCCTGGCAGCGCGGGAGCCCCCGGTCGTTGCCGACCGGGGGCCTCGAAGGACGCCGCTCGCCTGCCCGCGACGCGGCGCGGTCGGGCGGCTAATGGACCACCACGACCTTCACGCTCCTCGTCGCCTGGCCGGCGCGGAGCCGCGCGTAGTAGACGCCCGGCGGCACCCGCGCGCCGTCGGTGTCGCTGCCGTTCCAGCGCAGCCGGTACCGGCCCGGGCCCTGGATCTCCTCGACCAGCGTGCGGATGCGGCGCCCCAGCATGTCGTGCACGGTGAACGACACCCGCGCCGCCCCCTGGGCGGTCACGTCGTTGCCGATCACGTACTCGAAGGTCGTTCCCGCCGGACCGACCGGATTGGGTGCCGGGCGGGCGGCGAAGGTCAGGGCCGACGACCCCACCGGCTCGGGAGTCACGGCGAGCGTGCCGCATCCCGTCACCCGCACGTTGTCCACGTACCAGCCGTCGAACTCGATGTTGGTGTCGCTCTGGAGGCGGAAGCGGATCAGCACCTGCCTCCCGTTGTACGCCGTCAGATCGAGATTCACCGGGCGCCAGTCGGTCGGGTCCGCGGCGTTGTCGGCCCAGCCCGGATCGTCGCCCTGGTCGTAGCGGGCCAGCTCGGTCCAGCTCGAGCCGTCGTCGTCCGAGATCTCGACGATGCCGAAGTCGAAGTTGTCCTCGGTGATGCAGATCTGATCGAAGATCAGATGGCAGTCGCTCTGAAGGCGGGTCGGCACTGACAGGATCGCGATCGCGTTCACGTTGCCGGACGTGACCGCGCCCCGATAGGGAACCCCGATCGGGCTGTCGGAGAAGCTGAACGTGCCGCCGGCGGCGAGGCCGGGCACCACGTCCCAGTGGCTGGCGGGTGCGCTGTCCTCACGAATCCAGAAATTGGCGTTGCCGGATTCGAAATCGTCGAAGGTCTCGCAGCTCAGCGCTCCGGCGAACTCGTGGGCGGCTGCGCGGCTGGTCTCGGTGCTCCCGAACACTCCCGAGACCTCGTAGAGGTAGAGCCCCCGGTCGGCCGCGTCGTCGTACTGGTCGGTCGAGCCGGCCACCGTGGCGAGCAGGGTTCCGTCCCGGTAGACCCGGACCTCGTCGTAGGCGCTGGTGTTGACCCACTGCAGATGCACCGCGTCGTCGTCGTCGCTGGTGTTGGCGGCGGTGGCCGACAGTCCCCCGGGCGGCAGCAGCGCCGAAGTGGTGGGGCGCACGAAGGCCAGCAGCTGGTACTCGGCGTAGTTGGTCTCGGCGCCGACGTGGGTCACGCGCAGGTAGCGGGTGCCACTCGAGCCGGCCAGGTAGTCGAGCCGCGCGTCGCGAACGTTGGCCTGGAAGTTGTCGTTGCTGCCGATCACCGCGCCGTTGCCGTCGAGCAGCTCGATGCGCGGATCGCTCTTGCTGTAGGGACCCTTGGTCTCGAACCCGTAGCGGGTGCCCGCCACGGCGAGGAATGCGATCACGTCCTGATCACCCACGTCGAAGAGCGTGTGGTACTGCGGGCTCGGGTGGTTCGGGGAACCCAGCGAGCCGTAGTGCCCCGAGAAGTCCGAGGCCGCGTCGGTGTCGGTGCCGTTGATGTCGCGCGCCAGGGTGTTGGGCGCCGGCGGGGTGTCGAGCAGACCGGTGTAGGTGAGGCCGGCCGGTACTGCGGTGTGGTTGTCCTCGCCGCCGGCGTCGCGCCACCTCACGAAGTCCACCGGAGTGTTGGCGGCATCGCGCAGCAGGCAGGCGCCGTCGAGCCCGCTGTTCCACGAGGCGTTGAAGTTCTGCTGGTCGCCCGCGTACAGATGCACCGGCCCGTCATCCACGATCGGAGTGCCGGCCTCGTGCACCACCACGACTTCGCCGGCACCGAGCGTGAAGGGCGGAAACACGTACACGTTGATCGAGTCCTGTGCCGGCAGGCCGTTGGCGAACACTTCGATCCGCCATCCGGTCAGGTCCACCGACTGGTCGCCGCGGTTGTAGAGCTCGATCGCGTCGAGCGCTCCGAGGTGGAGTTCATTGATCACCACCCCGCCACCGGGGCTCACCGCGTGCGGCAGGGGCGTGATCGTGCCCGCGGTCGGCAGCGTCCCGTCGGGCTCGAGGTTGTCGGCGATGAACGGCATCCGGGCCAGCGTGACGAAGACGTTTTCGAGTCCCGGCCGCATGAAGTTGGCGCCGTTGAGGGCGAACCAGCCCTGCCAGTAGTCCTCGACCGTGATCGGATTGCCGCTCGGGAGCGACGGCAGATAGGTGTGCTCGATCGCCCACGCGTAGCTGTCCGCGACCTCGACGCCGTCGTCGTCCACCCCCGGCGTCGCGTCGGGCGTGGCGGGACCGTCCATCAGGTCCCACAGCGCCGAGGTGACGTTGGTCTCGTTGGCGGAGCCGATCTGGCCGATCGGCGCGCCGGTGTCGCCGAAGTTCCCGGTCTCGAAGTCGTACGAGAAGGAGAGCCCGCCGGGAGTCCCGACCGGTGGCGGAATCATCAGGTCGCCGTACAGGCTCACCCGCTGGTCGGTGCCGTGGGTCAGCGCCCGGCGCTCGCGGACCTTCGCGCAGTGGTAGGTGGCCGCGCCTTCGCCGTAGCAGAGCAGCACGTTGGCGTCGTTGTCCCCGATGAAGTGGGCGCCGCCCGGGTTGTCGGAGCGCGAGAAGTTGTCGTCGAACCAGTGCCCGGTCTCGTGGAGGATCACGGTGTCGGACCAGGCGTCGGTGTCGTTGCCCTGCCCGGGCGACGACAGCAGGATCGTGTTCTGGGTGTAGTTGGAGCCCTCGTTGGCGTTCATCGGACCCCAGCTGTAGCTGACGTACTGGGTGGCGTCGGGCAGGTGGCCGAGCAGGCCGGGTTGAGCGACCCAGTCGAAGAAGTCCACCGCGCAGTCGAAGATGTTGAAGGCCTGCGCCACTCCGGTGCCGTCGGTGTCCTGGATCAGGTAGTCGCCGAAGGCGTGGTTCGAGGCGGGCGGGTGCGCCAGCACCGGATCGGTGGTGATGGCGTGCACCGGCGCGTTGGGCGGAACCCAGCCGCCCATCAGGTCGCGTTCGACCGCGTCCACCACCCAGATCTGGTAGCCGGGACGGCCGTCGGTGAGACAGCGCGCGTAGAAGCTGACCGGCAGGATCTGGCCGGTCACGTCGATCGAGTAGTTGCCGGTCGCGTCGGTGAACCCGCTGGCGAGCACCAGCGTGGTGGCGACGTTCACGATCTCGACCTTGGCGCGGCGGATCGGCAGGTTCTGCACGGCACCGGTGTAGCCGTTGCCGTCCCAGAGGCGATCTTCGTAGAGGAACCGGCCGGTGACGGTGAAGGCGTGCGCCGCCACCGGGAGCGCGAGCATCAGCGCGGCGAGCAGGAGAGCGTGACGCTTCATCGCGAGATCCTCCGCGCCGGATACTCGGCGATGATTCGGCCGCCCTCGCCGGCCACGACGCGGGCCGGAGCGGTGGGACCGTCCGGAAGCAGGTTGAACGAAGCGCCGCGGCCGATGCGGCCGGCCGGCCCTTCGCCCTCGACGCGGAACTCGATCAGGAATCGCTCGCCGCGGGCCGGCAGGCTCACCGCGAACTCGGTGGAAGCGGATCGCTCGGGTGTCATGCGGCCGAGGCCGGCGCGCGGCCGCCCGACCAGCGTGGTGCCGCCGGTCGAAACCACCCGCGCCTCGGCCTCGGCGAGGCCGATCCGCGAGCTGGAGGTGAGGCGCAGCCGGACGGTGGCGCCACGGCGGATCGGATCGAGGGCTTCGACCCGGACCTGGATGGGATGCTGAACGGCGGCCTCGCAGGTGATGCGGCCTGCCGAATGCGACGGGGCGGGCCCGGTCGTCGCGACCCCGGAGGGCCA
>Ga0075428_100010165_pt1 | contig 10450 bp, 9 predicted proteins | sample RhiMetdeltSRZDD2_FD_75291 | JGI IMG/M metagenome (GOLD analysis project Ga0075428, IMG submission 75291) | Populus rhizosphere microbial communities from Tennessee, USA - Rhizosphere MetaG P. deltoides SRZDD2 | ecosystem: Host-associated > Plants > Roots > Rhizosphere > Soil | place: USA... | reverse complement strand
CCGTCGGAGACGAGCGCGTCGCAAGTTGGCCGCTCGACGGGCCGCGGCAATCCGCGTCTGATCACTCCTACGTCCCGGCCGTGAACCTGATGCGGCGTGACGACGCCGTCGGCGCCGAGGGCTCGGGCGAGGAGCCGCCAATCGTCGCTGGAGGAGAGCGGCACCGCACGCGTCGTGAACGCGTGCGAGGCGATCGCCTCCAGCGGCCGGCATTTGAGCACGAGGCCGCATGACGATTGTGCCCACTCGAATGATTCTGGAATCGGAGGCAACGTCATATACGATCCCGTGGAATGGAAATTATAGGATCCGGGCTCGATGCGACCGAGATTACGCGCATTGCCGACGCCATCGAGCGCTACGGCGATCGGTTCGTGCGCCGCGTGTTCACGGAGGAGGAAGTCGCCTACTGTCGCCGCCGCCGCGACTTCGCATCGTCCTTTGCGGCGAGGTTCGCCGCGAAGGAAGCCGCAATGAAGGCGCTCGGCACCGGCCATTCCCGCGGAGTGTTCTGGCGTGGTATCGAAGTAGTCCGCCATGGTGGTCCGCCGCAATTGCGTTTCTATGACGGCGCGGCGGCGCGTTGCGCATCGCTCGGCGCACGCGGGTCGCTGCTGACGCTGACGCATTCCCGGGAGCTCGCCATCGCCCACGTGCTGCTGTACCGATAAAGGCGCCCGGTCAGCGCGACAACTCTCGTTTACAGCGAGAGCGCCTCTTGTTGGCACCTTTCTCGTGAACACCTGCAAGTCCGTCTCTATCTGATATTTCCTGCTCCGCGTCGCCCTCGTCAGCGCTGGCTACGGCTTTGCCACCGCTCGAATCGCCCTTTGCCTTACGCAATGGCGATACGACGCGAGCTCAAACGACGGAGGATGCCGTGGTCATCAAGATCACCCCGAATGACAAGAACAACCCGCCCGGCAAGTTGGCGGACGCGGAGCTGCACTTCACAGAAGGCGCGCTCGAAGGCTTGAAGCTGATCGGCTTCAGCGTATGGGAGCGCCGTACGGGTAACGGACGGAATGTGACATTTCCGGCGCGCCAATATTCGGTAAACGGCGAGCGCCGCACGTTTGCACTGCTTCGGCCGATCGGCGATCCAACCGCGCAGGACCGAATTCGCGAAGCAATTCTGGAGGCCTATAACGAATACGAGGAGAAGGCCGCGGTCGCCACGTAGTGGACCTCACCAACGCAACTGGTGACCGCCGCTACGGAAGAACCGGAAGGAGCCGAGCGTTCTCCTTCTGGCGTTTTGGCGGGAGCGTCCACTCCTCGCGCATCGCCTTCTGGAATTCGGTGCGGAAGAAGTCGTCCTTCATGCCGCCGTCGATGATGTCCCAGGGTAGAACGCGATCGTTCGTCCGATCCCGGAACACGAAGAAGGCGGCATCAACATCAGCCTCCGCTGCGGCGGCGCGCCAGTTTCCGCCGTTTCGCTCGGCCGCTTCGATGACAGGGGCAACGCGCCGGTCACCGAGCGACAGCAGCGCCTGGTAAAACGAATGCCGTTCCGACTTGATGTTGAAGTAGACGTTGTCGATGCCCGCCATCAGAGCACGCACGTGGCGGATCTTGCGCTCGATCACGACGTCGCTTTCCATGGGCAGCCACTGATACGCCGTACCGGGCTTGGGGACCAGCGGATTCACGCTGCCGACAATGCGCCCGACGTGGCCGCGCCCGCGGGCATGGGCGAGCATGATGTCGCGGAGCTTCAGCGTCAAATCCCGAATTGCGACGAGATCGTCGTCGGTCTCGGTGGGGAGTCCGATCATGAAGTACAGCTTCAGATTTTCGACCCCGTTCGCAAAAATCATCTCCGCGCTTGCGAGGATCTCGTCGTTGGTCACGGTCTTGTTAATCACGCGGCGGAGCCGATCGGATCCTGTTTCCGGGGCAATGGTGATCGACCGCTCGCCGCTGGCGCGCAAAAGCCGAACGAGAGTCGACGTGAGATCGTCGAGACGAAGCGACGCCGGGCTGATCGAGTACCCCATGGCCGAGAGGCGCGTGAGGATTTCCTCGATATCAGGGTGATCACACAACGCGATCGAGACGAGACCCACGCGCTTGGAATGCTGTCGGGCCCGCTCGGCGAGCTCGAGGATGCGCGCGGTGGGAAATGCGCGCACCGGCAAGTAGTTGTACCCGGCCCAGCAGAAGCGACACAGATTGGCGCATCCCCGGACCACCTCCACGAGAAATCGCGAGCCGAATTCTGTTTCGGGCGTAAAAATGGTCGTTACTGGCGGATCGACGGCCTCGGTGGTCCGAAGAGCGGCCTTGCGAACGACCGGCGGAGCGTCAGTACCCTCCCTTGGGACGAACCCCGCGATTGTGCCGTCGCTTCCATAATTCACGTCGTAAAAAGACGGAATGTAGAAGCCGCGCTCACCGGCGAGCCGGCGAAGCAGATCGCCGCGATCCGACGCCCGCTGAAAGGCGCGAAGGAACGACGGCACGAGCGCTTCGCCCTCGCCCGCGGCGATGACATCGGCAAACAGCGCCAGCGGCTCCGGATTGACGAACGTCACGGCTCCGCCGATGACCACGAGTGGGTGCCGATGCGTACGCGCGTCGGCGCGCAGGGGCAGACCGGCGAGCCGCAGCAGCGTCAGCACATTCGTGTAGTCCCACTCGAAGGACACGGAGAACGCCAGCACGTCGAAGTCGGCGACCAGAGTCTGGGACTCGAGCGTCACCAGCGGCGTTCCCGACGCGAGCTGGTCGGCCAGCTCGGTCTTTGGCGGGAGAAACACACGCTCGCACACGATGTCCGCCTCGGCATTGAACAGCTTGTACACCGTCTGGAAACCGAGGTTCGACATACCCACGAAATATGTGTTCGGGAAAGCCAGGGCGACGCGCAGTCTGTCGGCGTGCGGCTTGCGCACGAAGCCGACTTCCTTCGAGAGGAGCTCGCGGGCGCGCTCGCCCTGTTGCCATCGATTCATGAATATGTGTGCGGCTGAACTGGTGAACCAAAAGGTCGTACGCGAGCTACTGCTCTCGCGCAGACGCTCGCGCGTGCCGTGGGTCTATGTAGTGTACCACCGGCACGCGCGGGGGGCGCGTGCTCAGAAGGTCAGCTCTGCCGGCGCAGGAACGCGGGTACGTCGAGCGGCGACGAGAGGTCCGCGGGCTCCATGGCAGGCAGCGTCAGCTCAAGTCCATGCCGCCGGCTGACCTTGAGCCCAGATGCCGCAGCGGCCTCGGGCATCGAAGTGGTCATCTCGAGCGCAGGATGATCGCTCGAACCAACGGCGGCCGCGCGATTGACGTGGGCCGTGTAGTTCTGCAGATCAACCGGCGTCTGGACAGTTGTCGACCGAACTGCACGAGCCCTGTTGCCGCGGTCGAATCCTGTTGCGATGACCGTGATCTTGATCTTGCCGGCAAGCTTTGGATCCACAACAGCACCGAAGATGATGTTGGCATCCTCGTGCGCGGCTTCCTGGATGACGCACGATGCCTCGTTCACCTCCATCAATGACAGATCCGGGCCACCCGTGACATTGATGATCACGCCGCGCGCGCCGTTTACCGTCCCGTCTTCGAGCAGTGGACTGGATACCGCCTTCTGCGCTGCTTGCATCGCACGGTTGTCGCCCTCTCCTACTCCGGTGCCCATCATGGCGCAACCCATGCCGGACATGATCGTCTTCACGTCGGCGAAGTCGAGGTTGATCAGCCCCGGTACCAGAATCAAGTCGGAGATACCCTGAATCGCCTGTCGCAGCACGTCATCCGCCAGCTCGAACGCATCGGTCAGCGACGTCTGCCGCTCGACGATGGCAAGCAGCCGCTCGTTCGGGATGGTGATAACGGTGTCGACGCACTCGCGCAGGGCGTCGAGTCCCTCCTCGCCATGGTGCGCGCGCTTCTTCCCTTCGAACTTGAACGGCTTGGTGACGACGGCAACGGTCAGCGCGCCGAGCTCGCTGGCCAGGCTCGCGATCACGGGGGCAGCGCCCGTGCCGGTACCGCCGCCGAGGCCGGCGGTCACAAAAATCATGTCGGCGCCGGCCAGCGCCTGAATGAGCGTGTCGGTGTCCTCGAGCGCCGCTTCACGGCCGATGTTCGGATCCGCGCCCGCCCCGAGCCCTTTCGTGAGCTTCTGACCGATCTGGATTTTGACGGCGGCTGGATTCTGTCCGAGCGCCTGGGCGTCGGTGTTCGCCACGATGAACTCGACGCCTTCGAGTCCATTGGCGACCATCCGGCTGACGGCGTTGCTCCCCCCGCCGCCCACGCCGATGACTTTGATCTTCGCGCCGAGCCGCGATTCGGGATCGAGCGTCAGCCGCAACCTGTCCGCGTCTTTGCCGCGGGAATCGCCTTGCCTCATGTCAACCTCCGTCAGAAAAACTCTTTGAACATGCCGCGCAGCCGTACCTTCATGCGGCCAAACGCTCCGGCGCCGGCGCGCGCCGGTTCCGGTGCCCGATTGCGATGTGCGTAGAGCAGCAGCCCGACCGGCGTTGCAAAGACCGGGGTGCTCACGTGGTCTGCCAGGCCGCCGACATCGACGGGACAGCCCCGCCGGACCGGCAGATCGAAAATTTGCTCGGCGATTTCCGGCATGCCTTCGAGAATCGATCCGCCGCCGGTGAGGACGATTCCCGAGTTGAGCGATTTCTCGTATCCCGCACGCCTGATTTCGTCCCAGACGAGATGGAAGATTTCTTCCGCTCGCGGCTGAAGAATCTCCGACAGAATCCGCCGCGCCATCAGGCGCGGCTTTCGTCCGCCGACGCTGGCGACCTCGATGGTGTCGTCCTCATCGACCATGGACGACAGTGCGCAGCCGTTCTTGCGCTTCAGCTTCTCGGCGTCAGGTATCGGGGTGCGGAGGCCCACAGCAATGTCGCTGGTGAAGTGCTCACCGCCTACGGCGACCACCGCCGTATGCCAGAGGCTCCCGCGCTCGAAGATCGCAACGTCCGCAGTGCCGCCGCCGATGTCAACGAGCGCGACACCGAGCTCCTTTTCGTCTTGTGCAAGCACGGCCTCGGCCGCCGCAAGCTGCTCGATGACGGTATCCACGACCGCAATTCCAGCCCGGTTTACGCACGCGATGATGTTTTGCGACGTGGACACCGCGCCGGTCACTACATGCACATTGACTTCGAGCCGCGCACCGGTCATCCCAATCGGGGCGCCGATGCCGTCCTGCTCGTCCACTACGAAGTCCTGCGGCAGTACGTGGAGAATTTCGCGTCCGGCGGGTAGCGCGACTGCCTTGGCCGCTTCGATTGCCCTCCGCACGTCGTCGCGCGAGATCTCGCGATTCTTCCCCGCGACGGCGATCACGCCGCGGCTGTTGAAACCCTTGACGTGCGGTCCTGAAAGCGCCAGGTGAACGGAATCGATCTCGACTCCCGCCATCAGCTCCGCTTCCTCGATGGCTTTCTTGATCGAATCTACGGCGGCGTCGAGATTGACGACCACGCCGCGCTTGATACCGCGCGACTCCGCTACACCGATTCCCACAATGTCCAGCGCGCCGTCGTCGAGGCTCTCGCCCACGACCGCGCACACGGTGGACGTGCCGACGTCGAGCCCGACCAGATAACGCTCTCTACGGCTCACGAACCCTCCCGGCCGCCGGCATGACCACCACGCGTTCCCCGAAACGCAGGTCCACGTACTGGATACGCGCCATCCTGTCGCGCAGCGTCGGTGCAAGATCCACGTACGACTGCAATCGATCGACGAACTCGTCGTCGCCAACGCGAATCATCGTGGGATCTCCCTTGAGCGTCACGACCGCATTGCGGACGTCGCTGACGTCCACCTCGGACACGCGAGCTGCCAGGTCGGGGCGCTGCCGCAAGGACGACAGAAAGCGCGCGGCAAGCGCCGCGCGGTTCTTGTCGATCGGCGCGGCGGACACGCGCGTACCGCCGGAGACGGACAGACCGTTGATGACCGGCAGGTCGAGCTCCGCGTGATGTGGCCCGAATTCGTCCATGATGTCGCCGACCTCGTCGATCAGAAACAGCGCGTCACCGACGTGTCCGATGCCCATCGGCAGGCGCTCTGAAACCACGACGTCGATTCCGCCGGGAAACACCCGCCGGAGCGCAGCATCCGCGACCCACGGCGACGCGAGGAGCTTCGTCCGCCACTCGTCCAGATCGACGAGCAGCATGTGCTGTCCCTCGAGCCCGTACAGCAGCGACAGCAGTTCACCGTCGGATAATCTCGCGTTCCCAGCAAGCGTGATCCGCGTGACCGTCAATATGTCGGACGACAACATCAGCGCCGCCCCGCGATATCCCGCATACACGGCACCGACGACGAGCAGCCCTGCGTATAGCAGACCCCGGCGCGAGACGAAGATCCTTCGTCCGCGGCGCGTCGTCGGGCTGACGTGAGCGCGCCGAAATCGCTTGTCCGTTGGCGCAGAAACCGCCATCAGTTGCTCGTCTCCCGTCGTTTCAGTGCTTCGATGAGACGCTTCGGCAACGTACCAATCGAGCCCGCTCCGAGCGTAATGACCGCGTCTCCGGCTCGAGCTGCCTTCAGCACCTCGGGCACGACGTCATCGATCCGCCGCGCGATGCGAACCGGCAACTCCGGTGCGGTCCTCTGGATCGACGCCGCAAGCGCCTCCACCGTGACACCCGCGATCGGGTCCTCGCCGGCGGGATAGACATCGGCGAGCACGATCTCGTCGGCCTCCTTCAGTGCCGGGCCAAATTCATCCATGAGCTGCTGCGTGCGTGTATACCGGTGCGGCTGGAAGGCAACGATTAGCCGCCGGGCAAGCGCGGTGCGAGCCGCGGCGAGGACTGCCGCAATCTCGGTCGGGTGGTGGGCGTAGTCATCCACCACAAGGACGCCGCCAGCTTCGCCGTACCGCTCGAACCGACGCTCGGGCGCCTCGAACACTCGAAGCGAGCCGGCGATCTCGTCGAACGGAACGCCGACCTGCGAAGCGACAGCGACAGCGGCCATCGCGTTCTGGAGGTTGTGGCGCCCGGGCAACGTGACCTCGAGCGTGCCAAGACGCTCGGGTGCGCCCTCGCGGCGTCGATGCACGACGCAGCGGCCCCCGAAGGTTCCAACCTCCACCTCGGTGGCCGCGAAATTGGCCAATGGGTTGGTGACGCCGTATGTCACGAGCCTTCGCCTGAACCGCGGCAACACCGGCACGAGGTGCGGGTCGTCAGCGCACGCGACGACGACGCCGTAGAAAGGAACCTTGTTCGCAAACTCCGCGAACGCCTGCTGAAGCTCCTCGAAGCTTCCGTAGCTCTCCATGTGCTCGCGATCGATGTTCGTAATCACCGCGATCGATGGCCACAGCATCAGAAACGACCGATCGCTCTCGTCGGCTTCAGCCACCATGTACTCACCGCGGCCGAGTCGCGCGTTGCTGCCAAACGCCCGCAACCTGCCACCAATGACAGCGTCCGGGTCCAGACCACCGCGGGCGAGTACGAATGCAATCATCGACGTGGTGGTCGTCTTGCCGTGGGCGCCGGCGACAGCGATCGAGAACCGCATGCGCATCAGCTCCGCCAGCATCTCCGCCCGTGGAATGACCGGGATGCCCCGTCGCATGGCCTCAGCGATCTCGGGGTTCGTGGGCCGCACGGCGGAAGACACCACCACGACGTCGGCGTCGCCGACATTGCGTTCGGCGTGTCCCTCGTACACTTTCACGCCGACACTCTGCTGAAGTCGTACAGTCAGTTCCGACCCTTTCACGTCCGAACCGCTCACCTCGTATCCGAGGTTCGCGAGCAGCTCGGCGATGCCGCTCATGCCCACACCACCGATGCCCACAAAGTGAATTCGCCGGGTCTTACCGAGCAAAACGACGTTGCCTCAGTTCTTGCGTTCCAGGTACCAAGTTCCAGGTTCGGCGTCGGCCCAGAATCCGGAACCGTTCATGTCGCGTCGCCAGCAAGCGCAAGCACTCGATCGACGATGACTCGTGCCGCGTCCGGACGTGCGAGCCGACGCGCCGCCTCGCCGACCTGCCGCCGCTCTTCAGCGTTGTCTGCAAACGCAACGATCTCCGCTGCCAACCGATCCCCCGAGAGCTCGCGCTGATCCAACATGTGCGCGGCGCCCTGCCTGACCAGCGCAAGCGCGTTCTTGCGCTGGTGGTCGTCGGTCGCGGTCGGCAGCGGCACCAGGATGGCGGCCCTCCCTGCCGCTGTCAGCTCGGCGATCGTCGTCGCGCCCGCCCGGCAGACGACGAGATCGGCGGCTTTCATCTCCCTGTCCATCGCAAACAGGAACGGCTCGACGCGGGCTTCCAACCCGGCACGCCGGTAGCTGTCCCGGACCACTTCCAGATCGCGCTCTCCAGTCTGGTGCGTAATCGCCACTCGCGGTTCGGCAGCCAGGCGCGGCGCTGCCTCCACCATGGCCACGTTGATCGCGTGCGCGCCCTGAGAGCCGCCAAAAACTAGAACCCGCGCCGTCCGCGACGGCGAAACCGCGGAATCCTCATCGCGCCCGCGCGATGACTCGTCACCGTGATGCCCATACGCCCCCTCGTTCTGGAAGAACTCCGGCCTGACCGGATTGCCTGAGACGAACGCCTTGCTCCCGAAGAACCGAGCGCTTTCCTGGTAAGTAACTGCTGCGCCATCGACCACGCGCGCGAGCAGACGATTGGTCAGCCCTGGCATCGCGTTCTGCTCGATCAGCAGCGTCGGGATGCCACGAAGCGCTGCGATGAGAACGACCGGACCCGAGCTGTAGCCTCCGACGCCAATCACCACGGAAGGACGCCGCTGCGTCACGACGTTCCAGGCATCGGCTGCGCTCATGGGCAACAGGGCGAGGCCCCGAATGAGCGGCCCAATGGCTTTGCCTTTCAGGCCTGCGCTGCGTATCACGTCGAGGGGAAATCCTTCGCGCGGGATCACCCGCGCCTCGAGCCCTGCGGCAGTCCCCACGAAGGCGACCTGGGCGTCGGGCACACGTGCCGCGATCTCGCGAGCGACCGCAATCCCCGGATACAGATGCCCTCCGGTTCCTCCACCCGCAATCAGCACCGACAAAGGCATCGTCGGCACTCACGCGTGAGCCGTCTCGTGTTGTGAGATGTTCAGCAACACGCCCATCCCGACCAGACTCACGACGAGGGACGATCCGCCGGCGCTCACCAGAGGGAGCGGAATACCCTTGGTCGGCATCAAGCCGAGGACCACGCTCATGTTCACGAATGCCTGCACCACGATCATGACGGTCATGCCAAGCGCCACGAAGGCCCCGAACGCGTCCTGCGCGCGCAGGGTGATGCGCAGACCGCGCCACGCGATCAGGCAGAAGCACACGAGCGTCGTCGTAGCGCCGATGAGGCCGAGCTCCTCGCCGATGACCGCATAGATGAAGTCCGTGTGCGGCTCCGGCAGGTAGAACAGCTTCTGGACGCCCGCCATCAACCCCCGCCCGAACACTCCTCCTGTGCCTACTGCAATGAGCGACTGGATGATCTGGAAACCGTCGCCTAACGGATCCGCCCAGGGATCCCAGAACGCGAGCAGTCGCCGCCGGCGGTACGGCGCGCTGACGAGGACGACGTAAATTGCAGGGAGCACCACGAGCAGAGTGCCGATCAGGTATCGGTAGTGCAGGCCGGCGGCGAATATCATCGCGGCGACGATCAGCACCAGCGCCATCGCCGTGCCGAAATCGGGTTCGAGCAGAATCAGCGCCACCATAGGGCCGACGACAATCGCGACTGGGAGCAGGGAATATGAAAGTTCGTCGATGCGGTGCATCCTCCGCTCGAGAATCAGCGCCGTAAAGAACACACAGACGATCTTGGCGAACTCGGACGGCTGGATGCCGAGGCCTCCGATGCCGAGCCAGCGACGGGTGCCGTTCACCGGAGCGCTGAACAGCACGCCGAGCAGAGTCAGCCCAACGACTCCGATGAGCACCCAGATGAAGGTATCGTTGCGATAGGTGCGGTAATCCACGTGCATCGCCACCCACAGCGCGGCGATACCGAGAACGACCCACATGACCTGCCTGATGACGAACAGGTACGGCTGCTGGAATCGCTCGAGCGCGACGAGGGCGGAGGCGCTGTAGACCATGATGATGCTCGCGAAGACGAGCAGCAACGTCGCCGTGAACATCACTCTGTCAGCCTTGAGCTTTCGCGCCATCTGAAATGCCTTTACCCGTTTCCCGATCCCCGATCCCCGATCCCCGATCCCCGATCCCCGACCCCTGAGGCTAAGGTTTTCCCCGCGCCCGACCGAAATGAAGGGTGCACCGCGGATCGATTAAGATCACGATCCCGCGAGGCGGACCTCAGGGTCCGCCGGAGTAAAGCGGTCAGCAGTCATCAGTCGGCCCGTGGAAGGGACACCGACCTCGCAGACCGGGGTAGCCTGCGTTCCCAGCGGCTGGCTCCTCTCCGCGCCGAACCGACTGACGACTGCTCACCGCTCACTCCATCCGT
>Ga0075428_100010164_pt1 | contig 10453 bp, 14 predicted proteins | sample RhiMetdeltSRZDD2_FD_75291 | JGI IMG/M metagenome (GOLD analysis project Ga0075428, IMG submission 75291) | Populus rhizosphere microbial communities from Tennessee, USA - Rhizosphere MetaG P. deltoides SRZDD2 | ecosystem: Host-associated > Plants > Roots > Rhizosphere > Soil | place: USA... | reverse complement strand
TTAGTGAATGTGCCTCCACCCCCGCCTCCGCGACCACCAAATAAAGGCCCCAACACTTGGCCCACAAGATTCTGAAGCGCATTGCCGAGCAGATCGTTAAAGAAACCAAGTACGGCTTGCTTGAGGCCGTTGAAGAGATCGCGCACATTGGTAAATGCGCGGCTGACATTCGCCCCGAAGCGCTCGAAGGCGTCCCCGACTGTGTCGATCTGAGAGTTGAAGCCTTTCATGAAGCGCTCAGTGTCGGAGATTGCGACTCCGAGACGGTCATAAAGCTCTATCTCGTCGCGAAGGTCTTCGAGCAACGGATCGTTAACGGCAAGCAGTTTCTCCTTGAGCGCGAGTACTTCGCGCAACTGATTGGCGAACTCTCGGGCCGAACCTTGGCGCAGCAATTCCGCCTCGCCGCCTGTGAGTTGGCCGCGAGATAGCGCGTCTTGGATAAAAGCGCCCGAACGTCCAAATTGTCGCCGAGCCGCTCTCTGAAAGGCCTCACTGGATATGCCAGCCGCGGGACGCGCAGGCGTCGGCAAGTCGTCAATAAATTTAAAGTCCGCTCTCGGCCCAAGCGGCGCAAGCGTTTGATTCTTGGCGCGCTTGCCGCTCAGGAATTCCAGCGCCGCGAGTTGTGCGTCTTCGGTTCCCGCCGGCGTCGCGACTTGCAACAAGTTCAACTTGCGCCGTAAATCAACAATGTTTTCTAGCGTTCGCTGTGTCTCTCGGAGTTCGTCGGTTCGGATCTGTAGTTTGAACTCGCGCGACGAAGCCTCACGCAGAACGCCGATTTCGCGGTTGAGTTCCTTGACGGTATCGACGGCTTGCTCGACTTCGGTTTTCCCGGCTGCTGATCTGGATCTGCCACCACCGGCCCCGGCTCTACCGCCGCCGCCCGCCCCGCCTGCGGCCGCAGGCGGCGACTTAGCGCCGAAGAAAGCAAATCGGCTCGGCGCGCCCAATGATCCTCTAAAATTCCGAGGCGCTTCCTCGCCTGGAAGCATATTTCCAAAATTCCCTTTCGAGTTGCGGAAAGAAAAATCTCCACGAACTGCATTGGCCAGATCGGCATAGAATCCGATTCCGTTCGCCGCCGCCTGAACAAGTTGGCTGATTATCGGAATCGAGATTTTGCCGAGCGCGGTGAACGCAGAGGCCAGGTCGACAATAGCGTTGCGAAACTGGACGATCTCTTTTCGGTTGTCTTGCAGATGCCGGCTGAGCGTGTTTCCGAAGTCCTCAGCAAGGGGGATAATCTTTTCAAACAATGGAATCAGGAAGTCCGCCAATTCGCGGCCGATCGGTTCAAGCGCGATGTTTACCCGGTCACCCAACTTTTCAAACTTCGATCCGATTCCGTCCTGAACATCCTTGAACCGCTCGTCGATCCGACCGATAAGCCCTTGCAAGAATGTATCCATCGTGAGCTTGCCCGCATCCTTGAGCTTCCTCAGCTTCTCGCCGTCATTGGTTCCGAACGCCTCTTTCAAAAGCTGGTCGAAAATCGGCACAGCCTGGATGGCTTCCTTGATCTGATCGCGCTCGAAACCGCCCTGAAAAATCTGGATCAGGTTTCGAGAGAAAGTCTTGGCGTCAGGAATCTGAAAGACGGCATTAAGCCTGCCGATTGACTTGATCAGACTGTTGATGGTGTTGTCCGCGACAGTATTCAGAGCCTTGAATTGACCGAAAAGATCCGTCGCAAAGCTCGATGTCACGCCGGGACTGGAGGCGGACAGCTTTCTCAATTCGGCTATTTTCTTATTGGCCGAATCCACGCTGCCGGTAAGAGCCGCAATTGTCTGTCGAGTCTTATCGATGTCGATCGCGGACTGTAATGCCGCTTTTGCAATCTGCGTAAACGCGGCCCCAGCTGCGACCCCGAGCGCGGTAAAAGCCAGCGCTGCGCTATTGGCAGCGGAGCGCATGCTGTTAAGGCTGCCTACCGCTGGATCGAGAGCGGACTTAATCTTGCGCCCAGCAGCCCCGGCTTTTGCATTGATTTCGGAGTCATCAAGGGTAATTTTAAGTACGATCTCTCGCGCCATTCTCTTAATCTATCTGAGCCGCGCTATTTATTTTTCGAGATAAATGGCGCAGAATTCGCTTGTGAAAGGAGAGCTAAAGTGACTGAGAAACAAAAGATAATCCGAGCGACCTTAACCGGTCTTTCAGTGCTGGCGATCACGATTCCATTCTGGCTTTGGGTTTTTGATAAAATCTAGTCCGCTACTTGCGCTGAGTTCTCGCTTTCATCTCCGCTTCAAGCTGCGCCTGGCTTTTCTGGCCAGACTTCGGCGCGCTTGCTTTAGCCATGTCCTTCTCCTGATCCTTCGCCCGCGCATACTTCAGCGTCAAGAAAGCCTCCCACTCAATAGGCGTGTAGAAGTTCGGGTATTCAGTGGCGGCGCCGCCCTCGAACAGCGCCTCCATCCTATGAGCCTGGATCACGAGAGATGCGATGTGTTGAGGTATGGAGCCGGGCTTGGTTGGCAGCAGCTCGCAGCCGCCGCATATCGTTTCAATCGGCCGGCTCTTGTCCCTCAGCAGATATGTCACCGCGCAAATCTCTTCACCCTTGCAGGCTTCCCCACCCTTCTTCCTGCGGGCCTCAAAGTAGCGGTCGAAATACTTCTCGACCGCCCCAATCAGTCCGATAGTTGCGCCTCAAGATTGGCCATCAGGCATTGGATTACTTGGCGTTTCCAGATAGGGTCAATGACAGAGCGGAAGAGTTCAAGATTAGCGCCTACGTTTCCGTGGACCGTTGCGCCTTCGACTATTTGAATCAGCGCATCGTAAAGCTCGATATAGGCCCGCAGATTCGTCCGTATCCTCACCTGTGTTTTCTTGGCCCCCTTCACGTAAGACGTGCTCGACGCCGATCGTTTGAACTTCACGCGCTCAGCCTCTGTCGGCTCGCGCAGCGTGTGGAAGACGACGAAATCGGGCGCGCTTTTCTTGAGCCCGATGCTTTGCTTGACTGTCCACGTATCCGCCCCAATGCTCACCCCGTCCTCATCGCCTTCGACTTCACAAGTCGCTGCATACATTGTGTGGATGGCGGTTGATTTATGGCCTGGACGCATAGCCGCGCGCTCATCCTCCGTGATATCCCGCCATTCATCGGCCTCCTTGTAGCCCTTCACGGCAATCGCGATCTTGTCCCAGAGCCGCGCATTGGCGATCTCGTCATCGGTCTGGATCTCATCCTCGCGGCTGCTGATCTCGACGAGTTCATATTTGATCTGGTTTTCCCGGTCGAGCAGTTCAGCCAGGGTCGGCTTGCGCAGCTTGTGGTAGACGATTACGGGCGTTTCGGATTGCGGTCGGGCGTTGAATGGAACGTCGATATGATCGGCGTCGAAGGCGTAGAGTTCTGACATTTGCTCTCCTTGTGAGCCCTTGAAGGTTTTACCGGCCCGCGAGCGCGTCAAGGTTCCGCGTGATTTCCCGAGAGTGATCAACTGTCGGTAAGCGGGCCGATGCGAATGTGAAGGGAGAAGATAGAAGGGATGGAGGGTTTATTTTGGTGGTATAATAGGGGCATGGAATCAAAAGAGACCTGTTTGCCACCGCTGGAAATGGAAGGTGAATGTCAGATCGAAATTACAGATAACGACGGTCGGCTATTGCTGCGTGCGTTCGGAGTCCCTAAGACGTATCGGTATCCGGATGGATCGTATAAGCATGTAGCTGAATTTTACGACCCTGCCGATGAATTCCCTGCCTATATTGACGACTGATCACCACTTCTCCAGCGGACACTTTACATCCAGCATCCGCCATTTCGTCCGAAGATCACTCATAAACCACTGCGGACATCCGCAGGCGCCGCAGTAGATGCCGCGCTCTTTCGTGATGATGGCCTCACAATCGAAGCATTCAGCCTTGCGTAGTTCATGGGTGCGGATCGTGACTTCACCGTGGCGAAATAGGGAGTAGATGGCGCGGAGAAAGGTGTATACTTTGCGCATGGACAAGAAAGAAATCTATTGCACGCCGCCGTCGACACTTAAAGCTAGAATGCTCACCGAAGAAGAAATCCGATTATTCCTGCGGGCGTTCGGAGTCCCTGACACATATCGCAATCCCGATGGATCTTATTCTCACACAGTCGAATTCCATGATCCTGCCGATGAATTTCCAGCCGAAATAGAGCCGCCAGCCTAGCCGCAACACCGCTTATTGACGATAACGCCTTGCGCATAGTCCTCACCCAGAGCTTCGATCACTTGCGATTCTGTGTAGACCTTTCCGTCAGGCAATAGACTCGCGTCACCCCTTCCCTTGTCCGATTCAAACTCGGTCGTCTGCGCCGTTAGCGCGACTCGGCGCAAGCGGTAGTAGATGTTCTTCGTCTCCCCGTCCATCAGTTCGAGCGGCTGCGTAAAGTCGAACACCTTTAGGGACGCAATGATCTCCGCCGCCTGTTGGTCGTCGGTTTCGTCAGGGAATTTGACACTAATCATAGTTCGCAGTCTCCGTGTTGATGACCTCGGCTTTCAGCGCCGTGCTGGTCGCCGAGTCCCAAAAAGCGGTAAGGTCGAGGGTTAAGGTTGCGTCTCCGTCATCCTGGCCTGTTGAGATGTTGGTGATTCTGGCCTTGGGCATAATCAGGCTCAGCATATAGCGGAACGTCGAAGCGATGATGGCGCCGCGGTATTGGAATGTGACATCGGTGAGGACGTCATTCGTCGCGTAGGTGAACCAATCGGGGATTGTGGCATCCAGGGTCAACACAACCTGAGCGTTAGCGCTCCTGGCGCCGTGCCTCATCTTCGAGACGTATGCCGGGGTCGTCACGAGCGCAGTCAAGGGGTCTGTGATGGTCACCGTGGGATCGCCGGGGCATCTATCGTTCAACTTCGTGGCGTTCGAGACGCCGATTGACGACGAACGAACAGCACAGCCTGAGCCCGTAAGCGTCTGGACACCTCCGGTATCCGTCCAACTGATCACCGTCTGGTTGCCGTCGAGACAGGTCAGAATATCAGCGGTCGCGGGGAGTGTGAACGATCCAGCGGTAGTGTTTGCCGATGTCGGCGCAGGAGTGATACCGGTGCAAGTCCCATTGTCCAACGATATATTCATCGTCGTATCGTTGGCCGCGATATAGCGGGCGGTGAGCACGATCGATGTTGAAGCGCCAGAGATCGCGAAGAAGTAGGCGACGAAGGGGTCGAGCGCCAGTTGAGTTCTGACCTTGCCCGCCCAGGTTGCAGCCGTGTCGGCGCCAGCTACGGCGACAGAAACCGTCCGAGGGCTACCCGGCATCCCCGCCGCGGTAACGATCACCGTAGCGTTGCCCGGCGTGCCAATCGTGCCGGCGGCTGTGGCGGTCTCCACTTGAGCCGTGCCGATCGCTTGCGGGCTGACGAAATCACCTGAGCCGACGAGATCAACTGAATACTGTGGGACATCCGCCCGGTTCTGGGAGAGCCTGTAGCCGTCAACGACCATTCCGTCGAGGCGGAAGGATGCGCCGCCAAGTTGGGCAATCATTGTCGTGGAAGGGAGTTGCCGGTTGACCAACGAGTCGAGCATCACGCAGGAATGCTTGTATGCGGCCGTACCACCTTGCTGAGCCGTCGTCACGGCGCCACCCAATGCGCGGAGAAGGAGGCGGCCGGGGTATGAAACGGCGATCTCGTCCGTGAAGGAGAAAGCGGGATGACCAACGTAGGTAGGACATTGCCTTGTCGGAAACTCATGCCCGTTGCCCGGCTTGCCCGCATCACTCACAAATTCAATTGTGGGTACGACGAAAGCGGGCGCCGTGGTAAGCGCTTTCAGGTAGTCCGTGTTGAGCGTATAGCCGTTGTTCAGCACCGTCTCCGGCCGCTTGCTCAGCCACAGGCCAACATTATCAAGTAAAAAATCAGGCATCTAGTTCCCCTCTATAATTGCTCTACTGTTAAACGCCCGATGGCGTGATGTAGCAATTCCCCACCGAACATATCCAAATCAATCCGAAACTCAGGCTCTTCCGTCACCCGCTGCAATTCAGCCGGCAGCGTTGAAGCGACAACGAACGCTTGAGAGATCGCGTCCAGTTCAGCATTGAACGTGATGTCACTGCTCGTCGTGTTCGTGCTGGCCTCGTCGTATCGGTAAAAAGCCCAAATGTCGTAAATGAACGTCCGCGTTACGCATTGCGGGTTCTTTCTCACCGCGTCCGATTGCGTTCGAGTGATGATGTAGCCGTGGACCTTATCGGCATCAGTCCCGTTCGGCGGCTTCAGCACCCCTGGCCATTCGTTCGGATCGTGCCCAAGCACCCAAAACGCAAACACCACCGCATTCGGCGCATTTGTCGTGATCACCGATGCGATTGCCGCGCGTATTTGGGCTTCCGTGTAGGTCGGCATCTATTCCCTTGCGCCCTGCGATGTCGCGTAATGGTTCAAAACCAACCATAGCTTGCGATTCCAGCGGGCATCTGCGAGCGCGTGATGCTGGTCCTTGTCCTGCTCGGGCGGATGCATGCCAATCTGATCGCACCATTGCTGCAAATCGCGCGTATACATTGGCCAGCCTGTAGGCAGATCCATCATCGTGCCGAATAACTGGCATAGGGCGACGTGATCGTATGCGCTGTACCATCCCCAGAACTCGGGCCTGTCGTATTTATAGGAGTCGCAGAACTCAAGCACGGCCGCTACCAGATCCGCCTTAGCCATACCGGTGTCATCCAAGTGCGGCAGAACGTTTTTACGTACCCAATCGTGACGGCAAAGCTCGGGGTTCTTTTTGTAGTTTTGCGCTCGGATTGTTTGAGCGTAAAACTCGCGCCCATCCTCAGCCACGATCCCGATGGAAAGCAGGTCTATGGTGGAGCCGTCTTCAATGAATTCTGTATCGTAAAAGTAGCGCATCTATTCCCTGCCCCTTGCCAGAATCCCGCCCTTACCGAATCGGGTAATCACACCCTCAATCGCGGGCCGCACGAACGGACGAGCGGCAACCTTCGACGATCCAAACTCCAGCGCCGCCGCATAATCAGCCGCGATGACGATCTCAGCCTGCGTGTCGGACTTGATCGTCGTCTGAATGGAGTTGATCAGAAATCCGGTGTCGACAGCAGGCGATTCACCTGGAGCCGATGCTCTATGAATCACTCCACGCCGCCTATAGGTTCGCCCTGTCTTCGGCCCCGCCATGCTCAGCTTCATGGCGGCTTCGATAGCCAGCGCGACCTCTCGCACAGTCGGGCGGACCCCTTTAGCGATGGTCCGCTTTAGCTCACCCTGATCCACTTTCACCGTGAACGTGATCACCGTGTCGCCCTCCAAGCTCGGAATTTGTCTCGCAGCGGTATCAGCACGAAGAAGCGAAACCAAGCCTTCGGAAAGAACAACCAAAAGCGCACAGCGCGCCGACCTCTTGGATAGCCCCAATAACTCTTGCTTTCTTCGAGAAAACCTCTCCAGATCACCCTGTCGCCCCCTTCTGCGGCGAGAGCCGCAAGACGTAGCCCGCGCCAAGTTGCTGCATCGGTAGAAGGTCTGAGATTTTGTAGCGCGTCGTTATGCCTCTGACGGTGATAGCCACAGCGCCGCCGATGTTCAATTGCGCTCTAGTGATCGCGGCGTCTACGCTCAGCCACATCTTGACGCCCGATCCGTCAATCTCTTGTCCTGCACGCTGCTCACGAACGAAGAAGAAGCCACTCGTAAGAGCTGCGATCTCCGTCTCGCCTGCCGTTGGCGTCACCTTGTAAAACACAACCTGAATGTTGCGCCCGTAGGTCTTGCGGGTGAGCGTGTTCAGTCGGGTTTTCGTGAGAAGTTCGGTCAGAATCGCCCCTCAACTGAAACCGAATGATTGGCCTGCATTCGCGCATCAGATAGTTTCCGAATCGCTACAGTCTTGCCCGGTCCTTCGGGTGTGACCGCGTTGACCACGCGCGCACATTCCAAAAAGGCGGCGTTGATTTGCTCGTACACCAACCGCTGTGCTTCAGTCGGTGGGTGATAAGTAAAAATGTCTTTGAGTTGCTCTTCTGTCATAAATCTAAGCTCGTACAAGAACGTTGCCGCCGATCAATCCGCCAAGGAGTTGGCCAACCGTTGACGGCAATCCGCCCGCCGGCTTCTGGGATTGAAACTTCATATTGACGCCATCGGCGGTGAATGAATCCAAAGCGTCGTCTCCGCTTTCATCGAAGTCGTCGAGTAAAGCGAGCGCCAACTCACATTGAGCGTCCTTCACTCGCTGCGGGATTTCGGTCGAGAGATAGACATCGCCGAATAACCATCCATAGCCGCCGCCATATCCCCATCCATAGCCGCCGCCATATCCCCAACCATAACCGCTGCCGATCCCGTCAACTTTTTGCACGTACATCCGAGGCCAGGCCAGGCGCTGCGTCGTTGTCACCCTTGATCCCAACCAGTTCTCGGATTCCAATCTCGTCGCAGCCATCAGCAGGGATCTCGTCTTGTTATCCGACGTCGCCCCGGTCCACGCCTCGGTATTGAGGCGCGCGTCGAAGTAGACATCTGCGGCGGCAACATCAATGTATGAGTTCGCCGCCGCTCCGCCGATGGTTGTGTCGAGTGTGGGGAGTGGCATTTACACACCTGCAATCGCCGCCATTGAGCGCTTGAATCCGGCGTCACAAGATGCGCCCAGGTCGCGCATGGATTGAATCGCCGAATAGGTCGAACCGACTTCGGCGATGGTCGCATGCAGTTCGGCGGTGACCGCGGCGATCTCTTCCTCGTGCTTGCGTTTCAGCGTCACGAGCGCTACTTTCAGTTCATCGCGTTTGTCCTCGGCCGCCCGCAATCGCTTCAGATTGCCCGAATCCTCAATGCTGAAAATCGCCTGGCGCGCCGTCATTTCCGCAGTGGATGCGGCTATGAACAGGCGAGGCAGTTCAGACTTACGCGCCACGAGGGTATCGAGCGATTCCAAATCGCCGCTATTGATCGCCGTGCGGATCTGCTCATCGATGAGCCCCAGCTCCGATTCGAGCGAGCGCCGCTCCTGCCGTAACTTGACGAATTGCTCATCGGCTGAATTCGTGGATTTGACGGGCGCCCCTTCTTCGACGCCCGCCGTATGATCGTTCTTTTTAGCCGCCATAAAGCTTATTACCCCAAAAGTATCGCGGTGTGCTCTTGCTTAATCCCCTTGACGCCCCAGCTCATTGAGACCTCCAGGAACTGAGCGTGGTAACCCTGATAGATAGCGAACTCGAAAGGCATCCCCGTAAGAGGATCGACGATGGTCATGCGCTCGAGCGCCATGTCGCGCCCGCCGGGCAGGTATGGCGCACGGGCCATAAGGATGATTGCTGAGCGATGGAAAGCGAGATTGAGCGCTGCGACGTTGCCGATGGTCATTGCGGTCGCGGATCCCGGAATCGCCACGCGCAGGCCGGGCTTGGCGAGCGTGATAGCGCCAGGAGCGGCTACGCCGACCTCGACCACGTAGATGTTTGAGTCACCGGCGAATGTGACGCGATCACCGGCCAGGACCGTTCCTGAACCCGTGATCAGAGTAATCACAGTCGCGCCGACAGCGTAGCCGGCCGTGTTCGAGGTGTAGGCTGTACCGGTTCCTTTGGCGGGGCTTGCGATTCCCGCCGATTCACGCGTATTGAGGCCGTGCAGGTCGTACAGCGTGCCCTGACGCAGAGTTCCGGCGAGCCCCGCCTCATTCACCCTCGTAAGGCTCGGCAATGAACGCAAGTTCACGCCCGCGCTGGTATTGATAACAAGCTGACGATCGAACAACGGCGCGCCGTTATCGTCGAGAATCTTCCGCACGTTAGCGGAATCGGCAATGCCAGGAGTCGCGCCGAATGGCGCCGTGCCCGCAGTGCCATATGCGCGTGAAGCGAAAAGGGCGCCCGCAACGCCCAGGTCTACCTCGATTTCGTTGGTGAGCGTCCTAATTCCCTGCGCAATCTGATCCGGCGTCACGCTCTCGATTCCCGGTCCGGCGCCGCTTAGACTCTGTTGCTCTTCACCCGACCACGGGATCTGTACGGCCCTGGATTTTGTGACGGACATTTCGACGAATGGGATCTGGACGCTGTTCGGCGTCGGCGGAGTCATCGCAGGAGTGATATCGACTGCAGTCAGCCTCGGCGTAATTCGCACGCGCAGCGGCTGATTGAGCGCTACGCGGCTTGTTTCGGCGTTAATAGTTACGGACGGGATCATGCCGACAAGCTCGCGGCTCACGACATCCATCCCGGCATACAGAGTAGGGATTAACCCGGTAAGGGTGTTGGCTAAAGCCATGTTGTCTCCTCAAAAAGTCCCCACTCTGCGACAGAGAGGGATTAATCAATTATGCGATGGCCTTCCCTGATCACTTTCCAGCGTTCCTCGTGCGGCAGCGCCTCGAATGACTCGCGTGAGTAGGTGCGCGCCCCGGTTGCCTTGTTGCCGTTCTGCGCGCCGCTGCCTGCCGCCTTGGAAGCTTCGAAAGCCCAGGGCTC